>Ga0208038_1000038_pt1 | contig 159378 bp, 144 predicted proteins | sample June2015DPH_16_1_FD_184714 | JGI IMG/M metagenome (GOLD analysis project Ga0208038, IMG submission 184714) | Peatland microbial communities from SPRUCE experiment site at the Marcell Experimental Forest, Minnesota, USA - June2015DPH_16_100... | ecosystem: Environmental > Terrestrial > Soil >...
CTGGAAGCTTGCGGGTTGAACTTAAGAGGCCGTGCTTCAAGTTGTCTGAGATGGCGCATTATTTTAGAAGGCAAATTGAGCAGCCCTACAAGCCTCCCTAAGCCCACTTGCGGAACTACTGTAATAGGCTCCTCTTTTCACTTACTTTAAACTTTAAGACTGGTTGAATATGTTTTGATAGACCTGTGCAAAATCCTTTTTTTGGGACTTAGGTCTAATTTTGAAAAACCGTTTTATAGTACAAAGTTCTTTTGTTGAATGTTATACGGGTGAGAGGTCAAGTTTCATGAGAAAGAGTATAGTTTATTTTTTTGTTGTGTTGACTCTGCTGTCTTTGGGACTAATTTTAGTTCCACGCGCATTTAGCCAAACACAAGACATCAAGATTGTAAACTACTCCTATTACGTTGACAACCTGGGATATCTTGACGTCGTCGGTGAAGTCCAGAATGTGGGTCCCAATACGGTTAATCCAGTCATCTTGACAGGTGCAATATACTCTTCAGACGGGACGGATCAAAGTAATTCTTACTGTCAAGTTTGGGTATCATACCTAGAGCCACAGCAGGAAGCCCCCTTTTACATGGAATTTCAGCCTCCAAGCAGCATTGGAATCTGGCAACTGCAAGACATCTCTAACGTTGACCTCACAGTTTATGAGGCGAATGCAACAAGTAGCTATCAATATCCAGATTTGAAAATTACAAGCAGTTCAGGAGCAGTTGGCACTAGTGGAGATTATAACGGTGCCTACTCGGTCAACGGCATCATTCAAAATACGGGCAGCCAAACAGCTACAAACATAACAGTGGTTGGCGCCTTTTTCAACTCTACAGGTACCGTAGTCGCGGTAGGATACACCAATTACCTAACTCCCGCTTCACTAGCACCTTCTGGAACGGTCTCATTCCAAATTAGCGCATTTGACTTAAATCAGAAACAGGTACCTTCAAGCGAAAAAATTAAAAGCTATTCGCTTCTAGTTCAGACTGAGCTACCAATTCTTCAAGGAACTAAACCTATAGTTACTCCAAACCCCGAAAGCTCTTCTTCTCCCAGCTCTTCAAGCTCTCCGTCACCCACGCAAAAAACCGTTAATTCAAATAGTTCATCGAATGCAGTGGCAATTTACGCAATCGCGATTGTAATAGTCATTCTTGCAATAGCCGGAGCTATACTGGTATTAAGTAAACGTAAGCCTCATGAAACCGTAAAAGCACAGAAAAAAGCAAGAAAGAAGAGTATGGTTGAAATTTTGCCGCTGGCATTTTTTAGTAAACAAAGCGCAATCAGCTTGCGGAAATATGTTATTGTTTAAATATTTCTTGTGCACACTGGTTGTTTATGAGCTTTAGACCTCAAACTGGTTCACGCCGAAGCGCTGCTCGGCAATACTCAAAGTCTGCGCATGAAAAGAAAGCAAAGGAAAAAAAGCAGCGGTTAGGCGGCAACTATCATCAAGAAGAAACTGAGATTTCTGCAAAGGAAGTTGTTGAAAAAAATCTGGGTATCTTAAGCAAGCTTGGCAATCAAGTTTTTGCGCTTTCACCTTTCAGCCAATATTTCGATGATTGGCTCGTTAATCTGCGCCAGATAATTTCGGAATTTGAGTCAAGCCCCTCCATAAATGTAGACGAGCAATTTGTTAAGGAGCGTTCCCAGATTTTTCTTGACGTTGAAGGTGGACTTGCCGAAAAAAGGCTTCAAGAAACAAATCTCACGGGTGAAGCAAAGGAACTAGCTGACAACAATCATCTTCTGGTGGAAACCGATAAAGAATATGCTGAAAAAACAAGAGAACTAAGCTTCAAAAGAAACGCAGAGGTTCAACGCTTATCTCATGACATCCTCGAATTAGAAGACGACGTAGCAAGCCAGGAAGAAATTAAAATCAGCTTTTTCAAGCCAATGGCTCGAAGAAGAGCGGCAGAAAAGCTTGCTCAAACAAAACAGAACCTAAAGTCTACAAAGAACGAATTAGAAGTGGCACTGCAGAGCTTCACTTCTGAGCAAGAGAAACTACATGACATTTATGAGAAGAAGAAGCAAGAGATTACAGAGAGAGTGGACAGTTTACATAAAGAGCTTGAAAAACTTGAAACCGACACATCCTTAGACACAAGGCAAGCAGCATGCAACGCGCTGGCTAATGCAATAAACGCTCTTCTTCAAAGAACACCTCTATCGCCCGAGCATCAGTAGCCAGAATTAACAAGCTAAAAGCTAACCGAGCGTTTAACCCACTTTAAGCTGGTTTCCGCTTGGTTGTTCTTGACCCATCAAGATTTTCAGCGATTTAGCTTCTTCCCGCAATGCGTCAACTTCCCTTTCTAAAGCAGTAGCTTTTGCGTCAGCTGTTTTTTTAAGTTCTTCAATTTCAAGTAAAAGTTTTTTCTCTTCAGCTCTTAAATTTTTTAGTTTTTCAATTGTGTTTTTGAGGCTGCTCATTTCCTGTTGCCCCTTGGCGGCTAAATTAAACTTTAATCCCGGATTATTTTTCTCTAAACTTGATAGTGAAATAGACCTGTAATATCTTTCTTCTTCTAGCCGCTGTTGCAGGTAAGCTCTAGCATGTTCCAAGAATTTGGTTTTTTGAGAATCAGAAAGTTCAAGCAAATTGACTGACTTTTCATCCATTTCTATTTTACCTTGTTTAAGAAATACTGTTTCTTAATAAATCGCTTATTTCAACAGCAAACATATATCCAAATTTGAAACATCTTAAATTACGCATAACTAATTATACATACACAATTAAGGATTAATCAGCATCAGTATTCATTCGAAGAGTGAAAGTGGGAGAAGGTTGGACACGTCGATTATATCAAGATACTTGACTCTTCGAATACAACCAAACAAATGAGCCCCACCTATAGGGCAGGAGTCCACGTCTAAGTAACAAGAAACATGAGGATGAAAAAGCTGAAGAAACTACAAGTCATAATAATCGTGCTGCTTTTCATTTCGCTAACAATTTGTACGTTAGTTAATTTCCAAGTTAAGGCTCAAAGCGCTGCCATCTGGGCTGATAAAGCTGACTATCACCCAGGAGAAACCGTAACCATATACGGTACAGGCTTCCTGCCCAACGCTAACGTAGCCATAAACGTTACTAAGCAGTCAGACGGAACCGTTAGCAGCTTCAACGTAATCTCAGACTCAAACGGGAACTTTACGACTTCTTACCAAATAGGCAACGTGGGTGCAACCCTCTATACCGTAACAGCCACAGACGGAACAAACACAGCAACAACAACATTTACCGATAGCACCTTCGGAATTGACACCAACTGCGAAGGGTTTGGCTCAATTTCCCGTTCGCAGTCGGTCCCAATTACTACAACATCTATGACGGCGCAAGCCAACGAGCTGATAATAATCGTGATCACACAAGGCAATTTAGGCCCTCGAACATTCGAACATTTTACAATTACCGACAGTTTCAGTAGTCATCTATCGTATACGCAAAGAGGAACCACCCTAAGGAGCGTCAGAAATGGAGAAGCAATCTCTGAATACTACGCAGTCACCAGCTCATCACAAACAGGATCCTTCAGAATTACCGTAATACCGCATCGTTATAACCGCGAAAACATTGACGTGCAAGTTTTCGGAATCTTAGGAGCAAATACGGCGAGCCCATTTGACTCTCACTCTGGTTTGCCTTACACAAGTTATTCCAAGGGTAGGAGCATACCGACCGTGAGGAGAGTATCTACATCCAACGCTAACGACATTATTTTAGGGTTGGAGGGAAACTCAGGCAGTACTGCGGAAACAGCCGGGTCGTATTTCACTGGGACTATACTGCATAACGTTAACAGAGAGGGCAATAATGTAGGGTATAAAACTGTAACTTCGACCCTTTCGAGAAGCAGTATCGCATTCGGTACCCGCGTGACCAACTGGGTTATGTACGTGGACGCGGTGAGACAAGCGCTTTCTGTTAGTGTGTCTCCTACTTCTTGGACGATAGATATGGGTCAGTCTAAGACGTTTACTGCTACTCCTAGTGGCGGTTCAGGTTCTTACACGAGATACCAGTGGTATGTGTGTGAGGTAGCTCAGTCTGGCGCGACTGCGTCAACATTCAGTTATTCTCCTGCTTCCGCGGGTTCCCATTCGATTACTGTGACAGTTACTGACAGTCTTGACGTGACTTCTCCTCAATCTACTGGGGTTACTGTTACGGTAAATTCTGCATTGGTTGCTCCGACTGCTTCTGCTTCTGCGGGTACGATTGATCTGGGTCAAACTTCAGCTTTGACTTCCACAGCTGTTTTGACTGGTACAAGTCCGTATACGTATCAGTGGCTTCAGAAGGCTCCTGGCGCCGGTTCTTATTCACCGATTAGCGATGCGACTTCGTCTGGCTATTCTTTTGTTACTTCCGGTTCTACGACCATTGGATCTTGGAGTTTTGAGCTACAAGTTACTGACAATGCTAGTGCGCCAGTTGTGGTTACTTCTACAGCGGTTTCTGTTTTGGTGAATGCTGCTCCGACTGTGAGTGTGTCACCTACTTCTTGGACTATGGATGTTGGGCAATCTAAAACGTTTACGGCTACTGCTTCTGGCGGTTCAGCGTCTTACACGAGTTACCAGTGGTATGTAGATGGGCTGTTAGCTCAGTCTGGGACTGCGTCAGTGATGCCTTTTACTCCTGGATCTTCGGGTTCTTACCTGATTACTGTGACAGTCACTGACAGTTTAGGTGTAACTTCAGCTCTGTCTTCCGCTGCTTCGGTTACTGTGGCTGCTTCGCCGACTGTAAGTGTCGCTCCTATTGGTCCGCTTACGATGGATGCAGGCCAGGTTCAGGCGTTTACCGCTACGGCCAGTGGCGGTTCAGGCACGATTAATTATCAGTGGTACTTGGATAGTTCTGCGGTTGGCTCTAACAGTGCAAGTTATTCTTACACTGCTTCAGCGGGTTTGCATTCGGTTACCTGTAAGGTGACTGACAGCGCTTCTACTCCAGTTACTTCTCCTGCTTCTAACGTTGTTTCGGTTACGGTGAATTCTGCTTTGGCTGCCCCGACTGTGACGACTACTCCTGGCACGGTTGATCAGGGTCAAACAAGCAGTTTGGCTTCTACTGCTGTGTCTACGGGTACTTCTCCTTACACGTATCAATGGTTTGAGAAGGCTCCTGGCGGAAGTTATGTGATGGTGGGTTCAAACTCTGGAAGTTTCAGTTTTGCTACTTCAGGTTCCACGGTTGCTGGTAGTTGGAGTTTCATTCTTGAGGTGACTGATAATGTGGGTGCAGCGGTGAACTCTACTGCTGTCTCGGTTGCGGTGAATGCTGCTCCGTCTGTTACTGTGTCGCCTACTTCTTGGACTATGGATGTTGGGCAATCTAAGATATTCACAGCTACTCCTAGTGGCGGTTCTGGGTCTTACACAAGTTACCAGTGGTATGTGAATGGGTCTGCTCAGTCAGGGCAGACTGCGTTAACGTTTAGTTATTCTCCTGCTTCTTCGGGTGCTTACTCGGTTACTGTGACGGTTACTGACAGTTTAGGTGCAACTTCAGCTCAGTCTACTGCGGCGACAGTTACGGTGAATTCTGCTTTGGCTGCTCCGACTGTGACGCCTACTCCTGACACGGTTGATCAGGGTCAAACAAGCAGTTTGACTTCTACTGCCGTGTCAACGGGTACTTCTCCTTACACGTATCAATGGTTTGAGAAGGCTTCTGGCGGAAGTTACGTTACAGTGGGTTCAAACTCTGGAAGTTTCAGTTTCGTTACTTCAGGTTCCACGGCTACTGGTAGTTGGAGTTTCATTCTTGAGGTGACTGATAATGTGGGTGCAGCGGTGAACTCTACTGCTGTCTCGGTTGCGGTGAATGTTGCTCCGACTGTGAGTATTGCGCCGGTTGGTCCGGTTACTTTGGATGCGGGTCAAGCTCAGACTTTCACGGCTAGTGCTTCTGGCGGTACGGGAACACTGACTTATCAGTGGTACCTGAACGGTTCACCTGTTGGAGTTGACTCTAACACTTACATTTTCAGCGGGTCGGCTGGTTCATACTCGGTTACTTGCACGGTGACGGATAGTGCTTTTGTGCCGGCTTCTGCTGCTTCTAACGCGGTTTCGGTTACGGTGAACCAACTCACTATTACGGTTACTCAGGGCGCTAACGGTGTCATTGCTCCTGGAACAATCACTGTTAATTATGGTGGTAGTCAGACTTTCACCATAACGCCGAATACTGGCTACTACATTGCCTCTTTAAGTGTTGACGGCTCCCCAGTGACGGCTGCGTCATCGTATACTTTCAGCAACATCCAAGCATCTCACACGATCACTGCGACTTTTGCGATTAACACGTACACGATTACGGTTACTCAGGGCGCTAACGGTGTCATTGCTCCTGGAACGATCACTGTTGATTATGGTGCTACTCCGAGCTTCAGCATTACGCCAAATACTGGCTACCACATTGCGAGTATAACTGTTGATGGTGCGTCGGTGGCTGTTACTTCGCCTTCGGGTCAGACTTACCAGTTTAGCGCGGTTTCAGCTGACGGTTCATTGACTGCGACTTTCGCGATTACCACCTCCACAACACCGAAAGGGTCTTCGCCGTCGCCAACACCGACAGTGTCTTCGTCGTCGCCAACACCGACAGTGTCTTCGTCGTCGCCAACACCGACAGTGTCTTCGTCGTCGCCAACACCGACAGTGTCTCCACCGTCACCAACACCATTGTATCTAGTGCTTGCCGCTGTCATAATCGTCGCCGCAATCATCATTTTAATCTTTTCAGTAATAGCAATCAAACGTCGAAGACGAAAACTTGACAGCACATTACCAAACCCTGAAAATAAGTACACAAAAACAAATGTATTAGCCGCCAATGAGGAACAGGAAATAGCCAGCCTTAAAGGTAAAATTGAAAAAATAAACAATTTGGAAGCTGAAAAGAAAAAACTTTTACTTGAAATTGAAAAACTCAAAAAAAAGGGCTGACGCGAAAGCTGCTACCTAGAGAGTGAAGTTGACGCACTGCGGGATAAAGTTAAATCGCAAAAATTCTAATGCATGGGTCAGAACCAAGCGTAGACCAGAGGCTCAAAAAAAATTATAAGAACAAAACGTTCTAAGAATTAAGTTTGTTAGTTCCCAGTTATTGTTGTTCAGGCGTTAAGGGGTTCTTTGGAGAAGAGCGTTGATAGCATGAGCCAGCGCGTTGCATGCTGCTTGCGCGCCGCGTGCGCTGTCAGTCAGTCACATACAGAACATCACACAACGCGAAAGAAAAAATACACTCGCAATAAAGAGCAGGGTAGATTATATCTCCTTTAAATATTGTTTTCAAAGGTTCTGGTAACTTGTTGGATGGCACGCGCTCGAAAAAACATGCTTTATCATAAATATAAAATTAAAATACTTGCTGCTCTGCTAGGGCTTGAGGGGGAAAAAGCAGTATGAGTGAAAATAATGTAACAAAGGAAGCATTAAGGAAAAAATACCTAAAAAAAATAGAGCAAGATTTAGATGAATTGAAAAAGAACCAAACCCAATCCCAGTCCCCTGAAAACATAACATTTGATAAAGAAAAGGAAATAGGTTTTACGATAGAACTTATCAAATATTTAACTGCTGAATTGGCAAATACAAAAGCAGAATTATGGCTTCTAAAACAATCAACTAAAGAACCACACTAAGTCTAAATTTCTTTCTATTCTGGAGCATCTCCATACTTAATCGTTATTGTATATCTGTATGATATTTGCTTCTATTTTTCCATTCACAGATTAATCAGGCAACATACCAGGCTAACATTCAGTTCAGTTCTCAAGGCGGAGAAAACCACGAATTCCACAAAAATAGCCGCGAGAAGCTTCATGCCAAAAGCTAACAAAAAACCAAAATTTCTTCGCATTCTATTGACTCTAAAGAAATATCCCAAATACCTATAGCAAACGTCATGGGAAGAACTCCCATACCGCGTGAACAACAATAACCTGGACTAACAAGCTTAACTATTCTAGCGCTTAACTAATTCTGCAAACGCATTTATTTTTTTTGTTTCCGGTCTACGCTTGGTTCTGATACGTTCATCAGATTTTTTAGCGATTTAATTTCATCTCTCAGTGCGCCAACTTCACTTTCTAAGGCGGTAGCCTTTGCGTCAGCTGTTTTTTGGAGTTCTTCAATTTCAAGTAAAAGGTTTTTCTTTTCCGCTTCTAAATTTTTTATTTTTTCAATTGTGTTTTTGAGGCTACTCATTTTATGTTTCCCCTTGACGGCTAATACATTTATCTTTTTAGCACTTAAGACTTATGTATTTAAGCTCTGTAAAATTACATTTTTCAAAATTGTTGGTTTCTTATATTTTTGGTGGTACAGTGGCTTGGGTGGCTCTTGATAGATGCAGTTTTATATAGGAATTAGCAAATTAAACATAACCGTTCAGCTCCATATTGTTGGACTGTGTCTCAATGAGAAAGACGATATTTAAAAAGCTTGAAGCGCAAGGGCTAATTGCGAATTATAATCGTTTAAGAAAGAATTTGCCGCCTAAACTTCCCGATCGAGTGTTTATTTGGGATGAAACCTTCAGGGAAGGCATCAAAGCGCCAACCGTTTATTTAACTTATGTTGAGCAAGTTAGGCTGGCGAAGTTAATGGACGAAGCAGGCGTCTCTGAGATTAACGTGGGTTTCCCAGCTTTGTCCGAAGATGAAAAACGCAATGTTAAACGCATCGTAAACGAAAGCTTCTCAAACGCAAAGCTTACGGCTTCGGCTGAGCCAACCATAAACAGTGTAGGCGCCTGCCTAGAATGCGGTATAAAAGAAGTAACCATCGAGACACCCTTTAATGGTTTAAGTTTGCAATATAAGTTGAAATTAACTAAAGAGCAAGCCCAACAAAGAATAGTTGAAAGTATAGATTACGCAAAAAAGCATGGAGCAACCGTGACTTTCCTTCTTATGGATGGCACTAGAACCCCGCTTGAAGATATTTTACAAGTTTTTGAAGCAGCAGCCACCGCTGGGGCAAGAAGGTTAGCGATAGCTGACAGTGTTGGGTTCATAAGACCGCTTTCTATGCGGTATTTAATGTCGCACGTTCGAGATGGTTTACCTGATTCTGTGAAAAATAAAGTAGCGCTTTCAATTCACTGTCACAACGATTTCGGGTTGGCAACCGCAAACACTCTGGCTGCTGTGGAAGAAGGCGTGTCATACGTGCACACATGCATCGCGGGCTTTGGTGAACGCGCTGGAATAGCTCCGTTTGAAGAAGTTGTAACAGCGTTAGAGCTCCTCTACAATATTGACACGGGCGTTGATTTAGGAAAAATTTACAGGATAGCTCAAACAGCTGAAAAAGCCTTCGCTTTACCTATTCAATTCCATAAGCCCATAATTGGCGAAAACATTTTCACCCATGAAGTAGAAGAGGACGTAGAGGAAATGATGGCTCACCCATTGGTTTTCGAGCCTTTCCCACCTGAAATCGTAGGCAGAGAAACAACAATTTTCGTCGGAAGAAACACTGAGCAGACACTCATACAGAAGCTTTTGGAGAAAGCAGGAATCAGAGCTTCACCACGGCAAATGGACGAGCTCTTCAGGCGCATTAAGGGTCCGCAGGAAAGCTTAGACAAAGGCGAAGCCCAAATGATTTATTACCAAGTGAAAAAACTCATGAAGGAGCTGCTTAAGGGCTATACCATGGAAGAGTTCTGGCGTTTAGTTGAACAGGTAACAAGGCAAAAACCCAAATTGCCGAAAGACAAACTACAATCTCAGCAAACAGCTGATCAATTGATAACTTAACAGAGTTTCAGTTGCTTTTTTATTTTTTCTATCTCTTCTTGGCTTGTTTTTCTCGGGTAATTGTAGATTGGTCCGCTTGGTTTTTCATTGTAAAAGGGTCGATTGCAATTTGGGCAGCCGGAGGTAAGAAAGGGCGTTCCATCTTCAATTATCTGTTTTAACCTATGGCTTACTATACCGAAATTTGTTATTTTGTCCTCATTATCAAAATGCATATTCTCATACCTTACTAAACCATTAACCATTAAGAACCTCATAAGTTGCACTCGCCTGTATGATTCAAGCGGCGGCGGAGAATTATTTTCCAATCTTGTGCCTCGAATTGGTGTGAAAGCGAAAAGAGCTGGCAGAACACTCATGTCTACGCATTTTTGAATTATTTGTGCTGCTTCTTTTTCTGTCTCGCCTAGTCCAACAATCAGGTGAGTGCTCACGTTTCCCTTTCCAAAAACCGCTATGGCTTCACTTAATAGGCTGAACTGGTTTTCCCAACCGTAAGAGTTGCCTGCATCTTTACCCTTAACTTTATCGAATAAGGCTTCGGTTGCCGCATCCAATGCTATGCCTAATCTGTCAACGCCTGCCTTTGCCAAAAGCTCAATATTGACGGCATTAAGCGGTTGACAAGAAACCGAAACTGGAACCGCAGCTTTTTTCTTTATCTCCTTCACGAGCGCTTCAAGATGCACAAAAACTTGTGGGTAATTTAGGGCTTGGATGCATACCCGCTTAATTTTTCCCTGTCTAGCCATGGTGCCGAGCGCTGTTAGAACGTTTGGGGTTGGAAAGGTTGGCCATGAAACCCTTGACAGCAGTTCCGTGTTGCTTTTGCTTCCTCTGGCTTGGGGGCAGAAACCGCAGTTAGCCGTGCACTTGCCCATCTTGTAAGTCATCAGGTACGCCGTCGTAGGCTCAGCATCTAACTTCCCTTTTAACAGTTCAAGAACTATAGCAGTGCCTGTTGAAACACGAATTTGCTCTGGTAAGCCGCTTTGGTTTGGGCATGTTTTTTCTGTCAAAGGCTGCACCGAAATTAAAGGTAGCATAATGAGAAAACGGTATATTAGTTTAGGGCTATATGTAATCATGTTTTCTAGCTAACTTATTGTGCGGCTTGCAAGTAGACTAAGAAAAATCCTCTTAAGGAATTACGATTAATTTTCGCATTGACTGGCACTTTTATGGCATTATTTGCTTGCTTTTCTTGCTGCTTTAAGATTAAGATGCCTATCTATCAATTAAGAAATTTTGACTTAAAAATCTAGGAATAACAAGAAAGTGAATTGACGAGTGCAACTCGGCTTTGATTCTGTCGGCAGTCCTGAAGGCAGTCTTGGGATCCGCGCTAGAGAATTTGCGCTTTAGAACAGACAGGGTCCTTGGTTTCTCACTTCGTTTCCTGATTCTACAACTATGGGAAGCACTTCTTTGAGCTCTCTGAACTGCTTCAGTACTGTCACACCGAGTTGCGTGATCGCATAGAATTTTCTTTCTTTTCCAATGATATTCACTTCAACCAGCCCCTGCTTAGATAAGAAGTCAAGGCACTCCCTCAGCAAGTTGCAGTTGACGTTAGCATTGTGCATGACCTGCATCAGCTTCAACGGACCCCCGCGAGCCAAGACCTCCAAGATATCCACATACATTTCCAGTTGAGGCCGTCTCATAGTTTTAGCCTTCTCTTCTGCAAGTAAACTTGGTTTACCTTGGTACGCTTGAATAGCGCACGCGTTAGATACACCTGAAACCTGTGGGGCTATGTTTTCGTTGCTTTTGAAGACTTGTTCAGAGGAGATCAGCGTTTCCTCGACCAGAGTGCATAGTTCATCCAGAATCAAAGCCAACTTTTCGCCTTTAGCAGTCAGGCAATAGGTTTTAGGCATTTTTCTCGTGAACACCAGCTTCTTTCCCTTCAGTCCTCTCAGACACTTGTAGGTTGTTCTCATGACAAGTCCTGTTTTTTCGGCGAGTTTCTGAGCAGAAATTCCCTTGTCAGGTATGTCGTTGTAAACTTTGCTTTCGGTGGAGGAAACCGTTTCTTTTGCAGGGTCGCGTTTTGATCTGAAGAAGAATATGTAATCTCTTTCTTTAGGCGTTTCTATCAGGTTCATCGTTTTCAGTCTCTTTAGGATTCGCGAGACGATCTTTTGGGAGACAAGCCCGTTTATGTCTTCAAAGGTTTTGGGTCCGCTGAGCAAAGCTTTGAGTACAGTTTCTTCGTAGCACTCGGAATGAGCAGGTAGAGAGTTTACTATGTTAGCTGAACCTTCGATCAATTCTATGAGTCTGCCGCCGAACGTTGTCGTGTGGTACTGGTCTTGAGCCTCGACGGCAAGCCCAACTTCTAGCAATGGATGCAAGTACTCTTCAACTATGTTGTCTTGACTGTGTGAGTGGCCCGTCTTTCTGAGTTCTTGTTGAAGCTTGCGCACTGTATAGTGGCCTTTAGCAATCGTCATTAGAATGTGCAGTCGCGTGTCGTTTTTCAGTACGTTCATTAGGTCTTTCATGAAGTCTGGGTTTTCAATGGTCTCGTGTAGTCTTCTAAGCTCGTTCTTCAATTTCCAGGTTTTGCAGCGTGAGATGCATTCGAGCGGAGTTAGTGGGGTGCACTTCCGGCATTTCTCATCTAAGATTCTGAGCATTGCTGCGAAGTCACGATTTTTTTCCACGTTTCTGGTCGTTGCCAGTACGTTTAGCGCGCGTGTCGGATTCCAAAAGGTTTCCTGTGTAATATTGGGCGCGCGTTCTGTAGCCGCTTTTTCGATTGTTGCCATTTCACAACTCACCCGCTTCATCACACAGTGGACATTGCGCACAACAAACGATGCTTTCAAACAGGTTTTTCAAACACACTTGATTTGCGATTTTGCTGCATTTCGTAAACGGTTGTGATACTTGTTTGTACTTTAGTATATCAACATCAAAGACGGAATAGCCCGATTTGCCGTTAGATAGCCAAACTTCAAGAGTCTTGCTTCGGAACAGTTCTTGGATTGTTTTGGCCTCTTGTTCGGTTATCAGCGGTTGCAGGATTGTCTTTCCTTCTATTTCGAATATCGCCATTGTAACGCACTTCGTCTCAGAGCTTAACGGCGCTACAGACTCGCAAGCGAGATCTTGAACTTGACCAGATCCACATCTTTTCATAGCTGCTCCTCTGACGGTGAATACATGAGTGTATTTTCCGATAAAACGGTTCTTGTAAAGATTTATTGACACAAAAAAAATGTACTGAATAAGGATGATTCCGCTATTTATTGACTAAACGGGGCATCAGGTTTTTCCACAGATAAATTAATTTAACTGAGCACGTTAGGTGTATCAAAGTGCTTGGGATGTCTGGTTCGGAGGAAGAAACCTACTCGGCAATGTTCAGTTCTTTAAGGCATCCGGCACGCCGCAAAATCCTTAGGATGCTTTCGGAAAAATCAATGACCTTTTCCGAGATTCTTGATCACCTCGGGATTCCAAGTTCACATTTGACCTATCACCTTGAAAACCTCGGCGAACTGGTGGCGAAGAAAGAGGACGGAAAATACAAGTTATCCAGTTTCGGCGAAGCCGCTGTGGTAATGATGAAGGGAGCGGAAGAGGTTCCTGCAGTCCAAAAGAAAAGCTTTTCGTCGTTGCCTTTGAGGTGGAAGTCGCTGTATGCAATCTTCATAATAGTCATTGTGATTTTGGCAAGCATGTCCTACGGTCAATACGCCTCCTATAATCAGTTGTCTAAGGACTACGGCACTTTGGGCGCTAGTTTTGAAAAGGCGCAATTGCAGAATCAGCAATTGCTCTCGGGGAGCTCCTCCACTTACAAGGCGATGACTATGATAAAGGACGTTTTCCAGATAGATGTCACAAAATACCAAGTGACCCTTCTCAGTGACACTGCAAAACCCGCAGCCGATCTGGGAGGCATTGTTGAGGAAGTGCTGACATACTCTCTCGTGAACAACGCAAGCGACATTAACTTGGTCTTAACGTTTAGGAACGGTAACTTCTCGCTTTTTCAGCTCAACGTGATTGAAGGAGTGTCGTCCTTCACCCCGATCTACACTCAACATCAGCCGACTGACTTCTTAACGGCGGTAAGAGACATTATAACAAGATACGCGTCTGTTGAGAATGATTCCTACCTGAAAGAGATGAGCCAGCTTCTATCCGTAGCCAACGAAACGCAGCAGGACCAAACCCTGGGCAACGTCAAGCTAGAAATTTCTATAAACGGAGATAATGCTCAGTTCGTGTTACTATACACGGAGAATAACGTCGATTTCGCCGCCAAAAGTCTCCAAATAGTGTTTGAAAACGGCATCCTGGCCTCTTTGAGTGACGATTGGTCGCTCTACTCGATCGGAAGCACCCAAGTGAACATCTCTCAAGATCAAGCAATTCAAATCGCCAGAGGCGCGGTGAACACGTTCGCTTGGAACGCGAGCGGAGTGCAAATTTCCAATTTCACCGTGCTTCAAGAGCCCGTCTCGGCGGTGTTCTTTCCTAAACCTCGAATAGATCTTTCCTTATTCCCTTACTGGTACATCACACTGTATCTCGACAAGGTTTACCCTGGAGGAGTTAACAGCATAGGCGTCGGGATATGGGCAGACACTGGACAGGTCGCGAACATCCAAGCGCTAAGCAGCTAAGCGGAGAGGTAAGTTAAGCTTGGGAGAAACTTAAAACGGTAATTTCAGTTTATTAAAGCCCTTTCTTGGCTCGCAGGAGCAAAGCCCGAAACAGAAGCCCTTCAGCATTCGCGGATCAGCCTTTCCAAAAAAGCAACTGACGTTTAGGTTGGCAAAGCTTTATTATGTCACTGTGAAATTTTACATTCGGTTGAAACGAAATGCTTGCGATCTTCTATGTGGCGTGAGTTGGTTTGGCGGTGAAGTTAACTGATTTAGGCTTCTTAAAAGGCATAATTGCAGAGTGCATAGTTTCCACTTACAATATAAATGGGAAACCTGACGCAGCGCCAATGGGGGTCATCATGGAGGATGAGCAGCATCTCATCGTCAACCTTTTCAATTCGTCAACAACCTGCAGCAACATTAAAGCCAACAGGTGCGCGGTTGTAAATTTAACAAGCAACATAGAGGTTTTTTACAAAACAGCCTTCAAAGAAGCAAACCCTGACGGCAAACTGCCTCAAGAATGGTTTGAGCAAGCAAAAGCTGTTAACGCGCCTAAACTACGTTTTGCAGATGCAACCATTGATGTTTCAGTCACTGATATGACGTCAATTGGCACATTAAAAACCAGAGTCGTGTGCAACGTAGAGTTAGTGCAGGCGACACGGAAATTTCCTCAGGTGCACTGCCGCGCCATGGACGCAACACTTGAAGCCATTATACATGCAACCCGCGTGAAAGCTTTTCTAAACGATGAAGGGAAACAAAAAAAAGTTAGCAAACTCTTGGAACTGATCGGTAACTGTAATGATGTGGTGAATCGGGTAGCTCCGAACTCAGCTTACTCTATAGTTATGGCTGATTTGATGGAAAGAATAGATTCATGGAGGAACAAAACTGAAGGTTTACGTTAAAAGCCCAGCTCAGCTGCATCTGGGATTAATAGATTTAAACGTGGACTTAAGCCAAATGTTTAGAGGCTTAGGAGTACGCATAGACCAGCCGAACGTCATCGTTGAAGCTGAATGCGAAAGCAAACAATAAGGGAGCAACCATTAAACTTGTCAATTAACAAAACGGACAAAGATTTGAGGGTGCTCTTGATTACAGGTGCACTTGCAGAGGACACGGTTAAACGCTATGCACAAGAAAGCAGCGTAAACACCGAAACAGTTGCCCTCAAGATTCCAGTTGCAGCCCTGTTAACTCCTGAAACCATCGCCAAAGGCCTAAAAGATGTTGACGTAACGGGTTTTGACGTGATTTTGGTGCCAGGGCTCATCCGAGGAGACACATCCGTAATTACAAAAGCGTTTGGCGTCCAGACCTTTAAAGGTCCAAGCTACGCTGCTGATTTGCCAACGGTGCTGGATTCGCTGGGAGAAGTTCAGCTTTCAACAGTTGTGCCCGCGTGCGATTTGCTGCGGGAGAAGCTTCAGAAAAAAGCCTTGCAGGAAATAGAGAAGGCAGAGCAAAACCGTGAAGAACTGCTAAAGAAACCCGGCAGCATGTTGATTAGGGACTTGGCGGTTGGCAGAGACTTTCCCATGCGCGTCTTAGCTGAAATCGTTGATGCACCATTAATGGATAAGGAAACAATTCAGAGGTTAGCAAAACACTTCGTCAAGGCTGGCGCAGACATTATCGATGTTGGTATGGTTGCAGGCGAATCCAGACCTTCAGATGCAAAACGCATTGTTACATTTGTGAAGCAAGTTGTGGATGTGCCTGTGAGCATAGATTCGCTTGATCCAGCAGAGGTTCGAGCGGCGGTTCACGCTGGCGCTGACCTCGTATTGAGTGCTGATGCAGGAAACATTGACGCGATTGCACCCTATGTCTCTAATGTTGCTGTAGTTGTTATCCCGACAAATCAGCGCCAAGGGTGTTTCCCAAAAAAAGCTGAAGACCGCGTCAAGTTCATGGAGGAAATACTTGAGAAAGCAAAGAAGTTAGGCGTGACAAGGTGCCTGGCGGATTTGATTCTTGAGTCGTCAGACGTTTTGGAATCGTTTATTGCTTTTCGCCAATTCGCTGACAGAAATCGGAATGTGCCTTTGTTTGTTGGCGTTTCGAATGTTACTGAATTGATGGATGCGGATTCCATTGGCGTTAACGCTTTGCTGGCGCGGTTATCATCTGAGGTTGGCGCAAGCATCCTGTTGGCGACCGAAAAAAGTGACAAAGCGAAGGGAACTGTAGGTGAGGAAGTTGCTGCGGCTAAGATGATGTTTCTGGCAAAAAAACGTTGTTCAGTACCAAAAGATCTTGGCGTAGACCTGCTGTTACTTAAGGACAAAAGGAACCGGGAAGAATCGTACGACAAAGCTTTTGAAAAAAACGTGCAAGTGATTGCAGCCGAAAAACCTGATTTAACGATGTTGGATGCGAAAGGCTCCTTCACGATAATGGTGGATCGCATTGGCAAAGACATAGTTGCGCTGCATTATGCTTCTACGAAGATGGAGAAGCCGGATAAGATAATCAAGGGCAAAACCGCTGACGCCGTTTACGCAAAGATTATTGAGTTGGGTTTGGTTTCAAGAGAAGACCACGTGGCGTACTTGGGGAGTGAATTGGCAAAAGCTGAAATTGCCCTGCGAACTGGGAAAGAGTACATTCAAGATAGAGCGATGTTTACAAAGTAGTGGTTTCAGAAGCCGACTTTTCTTGCGTTGATTTTGCTTCATAAAATCTTCTCTAAAAACAAAACTTCGATATTGACACATAAATGTATAATTTGAACAGCTGAAAAAGCATGGAAAAAACCCTCAATTAGTCGTCTGATTTTAGGGTTATTTTGCTTATAGCGCCTATTTTTGAACCGTTTCAGCGGTTGCGCCAGAATGTTTAGCCTTTAGCAAATTTTAAATACAAATTGAAGTCAATTGTAACTTTGAGGTTATTAGAGTGGCTAAAGCTCCAAAGAAAGAAGAGAAAAAGGTTAAAAAGAAGAAATAAGGCGCTACAAAGTTCGCCTAAACCCTCATTTTCTTTTTCACAAAAAATACTCGGTTCCTTCAACGATGTGGCAAATTAGACATAAAAAGTGTTATAGCTATTCAAAATAGCACTTAGCTTTTTTTGGCGGGTTGAAGTAATTGGCTAAAGAAGCTTTATCTTTTTAAAAGTAAATAACTAGATTGAACGGTGAGAACAGAATTTGGAAAGCAATCCGTTAAGTACACGCCTTGCAGGCTTGGCGCTGGAAAACCCAACCATTCTGGCATCTGGAATACTGGGTTACTCAGCTGAATCGCTTCACCGCGTTGCCAAGGGCGGCGCAGGAGCTGTAGTTACAAAATCCATCGGTATAGAACCAAGAGTTGGCTATGCGAACCCAACGGTGGTTCAGGCAGAAAGCGGATTAATCAACGCTATGGGGCTGCCGAACCCTGGCATCGACTTGTACGCACAAGAAATAAAGTACTCTAAAATCATCTTGCGCCTTCCGCTTATAGTCAGCGTGTTTGGTTACTCAGCAGAAGAATACGCAACAGTTGCCAAAAAAGCCGTTGATGCTGGCGCCGACGCAGTCGAGCTTAATGTTTCCTGTCCGCATGTTAAGCAAACTGGCGCAGAAATCGGTCAAAACCCAAAACTGCTCGCTGAAGTGGTTGAAATGGTGAAGGCGGCAGTCGGCAAACCTGTAATTGTGAAGCTGTCTCCAAACGTTGCAGATATAACCGCAATAGCCCGGGCAGCAGTTGAGGCTGGTGCAGACGCTTTAACAGCCGTGAACACGCTGAAGGCAATGGCGATTGATTCTGAAACGATGCGTCCAGTTTTAAGCAACATAAAAGGCGGTTTATCTGGTCCAGCCATAAAGCCAGTAGCCCTACGATGCGTATATGACATTCGCGAGGAACTACCCGATGTGCCAATAATAGGATGCGGCGGAATAACGGATTGGCGTGATGCCGTTGAGTTTTTCTTGGCTGGTGCTTCCGCAGTTCAGGTTGGCAGTGCCATTGCGTTGGAGGACACGGAGGTTTTCCAAGCCATAACTAGAGGAGTGGAAGTTTACTTGAGAAAGAAGCATTATGGGAGTGTGAAAGAAATTGTCGGCCTCGCTCATCGCAGCTAACACGCTTAGAACGACGGAAATCGTGCAGGTTAGAGTTGAGAGTCCAACCGTTAAAACTTTCATTGTGCCTGATAGGTTATGCTCTAAAGCTAAACCGGGGCAGTTCTTGATGCTTTGGATTCCGGGCGTGGACGAAATCCCCATGAGCATAATGGACGCAGGTAACGGGCTAGTTTCTGTTTCAGTCAAGCAAGTGGGTGATGCCACAAGGCATTTGCACAGCATGGCTGCAGGCGAAACCGTCGGCGTACGTGGACCTTTCGGTAACAGTTTCACTGAAAGCCGAGGCAGAGTCCTCTTGGTAAGCGGCGGAACAGGAACGGCTCCTTTGCTGTTTTTGGCAAAGCAGCTTTCAGCTAAAACTGAACGGTTGTCGTTTGTTGAGGGCGCCAAAACCAAAGATGAACTGCTCTTTATTCGGGAGCTTAAAGGCGTCTGCAACGAGAAAAGCTTGATTACAACAACGGAAGACGGCACTTATGGCTTGCAATGCTTGGTAACTGAGCCTCTAAGCAGCCTGTTGGACAGAGAAAAATTCGACATGATCTACACTTGTGGTCCAGAAGTGATGGTAAAGAAAATCTTTGAGCTAACCGAGCAACGCAAATTGCCTATAGAAGCAAGCTTAGAGAGGCTGATGCGCTGCGGCATAGGCTTATGTGGAAGCTGCGTGATTGGCAAATACCGCGTTTGCAGGGATGGCCCAGTTTTCACCGCTGCACAGCTAAGAGAAGTTAAGGACGAGTTGGGAATTTCAAAAATGGGCTTTGACGGCTCAAGAATACCCTTCTAAACGGCGTTTGATAAGGGATGTTGCCTCAGCCAGAACTGGAAGAGCTTGCTCGAAAAGCAGTACTTCTCTACAACAGGGTTAGGAGCCCTGAAGTCACAGCCAAACTCGTATTCGCCACGCCAGCAATGCTCACGGTCTCGTTTTCCGGCGGCTTCTGCTACGGCTGCGGCGTACTCGACATCGTTGAAGGCTTCGCCCACCAATTCAAAGCCTTAACCAACAATGCAGAGTTGAAAGTGGGCAAGACAAGACAGATAAACCCAAGAACCTTCGAAGCAGATTACGTCGTCAAGGCTAAGTAGCCAATGTTGGGTGCCTCAGCGAAAAAAATTCTGGCAAAAAATTAATTCGGTTCCACATTAAAGATCCACACGGCTGTCGGCATAACTGGTATATATGGGTTCAATTCTCATCCCCCAGCTCCATGATTTCTCAGTTAGACTTGAGGATAGCAATCTTCTTATCATACGGGTTTGTTATACTATATTGGTAATACCTAATGGCAATGGACGAAACTGTTTGCGCAAAGGTTCCAGCTGAACTTAAGAAAAAGTTATCCAGCTTAGGCGTAAATGTGAGCGAGCTGATAAGAGAAACCTTGCAGTCAGAAGTAGACCGATTGGAAAGAGAACGCCTAAACAAACTTGCCAAAGAGGTATCAGAAATTCTTAAAAAGATTCCGCCTGAAGAATTTACTCAATCCATTCGGGCTACAAGGGACAGCAGATGACAAAGTCGCAGTTACTGTTTGACTCCAACATCGTATACAAGCTCATTAGAGAACAGCCACAGGACGCCGTGGAAAAACTGGTTAATGGCACAACGATTTATTTAGCGTACTACGAGCTGGGCAATGCGTTGTGGAGAGAATGTCTTTTGCTTAAAAGGATAAGTATTGAAGAGGCTAAAAAATCATTGGATCTGATGTACTCGATTCTTGAACGTATGCAGGTAGCCTCGCTTGATAATGAGACAGGAAGCGAAGTATTGGACACAGCGTACAAATTTAACTTGACATTTTATGACACAGCTTATGTTATAGAGGCAAAGAAATCTGATAAGATCTTAGTCACAGATGACATTAAACTTGCCAAAGCTGCAGAAAACTTAGGCATAAAAACCTTATCCAGCAAGACGCTTATGCAATAATTGTCCCACAACATTGAGACGCAGAATGGAAAAAAACGTCAGACTAAATGTTTCCTTAGCCGTCACATTAGGCATCAATAATTAGTCAGCCTGCAGAGCTGTTTTATAATGGTTCAATTCCCATCCCCAGCTTTTTAGGCGAATCACAGGCTTTTTGATGAGTTGTTTGAGTTTTTCTATGTGGTGCCGTCAAGAGCGGTTTGGGTTGTTATGCGGTTGCGTTAGAGGTTTTTTCGGATTTCTTTGATTTTGTCGAGTAGTTTTGCTTCGGTGCTTTCTGGGGGATTTGCCTCAGGTGGAGGCGGGGTATCGTTTGGGTTGCCTGCGGGGCTGATTGTGACTTCAAATATGGCGCCTGCCAAGCTCTTTTCTTCATCACGCTCGAGGATTTTCATGGTGAGTTTAGGTACTGTTATGCGTCCGTCTACGGCTGTTTTTGCCAGGAACTCTTCTTCCCCGTAGCTTTCTGGCTCGAGGGATTTGACGGTGACTTTTAGCAGTTCGCCCGGCTGCATTTTGTGGCTCCACCGCAGAAGCGTTGGAATTGCAAGCCTGTTGTGGCGTTGAAGTTTAGCTTTGAATGTTTCCTGCTTTGTAAGCGGCATGTAGAGTGCACCTTTTCCCATCTTTCAGTATCTTTATGTATCTTTTTCTATCTTTTTATATCTTTTTTAACCCTAACCAGCAACAAGTTCAAACGCTAAACCAAAAAACCAACCCAAAACACAAACACCCAAACCCCTCCTCCTACCTAATTTTTACACAATAAAACCGCTCACTAAAATCAATCGACGTAAAAGTCAAAAAACAATCAAAAAAGAGAAAAAGCTTATGTTTCTTCTTGGGGTAACCCAATCTTTCGCAAGTAATCTTTTGCATATCTAGGATTGTAGGATAGCAGCTCTTTGCTTCGTAGCAGTCTCCTCTCAAGCCTCTCTAATGCCACTCTAAAAGTTGGTTCAACACCCCAGCCTTCGCTTGCGCTAAAGAATGTTCCCTTCACCGTCCTAAACTGCAAACGGCAATGAATCAGCGGTGTTCCCCTTAGGCTTGTGTTGCCATGACTTTTCATGTAGACAAAAAGTGTTCCTAACTGGAAAGCGTCTTGATACTTATGCGCGAAGGAATCGAATTCTTCCATCATGAATCCCTGCTGATCAGGGCTTACATCTACGTCTTTAACGCCGAACTGCACCGATAACTTCTTCTCAACAACTTCTAACTGGGAGATTGGCTCAAGAAAATCACGCTTCGTCACGATGCCAACTAGTCTTTCGTTTGAAACAACTGCTAAACAGGAAATGTCATGATCATGCATTATTTTCTCTGTGACGCGCAGGCTCGTTTGAGGTTCAACCGTAATTACTGGTCTAGCCATTATGCCTTTAGCTGGCACGCTTAGGGTTTCAATTTTTTCTCCAACTATATCTCCAGTTGTCTGGCGCTTCTGCGGCCAATAAATATTCTCCAAAATATCTTGAATGCTAATTATGCCAACAAGTTTGCCGTTGTCCATGACTGGAACATGAGAAATACCATATTCCCTCATTAAACTAAGAACCGCCCCCACAGAACGATTTGCCTCAATAGTGTGAGGCGCCCTAGTCATGATTTTCTCTATCGCGTTGTTACCCCACTCTTGAAGAACAGTCGCATGAATAATATTCTCATCAGTTACAAACCCCAACAGCTTATTCTTCTCAAAAACCGGAAGCTGCCTCATCTCACTCTCAATCATCAACTTGGCCATTTTACTTAGGGAAAAATCAACAGTAACTGGGGGCGCAACCTTCATCAACGTTCTGACCTTGGTCGCGGTAGAATCAAGTCTTGACCTTAAAATCGAGCGCCTAGTAATTATGCCTTCATACTTGCCCTTATCATTTAAAACAGCTAAAACCGGAGGCATACCTGTTTCAAATGCTTCTAAACACCGAGACAGTGTATCGCTTTCTTGAACAGAGTTAAACCCATTTGAATAGACATCTTTAGCAAAAATTAAGCTCGCCATGACTAACACCAGATTGGAAAGGATATGATAAGGTTTGCATTGAGTTTTTATCCTCACAGAAAAAAGGAACACAACACACCTATAAGTGCTTTTTGAAACGGGGTTTTAGAGTTTACAGGAATGACAGGACAGCAACTCTTAGAAAGCAAGATAGATGAACTCGAAGACATGTTTAAAAAAGACAAAGCAACAAAAAAATAACCTATTTTTTTATTCAATCCCAAAACCAACATACCAAGCCTTTCCAAGAAAATCCCCGAACCGCACAGCCCTAGCGCGCTAATCAGCGTCTTGGGCAAAGGGCTGACTTAGTTTAAGTTTGTTAAGTGCTTTTAAAAGCAATTAAAAAAAGGGGAATAGTGGATGTACTTTTACGTTGTTTGGGTTTGTTGAGTCTTTTTCTTGCGGCGTCTGTACCATACAAGGAGTATCAGGATCAACACTATTATGATGACGATGACCACTATGAGCAAGTCAATCGCACTCAAAAGCGCGTGCGCAACGGTTAATGTTACCGTCACCGTGTTCGTAGCCGTGTTTATCACCGAGACCGAATCGCTGCCATAATTTGTGACATAGGCGTATGCGCCGTTGGGCGTTACAGCCACAATGTAAGGACGGCTTCCAACGGTTATCGTCGTCGTCACCGTGTTCGTAGCTGTGCTTATCACTGAGACCGTACCGCTGGGTTCTTTTGTGACATAGGCGTATGCGCCGTTGGGCGTTACAGCCACACCTTCAGGACCGCTTCCAACGGTTACTGTCGCTGTTACCGTGTTCGTAGCCGTGCTTATAATCGAGACCGTACCACTGGTGCCGTAATTTGTGACATAGGCGTATGCGCCGTTGGGCGTTACAGCCACACCACTAGGATCGGTTCCAACGGTTACTGTCGTCGTCACCGTGTTCGTAGCCGTGCTTATCACCGAGACTGTATCGTTGCCTGCATTTGTGACATAGGCGTATGCGCCGTTGGGCGTTACAGCCACACCACTAGGATCGGTTCCAACGGTTACTGTCGTCGTCACCGTGTTCGTAGCCGTGCTTATCACCGAGACTGTATCGTTGCCGTAATTTGTGACATAGGCGTATGCGCCGTTGGGCGTTACAGCCACACCGTAAGGTTCGCTTCTAACGGTTACGGTTGCTGTTACCGTGTTCGTAGCCGTGCTTATCACCGAGACTGTATCGTTGCCGTAATTTGTGACATAGGCGTATGCGCCGTTGGGCGTTACAGCCACACAAGTAGGTTCGCTTCCAACGGTTACTGTCGCTGTTACCGTGTTCGTAGCCGTGCTTATAATCGAGACCGTAGTGCCGCCATTATTTGTAACATAGGTGTATGCGCCGTTGGGTGTTACAGCCACACCGTAAGGACCGTTTAAACCGGTTACCGTCACCGTATTCGTAGCTTGAACTGGCTGAGGCAATAATGCGAAAGCACAGAAGAAGAAGATGACTAGAAGGATGCCCACAACTCTCAAAGTCTTTGTTGTCCCTCGCTTCATTCTTTCACCTCACCATCAAACCCAACTATTCTGTCTAAAACTTTCTTCAAAATCATTTTCAAACCCTATTTCTCTACTCTGAACGAATTGCATATAAAACTTTTGGTCGGTTATTTTTTTGAGGATGAACCAGGGAAAGCCCGAAGCAGAAACGCCCTGTTCATCGATCAATAACCCTTTTTAACCATTTTCGGGGCAAGGCAGCGCGCGAACAAGGCAATAAATCGCAAGGACAAAGAAAAATCTCATAATGGGTAGAAACCCATTTCAAACGAGGAGGCGTCTTATCTTTAAATTGATTGTGTAAAACCGTTATAAAAAGAGAGTTATGTAGAATTTAAACATTGCAAAGTAGCCAAGCCGCCAAGGAAACAAGAGGTAATCCTTATTAGAATCAAAAGCGCGCGCTGATGATGTGGCTTTTCATTTAGCGTTAAAGTTTGGAGAGCCAGTTCCTGAGGCAGTCCCCAACGTGGAGCGTGGCTTGGTTATCTTACTAATCAGAGGGACGAAGGAGCCTTCCAGTTAATAGAATTCCTATCGCTCAAAAGCTGGGGATGTTTGCCAAAGAGTTTAAGGATGGGAATTGAACCCTATATACCGTTCTACAGGTTGTCACCTGAAATTTAGGCGGATATGTGAAAGTCATTATGGTTCTTTTCTGAATCGAGCGGTTATAGGATTTAGCGCTTCCTTGCTTACTGCAAATCCGTTCTTCTTTCATAACTTAGAATTAAGCTGGATTTGTTGTTTGTAAGGTAGAAACTGTTGTTTTTTCAAGCAATATTTATATCAAAAGCACTGTAATCAAATCAGTCTAACAAATCTGTCAGGGTTGGACCAATTTGAACCGCGCGTGTAAAAACCTCTTGGTGGTCAAATAAATGCCGTTTAAAAACTTAAAGAAAGATGCGGCAGATGCTTTAACGTTAGAATGGGGTTTGCAAGTTAAGAACTACAAGTTAACCCTTGACAAAAAACGCTGTGTTGGCTGCCAAATATGCAGTTTAGCTTGCCCTAAAGAAGCCATAAAAACACAGAAGCAGCCTAAAATTCAAGGGGAAAAAGCCAAAAAAGCCAAAGTGGACATTGACTTGGCAAAATGCAATTTCTGCGGTATCTGCGATGTCACCTGTCCGTATGGAGCAATCAGAGTTACTTTGAATGGTGCACATGACCTTTCCATCTTGGCGAAAGAAAGTTACCCACAGCTGGTTCGCGACATAAAAGTTGATACAAGCCAGTGCCAGAAAGAATGCGTAGAATGCGAAACAGCATGTCCGCTGTCGCTCATAAAAATTTCTAAAATTGGTTATGATGGCAAACCAGTCGAAAACTTTGAGGCTTTATCGCCGAGCGAGAAAAAACGTGTCCAAGTCAACCTTGCCATTCAAAGGGATTATTGTCCAACTTGCAGAGTATGCGAGTTCAAATGCAGTCCAGGCGCAATAAAGGTCAAAAAAGCCTTCGAAGGAATAATCGCTATTAATCAGGAGAAATGCCCCCAAGGCTGCCAAGACTGCCTTGACGTTTGCCCCATCCCAGGTGCATTAACGCTTGGCGAAGACAAGAAAGTTCATGTTAACGAATTATTCTGCACTTACTGTGGCGCATGCAAAAACGTCTGCCCGGTAGATGAAGCGTTAACAGTTAAACGAACAACAATACATCACACACCAATCCATTCAGGCACATGGAACAAAGCCTTAGAAAGACTAACTTCGCCAACCGACGCCGCTAAAGAATTTAGAACCGTTGCCTCTGAGAATAGGCACAATGCAGTTTCCAAACGATTCGTTTTGGAGGAAAAAGCCAAATGACTACCCCACAAGCACCTAAACAACCTGAAGCAACAAAACCTGAAGAGCTTCGAGTCGGCGTTTTCGTTTGCGACTGCGGCTTAAACATTGCAGGCACAGTAGATGTTAAACAAGTTACGGAATACGCTAAAACCATACCGGACGTGGTGTACGTCAAAGAAAACCGCTACACATGCGCAGACCCGGGGCAAGAAGAAATCCGAAAAGCCATCCGAGAGCAAAAACTCAACCGCGTCGTCGTTGCCGCTTGCTCACCAAGAATGCACGAACCTACATTTAGACGCACAGTTTCAGAAGCAGGTTTAAACCCGTTCCTTTTCGAGATGGCTAACATCAGAGAGTTCTCTTCATGGTGCCACCAGAATGATCCACAAGGGGCAACAGACCGAGCAAAAGATTCCGTTCGTATGGCGGTAGCAAAAGTGCGGTTAATGATGCCTCTGCAAACCATCGAAGTGCCAGTCACCAACAAGGCGCTCATTGTCGGTGGAGGAATCGCGGGGATGAACGCTGCCTTAGACCTGGCTGAAATGGGCTTTAAGGTTTACATGCTGGAAAACACGCAGAGCATCGGCGGGCACATGGCTGCACTGGACAAAACCTTCCCCACGCTTGACTGTAGCATCTGCATTGAGGGACCAAAAATGGTGGATTGCGGTCGCCACCCTAACATCACAATCTTCGCCAACTCTGATCTTGTTAAAGTTGATGGTTACATTGGCAACTTCAAAGTAAAAATCCGCAAGAATCCACGTTACGTCATATCTAAAAATTGCACGGGTTGCGGGGAATGCAAAGATGCTTGCCCAATAGAGTACCCCAACGAGTGGGACATGAACCTTGGCACGCGGAAAGCAATTTCAGTACCCTTCGATCAGACAGTGCCGTTAATTTACGCTGTTAACAAGGATTACTGTATTGAATGCTTCAAATGTGTTGATGCTTGCGGTGATCGGCAAGCGATAGATTTCGACCAGAAACCTGAAGAAGTCGAAATAGACGTTGGCGCAATCATTGTTTCCACAGGCTTTGACGTTTACTTACCATACGATATGCCGCTGTTAGGTTACGGGAAATACCCCAACGTCATCACCAGCATGGAATTCGAAAGACTCATTTTGGCTGCTGGTCCAACAGGCGGCAAAGTTATCAGGCAATCAGACGGTCAGAAACCACACAGAATCGCATTTATCCAATGCGTCGGTAGCCGAGACAAGAACAAGTACCCCTACTGTAGCAACTTCTGCTGCATGTACACGCTCAAGCATGTTGTTCAGATTAAAGAGAAATACAAGGAAGACGTGGAAGTCTACGTTTTCTACATGGATATACGCAGTCCAGGCAAAGGCTACGAGGAATTCTATGACCGCGCAAGAGAAAGAGGCGTAAACTTCATCCGTGGACGCGTAAGCCGCATTGACGAAGACCCAGTAACTCACAATTTAACCCTTCATTCAGAAGATTCACAGCTTGGTGTACCAATTGAAGTTGAAGTAGACATGGTAGTACTCGCAACTGCAGGCATAGCTAAAAAAGGCTCAGCCGATATTGCACGCATACTAAACCTTTCGCGCGGTGCAGATGGTTTCTTCATGGAGTCTCACCCCAAGCTTAAACCGATGGAGGCGCCGACGGACGGGGTCTTCTATGCAGGTGCCTGTCAAGGCTTAAAAGACATTCCTTACAGCGTTTCGCAAGGTAGCGGTGCAGCCGCAAAAGCAGCGACAGTAATCTCAAAGCAAAAGTGGAAGATTGAACCCATCATCTCAATAGTTGACGAAACCAAATGCAGAAACAAAACCGCCAAATGCGGTATCTGCGTTGAGAAATGCCCCTACGGCGCTATCAAAGCAGAACCGGGCAAAGCAGCATACATAACCACTGCGAACTGCCACGGCTGCGGAACCTGCGTTGCTGAATGTCCACAACACGCTATTACCCAGATGCACTTCACTGACGCCCAAATTATGGCTCAAATACGCGCTGCACTTGAAGACAAACCGGAAGAGAAAATCCTAGCTATCCTATGCAACTGGTGCAGTTACGCAGGAGCAGACCTAGCAGGAACCAGCCGATTTGAGTACCCGCCAAGCGTGCGAGCAATTCGAGTTATGTGCAGCGGCAGAGTGGCCAGAGAATTCGTCCTCGAAGCACTGCGACTCGGTGCAGGAATGGTCATGATTGGCGCATGCCACTTACCCTATGACTGTCACTACATCAGCGGAAATTACAAGATGAAAGCACGCACAGACGCCCTAAAAGGCATGCTGACAAAACTGGGCATGAGTCCAGAACGGTTCAGAGTAGAATACGTTTCAGCAGCTGAAGGCATCCACTACGCTGAAGTCATCAAGGAAATAGACGCCCAAATGAAAGCGCTAGGCAAAGAAAAAATCCAAGCTGAAAACGCAAAGCTCAAACCCATTCTCGAAAACATGCTAAAACGAAAGTAACCGCACTGCAAGCTTTCATTCTTTTCTTTTCTTTTTTGTTTTAGATAACCTGCCTGCTCTTTTTACTACTAACCACTGAACAAATAGCCTACTCCGTCCCCCTTAGCTTTCAATTTTGCTAGAGAAATTCAATTGCTAAGTGATAATACTGTAATTCTTGATATTAAATTGAGTATTAGTGAAATTAATTACCATGCTAGGCTTTCCTCCCGCAATAAAGAAACTTAGCTGTATGAGAGATTAAGAGAAACCTTTAGGTTAGGAGTGTGTGAAACTTTTAACGGAAAGGAAAAACTCTTTTCTCTGCATACAGCCATAGAAAATTAAGAGGTTAGGGTTAATTTAAGGTCTATGGTTTTTGGCTAAGTTTCTAATCCTTAAATGCACTCTGTAACAGGTTAAAGAAACATAGCACTTTTAGACCTTGAAAGTTAGAGACCTTAGAAGATAGACCTTAAGGCACTAAGCTCGTTGCGACTTTCCAGCCAATTTGTTTTCCACAGAAAAATGTTATTTATCTATGATTTTCTGTCAAATCTTTTTGAATGATGGGTCGAGTAGTGAACCCGTTGGTTGAAAAATCCCGCTCTGTAAACTGGTATGGGATATTAGCCATGAATTATTCTCAAGGATACACAGTAGAGCGCCCAATAATTTCAAGGCTGAAATCAATGTTGCCTTTTTTCGATTGCTATACTTGTCATGTTTCAGTAAGTTGTAAGTGCTCCACCAATCAACGCTTGCCCATGACGTTGTAGCGCTGAGTTCAAAAGGTTTGAAGTAGGCATCCAACTCGATAAGTTGAACTGTCTTTGTACTTAATTTTAAAAAAGAGTATCTTTCTAAGAAATTCGTATAATCGTTAAAGGTTAAGCTTCGATTATGTTTCCTGCCTTCTTGCTCTTTCTTCCAGAGACTCTCCCGTTCTATAGTGAATTCTGGCTGAAAATATTCCCATGTAGGAATACAGTTAATGGCAATGTCAAAGGCGCTTATTAATTCTGGACCCGCATCTAGAATCAATGTAATTAGCTTGGGAGAAAAAACTTTGAGGTGGTCTTCATCTATGGGAACATAATCTAAGAATTTTTCCATGTTATCCTCAAGTTGGCTGAACATCTTCTGTGAAAAAGCATTCCTTTTCTCTATCTCAGCACTCGAGTACTTAGGCATATTCGCAACCTCTAAAGACCGACCAATTTTTTCGACGTTTAACCTATTTCTAAGCTGTCCAGATTTAAGATTTTTCGTGCTTTCAAAAAGTCAAAAAATGAGAGGGGTAGGGGCTATTTTAGCTTACGTTTACGAAAACGTTCACATTTTTACAGTTTTCGTTTTCTTTTTTTTCTTGATTATTTGAATTTTGCTCGGTACTTTCTGGTTGTTTAGGTGGTTTGTCTTCATTTTCACTTTTTAACTTCTCAGAATTTTCGGTTAAAGACCAAAAACTGATGTCTCTTCTTAAGTTCCATCCTGCAAAAATAATAAAGACCAGTATGAAAAGTCCAAATGTAATTGGTATTATAAAGGTGGGGAGGAAGGAGAGCGTACTAAGGCTGTAAAAGAAAACAAGTAAACCACACCCTATCGATAGAACGCCTATGTCACTAAGAACGCCACTTACAAAGTGGTAAATTCCTTTTGGAAACCGTATTAGGTTCCATGAAAGCGCAAGGGTTACAAACGAAATAGAAAAGAATAAAATTGTTTCAGTAAAACTTGCTAATGAAGAAAAGCCCCCCTCAAATTTTATACTTACAATCAAGGCAATTGCCGTAACAGCTAAACCAGCCAATGTTAGTGAAAAATCTTGGAATTGAAACAAATAGCCTTTATTATCTTTTCCATGAGGATATGACTCCAAGTATTTTCTGCCCTTTTTTAAGGCAAGTCCGTAAAATGTCGAGAAATAAATAAGCAATATAATAAGCAATGCTATCTCTGAAGCCAAACCCATTTTTCATCACGTCATTTACTCTATTTCTACGCTGTGCAGATTTAAGACTTATCATCAATGAAAACTTAGTAATCTGTGCTAAGTAGAACTGAATCTTTAAGGTGTGCAACAAACACTTGTTTGACCTTCAGCCATAAGGTAAAAGGTGTTATCGAGTCTTGCTATAAAACTTGTATAGCCATCTCTATTATTATTCTGTATTTCTTGAATAAATTGTGATTCTGAAACCTTCTCAAACTGTGTCTGATCTGTGTATGTTTTTAGGTTCTCATTTAATTCTGCTTGAGTCATTGAAACAAACTCTACGGCAGGTATCTCTTTGTCTGGGCTAGGTATATTTTTCAGTTTTTGCTCAAACTGGTTCGCTGGAGTATCTACGTAAACCACATAAATGGATACTACGCTTAGAATAACAGCTAAAGCTATAACTACACCGACTAAGGCTAAATGTTCTTTGTTCATTTTATCACTACCCTTTTCCAACTTTACAGATATAAAATATTCCAAATTTCCTTCTTAATTACCGAGTACATGGGAGGTTTCTTATAGTAAAATAAAACGATTAGGTTTTGGAGTTAGTACTCTTGAAAAAGGTAAACGATGATAGAATTATTCCTAGAGCAGAAATGCCTAAAGGAATTGACCTCTGCAAACAAAATGTTCTGGCTTTCTTAAATGATGCAAGGCTTATTATTAGTGAAAATAGGCTAAGTCATGCTTATATTAGCGTTCAATTTGCATTGGAAGAATTGGGCAAAATACTGATTTTTAGAGACAAAATGACAAGTGACAACAGTGACCCCTTAGTCATTAAGAAAAACGAAGCTTTTAGCAATCATTCAAGCAAAACAGAAAAAGCTTGGACGTTCTTAGATACTAAGTTCAAAAGAATATTTGACGAGGGAGCGTTTGAAATTGGCTTATTTGTGAAGGGAATGGCACAAGAGGATACATATGCCGAATATCAAACGCGATTAGACTGCGCATTTGTTGATTACTATGCTTTAAGATGGCAAATTGGTAGGGACATAAAAAAGGAGCTTCTTGTAAACCTAATCAATCACATAGAAGAAAAGTTACCACAAGCTTAAAGAAACTTCTAATTTAATAAAAACTGTTTAAGGGGAAAAGGTGAAGAATGTGAAGATAAGACCTTTTCCCCTGTCATGGGCTAGCTATGGAGTAACTAAACCCTATGGCTATGAAGGAACTTAATATTTTCTCTTAGCATGGCAAAATTCACATTCTTTAGCACTATCATCTGGATTCATTTCTTTGCATGTCCAAACAGTACCAACCAAAATTAAGCCTTGATGGGGGTCCGGGATTAACTTTTTCTGGAAAAGAACCATTAGCACCAATTAAAATAATATCCGTAGTTGTCGGCATTTCTAAACCGTTAAAGTACCGTTCCCACTTGTTCCAGCTTGCCTGATTTAGAAGGGAAAAATAAAGAATTAACTAAAGTTCAGGGAAAAAGAGACTATTTAATCTTCTTCTTCAAGTTTTCTCTTTTTAATTTTGAGCGTGTTCTCTTCTGGGCTTGTTACTCTGAAAAGCTCTGAGAGTTCGTGTTTGTGCAGGAACTTTTTCAAAGTTATGCGTACGTATTTTTTGCTTAGCCCTTCGCCTTCACCTTTCACCGTTAAGATTTTTGCGTCTGTCGCCACTTCTCCGCCTGTTTTCTCCTTAAGGAAATCCGCTAGCTTATCGATTAATTTAGCTTCGTCACCTTTAAGATCTGAAGTATCGACTTTCATTTCAACCATTTTCATGTTCACCTCGATTCAGGTCACGCCAATTTCTTGTGTTTAACTTAGTTTTTCACAGCTACATTATTGATTAAGTTTTCCGCTTAAACGTGTCAGTTCGCCCGTCGAGTCCTTATCACTGCGCAAGCTCTGTGACTCTAGTGCTCATCATCCAAAACATTAATCGACAACAAAACTTAAGACTCTTACGCTAAAGGGTTCTGTGAAGTCACCGTTTGGTTTGGGGTCATGTGAAAAAACATTTGGTAAATTGTCAACTTGAATGTTAGGCAGCTACCTAAAAGAAAACTTAAGGTGACAAAAGGCAAAGTATGGGCAGTTCCAGCAACCGAAATTGCGATAAAAATTTTGGGAGCAGGATTGAAAGAAAGTTAAGTTATGCAAGTCTATCAATAATGTGAAGTTTAGCTTACCCTGTGTAGTTTAATATGTAGATGCTTAGGGGCGGTTTACCAAAAGTCTGCTCAGGTGTTACATGAGTGAAATTGTTTGAGCTATACAATTGGGCATAGATATCCATTAAGGTGACCGTTGAGTTGAAATAGTCTAAATTGTTCCCGCCAAATTCTGTTGTGAAGAGAAATTTCACGTTGTACTCCTTGCAGCGGCTGATTAGAACCGTGATGTTGAAGGAGGGATCTATAATTCTTGACCAAGGATAATTGTACACTTGAATTTTGGGTCCTCCGTCTTTCAGAAGGTAAAATTCTATTATGCCTTCACTGAAGTAGTTATCAGGAATAAGCACCATTATCGATTGGTTTGTGCTGTCGTGGGCTATTGTATATTCAACGGCTTGTTCTAATTCAAAAGGTGCTTTATCAGAGTTTGTCCAATAAATGGTGTCATTTACACTGTAGAACATGGATAGGCATGTTAAAGCTATCAATATTGAAGCACCGATTTTAGTTAAAGTTTTTCTGTTGAGGCTCCGCAGTTCCGTGTATGTATATGTGACAAAAACCGCCGCTGCGATGGCTAAAACTGGGAACAAAGGAAGAACGTATCGCCAATTTTTGTTGTTAACTAGAGTGTAAAAAACATAAACTGTAATGAACCATGTCAGAAGGAGTTTGTCAGGGTTTTGTCTTCTAATAGCAAATATTCCCAAACCGAGAAAGCCTAAGATATACATTAGAAGCGAAATTGGGTGAATGGTGGAGTATAGGCTATTCATTTCAATTAGGTAATAGACGGGTGTTATGGTTTGGCTTCCTGTAGTGGTCATTCCAATAGCGTTTAGCCACATTCCTAAGTAGGACTGAAGGCTGTAGATTAGATAAGCTGCTATTGCTAACAGCACTGAGATTATTGCAATGTAGAGTTTTCTTGAAAAAGGTCTTTTGAGCTGGCTCTTAGAGAAAATCACTATGGCAAAAAGCATTACAAGCATAGCCACTACAATTTGGTACTTGGCTAAGAAGCCAAGGATTAAGGTTAGCCCTGTAAAGATCAGCATTCTGTCTTTATGGGTTTGTAGCCACAGGTAAAAGAAGAAGATCGAAAGGACAAAAAAGAATGTTACCATTATGTCTAACATGGCCATGTGAGAAGCTTCAAAGTAGCCGGGCATTAGGCTTAAAAAAATTGAGCCTAACAATGCAGTTTTGCCGTTATAGACTTTGTAAGTGAACTCAAAAACTACCCATAGAAGCAAAACGGAGAAGACAGCGTCAACCATTCTGGCGGAAACAACGCTTACACCAAAAATGTTGTAGGACAGGAAGGTTAGGGCGTCATAAAGCGGTGGATAAAACAGGTTACCCGAGAACTGCTTGAACATTCCAAGTTTGAGGAATAGCCCGTTGTCAAGATGGGCGGCTTCATCCCATTGGATAGGCATGTTTGAAAGGTTCAGAATTAGAAAGCCAATAAGAATGCTGAGGTAGCAAATGGCAAAAATGAAGAAAGCTAATCTGAAGTTACAACTGCTTTTCAAGAGCCGCATACCTCCCCTCTCTTGTATGTACTATGAGAACTGAATCTTTTTTGGAGGTAAGTTTGTTCGATTGAAATATAAGGTTTGTTAGAATGAGGTCTCTGTACGCTGAAATTGTTTTCTGGGCTTCTGAGAAAGCTGTAATTGCCGGCCTAAAAAGTTCAGAAGACTTAGCTCCAATTATGAATAAACTTGAAGAAGTTATCATAAGTGCCTTAAAAGAGCCATAAACCGAAAGTTAATCGAACCAAATAACCCACCCAACGATTTTTCACAGCGAAACTTACCAAATGGAGACTTCACAGAACCCCGCTAAAACACATTGACCATAAAGAAACTTTTTTTAATCCATTCAACTGAATATTTAGTTGCGGAGTGGTCTAAGGTAATGGACCTTCTGGAAATTATCAAGAATAGAAGAAGCATAAGAGTATTCAAAAAACAAGCCGTAACCCAAGACATTATTGAAAAACTTCTTGAAGCCGCACGCTGGGCGCCATCCGCAGGAAACGTTCAACCGTGGACATTTGTAGTTGTAAGCTCGCAGAAAATGAAGCGAAATCTTTCTATGGCGGCTTTTGGGCAAAAAGACCTTGAAGAAGCATCAGTTGTTTTTGTGGTTTGCGCTGATGAGAAGCTGGCTGAACAAAGCTATGCTGAACGTGGTAAATCATTGTTTTGCATTCAGGACACCGCGGCTGCAATTCAAAATATCCTGTTAACCGCTTACTCGCTTGGTTTAGGTTCATGCTGGATTGGAGCATTCAAAGAAGACGAAATAAGGAAAGCCATTAAAGCCCCTAAAGAAATGCGGCCAATAGCCTTGATTCCAGTAGGATATCCAAACGAGGCACCCGCAGCCAGAAGCAGAAGACCAGTAAGTGAAATAATGCATAAAGAAACCTTTTGACGTAATTATAGCGGATGGTTGATATTTAAATTTACGTTTAAACAATAATAGTAGGTGAGGGAAGCTATTTGAAAGAGGAACAATTTAAAGTTTTAAAAACTATGATTGAAGCTACAGGCCGCATGGACCTGAACATGTTTGCTAAAAAGGTGAATTTGAGCACAACCCAAACTATGCAGCTAATTCAAGAACTAGCAAAAGAGGGCTTTCTGCAAAGAAGCGAAAGAGGATATGGTATTACTGAAAAAGGAAAAGCAGCCTTCAAAGTGTTCACGCCTGTTCCAGAAGAAATGAGTTTCCACTTTTACTTTGGCATCAATCAGCCCGCAGACTTAACCGCGGAGACGCTGCAAGAGTTTTACATGGCTATAAAGCAGGTCAGCACAGGTTCGCTTGAATTTCACCTCTACAGGAGCGACTTTGAAAACTGGCTAAAAGAAGCCTGCAAAGAGCAAGAGCTTACCAAAGAAATTGGAGGCATTAAGGCTACTGGTTTAAAGGGTGAAGAGCTTAGAGCAGAACTTTTGAAAGTGTTTGACGCAAAATATGGCATCCAAGACTTGTTATAGCTTCTACCGTTTTTCCTTGTTCAGCTTAATCCACCAATCAGGGACTCTGGCTTTTTCCGTGTTGTCCCAAGAATCAAAGGGCTTAATATCCAAGATTGGTGTGCCGTCGAAGGCGTCCAGACCGCGAACAGTCAAAGTGTTGCCTTCAACCTTTAACAACTCAACTAGTGTTAGTCCGATGGGGTTTGGGCGAAGGTTGGTTCTGGTAGCGAAAACTCCAAGCAGAGGCATGTCCATTCTGCCTCTAGGATGAACCTTCAATGTCATACGTTGCTGATTGGAAATTTGGTTGAGCCAAAAAAGCACAAACAAGTGTGAAAAGCCATCAACACCCTCTAAGGTTCCAACTAACTCGTCACGAAGGATAATCTGTGAGATTCTGGATTTATCTTTAACCTCGTCGCCAACAGCTTCGGTTTTTACGCGGCCTATCGGGTTCAAAAAGATTTTATCTTGAAAAGTCATCGGTTAAATACCTCACTTTTGAGTGAGCCCTAAAACTATATAAGCATTCTACTGAAATCTCGAATAAACCTGCTAAAAGGCGCTGCAAGCCAAAAACTAACCCGTCTTTAACTTCTAAATTTAGCAGCACGATTCGCAATTAACGTAGCCATCGCGCCAGCAGCAACTCCAGCGTCAATGTTTACAACTGCCAAACCCAGTGAACATGACTGAAGCATAGCCATCAAGGTGCTTACTCCTTTTTCGCCAAAACCGTAACTATTAGAAGTTGGAACCGCAATCACCGGAACATTAACCATGCCAGCAACCACTGAAGCCAAAGCGCCTTCCCTGCCTGCAACCACAATAATAACGTCAACATCCTTCATGATTAAGTCTTTTAGGGGTTGAAGAACCCTGTGAATTCCAGCCACACCCAAATCATACGATGCATAAACTTGGCAGCCCATTTCTTCAGCAATCACCTTTGCCTCTTCAGCCACTGGAATGTCAGAGGTGCCTGCGGTTAAAAGCCCAATCTTTCCACCTGTGTTTTTAACGGCAAGGTTTTTCTTTTTAATGATGACCATTCTTGCTTTTTCGTTAATCTGGAAAGCTGCGTCGTCAGGCTGCGCCTTTTTGAGGGCTTGAACTTGTTCTTGACTGCATCTGCTCACTATTACTCTCCCGTTTTCACCAAGCATCCGAAGGGTTATTTCAACTAGGTCACTTGTTGTTTTGTTCTCAGCTAAAATTATTTCAGGCACGCCTTTCCTGTGTTCCCTGTTAGCGTCAATTTTTGCCATGCCTTCAACTTCAGCGATAGCTAGCAGCCGCAACAGTTTTTCTGCTTCCTCAACTGTTAACTCGTTTTTAGCGGTTTTTTCAAGAATCTCTTTCAATGTGGACATGATTTCAATCACTTGCCTGAAGAACCACAAGCAATATATCGTTTTTGCTTTTTTAATATATGCAAGCGGTCGAAACGGAATGACTGAATTTTCTAGAATAGTTATGATTGATTGTCAAGTCGCTGGAGTTTCTGGAGACATGATTCTGGGCGCATTACTGGATCTTGGAGCAGATGTAAACAAGGTTACTTCAGCCATAAAAAGTCTGGAGAACGCCGATTACGGTTACAAGAACGTGGTGGTTGATATCAAGCAGGTTATGCGTAAAGAGTTCAGAGCCACCAAGGTAGACGTCACAGCCGAAGGAAAAACCAGAAAAGACGGGAAACAATTAATCGAAATAGTTGAAAAAACAGCAGAAAACCTCAAGCTTTCAGCAAAAGCAAAGCAGTACGCCTCAAACGTCATCCACACGTTGGTTGATGCAGAAGCGAAACTTCACGGACATCATTTGGCTGATGCGCATCTGCATGAGGTCGGGTTGGTTGATACTGCCGCGGAAATTATCGGTTCGGCAGTTGCCATGGAAGACTTGGGCTTCTTTAACGCTAAAATCATTTCGACACCTGTCTCCGTCGGCGGAGGATTATTCAAATTCTCGCATGGCACAGTGTCAAGTCCATCTCCGGCAGCGCTAGCTATTTTTCAATCAAAGAATTTTCCGATTAAAGGCGGACCGGTCGAGTCGGAACTAGCTACACCGACGGGGGCAGCAATAATAGTTAATTTAGCGGACGAAGTAAGCAGGTTTTACCCTGAGATGGCTCCCATGAAAGTTGGTTATGGTGCAGGTGGAAAAGAGTTTTCTGAAATACCTAACGTTCTTCGAATAACCATGGGTAAAACGTTAGAAAAAAGCGTGATGAAGGATCAGGTTGCCGTGTTGGAGACTAACGTTGATGACGTGTCAGGGGAAATCGTGGGGCATGCCGTTGATCGGCTTCTTGCGGAAGGCGCAAAAGACGTAAGCATCATTCCCATGTACACTAAAAAGAATAGACCTGGGCAAATTATCAAGGTAATCGCTGACCAAAAAGATACCCAACACCTCTCACGTGTGCTGATTAATGAAACAGGCACGTTGGGAGTCAGAGTTTACTTATGTGAAAGACACATTGTAACCCGTGAATTGTATTCTGTCAATTTGCTGATCGGCGGCGTTAAAGAACCAGTAAAAGTAAAAGTTTCAAAAAACAGCAATGGAGAAATCATCCGCATAAAACCCGAATACGACGATCTTAAAAGGTTAGCAGAAAAAACCAGTAAGCCTCTTAGAGAACTTTCGGAGCTTGCAATTTCGAAGGCAAAAGAAATTTTTAGCTAAACGACGTGATTTGCATGGAAGACTTAAATCGTAAACTTGAAGAACTCAAAGCTTTCATCAAGGAAAAAGGAAAGGACGGCGTGGTAATCGCTTTTTCTGGAGGCGTGGACAGCTCAACATTAGCTGCTGTAAGCCACGGGGTTCTAGGCGAGAAGGCTGTGGCCGTTATAGCTCAATCTCCAACATACACGTCTGAAGAGCTAACGGATGCTAAAAAAACAGCCAAGGACATAGGCATCAAACTGCATGTGATTGAAACTGACGAGTTATCCAACGAAAATTTTAGCAAAAACCCTGAAAACCGCTGCTACTACTGCAAAAAAGAATTACTCAAATCCCTAATTGACTTTGCGCATGAACTCGGGTTCAAAGCGGTTTTTGAAGGCACAAACTTCACCGATTTAAACGATCACAGACCAGGATTCAAAGCTGTTCAGGAAGTAAAAAGCGTGTATAGTCCATGGATGATTAACAAGTTTAGTAAGGATGAGATTCGCCAAGTAGCCAAAACCATGGGGCTTAGCGTTCATGACAAGCCTGCTTTAGCGTGTTTGGCTTCGAGGATACCGTTTAATGAGAGAATTACGGCTGAGAAGTTGAGTAGAATCGACAAGGCAGAGCAAGCCGTAAAAGCGATAACTGGGGTTAAGCAGATCCGAGTTAGAGACCATAACGGGTTAGCAAGAATAGAAGTTGGAAAAACTGAAAGAGCGCTCTTTTGCAATGTCGATGTTTTGGACAGGGTAGCTGAAGATTTGAAAAAATTAGGATTCAAGTATGTAACAGTTGATTTGGAAGGCTACCGGTCAGGAAGCATGCTAAAAACACTGGATGCAGCAGCATAAAAATCATGTTTGTGTCCATAGTGTTTTCAAAGAATATAGCCACCCACTCTACGTCTATAGAGAAATGCAAAAATTACGTTCTTTACCTGTCAATTTTGCTAGAGAAATTCAGTTGCTAAATTGATACCCTATCCCTCCTTGCTAATTTTCTTTAAAAAAATTGTTACTCTATCAGTAGATTCCGCAAGTGCTTTTTTTAGCAAAAAGAGTCACAACTTTTGGTTTTGCTTAAAGTAACCTTTGCTATTTGGGCCTTCTTCTATTGTCATGGTTTTCAATAGGATTGAATATACGTGTAGGCTACTACCTTCCCGGGGGAAAATGCATATACGTTTTGACAGCAAACTTTCGTTACAAGTCACATGTCCTTAAAGCGTTTGAGACCTTCAAATGCGATGCCTTGTCCCGATATTAAGTGATCTGGGAAAGATAATTTACTTTCAGGTATGGAACTGATATATGGGAAATTGAATTAAATGAAAAATTGTTAATTAGTGCCTTTTCTTATCAGTATTTACAGTTTTTATTTAATATTCTCTCCATAGAGTAAGCTCCCCCCGCACTTGATAAAAGGAGATTAAGAAGATACTTAACCCTTGAATGTACTCGGTAATAGCCCTAACAGTTTAATGCATTTTGCAGAATAGAAAGAGTAACGGTTGAAAATATGTGAGGGTAAAAAAAATAGAGCAATCATTAGACCAATTAGGACAAAAGCAAACAAAATTAGCAACCCACACACGAGAACTCCAACCTTCCATGTAAGGTATCCTTTTTCTTCAGGAAAACGTTTGTGTTTTATCGGTGGTAGTTGTACTTCCCTTTGCTCTTTCGTTTGTTCTTTCGTTTGCCCTTCCATTTGTTTAAGCAACTCCATTCTATCAATTGACCTTTTAGCAACTTTACGTAGGGTCACTGTCAAGAGAATTGTAAAAGCTGAAGCGAAACCTAACAAGACTTCTTGAAGAATAAGCAGATAAAAGCCCTTACCTGATAAAGAACTGACTAATCCTAATAAAAAGGAATCAACCAAGAAGATTGCAGTTGGAATTTCCCACAACATAGAGTCGAAGTGTCGTCTGTCTTCACCAATTTCTTGATAAGATAACCGTTGCCATTCGTCTTCATTATTTGCTCTTGCATCTTCAGTGTCTTCTTTGTTTTTATTTTCCATGCTAATCTGTTTCTACGCTTTTTAGATTTAAGACTTATCTACTCTAAATAGCGAAGTTCCTAACCCTTGAATGTACTCGGTAAGAGTTGTTTACTATGGTAGCTAACTTATAATTTTTTCTTGCAATTCAGCCTCTTTTTGAGTCTCTTCTTTTTCCGATGATTTCGACAAGCTTTTTGTTGGTGGTTGCATATTTTGCAATTCTGCATCTTTCAGCTTATCTATTCTGTAAAAAACGCTAACCAAGCAAACAGAAAAAATGCATATCGAAAAGAGGACTGTAACCAAAGAGTACCTTAAAGCATCGGTAAAGTCTCCGACTAATAAAGAATAATAAACAACCAACAGAACACCCAGAGCAGCTATAGATTCAAAGGTAAATACATGAAGAATTCTTCTTAGTGCTTTACTCTTCATATTTTCACGATAAACAAGCCCAATAATAGCGCCACTAAAACCTATAATAATACTCGTTATTGTAGTCATTCCGTTAATGATGGTAGGTATTGTTTCGTAATCTATAGAATGTATATTTCCAAAAAACGAACTGGTGCTGTTGGAAGCAGTTTCATAATTAATATTTGGATTAAATCGAGTGGTTAAAATCATTCCAGCAAAGAAAAAAATTGATATAATTACAGTTAAAAAATAGTAAGTCGAGCTTTTCATAAATTTTCCTTAGTTGGTCTATTCTGTGCCTTATGCAGATTTAAGGTTTATTATCAATGAAAAATAGCAGTATTGAGAACAAAAATACTCGTTAATAGCCCTAACCGTTTACAAAAACAAGGAAGAACACTATGGAACAGCAAACATTCTAACAGCATCAAGTTTCTCTTTTAGAATAGTTATTGCTTCCTTCACTAGTGGTTCATATTTTTTGGTAGCTTCTGTACCATTGATACTTGGGTCTTTTGCTGTTCTATGAACACAATCATTTCTTATTGCATTAAGTTCGGTTATTGTTTTGTACTCTTCTTTCTCAATGAACTTTAATTCTAGTAAACAGTCAGCTACAGTTAACAAATTTACTCTTTTTAAAATAGCTTCAATAAAAGAAGGTTCAGCTTTTAGAGAGGTCATATGGCTTCTAATTTTGTCACAGCCATATTTTTCAACTTCGATAGCAGAGAAAACAATAGCATAAAACCAATAATTCGTTTTTACTGCGTCTTCTAAGTAACCTTCTAACTTTGGAATTGGACCGTAATTAGGCACTATGGGACTCATAAGATATTCCCTGTTTAGTCTATTTCAGAGCTTTTCAGATTTAAGACTTGTCTACTCTATAATAGCGAAGTTCCTAATCCTTGAATGTACTCGATAATAATTCTTTACATGATAGCTAACTTAGTTTTTTCTGGGTTTCTTTGAAACACTTTTTATGATAGTAACTAACGACCCCAAAAGCCTTGAACCTTATGAAGTCATCACCAACTTCAATATTTTTCTGACATTCATGGCATAAGTAAACTTCTTTTGCTCTCATTCAGGTCACTTAAACATAGCCCCACATTTAAGACAACTAAATTTCTTGCCTCGGTCATCTTTAACCATGATATCACACTTATCATATATTATTTGAAGCAATTTAGTTTTAAGCATGTGTGTTATTGTCTCAAAAGTCAATTGACATTTTGATATTAATTTTGAATGGTTGGACTGGTGATTTACACCATTGTCTTGGACAGAAACGTTTACCCAAAGTTTTTATATGTTAAAGTCGCCTAAAATATTTCAAGGTTTAGTAAACTCAAAAAGGGGACAAGACAGACGAATGGTAACACACTCCATTCCTCTGCCTTGCCTTGGGGCATTAATGCCAAATTATGACTACGTTTTTTGCATATATAAGGTATTTCCACATTAAATTTGAAATATTGTCTATAGAGACATGAACACTCCCCATAAAAAATAAACAAAAAAGATAAAATAAAATACTTTAGAAACGCCTTTTTTGCTCAAAAAAACCATTTTGGCATAAAATACTAGTTAGGTTAAGGCTTGCGCAAAGATATAAGGCTGTTTTTTCCATGTTAGGCTATTTCTACGCTTTTCAGATTTAAGACTTATCTCTCTAAAGAGGGAACTTGCAAAAAGTATTATTCTTCGTTGAAGAATCAATTTATTATGTTGCGTATTGGTCATAGGGGCGCCAGGGCTTATGCGCCTGAGAATACGTTGGCGAGTTTTAAGAAGGCATTAGAAATCGGCGTAGATGCAGTTGAGTTGGATGTTAGAAAGACCAAAGACAACCAACTTGTCGTCATTCACGACGCAGATGTTAAGCGGACAACCAACGGCGAAGGCTTAGTAAGTGAGCTTACGCTTAAAGAAATCAAAAGCTTTTCCGCTGAGAAAGGCGAGAAAATTCCGACTTTGGAGGAAACGCTGGATTTTTTGGATAAGAAGGTGAAGGTGTTTGTTGAGCTTAAGGAAACGGGCATTGAAGAGCAAGTGCTTTCAACAGTGCATAAGAAAGGCATAGAGAAGAATGTTGTTATCACTTCTTTTCTTGAAGATGCGCTAAAGAAAGTTAGGGAATTAAACAAGGACATCGAGACAGGCTTGATTTACGCGAAGCACAAGAACCCAATTAAAGCAGCGTTAGAACTGAAAGCGAACTATCTTTTTGCCCTCTACAGATTCACGCATACCGCTAATGTCCAGAAAGCCCATGAAAACGGTTTAAAAGTGATAGTTTGGACTATAAACAACCCAGAAGAAGTCGAGGAATACGCTAAGAAAGGCGTGGACGGCATAGCCAGCGACAAGCCAGACATACTCATGAGTGTTAATGCGTAGCAACCTGCGCTTTAAGAACCCGCTCTATCCGCTCTGCGTCAACTCTGCTTTCATCATTTAGAGGCGTCAACTGTATTTCGGCGGCTGATTTCACTCCGAAACCCAGCTCTGCTGCGCGTCGTAGCTGGGCTTGCTCGAAAACGTCTGCTTCGCCAACTTTGCCTTTAGCTCCGTACATTTTGAGGATCGCTACTCCGACTGCGTCTATGGCCACTCGGTCCCGGCTTGCAAGCAAAAGGTTAGGCTCAACCAACGTGCCTCGGTCAGGACCGCCGGTTGTGAATGCTTTTATTCCATCCATTAAAACAAAGTCCACGTTGTAATTGTTGTTTATTTCCGCAATCATCTGCCGCTGATAGGGTGAAGTATGCAGTTCCCACATGTAATCGTACATTCCGCCAGGAACCTTTTTTGCCACTAAACCCACGGAATTCTTTAGCGAAAGCGTGAAGTGGCCGCCGAACCTGTGCGTTTTTAGGCAGCATGTCTGGACAACTTTGTCAGCGTCATGGAATACTTTCGCCATGTAGAATCCTCTTGCCCAATGGGTGCCTCCTCGTTCAACTTTAAGCCAGTCTTCCTTGCCCACGTTATTTAAGACAACAGCCTTAAACCCTAGTTCCCTTGATAGAGCTAAAACGCCCATTTTCTCCAGAACCTGCTCGGTGTCGCCCATGCCGCTGCGTTCAGCCAACGTTACGTCGCTCGCTCCAGCGTTTTTTAAGGTTTGCACTATGGCTCTTAAAGTGTCAAGGTGGGTTGATGCTGGAAACGGGTCAGCACTGTTAAAATTCGCCTTCAAAGCCACCTGCTTCCCAGAATAATCACCTAAGCCAAACTTGTTGAGCAATGCAGGGACACCTGTTGCTCTATCTGTAGTTTTTAGAATGAAAACTTCGCCCAAAGAGTTTGTCATAAAAATGCTCCATTACAAAGGTAAAGGACTGCTTTGTTATTAATTTTTCACTGCATCACGCTGCAGCAACAACAAACCGTAAGCTCTATATTATTCAATGAAACCTTTTTCAAAAGAAGTCTTTATGCGGGCCCGTGGCTCAGTCAGGCTAGAGCGGCGGACTCTTAATCCGTAGGTCGCGGGTTCAATTCCCGTCGGGCCCGCCAGTAATAATCCAACGTTAATCTTATCTGTTTAATGTAGTGCCAAACTTACTGTCAACACTATGAGCACAAAAAGCGTTATCAACACGTAATTGCGGTTCTTTTCCCATGCAAAATAGACGACAGAAGTAATTGCTCGGATGTAGGGGGTTAAAATTAATATTATTAGCCCTATTGTCATGAACCAGAGGGCGTTTTGTGATACGAGTAAGTGTTGGATTTGGTTGTATATGAAAGCGAAAAAATCCTGTCCAGTAATAAACACAGCCTTACTTTGGGAAACTTGCAGGTTACCGTAAGCCTCATAGAAGAGGGCTATTCCGATAATTTCCAGCAGTACGCTGATGACGACGCCTATTATTAGAATGTAGCTTATGATGGATTCTAGTTTTGATTCGCCGCTGCCTAAGCCCTGAGAAGTCATAGCGTGGCCACTCCTTTGTATAACATCTGAATAATTAAGAGTGTAACTATGACGAGGAAGAGTATTCTGAGGTTTCTGTCGCGGATTCTATTTAACAATCTTCCGCCAACCACTGCGCCTATTGTTGTGCCCACAGCCATTGGCGCCATTAAGGTTAGGTTCAAAAGACCTGAAAAAAGGTAAACGCTCACGCCTGCCAGTGCAGTCATGCCTATGATGAAGCTGCTTGAAGCGCTGGATACTTTTGAGGGTATTTTTAGGACTTTCTCGTGAACAATAACTTTGAAAGCTCCCGCCCCTATCCCAAGCATCCCCGCGGCAATGCCAGCTACAAACATGCCTAATCCTCCCAGAAGAGAGTTGGTGGCTTTGTATTTTATTACTTGATTTTTGGCTTTGTCAAAGTAGCTTCCTTCAAGGCCGAGCCGTTTGGAAATTTTGTCTTGTTTCTCTGGCGGAGTATAAACTTCTTTGAATGAGCTTCTAAAGTTAATGAAGGAAGTAAGTAGGAAACCTGCGAATAGGAAATAGAGGAAAACTGGCGCGATTATTACAGTGATTGTTGCTCCCGCGATGGCGCCGATGATGGTGAACATTTCAAGGTACATAGCGATTTTTATGTTGGTAATCCTGTCTTTCACGAAGGATGAGGCTGAACCGCTGGACGTAGCGATTATAGCCACCATTCCGCATGCCACTGCCTCCTTGACGGGGAAGCCTAGTAAAACCAAGATAGGGGTTAGAATGCTGGCGCCGCCCAGACCTATAAGAGAACCTACGAGGCCAACAGCTACAGACATCAGAAGCAATGTAACCATGTCAAGCAATGCTTTTCTCCCGCCATTGGAAATAAACTATTTCAAGTTATTAATTAATATAATTGGATGCTTGGAAGGAAAAAAGGTGCTTTTTAAGGGAACGTGGAATGCAGCGCTTAGCCTTGCTTGAATTCTTCCCTAATCTTCATTTGCCTTCTCTTAAGGTTGTAGCCCAATGAGAACTCATGGGCTGCGTCACGGATTCTCCTCAGCAAAAGCATCATTCTGCTGTTCTTGTCAAAGTTTCTTGGCGCAGACTCGTCTGGCAAATAAATTTCCTCATGCTCCTTCGCCAAGCCAATAAGCGGAATTTGCAATCGTAGCGTTTGCAACGCCGTTTTTGCAGCGCTAACCTGCCCCGGTCCCCCGTCAATCACCACTAAATCGGGCAGCTGGCTTTTTTCTTCTACCAAACGCTTATACCTTCTCATGACAACCTCGTTGACGGCGGCGAAATCATCCTGTCCCATGAAAGTTTTGATTTTGAATTTACGGTAGTTCTTCTTGTCAGGCTTCGCGTCCCTAAAGCTTACCATGCCTGAAACCACATGCTCCTGCCCCAAATTGGAAACATCAAAACATTCAATCACACGCGGCAACACTGGAAGATTAAGCTTAGTCTGCAAATCAACAAGTGCACTATCAACTTCCAATGTGGATTCCAAGTTTTTCTCCGCCAGCTGCACAAGCGCAAGCTTATCGGCTCGCCTAGGAATCGTCAACGCAACAGGCGCGCATCTTTTCGCTGAAAGGAACTCTTCTAAGGCTTTTTTCTCTTCTGTTCCCTGCCAACAAGGCTTATTCAACAATATCTCGCGCGGTATCTGGTTGGTTGCGTAGTAAGCCTTTAAGAATTCTTGTTCGATCTGAGGCTGAAGGTCTACGCTGAATTGTTTTTTGCCAAGCAGCACGCCTCTTCTCACTCCCATCTGCACCGCCAGCATTTTTTCGCCAACCTGCTTAAACGCCATAATGTCCTGGTCAAATCGCCTCTCGTTGTCCACAATCTGGTGTTCCGTCAAAAGGCGGATAGAAGCGATTTGGTTGCGCAGTTCAAGGGCTTCTTCGTATTTCTTCTCTGTAGAGGCGGCTTGCATTTGGGATTTGAGTTGTTCGATTGTTTGCTGGTAGTTTCCGTTCAGAAAAGAGCGCGCCTGCTTAACCTGCTCCGCGTACTGTTCAGCGGTGACTTTTCCGGTGCAGGGCGCGGTACACAGGCGAATGTGAAAGTTTAAGCATGCACGTTTATGCATGGTCTTGCATGTGCGCAGTTTAAACACTCGCACTACTAAGCGCTGAAGATCCTGCCTTGTGAACCCTTCAGTGTATGGTCCAAACGATTCGAGTTTGCGTGACACTTTGCGGCTGGTAAGTATACTTGGATAGGGCTCTCTTGTGAGTGAGATGTAAGCGAAAGTTTTAGCATCCTTAAGGTCAATATTATACTTGGGCGTGTGCTGCTTAACCAGCTTGTTTTCTAAAAGCAAAGCTTCAACTTCATTGTTAACAATAATCCAGTCGATATTTCTAATCCTTGAAACTAGCTGCCGTGTTTTCGCTGGTTGGTCTGTGTTTGAAAAGTAGCTTTTGACACGGGCGCGGAGGCTTTTGGCTTTGCCAATGTATAGAATTTCGCCTTGCTCGTTCTTGAATAGGTAAACTCCAGGGTTTGTTGGCATATCTGAGCTTTTGAAGTCCGAGGGGCATGTTATTTGGATCATGCAGACTGTTTCACTGCCAAACTAATTTCTTCTTGCGGACGGTTAAGTATTTTCTTCAAAAACATACCCGTATAAGACGCAACCTTTTGCGCGACTTCCTCGGGTGTTCCCTGCGCCAGCACTTCGCCGCCAGCTGCTCCGCCTTCAGGACCCAAATCGACAAGGTAATCGCAGCTTTTAATCACGTCTAAGTTATGTTCGATGATGTAGACGGTGTTGCCGTTGTCAACAAGCCGATTTAACACTTTAATCAACCGTTTAGTATCATCAAAATGCAGACCCGTGGTTGGTTCGTCAAGCATGTAAACAACATGCCCAGACTTGTTTTTGCTAAGTTCACGGGTGATTTTGATGCGTTGGCTTTCTCCGCCTGACAAGGTAGTTGAGCTTTGCCCAAGTTTAATGTATCCCAATCCAACGTCTAACAGCGTGGTTAGTTTGCGTGAAATTCTTGGAGTGTTCTCAAAGAACTTTGCCGCTTCCTCCACAGTCATATCCAACACTTCAGCAATGTTCTTGCCCTTATAGAGAACGCTTAAGGTTTCCTTGTTGTACCGTTTGCCTTTGCAGTCGCTACATTGCACGTAAACAGCAGGCAGGAAGTTCATTTCTATGCGCAGGACGCCGTCGCCTTGGCAGGTTTCACATCTGCCGCCTTTCACGTTGAAACTGAATCGTCCTTCCTTGTAACCGCGCGCCTTTGCCTCTTTGGTTGAAGCGAAAATGCGCCTAATCTCATCGAAAAGTTTCGTGTAAGTTGCAGGGTTGCTTCTCGGTGTTCTGCCAATTGGATCCTGGTCGATAACTATAACATTCCTGACTACGTTTGGAACATCAATCGATTCGTGTTTACCGACTTTGTCAACCCGTTCCCCGAACATTTGCCGCAACATAGGAATAACGGTCAAATTCATCAGCGTACTTTTGCCAGAACCAGAAACACCAGTAACTCCACACAATACACCTAACGGCAGCTGCAAGGTGAGGTGTTTGAGGTTGTTTTCTTCTGCTCCCTTAACGGTGATGCAGCCAACGGGTTTTCGCCTTACCGCGGGCACTTCAATTTTTAATTCTCCAGAAAGGTATTTGCCTGTGAGGCTTCGCTTATTCGCCATGATTTCAGCTGGCGAGCCCTCTGCGACAACGTGTCCTCCATGGACTCCTGCGCCAGGTCCCATATCAACAATGCAGTCTGCATTGCGTATTGTTTCCTCATCATGCTCTACAACAATCAGCGTATTACCTAAATCACGTAAGCGGCGAAGTGTGCTTATGAGCTTAGCATTGTCCCTTTGATGCAAACCAATGCTGGGTTCATCAAGAATATAGAGTACACCCATCAAGTTGCTACCAATTTGCGTAGCCAAACGAATCCTTTGCGCTTCGCCGCCGGAGAGTGTTCTTGCCGCACGGGAAAGCGAAAGGTAGCCCAAACCAACATTCTTAAGAAAACTTAAGCGCTCGTTGATTTCCTTTAGCACCTGCTTAGCAATGGTTAATTCTTTCTCGTTCAGCTGGATGGGCAGATTGCTAAAGAAGTCAACTGCTTCTTCAATTGAAAGGTCAGTTACATCGATTATGCTTTTGTCCAGTATTTTTACTGCAAGCACTACAGGCTGCAATTTTTTCCCTTTACACGCGTTACAGGGTCTAGAGGTCATGAGCTTTTCAATGTCTTCTTTCCGCCATTCACTTTCAGTTTGACGATAAAGCCTTGCTGTTTGCGGGATTATGCCTTCCCAACCTTCACGCATCCACATGTTTGCCCCATTCGACCATTGGCCATTTATGGGTTCTCTGTCGCCGTGCAAGAGCACATGCAGTTGCTGTTCCGTAAAATCCTTTATTGGAGTAAAAACGTCGAATCCATGTTTTTTGCCAACCGTCGCAAGCTGCTGAGCCCGCCAGCTAAGATCCATACTGCCGTAAACAGCTAATGCTCCATCAATAATGGAGAGATTCTTATCTGGAATCACTAGGTCTTCAGAGATTTCTGTGATTTCCCCTAAGCCGTGGCAGCTTGGACAAGCACCAAAGGGCGAGTTAAACGAGAACATGCGCGGCTCAAGGCTTTCAAACACTATTTCTGGATGGTTAGGGCAGGCTCCAAAAGTGCTGAACATTGTTTCATCTTCAAAGCGTTCAAGCTCCTTCTTCTTTTCCTCGTCAGCTTTTTTGGCGTCGATGACTATCATGGTTCCTTTGCCGACTTGAAGCGCCTGCTCCACAGCTTCAGAAATACGTGAGCGTTCCTCATCGACCATTTTTACCGTGTCAATAACGGCTTCAATCCAGTGCTTCTCATAACGCACAAGCTTAACTTCTTCTTTGATTGAGTCTGAATCGTAAATTTTTTGGTCAACCCGGATTTTGGTGTAGCCTTGTTTTTTGAGGTCATCAAAAACTTGCTCGTGGGTTCCCTTTATGCCCCGAATTATTGGCGCTAGGAAAGTGAGTGTTTTTTCTTTCTCAGCCATAATTAAGCTGGTTATGTTTTCGGGGCTTTGGGGATGAATTGAGCTGCCGCATTTTGGACAATGATGCGTGCCAATACGTGCATAAAGCAGCCTGAGGTAATCGTATATTTCGGTAACTGTTCCAACGGTTGAACGGGGGTTTTTGCTGGTGCTTCTCTGTTCGATGGAGATTGCTGGAGATAACCCTTCAATCGAGTCAACATCAGGCTTATCCATTAAGCCGAGAAATTGCCTGGCATAAGCGGAGAGGCTTTCAACATATCTTCTTTGGCCTTCAGCATAAATAGTGTCGAAGGCAAGGGTGGATTTTCCTGAGCCTGAGAGACCAGTGATCACTATAAACTTGTTTCTTGGCAAGTCCACATCTATATTTTTGAGGTTGTGTTCTCTTGCGCCTCTGATTGAAATGGTATCTCTCATAACGTAAACCAATTCCCTACTCCGCTTCTGTAAATTGTAACCAGTTTAATCATGAAAGATTTCAACCTTTTGCCCTAAACACTCATTTTTCAGGTTTAAGTTCGCTTTCCATCTTCCTAGACAACGCCCTATTTAACTCCGCAATCGTATCTCTGAACTCGATAGCTCGCTCAAAGTCCAGTTTTTCTGCGGCTTCCCTCATTTGCGCATCTAGTTCAATCATCTGGCGTTTTATGTCTGATTTTGCCAAGTGTTTGGTGCCTTTAATTGTGCCCTCTTTCAAAGAGACACTCTTCACTATTGTCTTTGGAGTAATGTGGTGGATTTGGTTGAAGCGTCTCTGGAAGGAGCGCCTGTGCTTGGTGATTTCCATAGCTCGCTTAATTGACGCTGTTTCCACGTCAGCGTAGAGTATTACTCTGCCGTTGACGTTTCTTGCTGCTCGCCCGATGGTTTGGATGAGGCTTCGCTCATCTCGCAGAAAACCTTCCTTGTCAGCGTCTAAAATGAAAATTGTTGCAACCTCCGGAATGTCTAAGCCCTCCCTCAGCAGGTTTATGCCCACTAGAATGTCGAATTCGCCGACTCGTAGTTGCCGCACAAGCTCTATTCGGTCTAAGCTTTCAATGTCAGAGTGCATGTACCTGACGCGGAAGCCTTCCTTAACAAGATAATCCGCAAGGTCTTCAGCCATCCGCTTTGTCAGGGTTGTAATTAGGATGCGGTCGCCTCGCTCGATGGTTTTATTTGCTTCCGCCATTAAATGCTGCATCTGTCCAGCTATGGGGTGAAGCTCCACTTCAGGGTCCAAAAGACCAGTTGGCCGGGTGATTAATTCCACTGGTGGCCCACTTTTTTCTAGTTCGTATTCGGCTGGGGTTGCGGAGGCGAAGAGGGTTTTGCCCATTTTCCGCTCAAACTCCTCAAACTTTAGTGGCCTGTTATCCAAGGCGCTGGGGAGTCTGAAGCCGAAGTCTACGAGGTTCTTTTTTCTTGAGTAGTCACCGTTGTACATGGCGTGTGCTTGAGGAATCGTCTGGTGGCTCTCGTCAATAATCAAGAGGTAATCTTTAGGAAAGTAATCCATCAACGTGAACGGCGGTTCGCCGGGTTTGCGTCCGTCGAAGTGTCTGCTGTAATTTTCCATTCCTGCGCAGAAACCAATTTCCTTTATCATTTCTAAATCATAGTTTGTTCGTTGTTTGAGCCGTTGCGCCTCAAGCGGAGGAAGATCGGGTAGCCTAAGTTCCAACTCTTGCTTGATATGCTCAAGCGCGAGTGCATGCTTCTCTTCAGGAACCACATACTGGCGTGCAGGGTAAAGCGTAAGCTTATCAAGCGTTCCTTTAACATCTCCCGTTAACAGGTGGACTTCCTTGATTTTGCCGATTGTATTTCCTGCAAGTTCAATCCGAAGAATGTCATTCTCGTAAGATGGCACAACATCCAGCACATCGCCCCGCACGCGGAACCTGCCTGGCTCAAGCACCATATCATTCCGCTCGTACTGCATGTCTACTAGTGCATGAATGAGTTCTTGCCTTGTAGTTTGTTTTCCAACCTCTAATTCGATGGCCATGGTTCTGAAGTCGTCTGGGTTCCCAAGACTGTAAATGCAACTTATGCTGGCGACTATTATGGTGTCGCTTCGGCTAACAATGCTGGATACGGCGTGCATACGCATTTTCTCTATTTCTTCATTCACATCGGAGTCTTTTTCAATGTACATGTCCTGCGCGGGCAAGTAAGATTCAGGCTGGTAGTAGTCATAAAAGCTGATGAAGTACTCCACGCGATTATTCGGAAAAAACGACTTCAACTCGCCATACAATTGAGCAGCCAAAATCTTGTTATGCGAAATTATCAAGGTTGGTTTCTGCAGGCGATTGATGACGTTAGCCATCACAAAAGTTTTGCCGCTGCCCGTCAAGCCTAGAAGCGTCTGCTTATCTTTCGTAACAAAGTTCTTAACTATCTGGTCAACTGCTTTTTCTTGCCCTGACGAGATTTGGAATGGCGCGACAAGTTGGAACTTCATTGTTTTTCTCCACAAACTAACAAGAAATGACCCTACCAATTGAACTAATAAGTTTTTTCTTAAAGGTCGCTTATTTTTCAGCCCTCTGTGTTGAATTCGGATTTAGTTAAGTGGGGAGAGAAATTCACGTTATTTTTTTAAAGATAAGCTATCTAAAAATAAATTTAGAAAGACAGGTCTTTTTGTTGGTGGTTTTGTTCACAAAAAGTAGATCCTATAGAGTGTACGTGTAGGTGTTGGTTTAATGATATTTGTGTTTGTTGCATGAAGCTGCCTTGCCAGTTGTAGTACCAGACTTGTCCAGTGTAACCGTTTACGCTTAACATTCCGTAAGGCTTGCCTTGAGATGGCACTTCAACGTGATAGTAACCGTAGAAGGCTGTTATTTTGAAACAGTTTTTTGAAACGGATTTTAGGGGCTTGCTGTTTCTCTTTAATTACAATATATGACGCTGTCATAACAGGCTAAAAGGGCATTACCATCTAAAATTACAAGTGCCGTCGTTAAAGAGTAAATATAATTAAAAAGACAATTCCAAAAGCGTGATAGACAACGGGTAAATGGCTTTTATGAAACAGTTAATTGCCCAAATTTTCCAACGTTAAGCTGGATTTCACCCTTGAAGCTGGTCACGTAACCGTTGTCAATTTTAATGTTATCGCCAACGTTAACCCGGTCAATCTGCTCATTCCACAACGTCAGTTTTACACTGCCTGTCTCGTCTGCAACCACAGCATCAACTATCCTGTAAGTCTCATCTTTAAAACGTGATTTGACTTCTCTGGGGTCACCTTTTTCAACAACTTTCGCTTCAACGCTAACCCGTTTCATTCCATTCTGCAAATCTTTAATTGCTGTCACATTAAGTCACCTAAACTGTGATTCCCTACTGAGGGTTTTCACTTGCAAAAGTGAGTTTCAATCATATAAATCTTGCCTAGCTATGTTTGCATCAGCGAGTAGGAAGGAAAAAACTGGAAGTTGATTTTAGACGCATTAGTACTGGTTTAAACAATACCTACCAGCAGAAGCAATAGCAAAAGCGTAGCTGCTATGCTGACAGCGGAAATCGCTATCTTCTTTATCATTGAAAACTCTGGTTTGAGTGTTCCAACAATTATTGTGCATAAGGCACCTAACCAAACGTAAGAAATGAAAAACATCGCTTCAACTACAAAGTTGAAAACTGAAGTCTTTGCTATAATATTTTTGAGAACGGCTTGAGACTGCGCTGTAAAGGTGACTGCTGCTTGTGCAGGGACATATAAAGCTCCAAAAGGATTAGAGGTTACCCCAAGCGACACGTCAAAGGGATAATAAACTGTGGGTAAGGTAAATGTCGCAACAAGGTTTATTATTGATCTAATAACCATCACAAACAAAGCAAAAGCTAAAGCGATAAAAAGAGGTTTCCAAGTGATTTTGGCTTTTGACAATTTGAAGAAGATGTAAATTAGCCCTGTTAATATGAACCAGGTAAAAATGAACTGTAAAGAGTAGGCCTCTAAGAACGAGATTATGATCCCAGTGCCAGAGGCTTGAATGAACGTTTGATATTGGCCATGGAAGAATAAGGCACCAATAAGTATGGTTATGTTGGAATTAGCTGGGTATGTAAAGTCTAGTTTTAGAGCTGTCACATTGCCCCAGTTTGGTGTGCCGCCACTAGTCCAACCTTGGGCAGCTGGTCCAACTGGAATGGTTAAGTTGGTCCATAACCCAATTGCTGTCGTGTTTGATAAGGAAGAAGTTAAGTCATATATGTAATAGTTTGAATCGTTAGGTGAGTAGAGAGTTAAGGCTGCACTTTGAGGCGCAACCTGAGGCTCCACCATTTTTAGTGTCATTGAAAAGTTTTCAAAGCCGCCAGCACCGCAGTTCACATCGAAAGCGTTGCTTAAGGTAGCCGAAACGTTGTTAGTGTTTGTGGAGTTAATTTCTAGGCTGTTGTTTCCAAATAAACTATAGTTAGTTGCAATCGCTGGAATGTAAACACTATAGTTGTAGAAGTCAGCATAATTGTTGCTTAAGGCTGTGCCAGTACCAGCGCTCCATAATGTTCCATTTGATGATGTTGCTGTTGCATTGATGTAGTTTGATAAATGACCAATCGTAGGCGATGTATCTTCTATGTAAGTTTTCGAGATCTGTGAATAGCCATATCCAATTTGTACGACTATGAAAAGAAGCAGTATTATTATTGCGCCCAAGTATTTTGGGTTCTCAATTATTTTCTTGAACACTTTTACAGGCGCATAAATAACTTGCGGTATGTCATCGAGAATCAATCTGTAGGCTCCGTCGTTATGTGAAGTTCACACGTGATTTATTAAAGTATTTGTCCCCGTATCAAGTCACATATTGAATTTTTGCCCGAGAATCAAGGAAAACTTTAACTTTTCAAGGGGTGACTATCTTTGAGTCGAATGACAGACGATAATAAGACTTGGCTATTAAGTTTCGTTAGCGGTCAAAACTTTTACAATAAGAAATTAAAGAATAGCGGTGACACAGAAACAGAGTATACCAGAAAACTTAAACACTATTGCGATTGGGCTAAAAAGAATCCCGATGAATTGATTGCGTTAAAACTTGAAGGTCTACAGAATCCAGCAACAGAAAAAGAATTCCAAGCAGAGGAATTATTAGAGAACTATCTGGATAATAGCGGTTTAACTCCAAGCGTACAATTGGGAGTTTTAACAGCGGTTAAGAGTTTTTACTCATCTACAAGAGGCAGAGACTTAGCTAAAGATGTCGGAGAGAACATAGAAGTTCCTGAAGCTAAAAAGAGAACTCCAAGCGTTGATGATTGCGTAAAACTTGAAAATGCTATGACGTGCAGAAGAGACAAATTTTTAGTTTGGTTTCTTGAAAGTTGCCCTGTTCGAAAAGGAACATTAAGAACGCTAAAAATGAGAGACCTAAAACCCTTAGATGATAAAGAAGTTCCGTATTGGATAAGTATTGAGTCGGCAAGGCTGAAAGGTCACGGAAAAGGCAAGTACAAAGGAACTAAACATATCGGTTTTCTACATAGTTATGCGAATGAAAAATTTGAAGACTACAAAAAAGAACTCAAAGAAAGAGAAATCAGCTATGATGAGGATTCGCCGCTGTTCATGTGTTATTATAGCAATCCTTACGGTTCGGTTGTTGGTGGTGCATTAAGGCAGTTTAACGCAATATTCCTAAATGCTTCAATAGTTGCTTTTGGAGACGATATTAAAAAACACTTTTCGCCTCACGATTTTCGAGACGTAATAAGCACAGTTCTTGAAAAGCCACAGATAAAAGCCAACATTAACTTAGCTAAACCCTTAACCTCTCATAAGCCAAGCGGAATAGAAGCAACATATGCGAATCATCCCGACTCAGATTATCTAACGCTGTTTAAGATGTGTTTGCCTTATCTGATTCCAGAAACAACAGGAGAACTTAAAGCAGAACTAAACCAACAGAAAACAGAATTGGAAAAAGTTCTGGAGCAAAAGGAGAAAAGAATCACGTTACTTGAACAGCGATGCCTTGATAACGGTTTAAGTATAAACAAAATGCTCACAGACTTTAACCAATTAAAAGCTACTTTTGAGGAACAGCAAAAACTGAAAGAGGAAAAGGAACGCAAAAGACCCGAAAAAGTAGACTTCTAAACCCCTTTTCCCCTTCTTTTCTTTAATTCTTTTTATGTTTTTCGCTGATTAAACAGTTGATTAAAAAGCCATAAACCGACAAAAAGTCAAAAATACAAAGGGGTAGGGTATAACCAACCCATCACAAAAGCCTTAAAACCCCACACCAATGTAAATAGAATAGTTAGATATGAACTCAAAAAAGAACACAGCATCCAAAATCACTAAATTTCTATATTTTGCAGTTTGTATCTCTGCTATAGTTGTGTTTAGCATTCTTGCGATTAACTTTTTAGGAGTATCACACATTTCAAACAGGTATCAAATAGATTGGTGGAGTGGATTTTTCTTGTTTATAGCGATAATATTAGGCAATTTGGTTTATGACCTGCTAAAAAATCTTTATCCAAAAAAAACACCTAAAGATTATACAATATAGCTATAATAAATCTTGCAGAATTTGATTCCAATTATTCTCATATTTCTCTATCTCTGACCGTTTGATTGTATGAAGTATTTTCTTGTTGCTTTCTTCAGGTGGTTTTCTGTGTTTCCTTGCTAACCATACTTTAGTGTTTGTTTCTATGATATTAATTACTTCATCTTTTGAAAGTATGAAAAATTTTGGTTGTTCAATATTAGAGATATCAACAAACACAAAATCGCAAATAATTTTTTTGCAAAGTTCTTCATGCATAGTTCTGAATAATGCACTAACTACTGGGAAATCTTCTTTCTTATTGGATAGAACATCAGCACATTTAACTTGTATTCCTTTACCTTTATTGGTCTCAGGATTAAGAGCTACGATATCGTAACCTTTAGTATTTCTTGAAGTTGTTAAGGCGATAATATTCATTGCTGAGAGTTTTGATGCTACAAGAAAAATGCCAACATTGCCTTTAAACTCTTTAGCAACTTTTTCTGTCATGTTATGCTATTTCTACGTTGTGCAGATTTAAGACTTATCCACGAAAACCCAATTGGTATATTGAATGTTGTTTATTTTGAATTTTCATAGTTTCTCTTAAAATAGGCTTTTTCTACAGTCCTTGCATTTAAGCCATATTTGTTTCCTATCGTTCTAAGTTCAGAGAGAAGTGTAATGTAATAACGGCTACTTCCAAAGAGGTTCTTAGGCTCTTTCCCAAAGAATTCTCTCCAAACGTGGATGTCAAACACACCATAGTTTTTAGGGTCATAGAACGTTAAAACAACACTTGCTAAAGCTGGACCAACACCTTGAAGATTGTCAAGAACGCCTATCCTAAATGAATCTTCACGGGTAGTAAGATTAAAAACCTGAGAACACGCACATACTTCCTCATCACTATCTTTCTCAACATATTTCAGTATTCTATCCCTTCGACCCTTCAACCCTTCAAATTTCCACCACACTATTTTAACCAAATCCTCTTTTGTTACTTCTTTTGTTTTTCGAAATTTATCACCCAACTCTCGTTCTGTTCGCATCCACTTTTCTAAATAATCTTTATCATATCTATTTGCATAATACAAAATTTCCTCTTTATCCATAGCCTACCGTTCCCATTTTTAATTATTTAGTGCTATGCGAATTTAAGACTTTGCCAACTGCTAAAAAAAGAAACTTATGGATGCGGTTGTTGCTGTTGCTCTGCTTGCTGTTGTGGTTGTTCTTCACTTAGTTCTCTTTCGATTTCTGCAATTCTGTGCAATCTAACTCTAAACTCTGGGGTTCTCTCATACTGCTTTAAAGTTGTTTCAAGACTCTGTTTCTCGTTCATAAGAGCTTTTTGATGTTCTGTTTTTTCTTGTTTATTCTCAATCGTCTCTAATTTTTGCTCAATCGGTTTGTTCTGGGTATTATAGTTTTTTCCCCTGAGAACATCTAACGGGTTACTATCAGGAAACAAAGACGCCAAGTTTTCCGCATTTTCCTTTAGTTCGCCTAAACCTACATATTGATTCACTAATAAGTTATGCGCTTCCTTTGCTTCCTTGTTTCTCATCTCTTTCTGTTCAGCTTCCATCATTGACCATTTAGGAAACCACTTATCCCAGAGAACTTGAGGGTCTTCACCTTTATCTTTCCAATATGCAAAGATTTCATCCTTCAAATTCTGCATAAGAACCATACCCGCATAAGTGCCTTTGCCAAACCCCTTTTTCCGAATTATAAAAATGATGGGTTCACCTATTTCCCTATCGTAGTTTATCGGTATGCTATACGGGTTCCCAGAGGTTTTACTTCCAACCATTTATTTCACCATTTTCTTATTTACTTTATCTGAATACACACGACACACGACTCCCATATAAACCTTCGCCGAGAAACCCCATGCTCAAATTCACAAAGCCCCAAACCCCCTCTATCCACACCCCGCACTACGCGGGCAAACCCCAAGTCAACACACCCCATCTTTTTTAGAGCAGTTGAGAGTAAGAGTAAGTTAGTTATTCAACTGGTTAGATTAGATTAGGTTAGGGAAATGGGGAAGGGGGGTTAAAAAGGGGGGAATAGTCAAAGTCTCGCTTTAGCATAAGCCCCCGCCCCCGCACACACACCCCGCGATACACACATAACAAAAAGTGTAAGCCCGCGCTTGTACCACATACCTATAGCAAAAACTGTTAATGAATCCAGACTAGACCCAGAACAAGCTAAATAGTGACATACCCTCAAACCTTGAAGGTTCGATAAAAAATACTGCCTTGCGATTTTTAATCAACCGTACTGAAGATTTGAGAATTGAAAGCAGAAAAATCAAATTTCAGCAGAAAAGCGGGCTATGTACCTTGTTTTCTTCAACTCCCGAGCCACCTGAGCCATTGGAAAACTGAAAGGTTTGAGAGTCTGTCCTCTTTCAAATTAAATCGAATTTCGCCGACCCTATGCAAAGAAGGGCAATGTAGGGATTGCGGTAAACGGTTTAGGAAACACTAAAAAATCCGTGGCTAAAATCAAATTTTCCCCAAATTTGAGGGTATGTGGCACTTGGGCTTGTTTTGGGCTTGTTTTTGTATTTCTGTTGTGCAATTAGGTTAAAAACTGGATTCAAGGCTAATTTGAGGCAGATTTATATAGCCGTTTGCCATTGCTATAAAGATAAATGATGATGCGCATGACAGAAACACAAAAGCCTAAACCGACTTTAGCTCAAAGATTCAGAAAATGGCTGAATGGCGAAAACTTTAAGAAACCAACTGAAAAAGAACTTCTCGAAGCTGAAGAGTTAGAACGGGAAAGCAGAGAATCCGCGCAAGAAGACAGCGAAGGCGATGGACTGATGGAATTCGGCGACCCGATGTTTCCAGAGGAGATTTGAGTAAATGAACAACCAAACAAACCTAAAAAGCGTAATATGTGACTCGGCAGAAAGGCAAATTAAAGTATTTGTTACATCCCAAGTTTAAGCCGACGATAAGTTGTATAATCCACATATTGTATAAACGGGTTTTCAGCTTGGAATTTAACATTAACTTTTTGGCGCTTTCGCTTATCAACAAGTTGGCTTGTGGTTCTAAGCAAATACGCGTCGCTTCCCGCACCTGAACCGTAACTTGCAACTAAGATACGCTCTTCAGGTTCTGCAATGTCTAATACTGCAGCTAAACCCACAGGCGAGCAACCGGAATAAGTGTTGCCGAACTTGTTAATTTGAAGCGAAGGCAAATACTGCTCATCCCTAAAACCAAGCTCCTTTGCTATCTTAACTGGGAACTGGGGGTTAGGCTGATGCGCCACAAAATAGTTCAAATCACTTGCCTTCAGGTTAAAGCGTTCCATAAGTTTACATGTTGCTTTGCGGACATGCTTGAAATAAGCTGGGTCACCGGTGAATCGTCCACCATGCATCGGAAAAGGCTCGCCGTCTCTGCGCCAAAAATCGGGCGTATCAGACGTGCATGAGTACCATCCTTCAACTTCAGCGATAACATCATGTTTTCCGAAAATAAACGCGGCGCCGCCGTACCCAACAAACGTATCCAGTTCACCGCCAAGGCAACCTCTGGGTGCTGCTTGAGCGTTATCTGCGCCAATAACCATGGCGTATTTTATATCTGACCGTGGGTAGCTAACAAGGGAGGCTGCGTCTTTAAACATGCTTGTAGCCGCTTTACAAGCAAACTCCGTGTCCACTGCATCAACGCCTTGAATGTCGCCGTCTTCTTCGCCAAGTTTGAGAACTTGAGCTACCTTTGAGGCGATTGGCTTAACTGCGTACGGGTTGGATTCTGAGCCAACATAAACTTTGCCAACCAGCCTGCTGTCAACACCTGAATGAATCAGCGCTAGTTTCCCAGCCTCTACTGAGGCTGTTACTGCATCTTCGTCGATGAATGGAACAGCACGTTCGAGTCCGCTTTCTTTTATTCGAAATCTTGAAGTGTAAACGCCGTAACCTATTACTCCAGGGATGTCGTATTCTTTGTTTGGCGTGAGTACGCTGTACTCTTGGTGCGGATAGTACTCGTCGGCTAACGTGAAAGCCAAAGATATTGTTGGAATCATGTCGCTTTGGCCGACTGAATAGCGTCTTCTAAAACGCGGAACCACTTCTCTTCCCTCAAGGCTTGAAAAATCAACATCGTCATCATCAGTTATCAACTGGTCAGTTAGCCTTCCTGGAACGCGGATTTTACCATCATGAAAAGAAATAATTCCATAAACGAAGCTGGAGAGTTTAGTGAACTTGTTTGTGGGTTCATTGATGAATGTGCATAATTCAAGTTTGCCTTTATCGTAAAACAGGTCTATATTATCCATTTTTCCGAAGCTTTTTCTGCCACAGTTGCTACAGTAGTCTCTGACTTCAAAGTATTCTTTGCCGCAACTTTGACAGCGGCTTGCTCGTAACCTGTCACCTAAATAAGAAACCCGTCGCTCTATCGGTTCACTGCTCATCTTTCTTCTCTCCTAGAATACTAACGTAAGCTTTAGTTCCAAAGCCCTCAAACTCTAACACACAACCATTCTTCGGTGAACCTTTATCAACGTAAACTTGGCGTTCGCCAGCCTCACCTCTTAACTGGCGGTAAATCTCAAAAATTTGTGCCCCGCCAGTGGCGCCTAACGGGTTTCCATCTGCCTTTAACCCGCCATCCGTATTAACGAAAAGTTGCCTACCCTTTATTTCGTAGCAGTTTTGGTTATTTTGGTAGCTTTCATATATGCTCTTCCAAGCTGTTCCCGGTTCGCAAAAGCCTAAATCTTCAAGGGAAACAAGCTCCATCATGGTTGACTGGTCGTTTACTTCGATAACCTGCATGTCAGACAAAGCTGTTTTAGCCATTTGAGAAGCATTCTTCATGGCAATTTCAGTCGCGGCAAAATGGGACAGGTCTTCTCTTGCTGAATAATTCAGGTAATCAGTAGCTGAAGTGCAGCCCAAAACGTAAACTGGATTGGCACTCAACTTTTTGGCAACTGCCTCGCTTGCAAGAATCAAGGCTGATGCGCCGTCAGAAATTGGGGCAAAATCATAGAGCCCCAAGGATTTATGCGCTGCTTTCCGCGCGTTTAAGACTTGGTCAACAGTGATTTTTCTTTGGAACTGAGCATACTTGTTTTTGGCTGCGTTCGCATGGTTTTTAACTGACACCTGAGCTAGAGCGATGTTGAGTTTGTCAAGATTTTCGCCGGTTATATTGTGCTTTTTTATGTAAGCTCTAAGCATAAGCTCATGATTTGCTTCCGGAGTCCCACCTGCATAGTAGCTCCACGGGTCTTCCAAAAGCATGAGGTCATCACGTATTTTGTCCCAGCGGTCAGTCATTTTTTCTATGCCACCAACAAGAACCGTGCTGTAAACTCCAGCCTGAATTGCGTGACAAGCGGTTAACAATGCAGCGCTGAAAGAGCGGGTTACTTCCATGGGCACGTGAAGTTCGGTGAGTTCTGACAGAAAGCCTTCTTCTAAGCCTAGTTTATTTGTGATTGGAAGAAAACAATCTGACATGTAACAGGCTTCTAGGTCCTTGCGTTCTATGTTGCATTCGTTTGAAGCGGCAAGCCAAGCTTCCTCAATTAGTTTTTCTGGTTCTTTGCCGTAATGCTCCCCAAACTTGGTTCTGCCAACAGCAACTATGGCTGGGCGATTTTGCATATTACCTTCTTCCCCTTTTGAACAGCAATTATCCTTTTCTGAAAAGACTATTAAGGGTTTGCCATATTTCACACGAAATAAGGGACTAACTAACATATGGATTGATTAATAATTTCATCAGGCGTTTTACGTGGGAAGAGTAAAGGAAGGATTTACTGGTCTTCAAGAAAGAATTGACGCGGTTTTCTATAAGTGCGAGTATCTGAAAGAATGTGATAAAGTTACCCCACAATGCTGGGAAGGAGGAAACAGTTATTGTGGCGAATATAAAAAGAGAATCAACAAGAAACATAAGAAAAGTTAAACGTGAATGCCAGAAACTCCACGGTTTATCTCGTTTACAGTTAACTGACGCTTTAAAGTTTTAACCAGGTTCAGCAAGTTTCTGCTTAACTCAACTGGATAAACAGACGCACCCGTTAACGCCTTATACTCCTCTGGAAGTTTAGACAGATTCCCTGCAGCCGTGGCTCGAATGTTACCAAGCGACGGAAGCTTGTAGATTAATTTGCCCTTTTCCATGACTTTAACAAGCAACGGTTCGCCCTCCACTTTCTCATCAGCCAAGGCAATGGTGTCTTTTTCAAAATTTCCCGCCGCGTCCATGAAGCGGTAAACTTGTTTTCGTCCTGGCAAAGTAATTTTATCCTTGCTTAACTTCATTATAGGCGAAAAGCTGCCGTCAGCCGTCATGGTTTCGCAGAGTTTGTAAATTACATCCAAATAAGGTCTATCCGCTGAAGTACCCATTTTAGTCCCTACCCCAAACGAGTCTATTCGTGCGCCTTTGCTTAGCAGTTCTTCTATTTTGAATTCATCCAAGTCGCCGCTGGCAAAAATCTTCATATATTCCAAGCCTTGGTCGTCAAGGATTTTTCTGACTTTTTTGCTGGTTTGCGCCAAATCGCCGCTGTCCAAGCGAACGCCTCCAAGCCTAAAACCCTTAGCCTCAAGCTCTTTGGCTACAACTGCGGCTTTTTCTGCGCCTGAAATGTCATCGTAAGTGTCTATGAGAAGCGTGGATTTGTTTGGGAAAGTTTTAGCGAATGCTCGGAACGCATCAATCTCTTTTGAATAAGACATGATAAACGAGTGCGCCATGGTTCCGAAAACTGGAATGCCATAGACTTGCCCTGCCAAAACGTTACTTGTGCCTTGGCACCCAGCGATGTAGCTGCTTCGCGCCACTTTCATTCCAGCGTCAATGCCATGTTCTCTTCGCAGGCCGAACTCAATCACGGATTTTCCCTTAGCTGCGTACACTACCCGCGAGGCTTTTGTAGCTATCATAGTTTGCAGGTTAACAGTGTTAAGCAGGAAAGTCTCAACTAGCTGAGCCTCAATTATCGGCGCTGTAACACGGATTAAGGGTTCATTTGGAAAAGCGATTGCGCCCTCTGGAACAGCCCAAACATCACCTGTAAACCTGAAACCGCGCAAATAATCAAGAAAATCCTCTTTGAACCCCTGTTTTTTCAGGTAAGCCAGATGCTCATCTGTGAATTTGATGCTTTGCAGGTACTGCAGGGCTTCTTCTAGTCCTGCGAATAAGAAGTAGGAGCGGTTTTCAGGCAAACGCCTAATGAACAAGTCAAAGGTTGCTGGTTCAAAGTTTTTGTTGTCAAAGTAGCTTGCGCACATCGTTAACTCATAAAAATCTGTAAATAAGCTCATGTTTTCCTCTTTTAGGCAAACGAGAAAAGATTTCATGCGCTAATAATTGAATACTAAAAGATTTAATGCTTTCTAACTGCACTAAGATTTTAATCTGTAAATTCCTTTTATATTACGAATACTTTTTGTCTATCTAACCTGCATAAATAGCCGTAAGTGAAATGTGTGCCGTTAATTTCAAGGTTTGACCCATGGCGCTCTGGGTTGTGCACTTGTCCGCCGAAGCTTACGTTTAACCCTTACACTGGATGCGACCACCAATGTATCTACTGCTACGCTTCCAGTTACATCCCAAGCTTCAGCGATTGCAGACCCAAAAAAGACCTGCTTGTAACTTTTAAGCGTGAAGCGGCAAAACTCAAAGGCGAAACCATTTCAATAGCCAACTCATCGGACCCATACCCGCGTGCCGAAGCGTCCGCCGGCTTGACAAGACGGTGCCTTGAAATACTTGCGGAAAGCAACTGCAAAATACAAATCATAACAAAAAGCAACATTGTGGTAAGGGACGATGACTTGCTAAGCAAGGTTCCATCAACTGTAGCGTTAACCATAACTACAGACGATGATAACATAGCAAAACTCATCGAGCCACACGCACCCCTGCCATCTCAACGACTTAGAGCGGCGCAAGACTTAACTAAAAAAGGCATACCCGTCTCAGTGCGAATAGACCCAATCATACCCTTAGTAAACGACCAACCGCGAAAACTCATCTCGGCACTAGCAAGCATCGGCGTCAAACATTTAACATGCTCAACCTACAAGGCTAAACCAGACAATTGGATGCGATTCGCCCAAGCCATGCCTAAAGTAGCAGAGAATCTGAAACCGCTCTATTTTCAGCAGGGCGAAAAAATCGGCGGCAACACACTCTTGCCAAAGGAATTTAGGCTCAGGCTTCTAAAAAGCGTTCGTGACTTGGCGGTTGCGAATAATATGAAGTTTGGTGTTTGCAGAGAAGGCTTACCCGAGTTAAACACGGCACCGTGCGATGGGTCTTGGCTTATGCCTAAGGATAAGGGAAAGTGATTGGATGCAAAACCGTGTCGTCATGCTGGTTGATTTCGACTATTTCTATGCGCAATGCGAGGAGCTACGCAACCCAACCCTGAAAGACAAGCCAGTTGTCGTAGGCGTTTATTCAGGACGCACAGAGGAAAGCGGAGCAGTAAGCACCAGCAACTACATTGCTAGAAAATACAGCGTTAAATCTGGCATGCCCCTCTTCCTTGCTAAGCGGAAACTAGAAGGCACAGATGCAGTTTTTCTGCCAGTTGACCACGAGTACTACGACCAAATAAGCAACAGGATAATGCAGATTCTCCGCGGCTACGCAAGCAGTCTGGAGCAAGTCAGCGTTGATGAAGCTTACTTGGATGTTACAGAGCAAGTTCAAGGCAGCTTCGAGAAAGCAAAAGATTACGCTCAAAAAATGAAAAATGAAGTCACCAAACAGGTCGGCATTTCTTTCTCCGTGGGAGTTGGACCCAACAAGCTTGTCTCTAAAATTGCTTGTGACAGCCAAAAACCAAACGGCTTAACAATTGTAAAACCTGAAGAAGCTAAGAGTTTTTTTTCGTCGTTGCCTGTGGATCGACTCTTAGGTGTCGGGAAGAAGACTTCGGCAAGAATGGATTCCTTAGGAATCAAAACAGTTGGCGACTTAGCAAATTATGACGTGCAAAAACTCATAGACATATTCGGCAGAACTCTCGGTGTCTATTTTCATAATGCTGCTAACGCGGTTGATAATGAACCTGTTCAAGAGCAAGGGGAAGCCGAATCCATAAGCAGAATCGGCACATTAAAGCAGGACACAAAGGATTTGGCGTTTATTTTGCAGAAAACAGATGAATTAACAGATGATGTCTCCAAGGAACTAGCGGATAAGAACTTGAGCTTTAAGCAAGTTGCAATTTACGTGGTCCTGACTGATTTAAGCAGTAAAAGCAGGTCAATAACACTTGAGCAACCAGCAAAAGACCCAGAGACAATCAAGAAAAACGTAAAAGAACTATTCGGAAAATTCCTAAGCGAAACCCAGCTTGAAGTTCGAAGAGTCGGAGTGAAAGTCTCAGGCTTCAGCAGGGAAGAACCGCAGCAAAAACAGCTGACAAGCTTTTTCCAAACAAGCTAACCACCAAAGAAAACTTTTTCTCCCTGTAAACCCATTTTAAGTGGGGTCAAAATTTTGTCTAGCGAAGAACAAAAGAAAAGAAAACTGCCGCCCAACCAAGAGGCTACCGACCACCTTTTACGGTGGGGCATTGACCATCCAGGCATAACCTCAACTAACCCACAGCTCAAACTTGAAACCTACACACTAACAATCGATGGCGAAGTAGAAAATCCAGTGGAACTAAGCTGGAATGACTTCATGAAGTTACCCAAAACCGTCTCAATCAGCGATTTTCATTGCGTTGAGGGCTGGAGCGTTCGAGATTGTAAATGGGAGGGCGTCCACATTCGAGAAATCGAGAAGCTTGTTAAGCCTAAAGATGTTGCTAAAAGTGTAACTTTTGAATGCGCTGACTCGTATACCACTTCGCTTTTCCGAGAAGAACTCTATGGCAGTGATGTGCTTTTAGCTTACAAACTAAATGGGGAAGTGTTGGAGGAAGGGTACGGTTTTCCAGTGCGCCTTGTAGTGCCAAACAAGTATGCGTATAAGAGTGCGTTGTGGGTGGTGCATTTGCGGTTTACTCGCGGCAAAGAGTTAGGCTTCTGGGAACGAAGAGGGTACAGTGACAGCGCGGACGTGTGGCGAAACGACCGTTTCAAACGCTGATTAAGAAATGCTGTTTAAACATAATCAATCCATATTCATAATTTTTATTAACAATAAATTATTGATTCATAAAGCTTTTAAAATCGGGATAACATTTATAAGCTTACTTTAAGTTGTCTGGACTCTTCAAGAGGTTGAAAAATATGTCTCAGAAAGATAAAGCAAGGCACCTTTCAAACTGCCAGATGGCCGCCGAAAACGCAGTTATAACAACGGATGACGGCACATCAAACGTGCCTGCGCAGAAACGAAAAGAAGATGCAAAAGAGATTCTCTACTTAAACAGGATATAAATCACAAAAGGTTTGCTTCTCTAATATCCGAACACTTTTGCCAAAGTTGAAGTCTTTTATATTTGACTACGCATCAGTTTTGATGAAAAAAGGGGCAAAACCTTGAACTATACCGAAGCCAAACTCGGAAGAATCTTCATACTCAGACTCCACCAAGGCGAGCGCTTACATGAAGTTATAGAAAAATTTGCTGCCGAAAAGCAAGTTTCAAGTGCATTGTGCTTCTTTTTAGGCGGCGCAGAAGACAAAAGCAAAGTTGTCGTGGGACCTAAAGACGGAACAGCTCTTCCTCCTGAACCGATGGTCACGCTTTTGAAGGGAGTCCATGAAAGCTGCGGTGTGGGAACAATCTTCGCCGATGAGCATGGTAAACCGAAACTGCATATGCATGCAAGCTTTGGAAGAAATGACACGGCGGTTACGGGCTGCGTGCGCATGGGAGTTGATGTATGGCAAATAGGCGAAGTAGTCATTTTGGAACTGGCTGGTTCTGCAGCTAAAAGAGCTAAAAACAAGGAGACGGGTTTTGAATTTTTAGAAATCGGCTAGTGTTAGGTTTGGGTTTGATTGAAACGGACTAGGAAAAGCCTGTGTGGCATTTGGCCAAAGAAAGGCTGATCTGTTGGGACACCGAACCTCTGTGTATTGGCAATCATTTGGAGTATATCTGAATAGGTTAAGGTTGTGTTGTAAAACTGTGTGCTAGATCCATAATCGTAAAGAATTATGTATTTGACGTTGTTTTGTTCACATAGGTTTACGAATTCTGTTATGTTAAAGTTAGGCGTGTAGGCGTCAACGGCTAACTCTGGATACTGCCAAATCTGGTATTCTGACATGTTTGCGGGCAGGTAAAACCGAAACATATCTTGGTCTAAAAGGTTAAAGGCGCAAACAATCACCGCTGACTGGTTTTGCCCCAAGTGACCAGCCAAGTAGTTTGTTGTCTGTTGTATAGGAATGTCAACTTGATCTCGGGCAGTCATCTCATACGCATTATAACTACTGTAAAAAATCGTTGATGCCACAATAATAATGAAAAATGCCGCTGCAAACTTCTTAAAGCGTTCTCCGCTGAGACCTAGCTGCTTGGGCTTCCACGCATGAATTTTGCCATAGAGAAACATGATGAAGCACGCTGCTGAAATAGCTAAAATCGGGAAAAGCGGGGTCACGTAACGCCATTGCCTGTTTGGAATAATAGTAAAGAAAACATAAACGACTATAAACCAGGTAAATAAGAAGACATCTTGTTTTTTCCTTCGGTAAGCAAACAACGCTAAACCGCATAGACCTAAAATGAAAATGGGCAACGAGATGGGATTAACAGGGGCACCATTAAAGGGCCAAGTCATTTCAATCAAGTAGAACACTGGAGAAAAAAATCTGTTGCTGTACACTGGCCGGTTTTCATCACCTCCCTGCAGAACATGCTGTAAAGTTTGAAATTTTGTTGAACCATCAGCCTGGTACACCATTAAAAACCAAGGCGCCGCCACCAAAACTACTATTATAAGTAGGATTATGAGCTTTGCCAAGCTTATCTTCAACCTTTTTCTGCAAAAGAACAGGACGCTTGCTACCATTGCTACGGCTGCAACCACAATTTCGTATTCCGCAAGAATACCTATTCCTAGGGCTAGGCCGCTGAAAAGAAGCGCTTTGTTACTATTCTTAATTATCCAAGAGTAAAAAAAGAACATTACCAATGTGAAAAAGAATATGAGCATTGTCTCTAGCATTGTTACCCTTGAAAGCCAAAAGAACCCGGGCATTGTGCCAAGTAAAATACTTGCGAGTAGAGCATTTTTCGGTCCATATATCTTGTTGCAAAACTCGAATACAATCCACAGGGCAAGCAGGGAAAAGGTTACGGAAACTAATCTTCCTGCAACGGAGGTTACACCGAAAATCTGTATGTAGCCAGTTGTCAGGATATCTAAAAGCGGCGGGTAATAACCGTATGTCGTCAAATACGACCAAGTTTGCCCTCGAGTTAAAAGTAAGGCGCCGTACAAGTGAGGCATCTCGTCCCATTGCGTTGACATATAGCCCAGACTTAACGTAACCAGATAAGCGTAGATTATGGCGAAAGCGAGGAAAGCCAGCCGCCACTTGTTAGCTTTGATTGCAAGTTTTAGCCGAAACACTGCAGAGGTGCTAGCCAATTGTTGCTTTGCGCCTTGCGACGTGCTTGATTGTTTAATGGACAGCCTCTCGCCTCTTAGACAAAGCATTAATTAAACCATATAAAAAAGCGTTTGTTAAATCCACTCTAAACCATAACTTAGCACGAAAGCATCTGGGCTGAAATCACATTTGGAGCAATATCCTCTCTCTCGTGAACTTAAGCTTACGAAGTGTTGTTTAATTGGTATGGGAGAGGAAGTTTGCAACAGTGAAGAATGGTTCTGCACAATAACAGGTGTTTTAGGCTTTATTGTGCAGTTCAGACCTAAAATTTTAGGCCTAAACCCAAACAGTTGAACTTAACATGCTCAAAAACGCTTAAACAGATATGAACAACAAACCCTAGTTTTTGCGCTAATGCAGAGGAGTTATAAACTAAGTTGGTTGATTAACCTTAGGAAGTATTGGATTGGACGACTTTCATGATTCAATGTTCAAAGGCGAAACTACAAAAGGTTTAATCAAGGTTTTACTGCAAAAGTCGGGTTACAGCGTCTATCCATATGGTTATGAAAGCACTCTTGCAGATATTAGAGACAAACTATTTTCCAAAGAAACAAAGAATTCGCCGACAATGCGCAGAATAAGGTCGTCCCCCGACTTACTTGTTTATGATGACGAGAAAAGAGACCTTATGCTTGTCGAAGTAAAAATGCGGAATTCAGAAACCCCATATATCGAGCAAAGAAAGATGAATATCTACAAGGAATTTTGGAGTGATTCCATCTTGGTCCTTGTAGTTCCACTAGACCATGTTTTCTACGCTCAAAGAGTGTGCGACCTTGAATGTAAAGAAAAGTACAATCCCAATTCAGACTTTCTAAAGATAGAGGAGATATTTTTACGCATAAAACTTGACGATATTTTACACTATAGAGTTGAAGCACTTAACCTGATGCACAAAACAGAAAACAAGAACCCACATAAATAAATAAACGAGACCTTGAATGCTCAGCAAGAGGTTTTCAATGTCTTCTCAAGCATCAGAGACCCATCGTGTCAAATATTGTTTCAATTGCTTTTAGTTTTTGCAATAATACCCAAAAATAAGCCGATAATAATTGATTTCGCACTCGGAAGGGTAATTATCGGACACTTGCCAATACATTTGGGTCTGGAGACTAAAATTTAATCCCAAACCCAAACTTTCTTTCTATTTCTTATTCTCTTTCCGATTATTCCAATTAGCTAACGTAATTAAGTATGTTTAAATGTATGTTTAAACATGTGATTATGTGGTTCGTTATGGTAAAAACTATCACCATTAGAGACGAAGTCTATGGGAAACTGTTAACCATTAAGGGAAAAGACGAGAGCTTTAGTGAGTTATTTGACAGGCTGGTTGAGTGCACAGCACCTGTTGAAACGCTAAAGAAACTCAGAGGCAAAGTTGAATTCACAGATAAAGAAATGATGCTTTCAGAACTTTACTCTAAAAGAGCTGAAAAAAGAAATTGATAATCCTCGACTCAGATGCCCTAATTGAAATTTTAGATAAAAAATCCGTAAAAGGCGACCAAGCCCTTAAGCAGACTATTGAAAGTGGAGAAGAGATAGCAACGACAGTTATTAGTCTGCACGAAGTTTTGTTCGGCTTAAACAAATACGGCAAACCCGTCAAAGAGCTTCTTTTGCTCCCAATTCTAAGCTACACCAAAAAAGATGCGGTGCTCTCTAGCAAAATTGAACTCGAAGTAGAAAAGAAAGGAAAAAACGCCTGCAGAACTGACGCAATGATTGCAGCCATAGCAATTAACAACGGAGCAAAACTATACACATTCAATCAAAAACACTTTAACGCTTTTCAAGACTTCGGACTAGAACTCTACCCGTGAAAAAGAAACACAAAGAAAGTTCAGGTTAATGAAAAGAAGAATGACATTTTGGACTAGCTCTCATGCTAGCCTCGAAAAACTAAGTATATGCTTCTAATTCAAAAAATTATGAGATTATTTAAGAGATAGTTTCTCAAATTTAGATTCGAAGGAAAACATTTTCTGTGTATCTGCGTATTATTTCTGCGAAGTCGTTGATTGTTTCCGGTGCGTAAGGCTTGAGAGTTTGGAATCTCTTATCTAGCGTATCCTCTGGAATGAATTGTTGGAGTGCATGGTTTTTTGAGCCTTTTACTAGTTCGCCGATGCATGTGGCATCTTGGGCTGTGACTATTTCTGGCACCATGGTTGTTCTGAACTCGTAGGGCACCTTGCCCGTCTTTAAGATTTCCATGGTTCGTATAAGTCCAGTTGTGTCTTCAGCGCCGAGCAACTTGTATTTTTCTTTGCAGGTTTTTACGTCCATAGCTACGTAATCTACGCTGCCAAGGCATTCCTCAAGCACTTCTGGATAGAAACCGTTCGTGTCCAATTTAACCATAAAACCGTGTTCCTTAAGCTTAGCGAGGAATTTCGGCAACTCCTTATGCATGCATGGTTCTCCGCCAGTTACCACTACTGCGTCAATGTATTTTTTGCGGTTTTCTAAGATTTCTAATGCAGCGGCTTCCTGCAGAAACGGCGGTTGCGGATTTACGGCTATGCGCCAGTTATGGCAGAACGGGCAACGCAGGTTGCAGCCTGGAGTGAACAGCACGCTGGCTACTTTATCGGGGTAGTCGAGAAGGCTTGTTTTTTGTAATCCACTAAACTTCATTTTTACATTTCCTCTTAAGCTGTTAAGGATGCTGGAGTCATTATGGTTGATCGGTCGAAGGTTTTGCGTATTGCGAATTCTGCTTGTTTTCCATCATTCCATTGGTCAACTGGCCGTAGGTAGCCGACTACTCGTGAATAAACTTCGCAGTTTGCTCCGCAGGTTGGGCATTGCTTGTGTTCGCCGTTTGTGTAGCCGTGGGTTGGGCAAACACTGAAAGTCGGCGTTAACGTGAAGTAGGGCAGCTTTGAGTTCCAAGCTACTTTTTTGATTAATTCGGCGGCAGATTTCCAGGAGTTAAGCCTCTCACCAAGGAAAATGTGAAACACGGTACCTCCAGTGTAGAGCGTCTGCAAAGTTTCTTGATGCTCCAGCGCTTCGAAGAGGTCGCCGGCAAAGTCAACAGGTAGCTGGGAAGAATTTGTGTAGAATGGTTCTGCATGGTCTGCGATTACTTGTTTTTGGTTAGCGAATATAATGTCTTTGTATCGGCGTTTGTCTATGCGGGCAAGCCTGTAAGATGTACCTTCAGCAGGGGTTGCTTCGAGATTGTAGATGCTGCCTGTTTCCTCTTGATAATCTGCTAAATGGTTCCGCATGAAATTTAACATTTTAACGGCGAAAGCTTGTCCATCATGCGATGCAATATTTTGCCCTAGCAAGTTTATGATTGCTTCATTCACTCCTACTATGCCTATTGTGGAAAAGTGGTTCTTCCAATACTTGCCATAGCCTTCTTTCACATGATGCAGGTAACGCCGTGAATACGGGTATAAACCGTTATCTGTAAACGCTTCAAGAACTTTACGCTTAATTTCCAAACTTGATTTTGCAACTTCCATCAGGTTTTCTAAACGCTCAAAGAATTCGTCCTCATCCTTGGATAAGTAGCCGATTCTTGGAATGTTCAAGGTAACAACGCCTATGCTGCCTGTTAATGGGTTGGCGCCGAAGAATCCGCCGCCCCGTTTGCGTAACTCGCGGTTGTCTATTCTTAGGCGGCAGCACATACTGCGCACATCTTCAGGTTTCATGTCACTGTTAACAAAGTTCGAGAAGTACGGCACACCATACTTGGCTGTGACTTCAAAGAGGGCTTGGGCTACAGGTGAATCCCAATTGAAATCTTTAGTTATGTTGTACGTGGGAATTGGGAAAGTGAAAACTCTGCCTTTCGAATCGCCTTGCCGCATGACTTCTGCGAAGGCTAAATTGAACATTTCCATTTCCTTAGTCATGTCGCCGTATGTGTCTTGGGTTATCCTTCCATTGAAAAGAACCGCCTCGTTCTTCATGAAGTCTGGCACAGTCAGATCTAACGTTAAATTTGTAAACGGTGTCTGGAAACCCACACGGGTCGGCACGTTCATGTTGAAGAAAAATTCCTGAAGTGCCTGCTCAACCTCCTTCTGTGTCAATTTATCATATCTTATGAATGGAGCAAGGTAAGTATCAAAGTTGCTAAACGCCTGTGCTCCTGCTGCTTCACCCTGCAACGTATAGAAAAAGTTCACAACCTGACCCAATGCTGTGCGAAAATGTTTGGCAGGTTTGCTCTCAATTTTACCTGATACACCGCCGAATCCTGAAAGCAGTAGCTCGCTTACATCCCAGCCGACACAGTATGCTCCTAATACGCCTAAATCGTGAATATGCATGTCGCCTGAAAAGTGTGCATCAGCAATATTTTTGGGGTAAATCCTTGATATCCAGTACTTAGCTATCACAGTGGATGATAGATAATTGTTCAATCCCTGCAGGGAATAGCTCATATTGCTGTTTTCTTTAACCCGCCAGTCCTCAACCTCAAGGTACTGGTCCACCATGTCTGAGGAGCTCAGCAATGCTGCTAACTCACGCATGTCAGTATGCTGTTTCCTATAGAGAATGTACGCTTTCGCCGTTTGTGCATGTCCGTTTTCAATTAAACGTTTTTCAACGACATCTTGGATTTCCTCAACTGTAGGCACTCCGTCGTCGCCGTAAATTTTTTGCAGTTCAGCCACTACTTCGTCGCTTAAGCGTTTTGCTAGCTCTTTGTCTCTTCCGCCTACTGCTTTAGCGGCTTTCCAAATAGCGTTTGTTATACGTTCTTGGTCGAAGGATTCTAATTTACTATCACGTTTTAATACAAACTTCATTTTTTCACCTCAAGGAGTAACCGCCTGAAGTCCTCAGGCTCTTCAAACTTCTTGTAAACTGAAGCAAACCGAATGTATGCTATGCGGTCGACTTTTTTTAGGTGCTTCATGACTAAATCTCCGATTTCTTGGGATGAGACTTCCTCAGTGCCTTTAAGCATAACGTCCTGCCTCACTTGATCTGCTAACTCGTTGATTTGATTCATGGTTACAGGCCTTTTCTCGCATGCTTTCTGCAAGCCACGGATCATCTTGTTAACATCGAAGCGTTCAAGCCTGCCGTCTTTTTTTCTCACCATAAGCTCCACGGTTTCCACGTACTCGTAGGTCGTGAAGCGTTTTCCGCAACTGATGCATTCTCTGCGTCTGCGCGTAGTATTCTCTGGGGAATCGCGCGTTTCTAAGGTTTTGGAATTTTCAGAGTTGCAGTAGGGACATCTCATAGGTTAACATACTCGTGCTTTGTTATATATGTAGTGTCAACAAGCTATTCTACACACTACATTTAGCGCATATATAAGTTAATTCAACATTAAACTGGAAATATAGCCTATAGAGACAACAATAGTTCCATAGAAAATAAACAAAAAAGATAAAATAAAATAATCCAGAAAAACCTTTTTTTCCCAAAAAAACCTATTTTAGCGTAAATACTAGTTGGGTTAAGGCTTGCGCATAAATATAATTAAAATAAGGCACTCATCCCTGTTTATTTCTAGTCCAGCTTGGCTAACTCCAAAAAAATAAGGCGCAAAATATGGGGGGGGGCAAATGCTGCTGTTCCGACGAAGCAGAAATAAGCCTAAAGCACTTTTTTATTGGACATATATCGATTGTGGAAATAGCGCTTTATAAGCGGTAAATTGATACTTAAGGAAGTAAGAAAAGAGAGGCTTCTTACGCCTCTTTTATGAGGCAACTATTTTTTTAGCTTGTTTTCAAGTCATTCAGAAACTCGCTTAAATCAACCGTAGACACGCTGTTTTCGTCTTTAAGCTGTTGCTTAGCAGGCGGGTTTTGCATGTAAAACGGTATTCGCTGGGTTAAGCGGTCTTGAAAAGTTGGTTCTAACTCGTTCTTGTAGAAGACGCCAATTGGGATTTTGTCGCCCCATTCTTGTGCCTTTTCCATGCCGGCAGCTTTCTTTTTGAAGTCTTCGCTGCATTCATGCACGACAGGGTCAAAGCCTACATCCTCTAGTTTATAGAGTCTGGGTTGTGGTTTGCCTGTGGTGTGGTCTTTTCTGTCTTCTCCACCGTACCATTCTTTAGTGTTAATGTCATTGTAGGTGGGGCAAGGCTGCAAGCAATCGATCAATGCTAATCCCTTATGCTGGATTCCTTGCTTTATAATGTTCTTCAAATGCATGACATCAAAGGTGTATGATCTAGCCACGAATGTGTACCCTGCAGTAATTGCCAATGCAATTGGGTTAACTGCTTGGTTAATGTTGGGTTTAGGAAGCGACTTAGTTTGCATCCCAAGCTGAAGAGTCGGTGAAGCCTGCCCTTTAGTTAAGCCGTAAACTCCATTATTGTACAGTAAGTAGGTCATGTCAATGTTTCTTCGTCCAGCGTTAACAAAATGTCCTGCGCCTATACCGAGTCCATCGCCGTCCCCGCCTACGCCGATTACCTCCAAGTTTGGGTTCGCAATCTTTATTCCCATTGCAAACGGCAATAGCCTGCCATGCAGCGTGTGGACACCGTTAGCTTTAATGAAGTGCGGGGTTTTTCCAGAATTGCCTATGCCTGAAACCACCACCACTTTATGAGGCTCCAGCCCAAGCTCAGCTAGCGCCATCTGCAACGCACTCAAAATACCAAAATCCCCACAGCCTGGGCACCAGTCGACGTAGACGTCGGTTTTGTAGTCTGAAGGTTTAAGAGCCAAGCATTAACACCTGCCTTTCTGGCGCTTTATCTGCTAATATAGATTTGATTGCTTGGTATACTTCGGTTGTCATCATTGGTCTGCCAGTGTATTTGAGGACGTAAAAGTTGGGTCTGATGCTTGTGTACTGAGTAATTATGCCCCCAAGCTGAGCAGTTATGTTGTCTTCTACGTCTATTATGCGTTTTTTGCCTTGAAGCATTTGCTTTAGGTAGGCAGAGGGAAGCGGATGTATCATTCGCACTTGAATGTAGCCTAAGCTCAAGCCTTCATCTTTTAGCTGATTAAGCGCTTCGATTATGGCGCCTTTAGGTGAACCCCAACTGACCACTATGTTCTCTGAATCTTTATCTCCAAAAAAGTTAACTTTCATTTCCAATGGCACTTCCATATCAACTAAATCTAGCTTTCCCATTCTTTTTTCCATCATTTTTCTTCGAATAATGGGTTCTTCGTTTATGTTGCCACTCTCATTATGCTCATCGCCAGTATACCAATGAACGGCGTTTTTGGTCCCCAGAAAAGCTCTGGGAGAAACTCCCGTTTCTGTAAATTTGAAGCGCTTGTACTCTTTGCCTTCAAGCTCTTTCTCGCCAACTATTTCGCCGCGGTCAATCTTGACACTAGTGTAGTCAAAGACTGGGTATGTCTGTGAGCAGTTAGCCATGGCTTTATCAAGCAAATGAATAACGGGCATCTGGTATTTCTCGGCTAAATTAAAAACTTCCGCAGCGTCAAAGAAGCATTCCCTAATGTCTCCTGATGCAAGAATTATTCTTGCGAATTCTCCATGAGCAGCATGCATGACAAAGCGCAAATCTTGCTGACTATGCCGTGTTGGCTGGCCAGTTGCGGGGCCGCCTCGCTGGTAGAGTGTTATTACCAAGGGCACTTCGTTGTTGCCTGCCCAACCTAAGCCTTCAGCCATAAGAGAAAATCCTGGTCCTGACGTGCTTGTTGCCGCTCTTGCACCTGCTAAGCAAGCGCCTGAAGCAGAATTTACAGCAGCAATTTCGTCTTCAGTTTGAAGTACAACTATTGCTTCTTCCCCTTTTCTGGTTTTGAGGATTTCATGTGACTCCAAGTATTCGCTTTCGTCAGCCGCTGGGGTGATCGGGTAGTATGTTTGTACTCGGCAGCCGCCTAAAACTTTGCCCATGGCGACCGCTTGGTTTCCTGTCAGGAAAATACGTGGTTCGTTAACTTCTAGTTTTTCAAGTTTGTATTTAAAATTGTTTACGTTAAAGGTTTTTTCAGCGTAATCGTAAGCGTAGTCTACGGCTGAAACGTTCATGTCGGCGATTTTTTCGTGGAAAGTGGCTTTGATTGCGTCTTCAACGAGTTTTTTGTCGTATTTGAAAAGAGCAAACGATACTCCTATTGTGAGAACATTTATCATTCTTGAGAGCATGCTGACTTTTTCTATTTTGACTGCTTTGCCAATTTGCTCAAGCAAATCCATGTATGGAACAGGATAGATCTGAATGTTTTTCTTTTTGGCGTAATTTAGGAAGTCGCTGATTGTTTCGCCAATACTATTTTCTTTCATGAAAGCGCGAATTTGATCTTTATATTCCTCTGAGAACGTCGGTATTCCATTCAAGACATTGACGTTTAGGTCGCGTGAATCAACTATTATGCCGCCTTCACTCACGACTTCGTCGACATGTCTCACAATGGTTTCAGCGTCAAAAGCTGCTAACAAATTCACATCGCTGATATTTGCTAAAGTTGGCTGTTTCGATACGCGCTGGTGGAAGTAGCTATGCATGGTTTTGATGTTTGAGTGATATTCTCTTCTGCCGAAAACGTATAATCCGCCATAGCCGCAAGCTCTGCCGAATATAGTGGAAGCTGTGTCAACGCCACTTCCTTGTGGTCCGCCTGCCATCCAGTTTATACTTTCAATTACCATGCTGTTTCACCTTTGAATAATTTTATACAGAGTGGATGATTTACCCGCCGCCTGCTGCTTTATCGGTGCCTATACAGCAAGTGCATTTTGCCTTCTCTCCGCAGTATGGACATACACAATTACAATCGTCGATAAAGTTTCCGCAGTTCATGCAACGAGGCTTATTTTTTTCTGCCATCAACTTCGCCTCTGCCATATTTATGTTTGGAGAACCTTCGGAATTAAGTTTTCGGATAACCTTTTCTCTTAAATTTTTGTGAATAAAAGGAAAGAGTGGATTTTGTTTTATCTTACGAAGTCATCGAATGTCCAGAAGTGGTCTTCTTCTTGGATTACTATGTCTTCAAACATGCGTCTAGTTGTTGTGTCGCCACGTTTGAGTGCTTCAGCAATGATTTGCCGGTACAGAGATATTGCGCTACTTTCCAATGCATGATCTAAGCGTAGGGAATCCATAGTTGTTTCGCCGACAACTGGAAGCGGATCTGGTTTATACGTTGCTTCGCCTTCAAGTAGGTAAATGCGTTCGCTGATTTTTTCTAGATGATCCATTTCTTGCATGAAGATTCCTTTCAGTATCTTGCTTACTACGTCGGCTTTGTTGGTTTCAGTTACGGTTTCTAGCGGTGTGTTCTTCATTCGGAGTTCAAGAAAAGCTGCTTTCTCATGCTGATTCGTATACTGGATAATCCCAGTGATTTCCGCTGAGACAGCTTTGTTTAAGAGTCTAAAGTAATCGTCTGTGTATATTTTGCGCCATTCGGGCAGTGGCACTTTGCTTGGTTCTTCTTTTTCGTCTTGGAACTTTGTGTATTCTTGGAATTTGAATAAGTGTCCTTCTTCTTCGCCGTAGATTTTTTCGAAGAGTTCACGTGTTTCCCAATCGCCCATTTTTCCAGCGGTCTCGATGATTTGGCGGTAGAGCGTTAACGCTTCTTCTTCAGCTTTCACGCCTAGTTTAGCAAATTCGCTTATGCTGTCGCCAATGCCTGGTTTGCCTGATTTAGTTGTTGCTTGTCCACCAAGATAGTAAATGCGCTCCATTATGCTTGCGGCATGTTTCATCTCTTGGATTGCAATTTCTCTTAGGAACTTTCCAACGGCGTCATAAGTGGTTTTGTCCAGAAGAATGTTTTCAGGGATGGTTCTGCGCACGAGCTTTTCCATTTTTCCATGTTGAAGTATATACTGGATTGAAACACCAATTTCACGTTCAACTGCTTTGTTTAGTAAGTCTATATAATCGGGGGTTGTTTTAACAGCCATAAATAATCACAACTTCCAGTTAGAAAGGAACAATCACTTAGATATAAGATTTTTTATGAAAACAAATTTACGGTGACATGGACGAGTTGGTTGCAACCATAGAAAGCTGGGGAATAACCAAAGTGGAGTTTGTAGAAACGCGAAATGCTCCGTTTATTCCTGGGGTTTTGAAGTTGCCGTTTACGGTGGGAAGAATAGGCATTGTTAAAGGAGAAAAATAAAGTAAACTTACGATTCTTGTTAATTAAGCGTATATACTTCTGAAAATTTACGGTTTATCTCTTTTTTGAGTTTTGCGCCTACTTCACCTATTTCTCCAAGGATTAAGTCTTTGGATATAGTTGCTATTTTATCGAGTTTTATGGCTGATGTTAGTTTGAGTCCGGTTTGTTTAAATTCTGGATGATTTTCGCCAATAATAATGTCAGTTGTCTGTTTTTCTCTGTTCTTGAAGATATGAAAGCTACTACGATGTCTTTTTCTCCTTCGTATAGAACGAGGACTGGTCTTAACTTATTAGCTGTTAAATCAGTAAACGGAAATGGAATGAGGACTATTTTTTCCCTTCAATTGCACGTAACCTTTGCTTTGATATCTTTTACAGAGTAAATATCGGGTTCTTTTTCAAGAAAATCCTTGAGAGATTTCTCTGCCAGACTCATAAGCGCATAGGTGTCCTTTTCTTCTAGCAGTTCATCGAGTTTTTTGTTTACTTCTGAAAGAAGATTCTTTATTTCTTTTAAATCAACTTCAATCGTCATTCTTTCTCAAATCTATTTGGCTTTCTGATTATTTAAATTATTATATAGCGTAAATGGCTAGTTTTTGTTTTTTAATTTTTTTCAGTTCCAATAGTAAACTTGCTGATACCGCTCTGCCGCTTGATAGGCAGCGTCAACATAAACAATATCCAGTTTTGAACCATATTTTGCGAGATGTTTTTAAAGAAACTATTTTTTTTTAGCGAGTGATTATTTTGTCCATTCGCCAGATGTCCATTTCGTGAAAGATGTTGGCGTTATCTTGATTATTGGTATGTCGCCTTCTTTCCAACCGCCTTCCTCAGTTTGGTACTCAGGATACTTTTCTTTGAGAAGATCATGCGCATAAACGTATTCTTTGCCCCTCCAAAGGACGGTTGCTTCTCCCTGAACACGGACGCCTTTGACGTTAGACCAGTTGTTTCTGTCATAATCATCAAAGACCAATGAAACTTCAGGGTTTCCTTCTATGTGCTCCAGCTTGGGAGTTTCAGGGTCAGACGCTATATAGATAAATACGCCGTCAAAAACGGGCCAAACAGGCCTCACCACAGGCTCACAATCCTCAGTTACTGTTGCAAGTCGGCACACAGGTAGTTGCTGGATGAATGAAACGTCAGATTTGGATAACTTCGTGGTCATGCAAAACGCTTCAGATAGAATATGATAAAAGCATACATTAAAGTATTTTTTTCTTTCGCTTCTTCGCTTTACTTTCTTTTTAGATACAGATCTTAAAAAGCCTAAGCTGTACTAAATGGGTCCAAGAAAAATAGCCCTAAGAAAAAATTATGATATTGGGAGCGTTAGATGGTTTGGTTCCAATAGATAACATGTTGGTACCGTCCTGCCGTTGGGTAGGCTGGGTCATCGTAGATTATGTCCAGTTTTGAGCCGTATTTTGAGAGCGACGCCTGCAGAGCGTTCCAAACTTGTTGTGAGCTGTTGTCGGGTTGCCATAGGCCCCATATGGTGTCGTTTTGGTTTCGCATGCCCCAACCGTAATCGTTAGGCAAAACTAATGCATCCTGCGCTGTCACATTGTTGGTGTCCTTGGGATTCTGCACAACATCCGTCCAGAACCTCTGGATTGCGCCAAATTGCTCGTCTTGCAAGAGCCCAGTGCCATTATCACTCGGTGAGTAATTGAAGACGATAACGTATTCAGCGTCACTCTCATAGGATTGCTTCATTTCACTGTACATTTGGTCGCCGGTTTGCAGGGAAATCGACGCCCTATTAGCCCATTCTATCATTGCTCCCCAACTCTTATCTTGCATGTCTGCGGCGCCCCTAACTAAAGCTAGAGTCTGGGCGTCAGTTTGCGTTCCAAATAACTCGGCGAACACAGTATTGTAGCCTCCTAGGTAGTCAAACCAGTAGAGCCCATAGTCCGAAGTGAACAGGTTAATATCCGATTGGTTACCGATTGAGCTTAGGGTTTGCTGCTCTGTACTCACAAAGGCGTTTGCTGCTTCATTGTAAGTTTGCAGTGGCCTTGAATCCCAAAGTTCCTGATATGGTTCAAACTGGGAAATATTGCCTGGGTTGCTTATAGGTTGGTTTCGATTTGTGACGTAAGTGCCGTTTGGATATCCAGTCATTACGACTTCGGTTCCGTTGATGACTTCCCCATTCGGCTGGTAAGTTATCTGATCTTCGTAAACATATACAGACGTGCCGTTAGGGTAGTTTGAAGTTTGGTCCGGTGAACTGGTGATTGTGCCGTTTGGATAGTAATTGATAGAAGCGTTCTTGGTGACAGTTACATTGCTGATGCCGTTGACTGTCTCGTTAGTGGTTGAACCAATCGAAGTCGTTATTTGTCCTGAAGGCCAGAACAACACGAAACCGGTAGAATTGTCGTAATTAACCGTCAAGGGCGCACCCATTTGCTGCTTTGTTACCCTCTCATTGTTAATGTAAAGGTTCACTGTGGAGTCAAGCATTTTCCCGCCTGGTTCATCGTCATAGTACATTCCTAAGAAGTGGCTGCCCCAGCTTGCTTGAGCGCTGTCGAGGAAAGAAGGCACATTGATTGTGGTGACCCCATTAGCCATATACACTATGATGTTTAATCCTGAGTTAACGGCGTAGTCGCATATCTGCTCCAAGGCGGTACCGTTATCCATCAAGGGCCCGGATTGCACTACAAACAGGTTAGTGTAAGTCTTAACCCTGTCAATTAACTGCTCAGCTTCAGTGACATTATCGCCACAGTAAGTCACGCCGACGTAAAACGGCTTCTTACTTGCAACAGGAGCGGAAAAGGAGCCGTAAATTTCCATGGCGGCAAATGCTGACACAACAATAACAACAATTATAGCCAATGCCAGAAAAATTGCCAAGCGTTTTTTCATCTTAAACCTCGAATCATTGCAAATCTATCCCTTGATTGTTGCCATTACTCATGTAACTCTGGGTTAAATCTTTTGAGCCAAATTACCTCCAAAAGGCAGACAAATAAGCTATGATTTGCCTTTCAGATAGCGTTCTATTTCCTTCTCTGCGTTGTCTGCTTTAATGAATATGGGCACGTTCTCCATTCCCGTTGCAATGTAGCTTGATAGGAGCCATTCGCCTGGCGCAAACTCCAGCGTCTTCTCCAAGATGCCCTTGTCTATCATGAATGTCTCGCTCACCAGTGCCCTATCGTATGGTCGTGGTAGGGTGCCGACGAAGTAGGTGTGCAGTTGCTGAAGCGCGTTAGTGTTTAGGTAAGCGATGCGTTGAGTGGCTATGCAGACGCCTAAACCGTATTTGCGTCCTTGGCGGAGCAGCGTTTCTACATGTGCGGAGCATTTGCCGTCTATCCCACCTTCTTTGCTGCTGATGAACTCCTGCGCCTCGTCGAAGACTAGTAGAATGTAGGGTTTTACTGTGAAGCGGCGTTTTCTGCGTACAAGCAAGTCTTGGGTCAAAGCTATGGCGAGTTCTTTGATGGTGAAGGGGTCGCTGATTGAGATTACTACGAGGTTGGTGTCTTTGTCTTCGAGCAGTTGTCTTATGCCTTCAACCGTTAATCCAGCCGCTGCTTTCTCGGTGTTTTGCTGGCGCTTCTTGAAGAGGTCCAGTATTGTGCTTCGGGTTGTTGCCCAAGCGTATAGTCCAGCTTTGTCATTTACCTTGAAGGTTTCCATGGCATTTCGCGCTACCTCGTCAATATGGACAATGAAGTCTTCACTGACTTCCTGATTTTCACTTAAGCCCTGCTTCTCAACCCATTGACGAACCGCATCATGAATCGCATCAATAGCGTTAATGTAATGCGGTCTGCCAATCGAATCCTTCCGTTGATCATCAAGTTCTTCCATAAACTGGCCATAAGTTGGAATTTTCTGCTTAGGCTTCGTATAATAAGACAACTTGTCTTGATCCATAATTGTCTGCAAACCAGCTTTCGTGCGCAAGTCACTCTCGTATTCACGTGGCTTAACAATTGAGTTGTAGAATTGGTCCAAAGAATCGATTCTGTGCTCAAGAACCAGCTTAGCCTTCACAGCTGGGTCAGCAAGCACGTCAAGCAAGAGAAAAGCATACTCGCAGCTGATGTCGAAAATCACGATTTTCTTCTCGTTCATATGAAGCATTATTCGCCTTAGAACGTTGGACATTAAGTTGCTTTTGCCGCCGCCAGTGAAGGCGAAAACTCCGAAGTGGTATCGAATTAATTTTTCGAAGTCAACGTATATGGGGATTTTCGTTTTGGCTGCTTCGAACATTTTAATTGTGCCAAGCCTTGGGTCCACACGGGCATCTTCAACCGATTTTGCTGTGTCAATACCCAATTGAGCGGCGATTTTCTGGTTGTACATGCGGTTAATCATTTCACTGTTCAAAATAAGAATGGGACTGCCAACTATGGGGTATGAGAAGCCCTTAACAAACTCAAACGTGCAATCATCCTTAACGATTAAGTCATAGTTGATGGGAATGGCGTCAATTTGAATCATCATCGTTGACTTGTCATCGGTCTGCCAATCTGCTTCCGACTGCTCGATTATTTCAAACTGCATCGGATAATAACCATGATCACTTAATCCGCGAAGACCAAAGTGTTCAGGCCAAACACGGCTAATCTCCATAAGCGTATACCGCTCGACGCCACTGATTGCAGGCTTAAAATTCTTAACCGCTAACAACATGCCTTCTTCAAGCAGCCCCATCAAGTCTTTTTGGTACTCTATTTTGACTCGGCATTGGTAGCGTGCGCTTGTGCCAGTAACTTTTGAGTCGCCGCCGTCGCCGCCAACGTAACGGGGCATAACTGCCGCTAACCTTGCGTGAAATTTGTCTTCAAAGTCTGTGAAGCATTCTTTGTTAACGGTTTTCTCTTCTTGCTTGTTCAATACTTGCTCGCCTCTCACGGAAAGTGCTCATGTAAAATATGAACTTTCGCAATTTATGGTTATTCAAAATCCAGTTAGCTGTGGAGTCTGCAACGCATTTGAATTGGCTGTAATTCCACTTGGCAATTTTGTCAGCCGCAAACAACGCTTTGTTGTGACCAAAAGCCTCTGGGATATTCGACGGCGCCATGGATACAAGCATGCTCATAACCATATTCTGCATCTTGTTGGGTACAGACTTGTCCTTGTATAACAGAACTTCTATTGGTTCCCTTGCGCCATCACTCATCTCATTGCACAAAGCCAAACAGCACTCAGGCTTTAGGTCAAACTCAGCGTAAGCTAAACGGTCAATCAATAACACGTTACTCCTCAGTAGCAGGTCAGATTTTGCTTGGCTAAGCTGCACATAAGTCTTCAAAAAAGCCTTCTCTAAACCAATCTTATTCTTAATAAGACCCGAAACATAGCCTTGCCCTCTGTTCACATCAGGCTTCATGGTTCTAAAAGCTGAATCATACTCTATCAGGCTCCAAGGCGGCACCAGTTTCTCTGGGTTAAAAACGCTTGCTGATTGAAGAATCATGCGGTCAGTGTTTGGAAGCGCAGCCAACGCCTCATTTTCCACTGATGCTTTCAGTAAGCCTTCGTTTTGCATTATTGGAACAAGTTGGCGCTTGAAATCCCTGGCGGAGGTGTCCTTAGTGATGCCTACGAGAAGGATGCATTTTCTCCAACACTCCTCCATGAGCATTTGCAAAGTGAAAAGCGTCAAAAAGGCAATATCCAGGGTGGTTAGCCAGTGCTCTTTGCCGTTTTTGATTATTTTCATGCTGCTGGGTGTTTCTGGTGTGGGGGTTTTTGTTGAAAAGAGTTGGTCGCCAACTTCGATGGTTAAAGTTTTTGTGCGTTCCCAATTATCAATGTACTGCTGGTTTAAAGTGTAGATGCCCTCGACTTCTGTTAGGATGCGTTTTTTAACTAAGCTTGATAAGGCTTTTTCGACCCTTCTTTTACGTTTATCATCCGTTATCCCTAAGGCTTCGCAGATTTGCATTTGGGTTAAAGTTTTGTTTTCTTTAGCTAGGCAAGTTATAGCGTGACGCAGGTAATCTGCCCGTGGAGCAGGCAAACCCAAAGCCTTATTCCAAACGTGATGGCGTGCTATGGCTAAATCGTTCCTATCAAACTGCCTTCCATCGCTAACATAGCCGACGAGCGTGCTTTTCGCATCCCAAAAATCCGTTTTCCTAGTTTCGTACAGGAGGCTTGCGCGTTCCGTGGATAAGCTTCTATCCATTAAAAGTATCCTAATGTTCTGTTCTGGGTCAACAGCAAGCTTGTAGGCTAAATAGTACTCTGAAAAAGTCATAATCGCGTTAGCTATTAGCGAGTTGTTGGCTATTTCTTCATCTATAGCTGGCTTTGACGGGTCAACCTCGCCTGGCTGGTCTTGAGCTGCAAACGAGTGGTCAACATCTGTGATTTCGTTTACGTAGATTGGAACAACGCTGGATATGCCTATGTTCTGCTGAATAGTTTTAGCGTCATATTCGACTTGAGGCTCCGCTGTTTCTATGAATTTTATGGTGCCCGTGGCTGCGTAAGCGCCGCCGAAAAAAATAACCATATCAAACAGCGGCCTCGAATACATTGTGCCGTCAATACCCGCAAAACGAACCTTGTCAGAACCGAAGAACTCTTTAGCCGTTTCCAAAGCCTCCTTCGGGTTGAAGCCTGACTTGATCAGGTTCACAAGCAAACCATCATAAGCGTCTTTCAGGATTGAGAATCGCTGCTCGTAATCGGTGACTTGTTTGGTTGCGCCCTGCCTAAGATTGTCGCATGTATGTTTCATTGTGTCGCTAAGCGTAGGCGCAGTCACTTCTCTTCCTCCTTTAATGCAGATTGATTGTTCGGCGCTAATAAAAAGCGTTATTGACACTTAAACTTCAAAATCACAGTAAAAAAGAGACTTTGTTATAGGTTGATTGATACTGTTTCTGTTGAAGAAAAGGCTCCTGAAAAGAAGGGCAGCTCTTTTTGTTTAGTGTTTTAACAGTTAAAAAGTATACCCCTCCCCCAGGGTGAGCGAGCCCAGCATCAGAGAGCGTCATCCTGTTAATGCTTTAAATGGTGTGATTTGCAGTTTTCAGGATACAGAAAGCAAAAATATCCGAGCGCCACACTCTACAATATAACATAGACTTTGGCAGTTCCAAAATTATAATTGTTGCCTGTGCGGGATTGCCCTAGCCTGGTAGGGGGCAGGCCTGCTAAGTCTGTGGTCGAAAGGCCGCGTGGGTTCAAATCCCACATCCCGCGCTTTACTCCTTTTGCCAAATGGAGCTTGTTTGTTGCTTATTTATAAAAATAGGGTGCAATAAACGCTAAAAAATTAACAAATGTCTCTAACTTTATCGCATAAAAAGGCTTAGCGCTTAGTTTGCACATGCCACAGAACATTGAAATCATTTGTTCATAAGGCGAGACTTTTTCAACCGCAAATGTTGCCGTTATATCAATGTTTGACGTTGAACAACACTAATTAGTTTCATGCTTCTCAGTATTTAGAATATAAAGACAATAGCGGTAAATTACTGTGCATGCTTTGGAATTGAACAATGTAACTTCCGGCTACAACAAGCAAGCCGTCTTGCATAATATCACCTTTAAACTGCAAGAGCCCTCAATATACGTTGTTTTAGGGCCAAACGGCGCGGGCAAAACAACTTTGTTTAGAACAATCGCCGGCATACTAGAGCCATACAGCGGTAAAATCCTTCTCGACGACCAAAACACAACCACATCAAGCAAGACGAGAACAAGAATGAGCTATCTCTCGCAGTACAACGCAATGCCCGAAGAAATGACCGTGTATAACGCACTAAAGTTTTACTCTGACATAGAAGGCGGAGACCCAGACGACGTGATTGATCTGCTGGACCTTGGCCAACTGAAAAATAAGAGATTTTCTGACCTCTCACAGGGACAAAAAAAGAGAGCTGCAATCGCAAAGGTGTTTCTTCACGAAAGCGAGTTGTACTTACTGGACGAACCCACCGCGAATTTAGACCCAGCAATCTCAAAAGAAATTCGAGATATCATCTTAAAATTAAGTAAAGACAAAATGATTCTTTACTCTTCCCATAACCTCTACGAAGCAACTGACATTGGAACTTACCTGATTTTAATCAAAAATGGTTCAGTTACATTGTTTGATAAAATCTCAAACATTAAACCCAAACAGTACCGAGTAGGCATTAAAGCCTCAACAGACATATCAAGAATTGTAGATGCCCATCAAGAGGGTGACTATTTTGTTTTGAACGTATCTAGCCCCGAGGAAGCAGGGCTCGCGTTGAAAAAGTTAGTTGAAAGTGGTGTTTTGGTAACTGAAATGCGTCAGCTAGATAATCCGTTGCAAGAGCTTTTTGAGTCACCAAATGAAAAAGTGGAAAAAACACAAAAGGAGCCACAGCAAGTTGCCAAATAATACATTGATTTTCGCTAAACGAAGCCTCAATTTGAGCAAAATATATTCTGGAATGGGGATTTTCTTTGCTTCCTTTGGAACCTTCATAGCAGACGCCATTACCTTTCTTGCTAAAGGTGCGCCTGAAGCACTTTTTCTTATTGCTGTTCCGTTTATGGCTCTTGGAATTCTTATATTCACCACATCTATTATTCTGCTTTACGTCTATGACAAAAACAACGGAGTTTTGGAATATCTACTTTCACTCGGCTGGAATCAAAGCGACATCTTTAAAAGCTACTTAAAAACCGCGTTATTCCTTGCACTAACTCTTTTTATTGCCGAATTCGCCGCCAATGTCGTCTCAAGCGTTATTGCAGGGACAACACTTTTTGCTCTAGTGCTGTTAGCTCTCACCGCCGCGCTTGGTTTCTCTGCCGTTTCTTTAGCTACAGTTTCTATGATGGCTTTCAGTTCATTACAAAAGCAGAGAGTGGGCGCCAATAGTCCTCTTGCTTTGACGATCGGCGCCGTGGTTATCATTCCCACGTTTTATATTTCGTTTTTACCATTTTTTATCGCCTTCCTAGTTGACTTGTCTATTGCTGTGGTTGCTGGTGGGCTGTCAATTGTGTTGTTGATTTTGTCAAGCAGGCTAATTAGAAGGGAAAAAATGCTTCCATAAAAAATATCAGGCGAACACCATTGCTTCCTAATATTTCCAACTTTTTCGTGTGAAATTTAAACGTGAATGTAAACCTAACATCCCGCGCCATATTTGTAACCTCTTTAAAGAAAATCTTAAATCTTTCATTTAGCATGTTACATGCATGATGTAAGATGAAAGTTGTACAGACAACATTAAGCGAAGCTGAACATAAGCTGTTGGAAGAATATGCTAAAAAGAATTCAATGAGCATTAAAGCGGTTCTTCGCCAAGCAATTAGAGCTACCGTGCAAGGCAACGTTAACCCAAACGATCCCATCTTTACATGTGGTCCCAGTTCCAAGAAAACAGGAAAAAAAGACGCAGGTTCAGAGGAACACGATAAGTTCCTTTACGGGGAAAACACTTGATCTTCGTTGATACCAGCGCTTGGTATGCCGTAGAAGTAGAAGATGATGTAAACCACGAAAAAGCCTGTAAATTCCTTTCTCTGATTGCCAGTGGAAAGTACGGAATCTCCATAACCACCGATTATGTGCTAGATGAAACTCTTACTCTTCTGCGGTCAAGAAGAGATTTAACGTCTGCAACAACGTTCATGGATAAAATCAAAAAAAGCAGTAGTGTACATATTTTATGGATAGATGAAAATCTTTTCGAAAAAGCTCTCAACATTTTTCAGAAATCAAACCATAAATCTTGGAGTTTTACGGACTGCACGAGCTTTGTTTTGATGCGTGAACTTTCGATTTCTGAAGCATTCACTTTTGACAGCCACTTTAGGGAAGCAGCTTTTCTGGGACTACCGTAAGCCTGCTAAGTCTGTGGTCGAAAGGCCGCGTGGGTTCAAATCCCACATCCCGCGCCAATAATAATTAGCATTTTTTTATAGGAAGTGCTGTTTATGCACCGACAAGTATCTTCTGATAAGGTAGTTTACGAAGCCTTCTTCGGGTCGCTGCAGGGCTTTGTAGTAGGATTTTCTTTTCTTGTATTCTATTATGAGCATAGGATAACCTCTTTCCCATAAGATGTAATTCATTAAGAATCTGCCAATTCTGCCGTTGCCGTCGCCGAAGGGATGAATTTTCTCGAACATATAGTGAGCTCTAGCCGCAAGTTCAACGGAATTAAGGTTTGATTCGTTTATGAATGCTATAAGTTGTTTCATTAGATTTTCGACGTTCTGCCAATCTGGCGCTAAGTAAGAACCAACTCTGACCGGATAATTTCTAAAGGTTCCTGCGATGTCAGGTTTTGTTTCTCTGAAGATTTCTTCATGCCATTTCAACAGGAGCTTGTCTGAAATTTTTTCTTTTGTTCGCAGCATTTGCAGGAATGTGGCTGCGTGAGATTCAGTTTCCCGTATGTCTCGGATTGGCTTGTTTGGAGCTACTTTGTCTTCTAGTATTAACCTGGTTTCCTCAAGCGTTATGGCGGATCCTTCAATGGCGTTGGTGTTATAGGTAAAGGCTATGGCTATCTCCTGCAGGTCTTTTTCTTTGGCTGACTGGGGAACTTTTTTCCATTCTTTCTGAAAATTGCTTCTTATCTTTTCTAGTTTTTCGACCAATGCCTTATGGGATTCATGCATGAGTTTAGCTTTTATTTCTTCAATGTTGTCGGGGATTTTTTTTCCAAGATAGAGTTCTTTTGTAACGACTTTTCCGTCTTTTCGGAAGGAATGCTGCAGATAGAAATACTCTGCTTTGCCTTTTCTTCTTTTGATCGTTCGCATAAAACTTATTACCATTACAAACCATATAAATATTTCATTTTAATCCAATATTGTAATGGTAACATTTAGCCTAGCCTAGTAGGGGGCAGACCTGCAAAGTCTGTGCTCGAAAAGGCCACTGAGTTTTCAACACTGGATGCACCTTGCCCCTTGCCGTTGATTAATAAAATTTAATATTTAGCTTTTGGCTACCCCCGAGGCTTGTGCGCGCCCAAGCTCCCCAAAGGCGGGAAGAGGGGGTACACTATTGAGATTAAAACTACGTCAAAAGTGCGGGCATCTATCCGCTTAAAACAAGGACCGCGTGGGTTCAAATCCCACAACCCACGCCATTTTAACATGTTATTGCCGTGTTCAGGATTTTAATTTGCTCTATTGCACCGAAGAACAAATAAAAACAACTGTCCTATTAGTGGACTGTGGTTAAAATGCAAATTCGTAAGCTCAGCATTAAGAATTTCAAATCCATAAGGGAAGTTAACGTTGAGTGCAGAAAAATTAACTTGTTTATCGGACAGCCTAATAGTGGGAAATCAAATTTGCTTGAAGCAATTGGCTTAGCTTCCTTCATGGGACATGGAAATCATAATAATCTCGCTGATTTTGTGCGCTTTGAAAATATGAGAGATTTTTTCTATGATCATTCGTTGGATCAGCCAATAACTGTCGACTTTGGTTTTGGAAATCTCATGATTGAATTTAGGGATGGCGGATTCTTTGGAACTTATTTTCAAGCTGATCCTGCCAGTGCCAGCCGGAGGGAAGTTTTCTCTGCTAATTATACTCAAGTGATGTCATTTGTTGAAGAAAAAAGGTTGAAATATTTCAAATTTTACAGATTTCAACACTTAAAGCAATTCGCAAACCCACGATCAGAATTTCTTCAGCCACCTTGTGGAAATAATTTGTTGTCAATAATACTGACGAATAAGCATAGTAAGCAGATAGTTAAGGATATTTTTGAAAAGTTTGGGTATAGAATAAACCTGAGACCCGAAGAGGGCAGGATTGACGTAGTTAAAGAATTTGAGGAAGTATTAGTTTCTTTTCCATATTCAATTTCTTCAGAAACCCTTCAGAGGCTGGTCTTTTACATGACTGCAATCCAATCTAACCGAGACTCAGTGATTACATTCGAAGAACCTGAAGCCCATGCTTTCCCCTACTACACAAAATACCTCGCCGAACGAATAGCCCTCAGCGAACAAAACAATCAATATTTCATAGCCACACACAACCCGTACCTCCTTACCTCAATTTTAGAAAAGGCCAACAAAGATGACATAGCCATCTTCGTCACCGAATTGAAGGATTACCAAACGAAACTGGTTCCGTTGAGCGACGAAAAGAAGAATGAAATACTTGAAATGGGATCAGACGTGTTCTTGAATCTCGAAAAACTGGCCAACCAAGATGAAGCCGTATCGGACGCCGTTCATCGGGATTGAAGAGCATGTATAGGGTTGAGTGTGATCCAGATGTTGCGTTGGTTAGCTCGCTAACTTCAGTGCCACAAAGAAGGATTATGCATCATCAAGGCAAATATGAACTACTGCGGAAATTACTAAAACAAAAAGATTCTGTGGGGCTTATTGACAAAGACCCTTCAAGCATTCAACCTACTTTTTACTTACAACGTTTTCAAGTACTTAGCTACTCGGATAGCGACGGAATTGAAATCTTGCACCATAACCAAGGGCATAACCGGCTTATAGTTCTCTACCCTAGACTTGAGGAGTGGATGATAGAATCGGCAAGAAAAGCAAACGTAAGCCTCACAAACTACAACTTGCCAACGACTGGAAACGAACTTCATGAAATAATAAATTTCAAGATTAGACGTTTTGAAGAGTTGCTTAATGATTTAAAGCAATCCAGCGAACGAGTGAAAATATTGAAGAGGCGCTTAACTGAGCCTTTTTAGCGCCATTTCTTTTGCTAAGTCTGTGGTCGAAAGACCGCGTGGGTTCCACAACTTCTATGCTTTCATCAAAATAGTCGAGCGCTTTCATATCGGCGATTGTGCGCCTCTAGCCAACCGCGGACAATACCATGTTGTTTTGTGCAGACGATTTAGCGTCCATGTCTCATCACTTTCTGCTCCTTACAATGGAGGCGGCGTCAGATTAGGGTTATACCGCTTATGCTAGGGAGTTTACGAAAAACCCTTATTGTGTTACTGGAGGGAAGTCCAGTCTGAGCCATTTTTTAGACAAAGGACAATATGCGCGCCAAGATTTGTTCTGACGATAACCAAAAATATGGCGCAATCTATAGGAACATGGGTTTGTGACAGTGAAATCCGAGTTTGGCTGGGTGGAAGTGCATGGGGTCAAATATGAAAAGGACATTATCCTTCATGCTGATGGGACAGTTACGACGAGGAAGAAGAAAAAATCCAAGGATTTGAAGCCCCTCTATGGTCATACTCCTCTTTCAGAACGTGAACTAGATTTTCTTTCGGAAGAAAAGCCCGATGTCGTCTACATCGGAACCGGTCATCAAGCAGCGCTTCCCATTACACCGGAAGCTATTTTGATCCTGAAAAAATATGAAACCGTTATTCTGCCAACACAAGAAATAACCGAAAAAATAAACCAAGAGCATAGAAAAATGGTCGCATTAATCCACGTGACATGTTAATTACTCCAAGAATATCCATATACGACTACGCGCCATGCTAGTTGCCTGCAGACCAGTTGATTTTTAATTCTCGCTGCGTCTATAGACAGTATAGGAGGGAAGAGTCTATTGGAAAGAGCCGTGGCGAAGGCACAGGTTGTCTTGTTATTGGTCATACTTTTAGTTGGAGCAGTCGGCGCCTACTATGCTGCACAGAAAGAACTGCCAAAGAATAGTAACCCTTTGACCCCTACGCCGACCCCGAGCACATCGCCAGCTCCTACGCCGGCTCCTACGCCGGCTGCAACGTCCGCTCCTGTAAATGCAGGCGCTCTAACCGTAGTTTCAGTCAGTATTCTTCAACCCTATAACCCGGGTGGACCGACAATTGAAGTCATCCTGCAAAACAACGCAACCAACCCAGTGGTTAGCCTTCAAGCGGTATTGTTCTTATCTGGGCACAACTACACGTACGTTTTCGGCGGCGTTTCTTCAAGCAACCCGCTTTTGCCCAATCAAGACGCATCTCAGACAGACACACTGATTGGCGCCGGATTTGAAACAAACCAACCCTACCCGATGGAGATCACAGGCACTCTGCAAAATGGATCCACGTTCAATTTCGTTACTCCTGTGACAATCCAATACTCCAATCAGTCCGTGGCGTCGGGAGGAAATGGCAATCTCGAACTCACCATGACCCTCGACAAAACCTCTTACAGTTTAGGCGAACCTGTCAACCTAACTTTGACCATCACCAACATCAGCAATCAGACAATAAACTTTGAGCACACAGGATTGGATTTTGATTTTCAAGTTTACAACGGCACAAACAATGTGGTGTACCAGTGGTCAAATTTCAGAGCCATAGCTCAATTCATAGCCATCGTGCCGCTTTCCGCTGGAGAGAGCTTTTCGGCCAACTTCACTTGGTTGCAGACATGCAATTTCAACGTCCAAGTTGAAGGAGACTCAGTCTCGCCAGGAACCTACTACATAGTTGGCCAAACTGGTCCAACGTACGGAATACAGACCACGCCGATACAACTCACAATCGCCAAACCTTAGTTCACTCAAGGAAAAGACGTCTTGCTGGGATTAAAATAACTTCTGCCAGCCCTCTCTCGCTTAAAAGGACTAAATTTGCAAAGATGGCTTTTCCAAAGTCGCTTACCCTTAAATGGAGGCATAGAATTTTTTCGTGCACTATAGCATTTTATCGTTCAATTGAGATTTTGCTAACTCCAGCCTCTTTTTCCAAAATAACTACGTGCTCAGCTTTACCAGCAAATGCTTCACTATGCGTAACCGCAATGATTTGTTCAATTGCTTTAAATCGACTTATGGCTTCAGCTAACCGTTCTATGCTGCCATCTTCGCTTCCTAAGTTCTCGGTGGGTTCATCAAGCACAAGTATACTTAAGCCGTGACCAGTCCGCGACTGCATAATCAACTGTCCTAAACCTAAGCGGTAAGCAAAAGCCAAAAGCGTACGTTCTCCCCCCGAAAGGTTAGAGACTTCACGGTCAACGCCCATTTCGCTTTTCACGTAAGGCGTGTAAGTTTCATCAATAACAACGTTAAGCATGGGTCCTTCTCCGCCGACTAAGCCATCAAGCACTTGCTGAATATAATTGCGCAAAACCTTCACAAACTCACTTCGAAGCTTAGGCTGAATACTGCGGTAAGCGTCACGAATGGCACCTAAAACTTCAACGGTTCTACGGATTTTCTCCATGCGCTCAAGCTTTTCCTGCGCAAGATTAATCCGCTCTTTAATTTCATCTAAGCGTTTAAAAAGATCTTTTTTGCGGTTTTCTTTAGTGCACAAATCGGAGTCTAACATGTAATATTGTCGAAAAGCCTGTTCACGCTGCGCTCGGGCAGCATCAAGCTCTGATAAATCAAATCTGCTGATTTCAAACTGAACCTGCTCAAGCTGCAAACGCAAATCAGCTTCAAGCTTCTGCTTCTCCTCAAATTCGCTTGATAGATTATTAAGGTTATTTTCTTCTTCACTTAAGCGGTTTTTTAGCTCTTCAGCTCTTGTCATACAAGTTTGCAAGATCGAGTAAGCTTCAGAAGCTACAGCTCTTGTTTTCTGGAGGTTATCAATTTCAATTTTTAATTGATTAATGGTTTTTTCCCGTTCAAAATTTTCTTGTTGGATTCTTGAAAGCAGATTGCTTTTGTATTCGCCCTCTAATGGCTGCACGCAAAGCGGGCATTTACTTTCTTGTGATAAAGAAACAATTCTTTTCTTGTCTGTTTGCAGGTTCCTCGATGTCGCTTCTTGATCAGCCTTTAAACTGCTGATTTTATCATCAAACGCTGCCAAAGAAGAATGCAGTGCTTCAACAGGCTGATTAGTTGACAAACCTGCTTGCTCAAGTTTACCTAAGCACACTTTACCTTGAGCATCAATTGAGCTTTGGCGCTGACGCAAATTATCCAAGATTGTTTTTTTGCCTTCAATACGCTGAGTTAGCGAAGCCAAAGTGTTAGCCATATTAACAATATCGGCATGGAGTCTTGCTTCTTTTCGCTTAAGATCTTCAATAACTTGCCTTTTCTCTTCTAGCCTTTTCAGTTTTGAATCTGCGCCATCCAACGCTTTCTTGGCAACCGTTAACTTTTGCGTTGAGTTCTCAAGATCCATTTCTAAAAGCGCGTATTCTTCACTTGCCCTATTGTATTCGTTACTTAGCTTTTCTAACCCAGTAACATCTGGGTCCTTCTCGTAAACCCGCTTTTCAGTCTCATAGTCCCGCTGATACTGAGCAATATTACTCCAAGCAACCTCATAGTCGGACAAACCGAACAATTCATCCAAACGTCTTTGCCTGTCACGCGGCGCAGCATCAAGTAGCTCTTTGAGGTGTTCCTGCCTAAACCAAACTATTTCTCGGTAAAGGTCCTTTTCTAAACCTGTGATAGCTTTAAACTGTTCAGTGATGGCGTCGGTTTTCATGCTGGCAACAAGCTTCTCATCCTCATAGAGTTTGAGTTCTTCAAAATTTTGAGTAATGCTTTTGCCTTTTCTTTTTAATCCGCGTATAAGCTTGTAGGTGCTTCCGCTTTGTGTGAACTGTACAGTGACCTTCCCTGAATCCGCGCCCTCACGCAGCAGATATTCAAAACTTCTGCCTATTGAGTCACCGAACAAGGCGAAGTCAACCGCGTATAAGACGCTGGATTTTCCGCAGCCTAAACCACCAACAAGACAGTTAAAGCCCCGTGTAAATGGCACGGTGGATTTAATGTGGCTGCGGATATTTTCTAGCTGAACTATTTCAATTTTCATTTTGCCAGCTCCTCAATGGTTTGCTTGACTTTCTCGTCTTGTTTTCTTGTTAAGGGTTCTATAAGGCTGAGTGCTGAACGTGCAATTTTGTCAGCTTCCTCGCGGCTATAACGTTCGGAGAAAATCTGCAGAAAATACTCAAAAGCTTTGGTCTTCAAATCTTTAAATTCACTCTCAAAAATGGACCGTACAATTTCGTCGGAAACAGCGGTTTCTTTTAGCAGCACGATTGGGTGAACAAGCAAAGCTTTCTCGCCAGCACTTCGAATTTTGCCTATGTCGATTTCTGCTCGGCTTGCTTCAGCTGGTAAAGTGCCTTTCAAAACAGGAATTATAATTGCTCCTTCCGAATCAGCGTCTTTTACAAGTTGAGTGGCTAATTCAGTTATTTTCCCTGATGCCATACCAGTGAATTCTTGCTCAAAAACAACGAATTTACGATTTGACGTAATTTCATTGAACTCAGGGTTTACTTCACCTTTCTCGTTTACTTTAACATGAAAGAAGCCTTTCTGGTACTTCGCTTCTCTGTAATCGGCTGTTTCAGTACAGCCACTATATGCTAGAACGCCTGTTTTGAACTTGTCCAGGTACCGTTCATGCACGTGACCAGCAGCATAATAGTCAAAGCCGCTTGGCAATTGCTCGGGCGAAACTTCAGCTTCAATGTATGGTGGCTTAACGCTTGGCAAATCCACCGCGGCGTGGAAAACGAAAATGTTGCAGACCTTGCTATCGGGCGTTGGAGAGTTTTCCGCCATGAACTTTGGGAGAGCCTCTTGAGTCTTATGCTTATTGTGAAAGTTTGGTATGCCATAGACGTAGCAGCAGTCTGGTTTGCGCCAGCATGCGCCGCTGTGCCTTGGCAAATGGTGGATTAATCCTGCGCTGTCCAATGGGTATAGGATTGTACCCGTTACCGTGTTTGGCGCGGAATCGTGTGAGCCGTCAACCGTTAAAACTGGGATGTTGGCGTCTTTTAGCCGCTTAAAACTTCGAATAGTGTTCTCCAGGGTAACGTTTGATGGTCTCGCTTGATGAAACAAATCACCCGCGATAATCATAAAGTCAGGTTTTAACTCGATTGTTTTATCCACTACTTCTTTGAATGCGTTGTCGAAGTCTTGCCTTCTAGCTTCAAGACCGTACTGTGCGTAGCCTAAATGCAAGTCTGAAGCATGAACGAAGCTGAACGGCTTCAAGTGGCTATGACTCCCTTTGTCTTCCCCTTTAGCTTTTGATTAGTAGTTTACCTATTTTAAGCGTTCTTGCACATTGCCATTTCAAACTCCTGCCTTCAAGTAGGAGTCCTTGACCTACTCCATTTCCTTTATTGAAATTGCGACCTTGCACTTCTTTAACAAATCTGTGTCCTGCGTGACTAATCTCATATTTTCCTTTTCAGCCAAGTACGCATATGAGGCATCGTAAAAAGTAAGACGTCTTTCTATGGCAACTGCCAAGACATTGGCTATCGAATCAATCTCCATCTTTCTTAGAGGGCGAATTGCTTCAGAAAAAATCGTTGCTATTCTTCTGGAGTCCTTGAGTTTCTTCTGCTGGTTCTCCCTCCAGAGGACGTTCCCAATCTCATATTCCGTCAGGGAACTCACTGCACATTCCTCAGCGTTGAACGCAACCCCAGAAACCAGTATCGGATAAAGTGCGGAAGTATCAATGAGATACTTACATCTCGTGCCTTGTCGCTCTGACGTCATTTACCCACTCCTCAGGTTTAACGTCCATCAGGTCGCTAAGTTCTTTGGCGATTTGTTGCGCTTTTGCCTTCTTCTCAGCCACGAGCTCCTCAAGAAGCTCCTCCACCGCCGCTTTTAAGTCAACTCCTAGCTTCTCAGCTTCATCTTTCAAGCTTTTCTTAACCCTTACAGATAAGACCTCGGTCGTCATATTTCCGCCTCGTATACAGAGAGAGTAAAATGTATACAAGAAATATATAAGACTATTGGCAATATACGACTCCATCGTCGAATGAAGATTGCATAGTAAAAATAGTTTGTTTTTTTGTTTTTGAAAGGGAAAAATTTAAACCACTATGTGTATGTTAATGTGAAAGGCGCCTTAATTAGATGAAATGCCAAGTATGCAATCAAGAAACTCTTCTTCCGTTTCGCTGTCCATTTTGTGGTGGACAGTTTTGTAGTGTTCACCGTTTGCCAGAGAACCATGCATGCCCAAGAATTGATTTTGCTCGTTCACAAAGACGAGAACAAGTGATTACCCCTCAATCGTACAATTCCTATCAATACAGCTATAATCTCGGTCAGCAACCGAGGCGTGAGAGGCATGTCTCCTCTAGTCCTAAAGAACTTAAACACATAATTGTTGCAACCCTGCTCGTCATCGGCATTGGTTTCTCCATCGGATTGTATGCATTTAGTAGTTGGGGATGGGATATCATGGCTGTTTTCGCGGCTATTTTGACAGCGTCTTTTTTGGTGCATGAATTCGCGCATAAAATCACGGCTCAAAAAAATGGTCTATGGGCTGAATTCCGCTTAACAACTTGGGGAGCAGTCTTAACATTAGTTTGCGTATTTCTGCCTTTCAAAATGATTTCACCCGGTGCAATGATGATTGCTGGTACACCTAATGGAGACGAGATAGTCAAGATTTCCCTTGCTGGGCCACTCACTAACATCATTTTCTCAAGTGCACTTCTTGGATTAGCGTTTGCTTTACCGTCAAGTTTGTATGTTGGCATGCTGTTTTTTGCCGCTTACATCAACGCTTTCATGGCAATCTTTAATCTGATTCCATTCGGAATTTTGGATGGCTACAAAATTTTCAGTTTTAACAAGAAACTTTGGGCTTTAGCTTTCATTCCAGCGCTTGTTCTCACAATAATTACGGTCATCATTATCTTTTAAAAAAACGAGATTTTTTTTGAAAGCCTAAAGGTCGGTTGCTAAAAAACTGTCTTGAGTTTAGATGAGTTCGATTGTCACGTGGACTTCTTCTGGTACACGGATGCGCATGATTCTACGCATAACTCGCTCTTCCGAGTCAATGTCGATTAATCGTTTGTGAATGCGCATTTCCCACCTGTCCCATGTTGCCGTTCCTTCACCTGATGGCGCTTTTAGAACTGGCACTCGCAGTCGTTTTGTGGGCAATGGTACTGGACCGTTGATTTTTACGCCTGTTTTTTGAGCTATACTTTTCAGTTCTCCGCATACCTCTTCAAGTTTGCCGTAATCTGTGCTTGTGAGGCGTATTCTTGCTTTTCTTACCATTTTGGTCCATCAATCCATTCTTTTGCCATTTAATATATGTTGGTGACCCTTAGAGATTTAAGCGGAACATAAAAACCTATCTCTCCAGTTTTTTCTTTATAGTCTAGTCTTTTGTCAAGCCGCCGAACCGTTTTGCCGCAAGCATCGCAAGGTCTGGACAATTCGGGCATGGAGAAGCTAGGGCTAAAGCGCTTTAAAAGGCGAGTGCTGAGACGACATATCAGCGCAGGGGAGAGCGTACGGAAAGAAAAAAAGGGTTTGTGCGGACGATGTCTGCATCTTGGCGAGGGTTCAATTCCCCTCCAGTTGCCACTCGGAAAAACTAAACTATGTTTCCAAAAAAAAGACAATGAGGGATTGGCGGCATTTTAGAGCATTTAGGGTTTGCTGAGGCTCTGGAAACTTTTAAGGAGAAAAGAAACGCAAAAGCTTGCTAAAGGCTATTGTTTCTTGTGAATTTGACCAGAGCCTTCTCAGCCCTTATCCTTTTTCTCCATTGCTTTTTGAAACTAAAAAAGGGGGAAATGGATTTTTTGGTTGCGAGGTTTTTATGGTCGTTTTCTGAGCATTAGCATTGCCAGTATAGCGCCGATTATGATTATTACGATTATTGCAGCAACGATTCCATAAGTTAGGGCTGACATTGTTGCTAGGCCTGTTACAGGTGCAGCGGTTGGCGCTGGTGTTGCCGGTGGCGCGCCAGCATAGAAGTATGTTGTAGCATAAGATCCATAGTATGATCCTGAACCTGCAAATGTTGCAGTAACTGTGTAGTTGCCTAGAATGATCGGTGTCCATGTTAGGCCGAAGGTGCCAGTTAGTGGGTCAGTTGTGGTGGTGCCTATGGGATAAGTGTTGTGGTTAGAGTCAGTGACGGATATCGTGACTGGGACTCCTGTTAGGTTGGTTGGCATCTGCTGCTGCTCGTAAACGGCTTCCATAAACTGGCTCTGGCTCGCGTCAGATACGCATGGTAGACCGTGGGGGAAGTCTGCTGCTACTGCAGTTTGCTGTGAGCCTGGAGAGGTGTCCATCACTGTGCCCGTTATCGTTACTGGTGTAGCGGTTGTGACGCCAATGTTGGGTGCGGTAACAGTAGTTTCGCTGGGTCCCATGCTGAAAGCGTATATCTGCATGTCATAGGTATTGGGCACCACATAAACACCGTCTCCGATAACCGAATCGCCTTTGGAACCGACAAAGTCCAATATGCTCCACATTTCCTGTCCTGTGGTAGCGTTTAGGCAGTATACCCGTGCGCCCTCATAGAAGGGTGGTGTGTATTCATGACTTGATCCGATGTAAATCATTCCGTCCGCAATAAGTCCAGAATTATAAATAGGCCATATACCGTAGGGAGTGTCGTACCCGGAGCTTCCAGTGTTCCAGTTCCAAATTTCAGCACCTGTTGTGCAATTATAGCATGCTACTTGTCCGCCAAAGGCCCAGCAGTATTCGTATCCCCCGCCGATAGCCGAACCTCGATCATAATAATCATAGTAGTTTGTCCAGGGCGCTGCTGTCCATAGCAACTGTCCTGTATATATGCTATAGGTACTCCAAGTCAGCGCCTCTTGATTCATTTGGGTGTAGACTCCGTCTCCCGCGGCAGTTATAGGCTCGGTGCTAAATGCTGGTTCCGTTCGGTTTGTCGGACCCCAAAGCAGAGTCCCATTCGTTGCGCTGTAAGCGGCGTCAATTCGCCAACCCTCATTGGCCCCACCTGAGACTGTCGGTGCTGTTTGAGTTAAAAGTACTACGCCGTCAGAATAGTCAACTTTAGTAATGCTTAGACTGATGGGGTTGCCGGCCAAAGTGGTGGCAATGGGCGCACTCCACTGGTACCCTGGCGCCCAGGCTATCGTCGCATTTTGAGGAGGCCGCCACATTTCATTAGCGTTAATAGCCGAAATGGTATTATACTTTATTTCTCCCGCAGCGATGCATTGTGTCATGTTCCACATACGCAACAGACCGTTGGCAGCGGTGAAACTTAGAATATTCCCGTTTGCGTCGGCTACAAGTGTACCAGCAGCTGATGAGCCGGTGATGGTCAGTATATACATTCCTGTAGCAGCGTCATACATCGAGAAGCTAGGTGATTCTGGTTCCGTATTTTGAGCTGTGAATGCTTCCGTCCTCGAAAATAGGTATGCATGGGCCCCATACTGGTTATCTGAATAGAAATTGAGTATCATACCACAAAACAGGCATTGTTGCTCGTCTTGTACACCATTCGTTTCAAATGGCATATTCCATAAGAGTTGTCCGGTTTTTAGACTTATAGCATCCATACCGTCTGGATTTTGGACCGACCCTGGCCAGTAAGTCGTGTAAAGTATCCCGTTCATGACTACCGGCGAGCCGGTGGAATACCCGAATTTGCCTTCGTATGCCGTTCCCGTTGCAAAGATGCTTAAGCTGTTGCTGCCAAATTGTCCTCCAATTTGACCTCCCCATGCTAGGGGATACGTCCACAATATGTGAGCAGTGCTGGGTGCTTGGGTGTATGGATCATAGTTCCCGGCACTAGAACCGGCACCACTAAAAGCCTCACCAAGCCAATTTCCGCCGATCACGTACCATCCCCTGTTCATTGAATTTATCGGGCGAGTCCAGTATTCGGTTGGAAGCGGAAGCGTCGGATAAGCTGTTAGTGGTATCGCCGCCGACTGTACGGTTATCGTCGTTGGGCTGCTGTTGCTAGCTAACATAGTATCGTTGATCATAGAGGCAAACGACGACACATAACCGGGGGCGGGATTATTATTGTTTACGATTTGTTGAGGGAAGTGACCCACAAAAGTGTAGTTGCCGACTACGGTAGGAACAAATGTGGTAGATGCTCCTCCCGTAGCTTGGGAAGTTAACGGTCCAAGTGTTGTTATGGCTCCATTGGGAGCCGTAACTGTCACTGTCATATCAGTCCACCTATCACCATACTTGCCATCCGCTGTTGGGCACGCGTTATCGATCCAAACGAGAATGTATACAGTTTGACCGACTCCTACCGGGTTAGGATTTGCTTCGACATAACAGTAGGTTGTAATCTGCCATGGAGGCGTATGTGCACTAGTAGTTGGTATTAGTGCCAGTGAAGCTGTCATTGAAAGTATAAAGAATATAGAAATCGTAATAGCTGCAATCTTATTTCTTAGCGTTTTCATTTGTTTTTTCCTTTCCTTCAATTTTATTTATACAGCGGGTATCGTTCAAAACTACTTATAAAGAGTCACAGTAAGTCATCCGACTACCAACTCGCAGTAAGTCATCCGACTACCGACTAACCGACAAGAAACAGAAAACTTTAGAAGAGTCAACTGACTGGAGCTGAGTTATCTACTTTTCAAACAAGTCTTGTATGCTGGTTATGGACATATGGAAAAAAAGACAATGACGGAGTGGCGACATATTAGAACATTTAGGGTTTGCTGAGGCTCTGGAACACTTTTAAGGAGAAAAGAAATGCAAAAGCTTGCTAAAGGCTATTGCTTCTTGTGAATTTGACCAGAGCCTTCTCAGCCCTTATCTCTTCTCCATAGCTTTCTAAGTTTAAACTAAAAAAGGGGGAAATGGATTTTTTGGTTGCGAGGTTTTTATGGTCGTTTTCTGAGCATTAGCATTGCCAGTATAGCGCCGATTATGATTATTACGATTATTGCAGCAACGATCCCATAAGTTAGGTCTAATGCTGTTGCTAGGCCTGTTACAGGTGTAGCGGTTGGCGCTGCTGTTGGCGCTGGCGAGCTAGCATAGAAGTATGTGTCAGCTGAAGATCCATAGTATGCGTTTGTACCTGCAAAGGTGGCGATGACAGTGTAATTGCCTGGAATGTCAGGTGTCCAAGTATAAGCGAACGTCCCCATGCCATTAGTTGTGGTAGTGCCGATTGGTCTGTTGTTGCCGTTGGCGTCAATAACACTTAGAGTAACTGGAACTCCAGTCACGTTTGTTGGGCATGGCTGCTGCATGTAAACGTATTCCATCCACTGACTCATGCTTGCGTCAGATACGCATGGTAAGCCGTTGGGGAAGTTTGCTGCTACTGCGTTTTGTTGTGAGCCCGCAGAGATGTCCATTACTGAACCCGTTATCGTCACTGGTGTGGCAGTTGTCACGCCAATGTCAGGTGCGGTAACGGTGGTTTTGCTCGGTCCCATGCCGTAGGCGTATATCTGGTTGTCATAGGCGTTTAGATCTGTCATTATACCGTATGCCAATTCAGGGTTGGCATCAACGTCGAAAGAAGCTATCTGCCATATAGGCTTCCCGTTAGTAATGTTCAAAGCCAGTAGCTGTGCTCCAAGGAACAATGGTGGACTATACTCGTGTCCTTCTTCAAGGAATTCTACTCCGCCGCCACCGCCGACGCCGGTTTGCACCCAAATAGGCCAAACGCCGTATGGAGTGTTCTCGCCAGCGGGACCGGTGATTTGAGTTGTATTGGTGTACCAGTTAACAGCGCCAGTTGCCATGTTTAAAGACCATATGTCTCCGCCGAAGCCGAAAATGTATGTGTTATCGCCGTAGATGTTTGCTTTAATGCCTCCAACGGTGTCATAAGGATTAATAGGTCCTCCGTTTTCACCTGTGAGCGTTGTGGTCCATACTGTCTTTCCTGTACTAACACTGAAAGCGGTAACTTGGCCTGTTTCCTTGATGACGGTCAGAAAGACTCCGTCGCCGACGTTTCCATAGTTATCTAGATTGACTGCAGTGAAAGGTGTGAATGTTACGTTTCGTACGAATAGCTGCTGTCCTGTCGTTATGCTGTAGCCTGCATAGATAACATATCCAACTTGGAAGTAGTTTGTGAGACCGAAGTTAGCTTCTGCATAAACCATAGCTACACCGCTGTTAACGCCCATGACTGTAAAAGTGTTTGGCATTGTCGCAGTGTTTGTATATGCACCAACCGGAACAGTGGCGGGTAGTTGCCATGCTGCCTGTATTCCGTCTGAGAAAGGAATCACCGCACCTTGTGTGGGTCTCCATTCCCATCCTACATCCGATGCGATGTACCAACCAGCGCCAACCATAATGCATTGTGTCGAGTTCCATACTTCGAGTAGTGAACCACCAGGAGCAGTAGTGACCTTTTGGAGTACAGGTCCAGTAATTGGCGCAATTTCTGTCGAGCCGATTGTTTGTGTGCCAACAGTGGTATTAGTGTAGTAAGATATCAAGTCTCCACTTGCGTCTGTAGTCAATCCATAACTGAAACCTGTGCCGTTTACAATGCTGAGGATGTATTTACCGGTCATGGCATCAAACATGTTTAATGTGGTTGTTCCTGGGGCTACGTGGATTCCAGCAGGTGTTCCTGATGTCCATAAGTATGCTAGTCCTCCGAATTGGTTCGGAGTTACGTAATCGAGTACTTGACCACATGCCAGAGGCGTAACTACACCAGCTGATGTCAGAGCAGTTTGTTGTGGACTACCGCCGCCGTAGTTGCTTGCGTCGTCAGTCCATACTGTTTGACCGTTATACAAGTTGACGCAGACGTTGGCAATAGGGCTAGTTGAGCTGCCAGGAAATTCAGTGTAGTAGAGGTAGCCATTAATGACTATTGGAAGATACTTGCGCTCGTACTGAGAGGTCGAGTAGTAGTTACCGTAGGTGGTTGTTCCGCCAGCATCTCCGCCGATTGCGCCTCCGAACGCCACGGGCCTTGTCCACATGATGTGAGAAGTGAGTGGCGCTGTGCTGTATGGATTGAAGTTTGAGGTGGTATTGTAGTAGGCACCGCCTTTACCTGCGCTATAGCCCATGTAAAGGCCAAGGTAAGGACCACCAACCGCGTACCAATTGTTAACGTTCAATGCGTTTATTGGGGTCTGCCAGTATGCTGTTGGAAGCGGAGTTACTGGAACAGACGGTATTGGACTTTGTTGCACTGTAAGCGTTACTACGCTGCTGCTGGCGGGTTCAATGTAGTCTCCGAGGTAAATAGGATTGCTGACTCCGACGCTGCCATATTGACCACCAGTTAATGTTTGTCCTGGGTAGAACATCTGGAAGCTGTAGTTGCCGAGTGCGGTTGGTGTGTAGTGAGCGCTTGTTCCGCCTGTGTCATCTGAAGTGAATGGTCCGAGTGTCTGGGTTGTTCCGTCAGGCTTTGTAACTTTTACGGTCATGCCTTGGAACCTGTCGCCATAAATAGTGCCTGCGGTCATTGGCGGTTCGTTAAGCCAGAAGCCGACAGTAACCGTTTGGCCGATGCCTGCAGGGTTAGGTGCAACATTGATGAAAGCGAAGAGCTGAATTTTCCATGGTGGAGTGTGTGCACTAGCGTTTGGTATTAGCATCATTGAAGCTGTCATTGAAAATGTCAATAATAAAGCAATAAGAATAGCCATAGTTTTACTTTTTAGTTTTTGCATTTTTCTTTTCTCCTGTATTTTATTTTGGGTAAGGGCAAGCTTTTTGCAAACATTGCCCTGCCCAAAATGGGCGTTCAGCTCATGTTACATATTAATGTGAGTGGAAAGTGGCCACTGACGACAAGCACAAAAATTTATTAGGTTGTTAGCAATCTAATACTTTAGCGCGCTGACTTAGAACGTTAGTAACTCACTCGTTTATCTTTCTATTAACGACTTGTCAAAATGAAGGTTTGCTGCATGTAAAACACTCACCGTTGGTCGGCGGTGGAAAATAAAAGAGATCTGGTTAAAAAATTAGGTGATTTTGGGTTTACAACCAATCAAGCCAAAGTATACTTTAGCATCTTTCAATCTGGATCAACTTACGCTAGCAGAATTTCAGAATCCACACATATACATCGGCAAGATATCTACAAGATACTGCCTAAACTTGAAAAAATGGGGTTAATAACAAGAACAGTAGCCAAGCCCTGCACGATTGAGGCTATTCCTGTGGAAAAGGCCTTAGTTAGTCTAGTGCGCGAGAGAGAGAGGGCGAAAGCGGAGGAAATTTCTTGGTTAGAGGCTAATCTGGAAGAACTGATAAATGTCCTCGGGAAGCAACCCGAGATGGGGAAGACAATAGAAGAAAAGAGAAGGTCCATTATCCTTGAATCAGATTCCGAAATAGAGAATATGGCGGACTTGGCATTTAAAAAGGTGAGGATAGAATTCGATTGGGTTACGAATTTGGAGTTGATTACGCGGTTGATGCCCAGTTTCTCTAAGCGCTTTCAAACACTGGCAAGTAGAGGAGCAAAAATCAGGATAATCGTAGAAACGCTCAAAAATGAGGGTTTGGTGAAGAGAACTCTTGAAGAGATAAGACCCAACGGGGGCGACTTCGCAGCGAAGCTTATTTGCAAAAGCAAATCGTTATCCTACCAGATTTTTGACCATAAAGAATTGTGGATTAGCGGAAAACAACTGACTGAACGTGGTTTTCCATGCGTACTGTGGACGAATGGCAGGAACACAACTGAATTCTATGAAGAAAGTTTCAAGAAGGCTTGGAATAGCCGTAGCGCAATCAGCATTTATTCAAAGAGACCGCAGAAGAAACAATTAGAATTGGCAAAAGCTTAGTAAGCGCATGAAAAGTTTCTGCACCATTGACAGTTTCTCACTGTTTCATCATCGGATTCACTTTTCAATCTCTAAAACCAAACAAAAAAAGAGGGAGTCGCGGGTGATAATCTCCACCGCCTTGGGGGTTCAACGAAACCCCCGTCTCCACAAACTCGTAGAAAATTAAAGCATAAAAAAGAAAAAGAGGGGATTTTGCGGGAGATTTCGCCACCCGAGAAGATAAAAACCTATCGACCCATAAAACAGAGGTTACAGCGTAAAATTTCAACTGCGTAGCTAAGGTCTGTTAGGACAATTCGCTATCGAAGTAGTTCATGTCGTCTACCTGTGCCCAATTTTGCTAGAGAAAATCAGTTGCTAAATTGATACCCTATCCCGTCTTTGCTAATTTTGATAATTCATTAACAAATTCTCTTCTATTTTTGGACGTAATTCACTATCTAACGCCCCTCATCTGCTAGCCTCTTTTTGCCATTCCCAACAACAAAAACAAATGGGATAACCTCCCCTTTCTCCTCTGCCGCTGGTTTGCAGTTGCTTGTCAAGAAGACCTAAGCTTAAAAATTAATAGTTCGTACAGAAAACTTGACGAGCAAAACAAACATTAAGTGCTGATCCGTTTTCTAATTGCTTCGTACTGTTCGGGCGTGAACACTTCTTCTTCACATGCGGGACATCTAAGTGCCCTTACGTTATGCAGTATAACACCGTCAAGTTCAAAGTCAAACTCAACTTCGACGTATTCAACGCAACATGTCGGACAAAGTAAAGCACTTGCCCTAATGCTTCTGGGTTTATTCGGTGAATTTTTTTCCAAGTTCCTCTGCCCACGCTTCTACCTTAGCCAAGTCTGTATTATCTACCATGGTTTTTCCCAGGATTCTTATGCGCCCGCCAAAAGCTTCTGTAGATACAGGATTAATGTTCGGATATTTAGCGAGAGTATTTTCGACGAATCTGGCTTTTGCGTTTTCATAGCTTCCCGGCGTACCTGCCCAAGAAGAAGAAACAAAAAAAGCCACTTGTTTGCCGCTGAAGTCATTTTTAAGAAACTTTAACGCTTTATTGTAAACTCTGCCACCCCTGACACCTCCGCCGATAACTACGCTTCGATATTGTGCTAGGTCGGGGACTTTTTGCTCTTTGAGGTCAACCAAGTCAACTTCTAACTGATATTTGGAGCGCAAGACGTCGGCTATTTTTCTCGCTGACTCTTCGGTGGCTCCACCTTTAGTCTGATACGCTATAAGAGTCTTGTTTGCATCCATTTTTTAAGCACTACCATGCGGCTCTTCAATCGGCGCAATTCTAGTGCCACAGCTATTGCAGAAAACTGAGCCATTAGGATTCTTTGTGTTGCACTTCGGGCAAGCAACAGTTTCTGGCTGCGCAGGTTTTTGCTGTAAGCTCTCTTTTGCTTTCTGGATGGCTGAGTGCGTTTCTCGCGCGGCAATGTTGAATGCTTTCTCAAGCTCTACTCCCACACTATAAAAAGCATCCCGCAACTCGTCGGAAGGATAAACAGCGTTTGCAGTTCTACCTACCGCGGTTTTAGTGCCGCATTTTGGGCAAAAATTGGCGTCATCAGCTATTTTTTCGCCACAGTTAGAACAGTTAGCCAAATTTATTCACCATAAATACCCATGTTGTATTGCGAATTTAAGCCTTTATTGATTTAAGAGATTCAAGTAAAAAAGATAATGCAAAAAAGTTAGGTGAGGAACGCTTTAATGGAGTTTTTGTTTTGCTTCTTCAATAAGTTTTATCGTTTGTAATCGCCATGGCTCAAAGTTCTGCGTTGTTGGGGGGTATGTGTTGTAGTGTGCACTAACCTGCCTCATCATCGTAACCGTCAAACGCAACTTTTTGAGAAATCCGACGCGTCGAATACCTCTGAAAACCCGTTTAGCAGTTTCAGTAATGTTTAGGTGGAAGTCATCGCCCATGCCTGCTTTTAGCACGTCGTCTTCAGTCATGAGTTTCTGGTTCATGCCGTAGTTTAGGTCTTCGTCGCTGCAGGATAAGAGGAACATGCGAAACACGTCTAGGCTTGCTTGTTTTTTGCCGTAAGTTTCAATGTACTTCTTATTATAACTCCATAATGCTTCTTTGGTAGGTTCGCCCTTGGCTAAGGCTTCAACGATTGTTTGCCCAGCAAAGTATCCGCTGAGCATTGATGGTCCGATGCCGCCGCCGTGAATCGGATTAACCAGCGATGCAGCATCTCCGACAAGCACGATGCCGTTAGCAACCATGTTATCCAGCGGTCTTCTTGTCGGGTCAAACCATGCACCCCCATTCAAAACAAGCGACCCCTCAAACGCCGGTTTCGCAAACGTGTTATCGTATAGCTGCTTTTTGGGACTAGGGTATTTGCCGCGCATACATATGCCTAAGCCAACGTTAACTCTGGCTCCGCCTTTGGGAAAAATCCACACGTAACCGCCTGGAGCAACTTTCTGGTTGAGGTAAATTTCGCAGAAACGGGTGTTCTCGGTTTCCTGTTTTAGCTGGCGAATTTCGCGGTAACAAGCTTCAACATCCTCATTTTCTATTTCTTTGTCTATGCCCATTTCCTGTGGAAGCTGATGTCTGACAACACCAAAGAAACCGCTGGCGTCAACCACAACTTTGCTTCTCAACTGCACAGTTTGACCAGTTTTCATGTTTTTAGCTGCTATACCAGCTACTGCGCCCTTCTCAATTATTGGCGAACGGAAATTCATGTTATCCTCAAGAACAGCGCCTCTGTCAATTGCTTTTTTCAGGAGCCATTGCCCGAAAAGACGCCTGTTAAGCAAATACCCGACAAAGTCCTTATCCGCTATGGTGAAAACCGTGTTCTCGTCAGGTGAATAAATTTTGATGCCGTCAATTCGAGTCTCCAATTCGCCGCCAGTTGGCTTCTCCAGCCCCAGAAACTTTAGGTGGTGTTCTCCTAAAGCGTCGCCGCAGATTTTTTCTCCAATCTGCTCGCGCTTTTTCTTTTCAATTATGCAAACTTTTAAGTTTGATTCAACCATGGTTTTTGCGGCTAAGCAGCCTGCTGTTCCTGCGCCAACAACTATGGCATCATATTCCAAGAATTCTTTCCTCCAAGCCCTGATGTAATTTGTATACCTTGTTGTATTAGTAAACCTTTATAAATTATGAAGTGAGTCAAACTACACCAAGTGTAACCCATATGAGTGCCCCATTAACTTTAAGCGCTGAATTCCGAAAAATCGTGGAAGCCCGCATGAACCAAGTCTTAAAGGGCGTAGAGGAAACGTTCAAGCAAATAATAGAAACCCAAAAGATAACGCCCACCGAACTCAAGTATGAACTTGATAGTCTGCAAGAAAGCTTCAACCTCTTATTCCAGAAATGGAGCCTTGAAATACTCTACACGCTACTGCTCAAAAACGCCATCGGCTTTGGCGGTATTAAAAAAATCTTAACCGTCAATTCCCGCACGCTCTCAGATAAGTTGAAGATGCTTCAGAAACATGGCTATATAACAAGAAATGTTACTGCTGGCCCGCCGCTGCGAGTGGAGTATTCTCTAACTGCTAAGGGAAAAAACACTGTACTGCTTGCATTGCCGCTTCTGTACTATTCAAGCTCATCGGAAGTTAAGGCTTAACTGGTTCTTCTCATTTCGCTTTAAAGGTCGGGGCAGGCTTGTTGTTTCTTTCACAGTTTCAAAAACCATGCATGTCAGCGTCTTCTCTAAACCCTTAATCAATCGCAGCTTGTCAACTACAAATTTTCCGACTGCATCCACGTTTTCAGCACGAAGTTTCACTAGCAGATCCCAATCGCCAGTAATAATGTGGACTTCCTGCACTTCAGGAAACCGAGCTATCTCCTCGGCAACAGCTCTCTGAGAAACTGGGGCATCATCGGTTTTTGCCCTGTATGAGACGGAGGCTAAGATGAAGGCGGCTGTGCCTAAATTCAGTTTTTCAGGGGACAGAATTGCTCTGTACTGTTTTATTATGCCTATTTCTTCTAAGCGTTTTGTTTTTGCGAAAACAGTGGTTATTGGCGAATTGATTTTTTTGGCGATTTGCTTGGCTGTGAGTTTACTGTTCTCTTGGATTAAAACTAAGATGGCTAGGTCTTTTTCGTCGAGTTTTATGCTCATATGTAATTATTACATGTTATAGGTATAAAAGCTTATGTTTTTTGTAATTTATCTATGTTTTATTATAAAAAATTTATTATCTGCTTTGGACAGTGTAGTTTCCAATAAGCTAACTGAAGTGACTAACTTGAAAAGCAAACAAGAAACTATTCAAATGGAAATTCCAAAACCATTAGACCAACTTTCACCAAGCGAATTAGAAAGGAAAGCCTGTATAGGCAAAATAATGACTTATACACTAAAAAGCCTCACATCCACATTCGTAGACCAAGGCTTCCAGTGGCTGCTTCCAGTAGCCCTAAGCCAATGCACCGACCCACTCTGGCCAGATCCAGGTGCATCCATTGAGAAAAGGATAGAAGTTGACATCTACGGTAAACCTGTACGCGCAACAGCAAGCATGATCATCCATAAACTCGTCGCCGCATCAACCGCTTACCCAAAACTGTTCATTCTTTCCCCAAACATACGTATCGAGAAAACGGAACGCGCCCAAACAGGCAGACACACCTACGAGTTCACACAACTTGACTTTGAAGCCAGAGACGCCACCTCAAAGGAAATCATGACATTAATAGAAGATGCTCTTTGCACGCTAGTAAAAGATTTAAAACGTGAAATGAAAAGCGAATTAACTACGCTGTGCCGCTGTGATGATCTGAAGGCACCAAAGGCACCATTCAAAATTTACGACCGCGTTGAACTAGAAGCAAGATACGGCGCAGACGAATGGGAAGCAGGCATAACCAAAGACATAACAGAACCCGTTTGGGTGATGAACATCCCAAGAGAATTCTACGATTATGAAGACTTCAAAACTGGCAAATGGGACAACTTCGACTTATTCCTGCCGCAGTTCGGGGAAGTGCTGTCAGGTGCCAAACGTGAATGGGAATACTCAAAAATCTCGAAGAAAATTGAGCGTGACCAAGTCAAAAAAGAAAACTATGCGCTGATACTAACAATGGCTAAAGAAGGCCGACTGAAACCTACTGCTGGCGGAGGCATAGGCATGGAACGTTTAGTAGGCTGGATTGCAGGCGTCAAACATATTGGTGAATGTCAACCGTTTCCAAGAGTACCTGGAACTGTAAATGAACTCTAAAACTGTGTAAAGAAACAGGTCGGCAATCGATACAATACTCAACTTTTCTTTTTATTGCAAAAAGTTTATCATTTACCTATGCAACTCACTGAAAGGAACGCGATTAAACCCCAAAAATATTGAAGTGAAAAGAAATGGCTATAATGAATCCATACCTTGAGGCTCTACAGCCCAAACTTAGCGCGCCTGATTTCAAGAAACTAAGCGCCATAGATAATCCTAACGTCCATGAGTTTATAGCGAAAGAAAGCGACCTCTGTCAACCTAAAGAAATATTCATCTGCAGCGACTCTGCTGAAGATATTGCTCATGTTCGGAAACAAGCAATCGCTTCAGGGGAAGAACAAGCAATCTTAAGCCTACCTGGACATACTGTGCATTTTGACGGTGAATATGACCAAGGACGGGATCGTCAAGCTACCAAGTACCTTGTACCCAAAGGCATTTTCCTAAGCAAAGCCCTCAACCAAATGGACCGTCAAGAAGGGTTAGCTGAGGTTAGAAGTTTACTTCGGGATTCCATGCAAGGAAAAACAATGATTGTCAGATTCATCTCACTGGGTCCGCAGGATTCAATCTTTACTATTCTGGGATTGCAATGCACAGACTCATGGTACGTTGCGCACTCTGAAGACCTGCTTTACCGCTCTGGATATGAGCAATTTTTAAAGGCAGGGCCAAAAAGTGACTTCCTACGCGTCCTGCACTCAGCTGGAAAGCTAAATGGGGACATGGTCAGCGTAGAATATGATAAAAAATGCGTCTACATTGACCATATGGATAATACCATTTACAGTGTTAATACACAATATGCTGGAAACTCTGTCGGCTTCAAAAAACTCGCCTTCCGTTTGGCTATCCGTAAAGCAAGCAGCGAAGGGTGGCTAGCGGAACACATGTTGCTCATGGCTGTGTCTGGTCCTGGTGGACGTAAAACCTATTTTGCTGGAGCTTTCCCAAGCGCTTGTGGGAAAACCTCAACAGCTATGCTCCCGGGAGAAACAATTCTTGGCGATGACATAGCTTACATCCGAGTCATTGACTCTGCTGCCCGTGCAGTTAACGTTGAATCAGGCATATTTGGCATAATACAGGACGTTAACTCCAAGGACGACGCGTTAATTTACAAGCTTCTAACTAGGCCAGGCGAAATCATCTTCTCTAATGTGCTTGTTAAGGACGGCAAACCATACTGGCTTGGCATGGGACAAGAGCTTCCCAAAGAAGGCTTAAACTATGCTGGAACATGGTATGAAGGCAAAAAAGACGAGAACGGCAACGAAATTCCACCTGCCAACAAAAACGCTCGTTACACACTAGCGCTCAAAACATTGGAGAACTGTGACCCTCAACTTCACAATCCCATGGGCGTTGAATTAGGCGGCATAATGTATGGCGGACGCGATGCTAAGGCTTACGTGCCTGTTCAGCAAAGCTTCAACTGGGAACACGGCATCGTCGCTTACGGCGCATCACTTGAGTCTGAAACCACCTTTGCTACAGTCGGTCAAGAAGGCGTTCCAGAAATTAACATGATGAGCATCCAAGACTTCATCTCAATCCCACTCGGCAAAAACGTTCACAACAACTTGGGCTTCGGACGGAAACTCAAAAAGCAACCAGTCATCTTCGGAGTTAACTATTTCTTAAAGGAAGTAGGCAACGGCAAATACCTAAACGGTACACAGGATAAGCATGTTTGGTTAAAATGGATGGAACTGAGAGTACATAATGAAGTTGACGCTTTGAAATCTCCAACAGGGTACATTCCAAAATATGAGGATTTACGCAGGCTATTCAAGCAAGTATTAGGCAAAAGCTATGCTAAAGACGATTACATTAAACAATTCACAATTCGGCTTCCAGAAAACTTGGCGAAGATTGAACGGGTACAACGGTTCTACCAGGAAAACGTCACTGACACGCCGTTAGAATTATTCGGTGTATTGTATCTGCAACGTCAACGGCTGCTTGAAGCTAAAGAAAAATACGGTGACTACATTTCACCCGAAAATTTCGAAAAAGAAAAATCAGACTGAGGTATCCAAAATTGAAAACGCTGACAATATTTCACCCTTTATTTGCGTCAAATTTTTAAATGGATCCTTACTTACTGACTAGTAATTCATAATCGTTAATTAAATAAAGCAGTCATTGGAAATTTAAAGAAAAACAAGGTGAAGAGGAATGATGATGAAAAAGCCACAAAAGAAAGAAGATTCAGCCTACAAAATAGATTTAATCACTATTGAAGGCGACGGCTCTTTCCCATGCCCAAAATGCGGAATGACAATCTCACCAGAAGACGAGACAGATGAAAACTACAAAATCTTAGAAACTAAAGTTATCAACGAAGAGCTTGCTGAATTAGTTATCGCATGTGGTAAATGCAGAAGCACGATAATACTTACTGGCTTTCAAGGGCTTTGACATTTAGCTTGGCGAGATTTTAATTATTTTTCATTTGCCAAAGAACTTGGATGTAAATAGCAAAGCCGATAAGAAGTTAATTAAAATTGCAGTCAATGGCCTTTTTATTTAATAAGACGTTTGATAGGCACTGAGTTTGCCTTAACGAGTTTGGTTTTTAGGCAAATGGTTTATTTTGTCTCTCAGCATTAATGAATATTGGTTTGTATGCTTGTTGAGACGTTCACGGTTGGCATGTTATCAACAAACTGCTATGTCGTTAACTCGCAGCAAACGAAAGAGGCAATCATAATTGACCCTGGATTGGAATTTTCTTCTGAAGCCCAACAAATTCTCGATTACGTAACGCAAGGCGCATTAAAAGTTAAGTTAATTGTGAATACTCATGGGCACTCTGACCACATAAGCGGCGACGCCGTTTTCCAAGAAAAGTACGATGTTCCCATTTGCATTCACAAGTATGATGCTCCCTCTATTGAAGGGTTTAACAAAAGCAAGTTTCCAGCAAATGTCCTTTTGGAGGATGGGAGCTTAATCGAGTTTGGCGGTGAATCTCTGAAGGTTATGCATACTCCCGGTCATACTCCTGGCAGCATCTGTCTTCTAGGAGAGCGGCTAGTTTTCACTGGCGACACATTGTTTGCTGGCGGAATTGGCCGAACAGATTTTCCAGGAGGCTCGATCAGTGACATGAGGCTTTCTTTGCAAAAGCTTGTGCGTTTGCCTGATTATCTTTTAATTTACCCTGGGCATGGAGCTGCATCTATAATGGGTGAAGAAAAAAGGGTTAATCCCTTTCTGAAAAGTAAAGATAGTTTTTAATTGAGCTTTGTTTTGCTTGTTTAGCTTATTTCTTGCAGTGCACGCAGGCGCTTGATAATGTTTGGGTGAGTTGAGAAGATTTCAACGAAGTTATCTTTGTGTGTCGGCTTCTCTGCGAGTGTTCGGTTTAGTAGCTCTTTTTTGTCTGCTATTCCGTTTGCGTGTATCTCTGCTGAGTCAGCGTTTGCTCTGTCAGGGTCAGCGATGAATAATGCTTTAAAGGCAGTATTATTTTTTTGTTGTTGTCTGCTTGGTTTGCTGCTTCGGCGGCTTTCTTCAACTATTGTTACTAAGCCTGTTGAGAGCTTTTCTGCGCCGTTCTCAACCACTGAAACGCTGTGTCTATCTGCATAATACTCACGGAGTCTGCTTAGGTAAAGTGTGAATAAGGTTAGTACCCACGAGAAAGCCATAAAGCCTAAGCCTAATAATGCGTTGCTGCCTCCTTTTTTGGCGCCTCCTCCGAAAACGCCTGAAAGCATAAAGGAGTAACCAATAAAATAGAATAATGATGGCAGGAAAGAAACTACCATCATGGCCTGCACGTCATGGTGCTTTAAATGGCCAAGTTCATGTCCAATGACAGCTTCAACTTCACCGTCATCAAGAGACTTCAAAAGCCCCGAAGTTACGGCGATGCGGCTACCTGATAGAGGCGAGCCGTAAGCGAACGCGTTTGGAAGTGGAATCTGTGCTAACATAAGTTTTGGTGTTGATATACCGCTTTTCCTGCTGAGGTTTTCAACTGTCTGGTGTAGTTCTGGGTTTTCGGCTTGTTTAAGTTCTCTAACTTTGTATATTGCGCCTATAAGGTATGGTCCCAATAACCATTGACCTACGTTTAGGGCTACTACAAGTATCCCTATGGTTACTAGGGAAAGACCTATTCCAGCTAAGGTTAAGACGACTGCGAATACGAGTGTGGATAAACCAAAGATTATGGCTAAAGTTGCAACCATAGAAAGCCTAAGTTTCCAAGCGTTCATGCATCGGTCACTTTCAATACCCACTGTGTTTCTATGGACACTTATAACTTTTATGCGCTAATTGAAAGAACTAATCCTTGAATATGACTCATTTTGCACTAGCAGCCAAGATAAGCCCGCTTGAATTACGGCTAAAACTTGTCCATTATAATCATGCGTGGCTTTAGCTTAAAATTCTTTGGAGTCGAGCCGCTTAAATACCAATAGAACCTATTTTCTAATCCACTGGAGTACCAAGCATTGACTGAAAAGCAGGATTGGCAGCATCTTTACATGCTCCTTAAGCTCGCGGAAATGGGCGCTTACCGCCGAACCGCCAAAATTTCAACCGAGTTTTTAGCAGGCAAACTTGGGATTTCCCAGCAAACCGCGTCACGCTATCTGATAGAGCTTGAGCGCAAAGGGTGGATAAAGAGGAACATTACTCCAGAAGGGAGCTTAATTAAAATTGAAGAGGCTGGAAATAAAGAGCTGCAAAAACTTTATTCTAACTTGAAATTTTTAGTTGAAAAATCGTATCCTCCTTCGGTAACTTTGGAAGGAACAGTTTTCACGGGTTTAGGCGAAGGCGCTTATTACATCGCAAAAGAGCCTTATCGGAAACAGTTTACAGAAAAGTTAGGGTTTGAACCTTACCTTGGCACACTTAACCTTAAATTATCAAGCGACTATGACATTAAAACTCGCATGGAAATAGAAGCGTATCCAGCAATCGAGATTACAGGTTTTAAGAACGAAGACCGAACCTTCGGCTTGGTGAAATGTTACCCTGCAGTCATCGATAACAAGGTTAAAGGCGCTTTGATAACGGCGTTGCGAAGTCACTATGATGTTTCAGTGTTGGAAATTATTGCGCCTGTATGCCTCAGAAAACAGTTAAACCTTAAAGACGGCAACACAGTGAAAGTGGAAATTTACATTATGCCATAGCTAAAACGGCGAAATGGGATGCTTGTACTTAACTGAATACTGCTCATGCGGTTTACGCATTGTACCTAACCAATAACCGATTAGCAAACCGAAACCTAACCCGCCTATATGAGCCAAATCGTTCACGCCTGGTCCAGCACTGATAAACAGCAGAAAGAACGCGTAAACTAATGCTCCAAGAATAGATTGCCTAACAGAACGCCTATTATAAATCACAACTGCTCCGAACAATGAGAAAATTGCGCCTGAAGCTCCAACCGATAATAGGTTTGGCCCAAACGCTAAGGAAACAACATTGCCTGCTAAGCCTCCAACGAGGTAGATTCCAAGGTACTCGGGCAGTGAAAACATTTCTTCTCCGCGTAAACCGAAGATGAATAGAAAAAGCATGTTGCCGCCAATGTGCGCTATTGAGGCATGTATAAACATGGATGTGAAAAGCTGGTAGTACCAGCCATGGAACACAAGAAAATTATATTGACCATATTGAAGCATAAGATTGTAGTTTGTATTCAGCCAATTTCCGCCGGCTATAGAAGTATAAATGTAGACTGCGACGTTTACGGCGATTAGAATGTACGTGGGCTTATACTTCTCTGAATTCATGATGCATGACCGATTTAACCGTCAAGTTTATCAATTATTTTCTGTTTAATCTTTGATGAACTATCTAAAGTATACTCTCCAAACTTGCCGATTCTAACAATCTTAACATTCAATTTGTGCATATCCACGTAATTCCGCACTTCTTTCTCCATTTCCTCTTGGTCGTATCCTAAAGCAATTACATCGGGCTTAACGTTCTCAATAACTTCACCAATGTCAAAGTTCTCGTATCCAAGCACTGCTTCATCAACAACTTTCAACGATTCAACCAGTGTACGACGTTGATCCTCAGACATTATGGGTTTTCTGCCCTTGGTTTTCTCCACCGTGCTGTCTCTTGCAATGATAACTACTAGTTTAGCGTTTTCTCCACCTGCTTTTTTGGCCCCCTCCAAAAATTTAACGTGACCCAAATGAAGTAGGTCGAACACGCCCGATGCTAAGACAACTTTTTTCTTTCTTGGTTTGTTGGCCATTCGAATTTCACAGCACCTAATAGTCTTAAAGCGTCAAGGAGCCCTTCACAGTAGGCTACCGAAATTAGGCTGGTTTCAAACTTGCCTTGAGCCTTATAATACTTTGCGTCCTTTAAGTAATCAGAAGCCCAACACAAAATATTAGCCACAGCTTCCTCCGTAACGCTTATGGGCACTTTTGTTTGTTGCAGTTCTTTGAGGACTTTTTCTGCTGAAGAAATATACTTTGAAGTAAGCGCTTCTAGACTCATTTGGCAAGACTCCTGAACTCTGATGGTGCACCAGCAAAAGCAATCAAGGATTCGGTTTCCATAAAATGCAAGTCGCCTGGAAAAATCAAACTGTAAGGTGGCTCGCCGAAGTCATAATTTACTAAATTTTTGACGAAATCAGCTTTCAACATCGGATTATTGCTTCCTGCCCGTGCGATGCCGACTGCAACTGTGTCTGGGGTGATTACGCCTTTTTTGTTTTTTTGTTCAACCTCAAGCAACATTGCGATGGCTTGGTTGATATTTAAGAACTGCTTTTCGTTTACTTTCAAATCTAAAAGGCAAAGGGTATGCAAACCAAACTTCTTGTTTTGAGCGACAACATTGTAAGGCGTCTCAGAAAAATTTTCAGGGAAGGGAACGGTGACTGTTTTTCCAAACTTGTAATTATGCAATCCCGATAAGCTTATTATCGCTGAAATTATGGATGCTCCATGGATAATCCATGTTTTTATTCCATGTTTTTCCGCATCAATCCGCAATGTCACATGTGTCGTGGCGATAAATGGGTCACCGGGAACAAGAAACACTGCTTTGCCTTTTCTGGCGGCTTCAAGAATGATGGCTCCGTTTTCTTCCTCAAGTTCACGCCTTGAAACTACTTGGACTTTTTTGCCACACAAGATCTCAAAGCGTTGCAGGTTAAAGTCGGTCATGAGGCTAGTGTAAAGTTCCATGAAAACGTAATCTGCAGTTTTGGTTTCTTCTAAACCTTTGATGCTTATGCCTTTTTCATCGTTTAATCCTAAGCCTACGAAGACAAGTTCATTCAATATTGAGCCCTTGTAAGTAATTGAGGGGTTAAAACTTAAACGTTATTTTTTCTTGATTTCGCCCTTTTTAACCAGTTGGTCGTAGTAAACGCGGCAAGCGTCCATGGAAAGTCCATTTCTTGCGCAAAATACTCCAAGAACTTTCTCTACCGGCTCCCCAGATTTTCTTTCTTGAACCATTTCCTTTAATTCTTGAATCTTATGCTTCTTATCAATTTCATCGCTCATACGTTATCTTCCTTGCCTATTGGCTCTATTGTTAGCCACTCTCAAAACCTTTTTGTTTATTAACCCTTGAGCGGCTTTTCGTTTCGGATGGAACATCCAACCAAACATTTATATGATTTACGTTAAAAAGAAACCTACGCATTTCAGCCTCGTAAACGAAGGATTGAAACCTAAAATGAAGCCTGTAGAGAACTTAGTAAGGGATAACATAAAGAATCTTAAGCCATGCGTTCATGGTGGAGAGGTTTTGGATGCTGCAGGCAAGAGTGGTTTTAGACGGGAGGAAATTTTAGATTTCAGTTCAAGCGTGAATCCTTTAGGTCCATCAAAAAGGGCGCTTGAAGCAGCAAAAAACAGCTTTAAAGAAATTCCTGCTTATCCAGACTCAAATTCTAACGAGTTACGGCAAGCTATTGCCGGTCACTTTAAACTGTTAAGCAAAAATAACGTCGTTGTTGGTAATGGCTCTACTGAACTTATGTACTTGTTTGCTGAGGCTTTCCTGAAAAAAGGCGACACCGCCATTATTCCTGCACCGACATTTGGGGAATACGAGAGTGCAGTTAGAAAGACTGGGGAAACACCGAAATTCGTAAAGCTTGACAGCAATTTCAACATTGAAGCAGGCGCTTTTGAACAGGAAATGGCAGGCGCAAAAATTGTTTTCTTATGCAACCCCAATAATCCAACTAGCATTCTTATTCCAAACGAAACTTTAACTGGAATAATTGAGCGGGCTTTGGAGCAGGATAGCCTTGTTTTTCTTGACGAGGATTTTTTGGAGTTTGTGGAAAACGAAAAAGCCCTATCAATGATAAGCAAAATAAAGAGTTACCCTAACCTGTTTATTTTAAGGTCTTTTACGAAAATTTTCGGTTTAACTGGTTTGCGGGTTGGCTACGGAATCACCTCTGAAGAAATCATCAATGTGCTATTGTGCGCGAAGATTCCTTGGAACGTTAACTGTTTAGCGCAGGCTGCCGCTGTTGCCGCGTTGAAAGACGAGGAGCATCTAAGGGTGACTCGTGAGCTTATCAAAAAAGAGAAAACACAACTCTTAGCCGAATTAGCGGAAATTAAATCGTTCAAGGTCTACGCGCCTGACGCCAACTTTTTCTTTATTGACATTCGCAAATCAGGCTTAACAGCGACTGAACTGAAGAATAAGCTGCTGGGGCAGGGCATTTTGATTAGGGACTGCACCTCTTTTAGGGGACTTGATCAATACTATATTCGTGTAGCCGTTAAAACCCGTGTGGAGAATGAGCGGTTGATTGAAGCTTTGAAGCGGACAGTGAAAAATTAGAAAAGACTAAGGTTTGAGTAGTGAACCATGTTTTCATTTGATTTCTCTTTCTTTGTCGATTCTGCCCTGATTTTTCTGCTGGCTTTTTTGATTGATGCAATCTTCGGAGAGTACCCTGACAAGATTCACCCAACCATCGGCATCGGCAAAATAATATCTTACCTCAAACCAAAAGCGAAAAACCCAAACCCCAGAATCGAAAAAGCAAACGGAGTCATATTAGCCTTAAGTGTTATGCTGCTTGTTTCGGTTCCTGTGTTTTTGCTGCTTTTTTGGATTAGGCAATCTTTCGGTCCAATACCCTACATTATTGTGGGCGCGGTTTTGTTTAAGGCTACTTTTGCAGTAAAAGGCATGGGTCAATACACCAAGCCAATAGCCGCGGCATTAAAGAAGAATGATTTGGCTGAAGCGCGGAAATGGTTGCCCTTCATTGTCCGCCGAGACCCAAACACGCTTAATGAGAGACAGATTACCTCCGCCGCCGTGGAATCCATCGCAGAAAGCACCACAGACGGCATTACCGCGCCATTCTTCTTCTTCGCCCTCTTCGGCGTCCCGGGCGCATTTGCGTACCGCGTGGTTAACACGTTGGATTCTATGGTTGGCTACAAGAACCCTGAAAACAAGAACATCGGCTGGTTCTCAGCGAATTTAGATACAATAGCTAATTATATCCCTGCCAGATTAACAGCGTACCTAATGGTTGTCGCCTCATTCCTTTTAAGGGAAAACTGGCGTGAATCATGGCGCATTCTGCAAAGGGACAAGAGAAAAACCGCCAGCATAAACGCAGGCTGGACAATCTCAGCCATGGCTGGAGCATTAAACACCCAACTGGAAAAACAAGGCCAATACACTTTAGGCGACGACCACGGCATTTCACCAGAACACATCCCAAGGGCACTACGCGTAATGGCGTTGACTGCTGCCCTATTCGGTTTAGTAGTTGTTTTACCAGTTTTAGCTTTAAGAATCTATGTTACTGGATTCTGAGAATTAGAACAAATTATTAGCCCTTATTAGGCACATATTTGCGTGAATTTTGGTTGATCAATGTTGCGCAAAAATATAAGGATTAGCCTAACTAAGAAGTATACTTCGAGAAGATTGTCCTTCTCCTAAGAAATAGTACCGAATGAGATAATTGCCAAGTTTCAGACTGTATTCCTTATTTTTTCCTTTTTGAATGCTTGTTAGAATATTCGCTTTTTCCAATCTGTTTAGTTGGAGGCTGACAGCCTTTGCGTCAACTTGTATCTCTCGTGCCATTTCCCTTAAGTAAAGGGAGGTTTTGTAGTTGTTTCTGAAAAGACCCAAAATCTTAATTGTGGTCTGTTAATGTGGTATTTATACGACATATGTAGTGATATTACTACAGTTAGCAGTTTAAACTTAACGTGTTCACGTTCATACCCACGTTTATTGCATAATTCTATTCTAAGCTTTTCCCAAATTTCTTCCTTTACTAAATCCATCATTGCTAGGGGTTCGAGTTGTATAGTTTTTAAACAGGCTTAGCATCAGTGTATAGGCATCAGAGAGGGAACTTCGCGTTTGAATGGGAAACCGCTCGTCAGCATAGTCAGCGCTGGAATGTCCAAATTCGGCAAGCATGATGGTTTACTTGCAAGAGAAATCTTTTCCGAAGCAGCTAAAGAAGCGGCACAGCGCAAGCCTACGAAATGTACCTGCAACTTACAGGGCAAGCTGGAAAACGCCAGGTAAAAGACGCGCAAGTAGGCTTGACACATAATGTTGGCGGGTCAGGAGCTACAGCGGCAGTTCACATTTACAGGAGCGACCAGTAATGAGCACAAAAGACCCATTCACAATCGAGCAGTTCTACAAGTTCCTTCAGCAGCAGAAGCTTATGGCTGGAAAATGCCTCAAATGCGGAAAAATCCATTTGCCCCCAAGACCCTTATGCGACAACTGCTTCTCACAAGAGTTCGAATGGGTCAGCGTTTCTGGAAGGGGCAAACTGCTCACTTACACAGTCATCAACGTTGCGCCACAACAATTCCAAGCCCTAACGCCCTACGCCGTGGGCATTGTCCAACTGGAGAACGGCTTGAAAATTCCCGGCATGATTCAGGGCTTAACGCAGGAGCAGCTAAAGATAGGCATGGAATTAACATTAGACTTCGGTTCATGCAGCTCAACGCAGCAGTGTCCGCATTGGACAAGATACTGCTTCAAACCTTGACACTTTAAGCGAAAATAACTAAGGGCTTATTCTGCTTGAAAGTTTAAAAAAAAGGTGAGTTTCCTACTCAACGATTGGAAAATAAAACCCGTAATTCAGGAAGAGAGGGGGAAATACGTTCCAACCATTTCATAGGCATCCTCACCTATCAAGTTAATGCTTGCTTGTTTGATATAAATTTTCACCTAACCAACTTTTTTGCTTAATATTATCGAAGTTTTTTATTATGATGTGGAGAAAAGCTTATTGGCGATTGGATAAGTAGGCTTCACTTAGAAGCTGAATAAACGGTGAACGAAAAAACTAAGTTTTGCCTTGTTTCATGCAGCGTCTTAAGAGAGGAACTTGAGCAACTGGTCAAGCAGGGAAGCCTTGATGCAGAATTAGTTTTTGTCAGCAAATACTTCCATGTCGATTACGAAGCGGTGGAGAAAAACCTGCGTAAGGTCCTAGAAACAACTCTGAAGCGTTTTAATGGCAAAGTAGTGCTCGTTTATGGCGACCTCTGTCTTGGCCAAAACAACGAGATGAAAAAGCTTGCAGAAGAATACGGAATCGTTAAAGTCGACGCGGTAAACTGCATCGATTGTCAACTTGGCGGAAAAGGCGTATTTCTTGAAGCAGACCCGAATCATAACCTCATGTTTATGGGTCCAGGAATGATACAGTTCTTCAAGCATATGAAAGAAAAAATGCTAAAAGAAGGGGTTGATGAGGCAGCCTTTGCGAACATGTTCAGCGGCATCAAAGGCATCGTGCTACTGGATACTTGTGGAAACGCAGAAAAATACAAAGAAGAGTTGGAAAAGTTAGACATTGGGCTTCCGATTCTGGAAACAAGAGAAATAGGTCTTGAAAACGTAAAACGAGTGATTTTTGATGCAATTGAACATGCAACTAGAGTCACCTGACTCTTTAAACGCTCGAAAGTTAAGTAATTGATTGCTTGAACATCTTGGATTAACCGCAAATATTAAAGAAACATCCGCATAATAATGCAGACTATTACGTGTGGATGTGGTTTGATGACGCAAACGGTTACTTCTCAACCTATGAAGAGAGTTGAAGATTGGAAATCTCGATTAATCGACCTCTCAAAAAGAAACAACCTCCTATATTTCCATAAGGCAAAGCGTGGAAGCCTGCCTATTTCTCAACCTGACATGCAAGCAATTTTCAATGCTCTCGTGTTAAAGAAGCGTCGTTTAGAATTCTGGTTGCCTCCGGAAGAAACAATAAAGCCTGAAAGGTCAGAGAAGGCAAAAGGCAAAGTTAAAGCTAAAATAGCAAAAGCCAACGCAAAAGCCGATGTTAAAGAAATCGTTCCAGAAGAAACAAAGCAGCGCCCCACCGCAAATCAACTGGTCAGCGGAAGCTTAACTCGTGCTGATCTTGAAAGAAACCTCAAAAGATTGCAATGGCGCTCACTTCTGGATTACCGAGAACGCGGCGTTCGCATTCTGCATGCGGCTTTTGGCACCTTAAACTGGGTAGACTTGGAAACAAAAGAAAAAGTTCAGTCGCCCCTGATTCTTGTACCTTTAGAGTTAACACGGGATTCAATACGAAAACCCTACGCGATTGCAGTGCCGCCAGTTGAGGAAGAGGCTGTTTTAAACCCTGCATTGCAGGTTAAACTGAAAAACGACTACAAAATTGAATTGCCGCCTTTGCCAGAGGAATGGGAAAACCAAACCCTATCAGACTATTTCAACTTGGTCAATCAAGCTGTTGCTGAAATGGGCTGGAAAGCAGAGCCATCAGTTGACCTGGGGCTTTTTTCATTCCAAAAACTAGTTATCTACAAAGACCTTGAAGCGAACGCTGATTTAGTTACACAGCACCCGATAATTCGGGCAATCGCGGGCATAAAAGAAGGCAACCTAATTTTAGACGGCTTGCCAGACGAGAAAGACGTCGACAAAATCGAGCTTCCAGAGAATACCTATCAGGTCCTCGACGCAGACAGCAGCCAACGAGTCTCCATCGAATACGCCCTGCGTGGACAAAGCTTCGTCATGAAAGGTCCACCAGGCACAGGGAAAAGCCAAACTATCGCAAACATAATCGCAGAATGCATCGCTAAAGGAAAATCCGTGCTCTTCGTAAGCGACAAAATGGCAGCCCTCGAAGTGGTTTATAAGCGGTTAAGCGAAGTTGGTTTAGCGCATTTCTGCCTTGAACTTCACAGCAGCAAAGCCAACAAGCAGCAAGTCGTAGCTGAACTCAAACGCAGCCTCGACGAGAACCTTGTTCCACGTAAACTGCCGTCGGCTCATGAGTTCGAGCGGATGACTGAGTACCGTGAAGCATTAAATGGTTATGTTACCGCGTTGCATGAGAAACGCCCGTACTTGCAGAGAAGCGCTTACGAAGTTTTAAGTTTGATTTCAAGCCTTGAGCGGGTTCCGTTTGTTCCTGTTGGCTTAACTGAACTGGGAACGTTGACTCCTCAGAAAATGCATGAACTTGAAGGGCTTGTTTCTCAACTAAGCAAGGTGTGGCAAGTTATAGAGGAACCAGACTTCCCATGGCTAGGATACCGCGCTAACACCTATAATCTTGAAATTCGCTCTGAAGTGTTAACAGCGCTTGAAAACATTAACGAAGCATTACACGACCTACAGCTAGAAACCGAAGATTTTTCCGCCAAACTTGGAGTGTTTCTGCCTGAAACGTTTGCGCGGATAAAGTGGCTCCTTGAAGTAAGCAAGTTCCTTTATGAAAGCCCCAAGCCAGAAGCATACTGGCTGACCAACCCAGACATTGACAAACTATTAAGCGAAGCTAAAACTTACAATGACACTTGCGTCTGGATTAAGAACACGCGCGCCAGCCTCATGGAGCGCTATAACCCGTCCTTGTTCACCTTAGTCCTTAACAGGTCAGCAGAGATGAAACAGGCTCTTGAAGCGCTAGGCAAGATGCTTCCAGCGGTAGGGTTGGAAGAAGGCGAATTTTTACAGAAACGAGAGAAACTCTTAGCCTTCGTAAAGAACACTCAGTTAGCCTCAAGGAAGTGGCGTGAAAACTCTCAAGCGCTCGCCCCACTGCTGGGGTTAGATAGCGATGGCTTGACGATTAAGCAACTAAAAGAATTATCCAGAATGGCATTGTTATGCTTCGCAGAGGACAAGCCTGAGCCGCAATGGTTTGATTCAGCATATTTTGAGCAAGTTCAAGAAATTGTGTCAAAAGCAAAACGGCTCTACCAAGACCACAACTTGCTAAAAAGCAGGTTAGACGAAACTTACAGCGACGGAATCTACGCCTTAGACCTTGACGAGCTCATAAGAAGATACAGTGGACCATACCAGAGCTCGCTAAAAATGTTCAATTCAACTTATCGCAGTGACCAAAAACAAATTGCCAGATTAACTAACGACGGCAAAGTTCCAAAAAATGTACTAAATGACCTAATTGACGCGCGAAAAGTCAAAAAGCTACATGCCCAGATTGAGGAGTCAGCTGAAACAGTCCACAGCCTACTTGGGCACTTCTACCGCAAATCCAGAACAGACTTCCAAGGCGCAGAAAAAGCCATAGAACTAACAGCCGAAATCCGCAAGCTTTCATGGGCAACACAAATCCCAGAAACTCTCCTCAAACTAATCACTAACACATCCAGTCCATCACCCATGATTAAGAATTTAGGCTTAGAACTTCAGGAGTCAGTTGATAGGTGGGAGCAGCTTGAAAAAGACTTAGAATCACTCATACCAGCAAGCATGCCTAAATCCGCTACCGCTATCACTCAAACGCCTCTGCCGCTGCTTGAGGAATGGGCGACCGAAACAGAAAAACAACTAAATCCACTGTGCGCACTGACAAAAGAGACACTAACAACATGCAAGCAAGAACCTCAAAGCTATAAGCAGCTTGTGGAAGACCTCAAAAACGCTGAAGACATAAGAAAGAAAGAAGCCGCCATAATAGGCGAAAAAGCCCAACTTCAAGCAAAATTCGGCTCACGCTTCAATGATCTGGAAACAAACTGGCAAGACATCCTAACTGTTCTCGAATGGACAAAAAAAGTCCAAGCTACATTCGCTGATATTCCAGTTCCCCAAGCCTTCGCAATTATTGCTGCCCAAGGACCAACTGTTGCACCATCAAGCACAGAACTAAACCAAAAATACGACGTTTCATTAAAGGTTCTGTCTGATTTTGAAGCTCGCTTTGAAGCAGAAATGAAGTATCAAAACCAGAAGCTGAAGGAATTAGAAATCAAAGTAATCGGCGAAAGAATCAAAGCGCTTCGAGACCGCGTTGATGACCTGCAGGTTTGGATTGACTTCAAAGACATCAAAAACCGCTTTGCATTAAGAGGCTTAGACCAGTTCTTCAACCGTTTGGCAGAACAGCGGGTTCCAGCAGCCGACCTGGTTGATGTTTTCCGCAGAGGCGTCTACCAAGAATGGATAAACAATCTCTACAACGAAGACCAGAAGTTGGGCAGGTTCAGAAGGGAGAACCATGAGCAGTTAGTCGCTGACTTCATAAAACTAGACCAAGACCTCATTAAGCTAACATCCAGCATGGTTATTGAACAGGCAAACAGCCGAAAACCACAAGACATACTGGTTCAAGCAGCCGACTCCGAAGCTAACATTCTTCTCAAGGAAGCCGCAAAGAAGAGGCAGCTAATGCCCATTCGCACGTTACTGCAAAAGATTCCTAACCTGCTTGTTAAACTAAAGCCTTGCTTGCTGATGAGTCCCATAACGGTCAGTCAGTTCCTGCCTCCTGAAAGCAACAAGTTTGATTTAGTCTTGTTTGATGAGGCATCGCAGATTGTCCCTGAAGACGCCATCGGCGCAATTTACCGTGGAAAAACACTGGTTGTTGCAGGCGATAACAAACAGTTGCCGCCCACATCTTTCTTCCAGAAAAACCTAATTGACGACGTTGACTGGGACGAGTTAAGCGACGAGGACGTGGAAGTCTTCGACAGCATACTAGACGAGTGCTTAGGCATCGGGTTACCCGTTAAAACTTTGAAGTGGCATTACCGCAGCAGGCATGAAGACTTAATTGCGTTCTCAAACCACCGCTTCTACGACGACAACCTGATAACTTTCCCAGCTGCCAAAGCCCAAACCGACAGCTTAGGCGTAAAACTAGTCTACGTTCCTGACGGCATCTATGACCGCGGCGGCCAAAGAAACAACCCCAAAGAAGCAGAAAAAGTAGCAGACCTCGTTTTCGAACACTTCCGCCTATACCCAAAGAAAACCTTAGGCGTTGTAACATTCAGCATAGCACAGATGGAAGCCGTTGAAGAAGCCATAGACCGCCGACTCAAAGAGCAACCGGACTTCGAGCAGTTCTTTAAAGAAGACCGACTGGAAGGCTTTTTCGTCAAGAACTTAGAGAACGTGCAAGGCGACGAACGGGACGTTGTATTCTTCAGCGTCGGCTACGGTTACGACCAGCAGAAACAAATGACAATGAACTTTGGTCCATTAAACAAACCAGGCGGCGAAAGACGCTTAAACGTTGCAGTCACCCGTGCCCGCGAAAAAGTGGTACTAATCACCTCGATTAAAGCTACTGATATTGACGCTGAAACTAAAGCAGTCGGCGTGCAAACCCTACGCTACTACCTTGACTATGCAGAGCATGGGCCTGAAACGTTGGAGTCAGTTAAGTCTAGAGAAGGTGAGTTCGAGTCAGCCTTAGACGAAGATGTGGCAGCGGAAATAAAAAAGATGGGCTATGAAATAGTTCCACAAGTCGGCTGTAGCGGTTACAGAATAGACATTGGCGTGGTCGACCCAGTTAACCCTGGAAGCTTCCTGCTAGGCGTAGAATGCGACGGCGCCACATACAAATCCAGCAGTAGCGCACGAGACAGAGACCGCCTCCGCGACCAAGTGCTAAGACAGTTAGGCTGGCGTATTCACCGTGTTTGGTCTCCAGCGTGGGTTGCTAGACGCGACTCTGAAATCCGACGGTTAAGAGAAGCTCTTGAGCAAGCTCACAAGTTGCAGCTTGAAAAAGATGTTCAAAAACCAGTTATTGACGTAAAAGAGAGTATGGCTCCAAAGACTGACGTTCAAAAAATTCAGTTTGCAGGTATCGAAAAAATCGGTGTACCGTACAAAATTTACCCGCTTAAGGCAACATTTAATCCTTACATTAAAGTTGCCACAGCTGACTCCACGTATGATTCGCGGCAGAAAAACGAGTTTCACTTTCCAGAAAACAGAGAAATGCAAACAAAGCTTCTCGCCGAACTAGTGGAGAAGGAGGGTCCGGTTCACTTTGACTATGCTGTTGAACGTTTAGCAGCCGCGTGGGGCGTCAAACAGGTAACACCGCAGATAAAGCATGCTGTAAAAGAAGCACTTAGCAACTTGCTAAGAGAACAAAAAGTAGTGATCAAAGGTAGTTTCCTCTGGCCGCCTGAACTCAAAGAAACACCAATCCGCGTTCCAGTGCAAGGTGTTCCTGAATCCAAACGGAAACCCGAGTATATTGCGCCTGAAGAAGTTGAATCCGCTATGAAGCTGGTTGCTCAATACGCTTTAGGCATAAGTGAAGATTCATTGATTGCTGAAACTGCAAAAGTGTTTGGGATTAACTATTCAGGCGAAGGAGCTAAAGAAGTGTTCTCTGAAATACTGAAGCGGCTGGTAAGAGACAGAAAACTCGTCTGCAAAGACGACGTCGTTACCGCTGCTTAACTTTCATTTATTTTCTTTATTAGAATTGGCAGGTCACTTAATGAAGTTATAATGAAGTTTGCACCAGTATTCATCAACTGCTCCATTGTGGACATGCCAGTTGGCAAACCTACCGCTATGGCTTTCAGTTCCTTGGCACTTTGCATGTCCACGACGCTGTCTCCAACTATTACAGCGGTTTGCAGGCTTGCATCTAACGCTTTAAGTGCAACTTCAAACTGTTCCGTATGCGGTTTAACGTACTTCACCCTGTTTCTGGCAACTACAATTTGGAAGTACTCTTCTATCTTGAAGCGTTTAAGAATGTAATTTGCAGCTTTCTCACTGCTGGTTGTGCATAAACCAATTTTCAGGTTCATCCGCTTTAGTTCCTTGAGCGTTTCATTGGCTCCAGGCAGCAAACTTGTGGTAGAGGCGGCTTCCATCTCGTACTTCTCAGCGATAGTCAAGGCTTGACTGCGAACTTCCTCAAATGCTTCAGCTGGTTTACCGCTGTTTTTAACGAAAATCTCGGCTTTTTTTAGCATTTCAAAAATGCTTTCGTTAACGTTTAGAACTGATGCGGGAACCCCTATTCTCATTAGGTAACTTCTGACTTCAGCGCGAAGAGTTTTGTAGTCCAAGTTGAAATGGGCAAGTGTTCCGTCTAAATCAAAGATTACTGCTTCAACGATCACCATTATTAGCTCCGTTATCTATAGCGAAACTGGGTTAACACTAACTCTTATAGAAATATACTTTGCGGTTAAGATGCGCTTTGGAGGCATTCATTGAGTTACGATAACTTTCAAAGGCTTCTCCGCTGGATTATCAACCGTTTGCAATGCTTTTTCAAAGTCATCAAGCTTAAACCTATGCGTAATAAGCCCTTTCACATCCACCAATTTTCTAGCAATTAACTCAACAGCAGACGGATATTCCACGGGCGAGATGTAAATTGTGAAAAACAACGCTTCATCAGCATCCTCCAAATTCAAGTAACCTTTAGATTCACCCACTAAAGCGACTTTGCCCGCTTTCCTTACTAAATAGGGTGTCTGCTCCACTGTATGTTTATTTCCAGCAGCTTCAATCACCAAGTCAGAGCCTATTTTAGTCAGCTTTCTTACGGTTTTGATTACGTCTTCATGTTTAGCGTTTATAACTGCGTCGGCACCGTATTTCTCGCTGAGTTCAAGCCTGTAATCCTCTAAGTCTACTGCGATAACTCGGCATCCCTTCAACTGCGCCACTTGAGTCATAAGTAAGCCAATGGCTCCTTGCCCAATTACGGTTACCCAATCGCCAAGATTAGGCTTCATGTAATCTAGCACGCGAAGCGCCAAAGCAACAGGCTCCACAACTGCTGCTTCCTCGTCACTAACGTTTGAAGGTATAGGAATTAAGCTTCTAGGCAGCATAGCTTTGGATTCTACGAAGAACCCGTCCCTTGTTAAACCGTAAAACTTGCCTCGGACACAGTAGGTTGGCAATCCCCGCAGGCAATAGTAGCAGTGACCGCAATTCACCATGGGCACCATAACAACCCGTTCACCCGTGTCAACACGGACTCCCCAAGCGTCATGCCCCAGTATTCTGCCTTTTTTCATCCATTGCCACTCGCCCCTGTACAAGTGCATGTCAGTGCCGCAGATACTTCCAACCTTAAATTTCACAAGCACTTTTCTACCTGTGACCTGTGGTTCTGGAACTTCTTCAATTTTGATGTTGTGAGGTCCACGATAAACAGCGGCTTTCAAAAATTAGTCAACCTCTAATGAATTCAAGCTGTGACAGCGAGGTATTAAGTTTATTGTGTGTTGTGAGGATTCTACTTTTTCCCAGTACGAAGGATATTTGTTAAGTCTTGACGATGCCCAGAGTAAATGAAGTATCTGTGGAGAACGATTAGCTTTAGTTCTAGCATTCTTCAGTGAACTTTGAAGCTTCGAGAATTACTAGCCCAACAACCTTTCCATGTTCGTCTAAAGATGCCGTTACGAGCCCTTTATCGTCAAGGGTATCGTTATTGACTATTTTCGCGTGCCTAAATTTAACATAAAGAACGTCTGCTTCACCATCATAGTCAACAGAAACCAATGTCTTTGGGAATTTTAGCTTTTTAGAACATGACAATGCGTTTCCCACTGTTTTGAATGGATCTATGGCCATCCTTACTTTAATTTCTGCCATAGCATAAACCTCTTCGTTAACCTCTTGTCAGAAATTACAAAAGCCGTTAATATAAATCCATTGGACTGAGAGAGTTCTTTATAGTGGACGGTGAGATTCTTTGCTAAACCAAAATCCCCAAGGCGATCAAAAACTTTAACAGATGCAAAATTCGATTCCATGCCTGATGGCGAGAGATAAACTTTGTCAGGGTCGGCAATTGTCAACAGTACTTCAAGCTGGAAATTTATAAGTTCTCTATGATATTCAACTATGTGAAGCCATCTTTCCTCAGTTAGCCTTACGTCCGCGTTATTTATGGATTTAACTATGGCGACAACGTTAGGTTCAGGATACCACTCTATATTCAAGTTTTGAATGCACTTTCCTATTTTTATTTCCGCAAAGAATGCCTTTGATTATGGTTTGAGTTGGTCATTAGTTTTTCTATAGAGATAAGAATGCCACAACAGTCGAGATTTTTTACGTGCAAAACTTTTTCTTTAAAATGTAACACTGGCGTTATTAAAAACAAGAAATGGCAACATCGTAGTAATCTAATGTTGATGTGTGCGTTTTGCGTTAGGTTAATAACCCTAATAGCGTATGCATGGTTTGAGTGCCTATGAATTTGGAAGAGTACACGAAAGAGAAGCTTTGGCAGTTGCTTGTTGAAGCAGTTCACGCTTCCGTTATGTACCCGACTCATAAGGCTTACACTCGCGATAGCATTTTGCCGCAAAAAGCTGACGTTACTGCAAATGAGCTTGCTGAAAGGCTCGGCATGCCACTTGGGGAAGCGCTGGTGATTCTCAGCGAACTGACAGAAGAAAGAAAATGCCCAACGTAGATGCTATTTTTACGGTATTTTTTGTTCAGTAGTGAGGTAGTTTCAAGCGCTCAGCAATGCTTACATATGCATATCGGTTCACTAAAAAAACGTTGAAAAAAATGAATGTGAATTGAGGAGACGAATGAGAAAAGAAAAGGGTTTAACAGATACTTCACGCGGGCGCGCAATTTATTAGACAAGGAAACTTGGTGAAGGCAAGGGTTTATGTCACTATTATTTCTTTGATGAATTTGACCCAGTATTGTCCCCATTTGTATTGTTCAGTGGGGAGGAACAGTCTGAACGGTCCGCCTTGATCTAGCGGTAAAGCTTTACCATTCTCCATGTAACCGAGCTGCATTTGGGATTCTTGGATTTGTGCGATCGTGAAGTTCTGTTCATAACCGTCTATTGCGATAAAAGTCACCATTTCTGCAGTGTTAGACATTTTTGCGGCGTTAAGCACGGACATCATTGAAGCTCCTGTCCAATCTGAGGTTCTGTTGGGCTCGTCTCCTGGAACGAATTCTGCATGCACTGTTGTCTGTTGGAAGTCTGTCACGTTCTCTCCGGTGATTGTTAACGGATTCGACACATCTCCGGAGACAGACACTGTCCATAATCCAATATTGACTTCAGCCACGCTCTCCACTTGATATTGATCTGAGAAATATGGTGCGATCAATCTTACCGGCCCGCCGGTTTCATTAGTCATCCACTGACCGTTCTTCACAAAGGCCAACATGATCCTGCTGTTGTTCTGGCCGCGTGGGAAGGAGGTGCTGTTCCACGCCTGAAAAGCGGTTAGCGTTGCTTCATCTCCATTCGCTGAGATTATGTTGATTGTCCCTGCGTCCCAATCCATGCCGCTTCTTTCGCAGAAGTCTAAGAGGGTTACTCCTTTGTAGGTGGCGTTCTCACCGTCTATTACGGTGTTGACAGTGGTCAAAGGCATTTGAGTCATTTCTTTAAGCGTCATAGTTACTTCTTGCTTTACTTCACCTGAAACCTTAATCTGCCATTGTGGCGGTTCCCCTGAAGGCAACTGGCTTGCGCTAGGCTTCATTTGGAAATAGACCACAAATATCGCTACAACAATTATGACTAAGACAGAGATTGCGAGTATTTTCGTTCTTTTTTGCATGATTTCTGTTTCCCCTATTGACAACCGCTTAGCGCACGAGCCTTTCAGCGGTTTTATGCTCAATGCAACGTTTTCTTTCGAGTTTTATTCTTTCTTGTTTGAGCAAACACTTTACTTATGAATTGCGAAATGCTTTTAAATACATATCGATGATATTGCGATAGAAAGGTGAACTTGAAATGAGTAATACTTCAGTAACAAAAAGCAAACTCAACAAAAAACTAGTAGCTATCCTAATAATAGTAATAATAGCAGTCGCCGCAGTCGCTGTCTGGCAGTTATACCCCAAAAAGAGCACAACTTCAAAATTGGTTCTTCCCCCGATGACCCTAACCGTCATAGGTGCCAACGGACAAACAGTAGTGTTAAACTCAACTAGCATGGCAGCCCTCTCATCCTACACAGCAAAAGGCGGCTTCGAAAGCAGCGGCGGAGCAATCGAAGAAGTCGGCAACTACACCGGAGTTCCAATCCAAACCATTCTCAACTTGGTAGGAGGAATCACCAGCGACGAAACTTTGACCGCGACAGGCTCCGACGGATACTCCATGGTCTTCACCTACGCCCAAGTTAATGGCCAAGGTTTCACTACCTACGATCCTGTTACAGGAAGCGAAGTGCAGTCAAATCAAACCCTAACTATGGTTATCAGTTACTTTCAAAACGGCGCCCCCATAGCATCCGACATCGCACCCTTACGACTTTGTATTCTGGGATCAGAAGGCTTGCTCACAGAAGGGCACTACTGGGTTAGCTTATTAGACAAATTGCAGGTGACCGGCAACGTTCAAGATTGGAACGTGACCGTTAACGCCACGACATCCTTGGTTATGGACCGCCAAGCATTTACCGCTGACCTTAACCACTTTCCGTTAAACTGGACTGATGCTAACGGCAACGTCTGGACAGGCGATGCGCTCTGGCGCTGGGTATCATGGAGCAACGTCAACGGAGGCGTCAGCAACGCTTCATTGAACGCGGGCTACTCAGTCAAAGTAATAGGTGGCGACGGCTATTCAGCCACTTTCGAAGGCAGCCAAGTAAACAATAATAACAACATCATCGTGGCAGCGGAACTAAACGGTGCAATCCTATCAGCCCCATACTGGCCTCTGACCATAGTCGGCTCAGACGTTACCACACAAGAAATGGTCAAAAACATCGTACAAATAGATATAATACTAAACTCGCCATCGCCCACATCCACAGCAACGCCACAAGATTATAGCTTGATCGTAAATGGCACAAATGCAGTAACAATGTCTCGTGCAACATTTGAATCCCAAGTGAGCGCAAGCAGCGTAAGTTATACAGCCTCCGGCACTACATGGACAGGAACTCCGCTTCACAGGTTGGTGGTATGGGCCCAGAGCAACGGCGTCATCGACAGCAGCTTATTAGCTTCAGGTTATGTCGTTGAGGTGATAGGGTCAGACGGCTACACCTCCTACCTAAACGATAGCAGTGTTAACATGAACACACATATTATGGTTGCCAATCAAGCTAACGGTGCTGCTCTCTCAGGATCAAACTGGCCACTCACTCTCACAGGCTCAGACTTGACAACGCAACAAATGGTCCAAGGCATAACGCAGATCAAGATAATCCCTCTTCAGGACCTTAACCTGACAATTATAGGTCCCACCGGCACGCAAGTCGTCTTACACTCAAATGACCTCTTAGCCCTAAGCAGTTACACCGCGAACGGAGGAACCCGATCGAACGGTGGAACACTTGCAAACTTCGGCTCTTACACCGGTGTACCGATCCTGACACTCTGCAACCTAGTCGGCGGCTTAACCAGCAGCAATACAATCACAGTCACAGGCTCTGACGGTTACCAAAGTACCTATTCATATGCTCAAGCAAACGGACAAGGGATACTCATGTACAATTCAGCGGGAACTCAAGTGAGCGCCACACAGCCTTTAACCATGATCGTTGCCTACTTCCTGAACGGCGCAAACATACCTTCTGGAACAGGGCCTCTGCGAGCAATGGTTGTCGGACCTGACGGATTGTACATGACTGGCTCCTATAGCGCGCAATTGGTGGTAAAAATTCAGATCAATAGCTAAACAAGACTTTAGAAAACAATCAGAGGACACTGAACTGTAATGAGAAAAGCATACAAAGTCTTTGTAGTCATTGCAGCTCTAATCCTCTTTTTATCTACCTATTTTTTTGTAACAAACTATGTTTATGTTAATCCTTCAAAACAAACATTGACGGTTATGGTTGCGACCAGCCTCGAGTATCCAATGGCGAAGGTCCAAGCCGATTTTGAGAAATTGCATCCTAACGTTGATGTTGAAGTCCAAGGTCACGGGAGCATTCAGGCTATTAGGCAGGTGACCGAGTTGGGCATGAAGGCCGATGTACTCATGGTGGCCGATTACTCGCTCATTCCGACAATGATGTACTCGACGAAAATGCCTAACTCGGATGAAAACTACGCCGACTATTACGTGCGTTTTGCAACAAATAGTTTAGTATTGGCATATACTAACCAAAGCCGATACGCCAGCGAGATTAACTCTGAAAATTGGTATTCGATCTTGTCTCAGCCAGATGTGAAAATCGGAATGGCTAACCCTCAGTTGGACTCGCTAGGTTACAGAACCTTAGCCGCGATTCAACTAGCTCAAGACTATTACAATAGTTCGGACCTGTTTCATAACCTCATCACATCTAACTTCAACCCACCCATAAATTCTGTTCCCGACGGATCCAACTACACTATAGTTATACCTGTAGTGCAGCAACCAGTAGGCGACAAAATAACTCTCACAGCAAGCGAAGTCGACATAATCGCGCTGCTGCAGACGGGCAATTTAGACTACGGGTTTATTTATTTGAGCAACGCGAAACAATATGGTTTTAACTACGTGGAACTTCCCAATGAAATCAACCTTGGATCGTCTCAGTACCAAGATAACTATGAACGAGTATATTTCGCCTTTGACCACCAGAGGTTCGAAACGGTGAACCTGGACAGAAGCGCCCAAACAATTTACTATGGGTTAACGATTCCTAATAACGCGCCTAATCCAAAATTGGCGGCTGAATTTGTCCAATTTATTCTAACTGGAGGAGGAGCGACCGATTTTGCAAACTCTTATCAGCCAGTTTTCGCCCCGTCCTACACTGACAACCTTCATGCTCTCCCTGAAAGTCTGCAACTTCAAGTTCAACAAGAGCCCTAACCTCCAAACGCATTTATATCAAAAACATCAAAAAATGACCAGAGGACCGTGAAAAATATGAGTTGGATAAAGCGGCAATCACCATTCCATGTCATTTTATTCGTGTTAGGACTATGCCTGGTTCTTTTCCTCATGGTGCCTATACTTGGAACCTTGGCAGATTCCGCCCCCGGCCTTTTGGGTGCGTTTACGGATTACAGGACGCTCAACGCCATATTCCTCAGCTTTTACTGCGCCTTTCTAGCCACAGTTTTCTTGTTTTTTCTGGGGATTCCTTTCGCTTATTTGTTCGTTCGCAAAGATTTTCCAGGCAAGAAGGTGCTTGATTCACTATTAGATATTCCGCTTTTGATTCCTCATAACGCCGCGGGTATCGCTCTTCTCACGATTCTCGGAACAAGCTACCCAATAGGTGCAGCTTTTTCTGTCATAGGCATTCGGTTCGTGGACACCGTTTGGGGCATAATAATTGCCATGGCCTTTGTCAGCGCACCGTTCATGGTTAGAGGTGCCCAAGAAGCGTTTATCTCTGTAAGCCCTGAAATGGAGAAAGCGGGCAGAAGCCTAGGTGCCACCAGATTCAAAGTTTTCTCAAACGTGACTTTTCCTCTGGCATCAAGAGGTATTCTGACAGGATGCCTTCTGGCTTGGGCGCGTTCTGTTAGCGAATTCGGTGCAGTGGTGTTGATCGCATACTATCCTAAGACTGCGCCCGTTCTTCTTTACGACGCTTTCGTTACCGGGGGCTTGAATGCGGCTCTTCCTATTGAGGGTGTTCTGATAATTCTCTCTATAGTGCTGCTAGTCATTTTTAGACTCTTTGTGTCGAAACCAACGAAACCAATGTATTGACAGGAAAAGGGAAAACACGTTGTGGCTTAAACTTGCGGAAATCTCGAAAACTTGGGGAAAATTCCAGCTAAAAGCAATCAACATGTCAATCGAAGACGGCGAGTATTTTGTGATTCTTGGTCCCACAGGCGCGGGAAAGACCCTTCTTCTTGAAACAATCATGGGTTTTTACAAGCCCGATAAGGGCGAGATTATCCTTGACGGCGAGAACATAACCGACGTGCCACCAGAAAAAAGAAAAATAGGCTACGTCCCACAAAAATGTGCGCTTTTTCCTCATATGACAGTACGACAAAACATTGAATTTGGACTAAAGATGCAAGGCAAAGAAAAAACCGAACGATACAAGATAGCGACTGGGGTCCTCGATTTAATAGGTTTGAAATCCTTAGAAAATCGTCACCCCGCTGACCTCAGTGGCGGAGAAAAACAGAAAGTGGCATTAGCAAGAGTCCTCGCTTTTCAACCTAAAACAATCCTGTTAGACGAACCCCTCACAGCGTTGGACCCTGAAACCAACAAAGCCCTGAAAAACGAGCTTAGAAGAATTCACAAAGAAGGAAGAACGTTGATTCACGTCACCCACGACCAGCTCGAAGGCTTCAGCTTGGGAGACAATGTGGCAATAATGAAATCAGGCGAGATAGTGCAGACTGGAAAAGCAAAAGAAATCTACGCAAACCCCCAAAACGAGTTCGTCGCAAGATTCCTAGGATACGAAAACATTTTCAATGCCCAAACAACCGCCACAGAAGGCGCCGTATCCGTGATGAATATTGCCGGCGTCACATTGAGAATGTCGGGTCCAGTAAACAACCTCAAAAGCACGATCACTGTGCGCCCCGAAGACATAACAGTACTCCCCTACCCCGCCAACAATGCCGACACAAACTTTCTGAAAGGAAAAATCACCGAGTGCATCGATCAAGGTCCAGTAGTGGCAATAACAGTCGACGCTGGAATATGCCTCAAAGCCGTAATGACCAAGAGTGCATTCCTCGAAAAAAACCTCGAAACTGGCCAAGATGCCTGGGTCGCCTTCAAGTATGCATCTGTCAGAGCAATAATTCACCCTGCTCCCGCCTAAAATGCCTACCCTGGTTTGTTTACAAATAAGAAATAACCCCACTTTCTCAAGCTACGGTTTAGCAGCTTTTCCATCTTCCTTTGCCTTGGGTTATCGATCCTGACCGATTTTCTTTGTATGTTAGTTTCGATAATCAATGTCAAGAATCGGCTATTAGCTATGTTCGATTTTAGCCGCGCTGGCTTGTCCCTAAATCTTAAATTGCCACAAAACAGAAAGCACATGCTGGAAGGAGAATTTTGAAATGAGTTTATCAGACGACTTAAACTACTGACTCGGGATTGAACGTTACCCAATCAAGTCTGACATGGGTGAACATTCATCAAGTAGTTGTGAACTACACTATCACTTCGGGAGGCCCCAACGGGCTCTATGTACTTGGCCTACCTTCGACTTTACTCACCACCATCGTCAATGTCGGAACCCAGCCTTACACTGGGCCCCTAACGCGGCTTAACGGAACACGCATGTAGGCTACTACTTTTGGTACCACGATGCCCGCGCGCTAAAGTTCTTACGAGATAAAGAGCCGCGTAAACAGAAGATAAAATCAGGAGCAAAGAGAAGAGAGTTCTTTGCGAATAGTCAAATGAAGCCGTGAAGATGTAGATGCTGTAGTAGCCCACGCCTTCAAGGAATACGAATCTCAACCCGAATCCTGCGGAACTGGATAGAATGAATGCGACCGGTTTCATTTTCAGTGTCCCGGCAGCCAGGGAAGTGACGTTGTAGAAGAACGGTATGAAGGTGGATATGAAAATGGAGAATTTGCCGTGTTCTACCAACCATTTATCTGCCGTTTCAATGTTCTTCTCGGATATGCGGAGGAGGGACAGGACCTTCAACAGTAGTGGTCTGGCCGCAAGTCTGCCGCAAACGTACTCTATCGGAAACACGGCGCCCACGAGACACACCAGAAACGTGTAATATGGATTGAATATCCCTATCGATGATAGATAACCATACGCTGGAACAATAAAGTAATCGGGAACTGGTAAAAATGCGACGCTAATGAACATGCCGAGGTAACCCGCTAACAAAAATGGCTGCGACACGCCTTCCTTATTGATATTATAGGACGATACGTTGATTAAATGAAAATATGCGTTCAGCATGGCTAGAACGCTCAGTAATATTATGAGTATTGAAATTACGAAGAGATAGTGCCAGTATTTGTGCGGTCTCCCGTGTTTGTCTCCTCCGAACCCGAGAATAGTTTTCCAGATCCGACACGAACCGCTTCTTTTCGGAAGGTTTGTTGCTCTCATTCATCTTTCTCTCCGCATCTCATGGGCTGTCGTGCCGGTTGAAATCATCTACTGTGCTGTGTATTAATAGTCATTCCCTCAACTTTGTGCCGTAATGAATGACTCGACCTAACGAGCCGAGTATGTGTTCTTCCTCTCCACGAGCGCCAATGCCATCCGTCCCCTCAAGCCGATCGGTGTTCGTCTTCCAGTTTGTATGATGTTCTTCCCAGAAATGGTCTTGCAATTATGAGTATGATGATTTGACTGCCCGTGATTATGCTGATTAAGAGCAAGTTTAGTTTGTCGCACGCCGCGCTAAAAAAGAAGATTTTCGGATAACATCTCCATTTCGGTGTTTGAGAAAGCTACGCAATAGTGATGAAGCTTCCGACTCGTTTTTGCAGCGCTTTGTCATAGACAATTTTAGCTGTTACCGCATCCTGAACTGCCATTCCAGTGGATGTGAAAACTGTGATCTCGTCTTCAGATGTTCTGCCAGGCTTTAGCCCAGCCACTATCTCACCAATTTCAGCCCATACATCTTCCTTCGTTATTATTTTGTCTCTTAATAATAAAGGGACGTTCATTTCTCCGCCGTGAGATGCTTGCTCCCAATCATCGATCACTATTTTTGCTCTTTTCAAAATTGATGGATCGAGTTCTTCTTTCCCAATAGCATCGGCACCTATGCAGGTGATGTGCATTCCAGAAGAAACCATGTCGTCCATGACTATGGGTTCCCTCGATGGAGTTGTAGTCACCACAATGTCAGCCCCCTCAACTGTTTTTCTCACACTCTCTTCCGGAACAAACTTGCACAAATGCCCATATTCTCGTTCAGCTTCAGCTAGAAAAATGTTTTTTGTTTCAGGATGTCTACTCCAGACTCTGATCTCTTCCAGCTTGTTGTAAACCTCAAAAAGCGCCCTCAACTGAGTTCTTGACTGGGCACCGGCACCTACAAGTCCAACGATTTTGGAGTCTTTTCTCGCAAGAAATTTCGCAGCAATTCCACCTGCAGCTCCCGTTCTCATATCCGTCATCGTTGTGCCTCCCATTATAGCAAGCGGGAATCCTGTTGAAGGATCTATTAGGATAATAACAGCCATAACTGTTGGAAGCTTGTGCTTAGATGGATTATCAGGGTGCACATTAACTATTTTCACGGCCGATATGTCCAACTCTTCAAGGTAGCTAGGCATGGTTCTAAGATCGCCATTGTACTTCTTGAAGTATAGGTAAACCTTCGCGGGCATTTGAACCCGACCTATGCCCTTCTGCTCGAAGGCCAATTCAACCGCTTCCATAACTTCAGACATTGAAAGGAGTTTCTTTACCTGATCGTCCGTCAACAAAAGAGTTTCCAAAATTTTCCTCTCCAAACGCTATAAGCTAATTTTCCAAAAACATTAATATGGTTTTGCTTTTGGTTCATTATTGCGTAGCTTCCGAGAAAACAAATGCTGCTTAGCTAGTTAAATCGTTTAGCGCGCATGCGTGTTCCTAAATTTCTGTTGCTGTAATCTCAGTTTGCACAAAACTTAAAACGAAAATCGTGAGATATTTGTTAAATGTGAAAAAATGAAAATCGTTGTTTATGCAAATGTTGACGAAGATTGGAAAGAGAGAATTCAAACACCTTACGGCATCGCTCAGTTTCGTTCATACATTAGCCGCTAACTGCTGGGTCTCCGAAATCTGCCCCTGAAGCACTGCTATAACAAGTACTATCAGCAGACCTAAAACAATGGCTAAGGCAATATACAGTCTTGAACGGTCGCTATCTGAGGTTGGAGTAGTTTTTGATGGTGGAGTAGTTGCTGATGGTGGAGTAGTTGTTGGGAGGGATTTGTTGCACTCATAAGTTGTATTCCTATAACGAGATATATTTGGAAGTTAATTTAAGTTTTTTCAACGACAGGCTGGCGTCTCGCCAACATTCTTCAACACGTAATATCGGGACAAGGCAGCGCCCATTGATGGCTTAACCAGTTATCGTAGGGGCTGCAATAATCTTGGCAGCCGTAATAGTTGCGTCAGCAATGATTCTTGAAGGATCTGATATTTTTCTCAGATGCTCCAATTCTCGGTGGTGGAGCAGCAAGCAGCATAATTATGTTGGGCGGAGCAGGTCTAGCAAGAAACTCTGATAAAAAATGCGCGATTACCCTTTGATTAGCTTTATATGGTCTTTGCGACATAAACATATCTAGAATGCTTCTCAACAAAAAACATAAGCTTTCATGCAAAGTCTGGATAGAATACAAAGATAAACCTCTAATTGGCAAAGGTGGAGCAGAAATTCTAGAAGCCATCGATAAGGAAAACTCGATTTCTAAAGCTGCAGAAACCTTAGGAATGTCCTACCGTTACGTTTGGAATTATCTGCATGATATTCAAAAGACGCTGGAAGAACCAATAGTCGAAACTTTCAAAGGCGGAAAATCCGGAGGCGGAGGCGCAAAGTTAACGGATTTAGGCAGAAGTTTGCTTGGGGAATATAAGCAAGTGGAGAGCTACCTCGGCAAGGTTTTGTCGAATTCAGGCAGTTTGGAGGTGAAAGGTTTGAAGTTAAGTGCAAGGAACCGTTTTAAAGGAAAAGTTGTGAGTGTTGAAAAAGGTGTTATTACAGCCAAAGTTAAGGTTGAAGTAAAAGTGCCCGTGACTGTTACGGCGGTTATAACTAAGGAAGCCGTTGAAGATTTAGATATTAAAGTTGGCGACGAAGTAGAGGCAATCGTGAAATCGACGGAAGTAATGATTGCCAAATAATTTTTTTTTCTCTGCGTCCATAAGCAGTATCAAAGCTTTTTTAGAAGTGGCTAATCAAAAGGGATACCCTCTTTTTGATACCTGAACCACTAGCAAAAAGACTACCTTTTTCCCCATCAACCACCCAAATATTGGAGCAACAAGCTGAAAGATTCTGATTAAGCCTTCGAATCAACTTGAGACATCCCGACCACTTACCCACAATTTTGAAGTAATTTTCAATCAATAATGCGCTTACCCTTGTGCCTCATTTTTAGACCTATTTTTGCTAGTTAAAAAGTATCTACCTACTATTATCGGCTGAAAACACTTTATGTTGTAAGAATCAGGATATACAGTTTTTTACTCTACTACGTACCTGTAAGTAATGTGTACGCCTGCCGTTGTGCTTTTCCTGGTGATTTTCAGTATATCGCCTGGTTTGGCGCCGATTGCTTTAACCGCTGGGTCGCCTGATTCTATCTGCGGAATCTGGTAGGGCTTAACTCTGTATTGGGCGAGAAGCTGGTTCTTTTCTTTTTCGTTTAGGATTTCGTGGAGGGGAACTAGTGCATGCTCGAAAATGTCGAAAACTGGGAAAGACTTTGGCAGTAATTCAACTTGTTTCTTCTTTGCGCCAAGTTTAACAGCGTGTGTGTAGCGTCCTTCAGTGACTACTATCGCGCGGTCGATTTCTTTTTCTTTCATCACTTTGTAGAGTGTGTTCATGGCTGCTATGCCGACGGTTGCTTCACCTAAAATGCACCAGACGATTGCTTTCTCTTTATCCTGTGGAATGTCGATGATATAGCTTATTTCGCCATCATATTTTTCTTTTTCAAGCAGTTTGTATTTTCTCAGTTTGATAAGGACTTCTGCCTTGCGTTCTTCAATTGTTTCTGTTTTAGTGCTCAACATAAACCCTCAAGATGGGAATACGCGAAACCATAACAAACTATTACCCTTAAACTTTTCCCCTTAAAAAAGCGCGACGCTAAAGAATTTCAGGGTATGGTCTTATCTTTTCTATGGCATCGTTTGCGTTGTTATGTGGAACTGCGAGAATAATGACTTCTCCCCATTTTGCAGCGTCAGCAACTGGCTCTGCCGGGTCTCTGTGACCAAACTTTGTTTCATGTTTGCTGCTTAAGCCACTGCACAACGCACTGCCAACGTTGCCTTTTCCTATAATAGCAATTTTCATAATGTTGACCTCAATTAATGAGCATTGTTCTGAGGCTCATTAGAAGTTGTGACTGCATTGTGCCTACAACAAACGCTTCGATAACAAACAAAGGGGTCAAGGCTGAAACTTTAGCACTTCAAAAAAATTCGCGCTGCGCCTTTTTCAGCGTTTCATACAATTGGGAATGGCTGGATTAAAGGGTAATTGTCCTGATTGTAATTAATACGTTGTTGGCTATGGGAGTTGCTTGCGTCCGATAATACTATGCCTTGGTCGTTGTTTGTAAGTTGTTCTTTGAAATTTTGTTACTTAAAAAAAGAAGGGGAAAGATTTCAGATTTTTAGCCGAAGTAATTTAGATAGCAACGTGTTGAATCGCGCCCCAGTGAATGCTAACCCAAAATTTCTGGGGAAGTTGTGGTTTGAATGTCGGGTGGGTGTTGGCCTGGTTGTTGGAACTGGTGTTGATGTTGGAGTTGGCGTTTGTGTTGGAGTCGGTGCCTTTGTCGGTGATGGTGTTGGATGTGCAGTTGACGTAGGGGTTACGACTGGTGTAGGTACTGGCGTAGGCTGCGGGGTCGGTGCAGGCGTCGGTGTTGGCTTCGCTGTAGGTGTTGGTGTTGGAGTTGGCGTCGCTGTGGGTCTTGGAGTTGGTGTTGGTGTCGCTGTTGGTGTTGGTGTGGGGGTTGTAGTGACTCCTGTGTAAGCGTTGATGTATTCTTGTCCCATTGTGTTTGGCGTGTAGCCGCTTGTTAATAATTCTTCGCCGTCGTAAGTTGGGCCTAGTCCGCTGCTGCTTAACCAGTAGTAAGCTCCTGCGCCGATTCCCAGCGTGTCTTGGGCTTGAAGCAGCGTCTTCCACCAGTTATAATCATTTTTGACGTTGCTTGACGATGAAAGACATGAGCCTTCCTCGTTGATTACTAATGGTGCGTTGACTCCCATGGTTTCTTCGAGTAGTTGGAGTGCGTTTTCTATTGATGTGGCGCCTTCAAACTGTGATGGATTGTTCCAGTAGGATGTTAGGTCGGAGGGTGCGTAGTAGTAGAAGTGTGTGGTGTACACTATGTTTGTTGGGTTAGATAGTGCAGTGTTTATTTGTGATGCCCAGCTTAGGTTTGAGCCCCAATCGTTGGGTTCCCATCCCTGTTGCCATTGCATCATTATCAGGTTTGTGGATCCTGTTGCCCTGATTGCGTTGTACATTGTTGTCAAATAAGTCTTGTAGCCTTGGGGTATCGTGTTGCTGCTGGAGCCTGTGGTTGGTTCGTTCCAGGCTTCAAAGATAACGTTCGGGTAAGCTTTAAGCGCGTTAGCCATTGATGTCCAGTACTGGGTCCAGAAGTTTTGTTCTGTTAAGCCTGTGCTTGCAATGAAGCTTTTGCCTGCTGAGTCCCAATTACTCATCATTGGGAGCCCTTGCGCAGTGCTTTGGTCGGGTGTTAGGTAGGGGTCTGAACTGAACGAGCTTGAGCAGGCTGTCAGTTGGTAGGGTACTATATCTAGGTAGATGCCGTATTGTTCTGCTTCGCTGGCTAGGGTTTCAACGTAGATTTGCACGTTTTCACTGTTTGCGGTGCCGTCTGCACCGTTGAGCCACCACCATTCTGGGTAGATGAAGACGCGTATCATGTTAACGTTCCAGGTTGTTGATAGTTCCTGGAGCGTTTGGGTTACGGACGTTGACGATGCCGATTGCCATTGGTCGCTCCAGCTGTCGCTGCCTCCTTGTCCCCAGAAAATCAGGTCCGGCGTCATTCCAGCTACGCCTATGCCGCGTAGATAGACTGCGTTGTTGTTTGAGTCAAGTATCTGGTCTCCCGAAGTATGCAGTGCAAGCGTTGTTGTGGCTTGAACTCCGTTTGATGCGAAAACTGTCAGCATGCTTATGACGAAGATTGCGATGATGCATAGACCCGCTGGTTTTGCGAGCTTCCTGAAGTTTATGGAGTGCAGTATGTTCCCTAAGTTGTTTGTTTTCATTTCTCTCTCTCTTCCTGAATTCTGAAAGCCTACTATCGGTTGATTCTATATTAGAGGTTTTTGCAAAGTCAATTCATATCATTAGTTAACTTTGGCGAAAGTTTTGCGAAGTCAACTTGACAAAGTTTGCCAAGTTAACTTTGCATGCATTAAGCCATTCTCATTTTCCGCTTTTATCCCTGCGTTGCCAAGAACAACCGACAAAATATTCAACGTCAAAATGCGAACTTTACTCAAGAACTAAGGCTTGGAAAGAGTGACAGCAGCCAGAAAATTCAACAACCCACGCTTAAAAAAATTACGTTCATAGCCTTCTGCCGCTGGAAAGACAAAAAGCTCTATAAAAAAGGAAATAACTACTTACGGTTCGTCCAAAAAGACTGGATGTTCGGTGGAACAGTTTGGTTAATGATGGTTTATCCAGTAGTATACGGTTTGCCATCAACTATGTTTGACGTGTCAATGTTATTTGGAAAAGCGGGTTGCACTATAATGTTGTATACGTTGCTATTGATGTCGTTGCCTTTGAGCGTATTGCCGAATGAATTATCCAGCACTATGCCTTCATAATTATTATTGATAATGTTGCTGGTTACTATAGAGTTTTTAACGTAAGCGAGAAGCAAACCCTCATAATTATCAGATAAATTCAGGTTTTGCACCGTGGCGTCAGTGCAGTTTATCAGTGCAATGAATCCGGCGTTGGATGGAGCCGTCATATTGCTTTTGTTTACCCAATAGTAAATTGGCTTTCCATTAACGCTGTTCGAAGTATCAACGTTGTTTATGTAATTCGTGATGTTGCTTGCTGAGACGCCGAAATTGAACTTGTTGTTAGACATAGCGTTGTTTCTGAGTACGTTGTTAAATGAATCATTTAAGAAAATTCCGTTATAGCTGTTGGTGACTGTGTTTCCTATTAGGCTACAGTTATATGCGTTATCGAGAAGGATTCCTTCGCCCGTTCCAGATAAGAAGTTGCCGCCGTTTTGCACTGTGAAGCCAGTCACGGTTACGTTGTCGCTGATTATGGTTAGTGCCGTGCCGTTTTTTGCGCCATCTATTATTGTAGTATCTTTATTTTGGCTGATTAATGAGACAGGTTTGGTCATTACGATATTTTCTTGGTATGTTCCAGGCTTAACTAAAATGGTGTCTCCTGCGTAGGTTGCGAAGGAAGCTATTGCCTCTTGGATACTGTTGTATCCTAATCCATTGTTAAGGTCTATTACTGGATAGTTCGTGTTGGTTTCGAAACTATTGTATCCTAATCCAATGTTAAGGTCTATTATTGGATAATTGATGTTTGTTTCGAAGTCCTTCGGCCAGTAAAGGATTTCGCTGTATTTGCTTTGGATTGAACTCTGGAACTGTGGGTCGCTATAGACTATATCTATGCTTGACTTGTACTGGTTAATGAGGCTTGTAACGTCGCTGTACATTTTTTGAGTCCAATAGTCCGCTTGGTGATACTGCCACACAGAATCATCAGGGCTACGGAATCCAAAGCCATAATCTTGCGGAAGAACCACTGCGTTGTCTGCCTTGAGACTGCCATGTTTGTCAGGGTTTTGCTGCACGTAACTCCAGAACTCCTTTAGGGCGTTGAAATGGTCTTGCGTTAATGTAGTGCTTGTGTAATTTTGTGATGAGTCGTAGACAGCTATGAAGCTTGCGCCTGAATCGTAAGCTAAAACCATATCATTGTACATTTGAGCTCCCGACTCCAAGTACGGCGGCTGATTGTATGTCCAAGTTATTATGGCACCCCAATTTTTGTTTTGGGCTTCCGCCGCGCCTCTAACCAGAGCTATTTGTAACGGTCTGCTGTTATTCCAGCCAAACTGGGCTAAAACTGTATCATACCCAAGTTCATAGTCAAACCAGTATAAGGCATAGTCTGAAGTAAACAATGAAGAACCTAAGCTATGCATCAAGTTGGCGGCTTCTGGTACGCCGTCACCTTGTGTCCATATCCGAAAGTACCAATTAGCGTAATCCAGGTAACTAGTCGGTGTAGTTGTAGCATTGAAAATGTTATTAGAAGTCAAATTGATGGTCTCGTCTAGTTGGCTTCCAGCCGGTTCATCATAAAAATAAATTCCCAGTAACTTGTCGCCATATCGCTCTTTTGCTGTTGTGAACCATATGGATGGAGTGTAACCGATGCTTGTGCCATTGTTTATGTCTTGATAGTAAGCGGGCATGAAATACATGCCTGCGTTATAGGCGTAGTCGCATGTCTCGTTAAGAAATGCCTCACCGCTTAGAATAAGCGGTGAGGCGATAATGAAAAGATTAGTGTAATTCTTAACTTTATCAATCAATGCTTTGCAGTCACTAACGGTGCTATTCCACCCTGTTTCAATTCCTACGAAGAAAGGCTCAGATGAACCTGAGGCTTGCTTTGCTGGAACACGCAAGTTATCCAAAGCTACAAAGAAAGATACAACTAATAGCACGACTAGCACCGTAGCTATCAGGATCTTTCTGAGCTTCAAAGTTACTTGTCTCCGGTCAACTTACTTATTAAGCCATTCTCCGCAACTTATTAAATTCTATTTTTTAGAACGTGCCGTTCAAGGTTTTTGAACTATCAAGCAGATTCACTTTACGACTAGTAGCCATAAATGCACTTTCTCAAGCCCAACCATACTTTTGGATTTAGCGGTAGTATCTTTGTCTGTCATGGGCACTCTTCCTTTTTTTTCAGACATTTTAATCACAAAATCCTTTAAAATGAAAATGCAGTAATTAGACTTAGTTTTTTTATAAGCCAAGCCATGTTCCGTCCTAAGTCATCCATTGTTTTCATGCCTTCTTCGTCTTTTTCAACTTCGCCCTTGTTGTTTCCAATGCCAATGTTCCAGTACGAGGAGCCTGAGATAATCATCTGGTTAATCAAGAAGAAGTGGTTTATAGCGTCGAAGGTTGTCATTCCGCCCGCGCGCCTGACAGCAACGACTGCGGCTCCGGCTTTGTACTTTAGCATATCAGGGTTGGCTCTAGCTACGAAGCCTGCGCGGTCGATGAGCGCCTTCATTTCAGGCGACATCATGCCAAAGTATGTGGGAGAACCCAAGATTATGCCATCAGCCTCAACCATCTTTTGGATGTATGCGTTAACGTTGTCATCTGCAATTACACAGCGCTGATTCTTTGTTTCGAAGCAGGCTCTGCAGGCTGTGCAGCCCCTGATTTGCTCGCCAGCAAGCTGGATTAGTTCAGTTTCTATGCCTTCTGCTTCAAGTGCTTTGAGCACGCGTTTTAGGAGTATGGCTGTGTTCCCATCTTTCCGTGCGCTTCCATTAAAAGCAACAACCTTCATTTTGAAAACCTCTAAATTATATCTCTAAAAGTTGAGATAAAAAAGTATTGTTAGAAGAATCAAAACTGAGCTAAAAAGAAAAATTATGCAAACAACTGCCGCTACTACACGAAACCTGTTCATGTGAACAAGCACCATTAAGTCCTTTAGCGCTAAATAACTATTAAAGGTCTTTTGCTGTCGGGATAATGTTACGTTAGAGTTTGGTAAATATAGTTAAATATGCGGGCTAAAGTCGCCTGTGTTGTTTCACCTAATCGTTCGATAGAAGTCTTGTTTTGTTACTTTTGGGGCAGGCGTTAGTCCAGGTTGTATGCCTCTTCTCCGTGTTGGCTAAGGTCTAAGCCGTCTTCTTCTTCTTTAGGACTCACTCTTAGCGGCGAGAAGAAATCTACTACTTTCAGAAGCGCGTAAGAACCGCAAAATGCAAAGGCAACCACGACTAATACGGCGAACACTTGTATGCCGAGTTGGGCAGGGTTGCCGTAGAATAATCCTTGCACGGCGGGATTAACTGCGGCGGTTGCGAATAAGCCTATTGCTACTGCGCCGATGATGCCGCCGATTCCGTGGCAGGCGAAAACGTCTAATGTGTCATCTATTCTTGATCTGCCGGCTCGCCAGTTAGCCACCAAGTTGCAAACTATCCCTGCGACCAAACCAATAATCACTGCTGCAGTGAAATTAACGTAGCCTGCAGCGGCTGTAATAGCTGCCAAACCGCATACCGCACCCACTGCAATGCCTATTGCTGAAGGCTTACCTTTGATTAACCAGTCCATTATCATCCAGCTTACGGCTGCGGCGGCGGCTGCCAAGTTGGTTGCTACAACGGCAGAGACAGCAATGTTGTTGGCTGCTAATGCGCTGCCACCGTTGAAGCCAAACCAGCCGAACCACAGTAAGCCTGCGCCTAAAATCACAAAGGGAATGTTGGTTGGTTTAAACTCGGTTGCTGCTGGTACTGGTTTACTTGCGCCTTTTTGGTCTAAAGCTTTAAGCTGGTCTTTCCAGTAAACGTAGCCTTTTCTTCTGCCAACAACAAGCGCCGCTGCTAATGCCGATAATCCTGCAACTGTGTGTACAACTATGCCGCCTGCAAAATCCGCTGCACCCAAGACGTGTAACCATCCGCTGGGGTTCCACATCCAGCAAGCGATGGGTGAGTAAATGAAGGTGGACCACAAAACGACGAAGATGAGGAGTGATTTGAATCGGATTCTTTCTGCGCATGCGCCTATGATTAGTGCTGGTGTGATTGCGGCAAACTTAAGCTGAAACGCGAAGAATAGTATTGTTGGAATGGCTGGCGCGTTAGGGCTAACGGTATTTATGGTTATGCCGTTTAATCCGACGAGAGATAGGTTACCTATTATTCCATCTATGCTTGGTCCATAAACGAGGCTATAGCCCCAAAAGAACCAAACTAGACTGACCACTGCAAAAATGATGATGCATTGAACTAGCGTCGAGACAAGGTTCTTTCTTCGGACTAAGCCGCCGTAAAAGAAAGCTAAGGCTGGCGTCATTAGCATTACAAGAGCTGTTGACATTAGAACCCAAGCGATGTCTGCTGCTCCCACGTTTGTTCCCTCTATAGCGTTATTACAGCTTATTTGTTCTTCTTTCTTGGTAAAACTAATATTTAAATTATGCATTCGCATTGATTATTAGGCTAAATATTGATGAATGTCCAATTAACCGCTTGTAATCCTGATATTCATGTAATCCTGATATTCATAAACATTTAGCTAAAAAAAGTTTGGTAATCGTAAAATTGTCCAAAAAAATGGCGTTAATGCAATAACTTGTCAAATAGCCTGTTAACCCTAAAGGTTTCAGCTAATACAAAACAGAGAAAAAAGAGCCTTGGTTCTGCTCTAATCTAGTTGAAAGGCCTCTTCGCCATGTTCGGCTAGGTCTAAACCTGCATCTTCTGCTTCCTCGCTAACACGTAGTGGCGAGAACACGTTCACCAATTTCAGCAGTAAATAGGAACCGAAGAATGCAAACGGCACCACCACGCCAATTGCTACTAACTGAGCAACCAGTTGGCCTGGGTTTCCGAAGAATAAACCGCTTGCACCGTTTATCGCTGCTGATGCAAATAAGCCTGTTGCAATTGAACCCCAAATTCCGCCGACGCCATGGCATGCAAACACATCCAGTGCATCGTCTATTCGTGATCTGCCTGCTCTCCAGTTAGCCACCAAGTTGCAGATAACTCCCGCTACTAAACCAATTATTAATGCTGACGGTACGTTGACGTAGCCTGCTGCAGGCGTAATTGCAACTAATCCAACAACGGCACCAGCAGCGATACCTACTGCTGATGGTTTCCCTTTAATTACCCAGTCGGCAAGCATCCAGCTTATAGAGGCAGCCGCTGCTGCTAAGTTTGTAACTACAAGCGCTGAGACAGCTAAGTCGTTTGCGGCTAATGCACTGCCAGCATTGAAGCCAAACCAGCCAAACCACAGTAACGCTGCGCCTAACAATACATATGGAATGTTGGTTGGTTTGAATTCTGCTGCATGGTTTTTTTGATCCAAAGATTTCATATGATTCTGCCATGGGACCGCGCATCCTTTTCTTCTGCCTACCACAACCGCTGCTGCTAACGCTGAAATGCCTGCTGAAATGTGTACTACTATGCCTCCTGCAAAGTCAATGGCGCCAAAGGCGTGAAGCCAACCGGTTGGATTCCATACCCAGCAGGCTATCGGTGCATAGATAAGTGTAGACCAGAGTACCATGAAGATAAGTAGTGACTTGAATCTGATTCTTTCTGCGCATGCTCCTATGATTAGTGCTGGTGTGATGGCTGCGAACTTGAGCTGGAATGCGAATTGTAATAGTTGAGGAATTTGCGGCGCAAGTGCAGTGTTAACCGTATTAATGCTTAGGTTACTCATACCTAGTAAGCTTGGGCTCCAGCCAATCAAGCCGTTAACGCTTGTGCCGAACACAAGGCAGTAGCCCCAAAGTGCCCAGACTATGCTTACGACTGCGAATATTACGAAGCATTGAACAATGGTTGATACCAAGTTTTTCCTTCGCACAAGGCCTCCATAGAAGAATCCTAATGCTGGTGTCATCAGCATGACTAGTGCTGTTGCCGTTAGGACCCATGCTATGTCTCCTGCCGCCATTTTTTATTTTGCCTCTTTTGACATTTGTTTACTTGTTTATTTTTTACCTCTACACCTATCGTCTGGTTATATTTAAAATATACGCATATGAAACACATTGATGCTTAATTATGTGCGTTTGTTGATTATATCAAGTATAACATAAATGTTCATCCAATTTTTCACCTAAATATATCCTGATAATAAAAAATCGTTCAAAATTAAGCATATAATTGAAAGTTTCTAAGCTATGGAAATAGGGAAGTTTCTGCATACCTTGCACAAATTTACAGGTTTAAGTTAAAATGCTGATAAAAAACTGAATAACAATCGGTACAAGAAACCCATTAGCATATTAAAAACCAAGCACCCAACTGTTTCACAATCTGTTAACTAAAGGGACATGAACCTCTTAACGACGCTTTGGTCAACCTCGGTTCTTTTACCAGTTTGTCAATTGTTTTGATTGAATTTAACACTGTTTTGGTTTTCGCTCTGGGCACAACTTATTTTCAGCGCTTGCGCATCTTGAAGTAGACCAACAAACCAGCAACCAACAACCAATGCTGATGCTCCTGAAGCGCGCTAAGACACAGCCTCTTTAACCGAAAAGATTAAAAGAGATATGTGAATTTCGTGATTCAATAGCTTGGCGCGCTATGAAAGACCAAGGTAACACCAAAAAAGGCAACAAGAAAGAAGCCCCAACAGGTGTTATGACGTGATTTCAGGTTTCATGATTGTTAAAGACGCACTTAAGCAGGGGTATCCGTTTGTAGAAGCAATCGCTTCAGCCTTACCAATATGCGATGAATTTTTAGTTTCAGACGGCTACTCTACAGATGGAACTTATGAGGCTCTACAAAAAATCTCAAAGGCAAATCCTAAAGTTAAAATTCATAGATATAAATGGCCAGACAAAATGGGCCTCACTATGATAGCTGATATTACAAATGAAGTGCGGAGCAAGTGCAGATTTCAATATATTTTTTCAGTTCAAGCAGGCGAAATTATCCATGAACAAAGTGCACCATATATAAAAGCTCTGCCAACTATGTTTCCAACTATTGAAACCTTCAGTTTCCCATACATATCACTGTTGAACAAATACCGGTATGCTGAGGGGTTTAGACTACGCTTTTCTAAGAACTTGCCTCAAATTATGGCTGTAGATGATGCTTGGACACTTGGTATAAGTGAAGCCTTCATCAGAACCAAAACGTTACGTTCTCTCGCTAACCCACAAAGGTTGTTCAATCGTGTTACTAACGGCATACAGTACGTTTATGCAAACACATGTTTTGGCGAATATTCAAGAGCAATTTATCTACCAAACCCCATTTTCAGGTATTGGTCTCTTTTCCCCAAAAACTTCCTTGAAAAAAATGAAGGGCATAGAAAACTATTGCATATACCCTTCTCAGCTAAAACATCTGATATACTACAAGCGCATATTAATGAGCCTGAACTTTTCTGGAAACTCGGCATTAAAGCACTATTTCAGGCAAGACATAAAAGCGTCATTTCATATCCTGAAGGATACGGCTTAATAAACAGGCAAGACCATCCATCCATCATTCAGGAGTTCATTTCCAACCCAAAAATTGACCACTACTATATCAGAGAAGAATTGTTTGAACTAATAGGAAAACTGTAAATTCATAGGCGCATACCGATTTTTCAGGCATATACAGATTTTTTCGTTATAAGCTTTTTTTTAGTATTCATCTATTGCAACTTTGAAAGTTACAGGTCTTTTTTTTTCACAAGTCCTGTAGCTTCAACAAACTCAAAAGCGTTCATACGGCAACGGCTGAAGTTTTGGGTACATCTGACAGAAAGCGTTTTTAGCGCCTTGATCTAAGCTAAAGCTTAAGCAGGCTTCATCCACTTTGCCCATAAAGCGTCTTCCATCACGACAAGGCAAATTCTGCTTAATACAAAACACGCGAGCATAATCTCTCATAACAGCCAAAAATCAACCTATCCTTTTAGGTCGACTTTTGCTTTTCTGCTTACAACTTCCTTTTCACCCAAGACTCGAATTTTGATGCGCCCCCAGTGTCCAGCAATTTCTCGTCTTGACTCAAGAAATGCGGTTTAGGAATAGAGTACTGTTAAACCAAGCGGCAAGAACCTTGTCATATTTCTGATTTTCCTTTGAACCGAAAAAATAAGAATTAGTGCCTATGATGTTAGAATCAAAAGCGGCGCGACGAGAGTTCCAACAGCATAACCCTCTTTAACCAAGGTCTTCATCCGTATCCATATATATCTCTCCAATTGTATTTAGCGCATGGTTTTAAGTCGGATATGCCATCGTCATTATAGAGTTGTTCAGGCTTCAGCATCAATTTTGATATGTCTTTTTTCATGTTGTTGTAGTGATAGTTCGCCCCGCCTCTCTGAAGGTTCGCTCTGTCTTTAGTAATGCGCCTGATCATCTGGTCATAAGACCTCATTGGGTAATGTTTTAAGTTAAAATTAATAGGATATTTTTCTCCTTTTAACGGATTATGATTAAATTTTCTTATATTAGTCGCTGAGGCTCTCCATGAACGTATTCTTGGAGCACAATCGGGGAATATCGAATAGTGTCTTATTCTTTGGATAGGCGACGTAATAGTGTTATCGTCTTTTTCAGTGAACCAGTAGTTGAAATTGTTGAATTGTATGTAATTATATCGAGAATAATATACAACGCAGAGATGTTCATAATAAGTTTTAGTCATATCCGGGCCTTCAAGTATTTCATCGTCATCTGGCCAAGATATCCAGTCATATTGTCTGATATAGTTACTAATGAGATTCTGCGACATTTTCGGGTACAAATCGTAGAAATCGAAAGACCTTGGTACATATTTTCTCTCAATAAATTTTGAATCGTATTTATCGAGTACTTGAGGGGTTTCGTCGTCTGATCCATGATCCCAAACGATAATATCATGGTGGTTTTTTAACATATGAAGAATGACATCTTCAAGGATATCACCATCATTGTAACAAAGTAAAACACATAGACATCTGGGATGCACTTCTGTAGCGATAAAATCTGCTTCTTTTGCTCTTTTTTTTAGCATTTTGTCTCTTATAATATCGCAGGCTTATGAAAATTTATAGTTTTTGGGTTTGGGACTAAAATTTAATCTAAAATTTAATCCAACCCAACCCCCTATACCCCCTATACCCCCATATTACACACCCTCACAACACAACGCAACACGCAACACACCAAAAGGAGGGTTGAATGGGGATGTGCCCCTTCCATAATAAGAATCATCTCCTTGTCTCAGTCTGTCTCTGTCTCAGTCAGTCAGTCATGCATACACATGTAATATTGTTGACCTTGAAATCTCAGTTTTTGTATTTGTGTTAAACATATACATAATATCGTATATTGAGTCATAATATTTAAAAGTGGTAAACGAGTGAAATGTATAGCGTACGCTAATTATGGGGTAAGGTGAAAAGAAATCACCTCAATTTCCGCGCGCGCTTAATATGAATAATAATGGAACAATAAGTAAAAAGGTGAATAATTAATGAAACTAACAATTAAAAATGGTAAACTATACGATATACACAGTAGACAATTCATTAACTATACTGATAATTGGGAAGGACATTATATGCATGATAAACTACAAGTAACTAAGACTACTGCTATACATTATATACCTTACAAGTGTGAATGTGGATTAATACTAATAGATTTACATGAAGGTAATATATTCAGAGACTAGGAGGTAGCGCGCCAGTGCGTTGCTAATTTAGCATTTTTGTGTTTAGTTTCTGCTCATCTTGCGAGTAAGGTTATGGACCGTGCTTTTTCTACCCTGTTTAACCAAAATGCAGCAACTGCGTTGAGTAGCATAGCTATCATGCACATCAATGCATGAACAGTGATCCTTTTTATACTCCTGACCCGATGTTTCTCTAAACATAGCTGTTCTTTGAGCCTAGAATTAACCCGCTCAACCGAAGACCTCAACCTGTAAAGCCGCTTCTCGTCTGTTGGCCCATGAGTTCTAAAATACCGGTCCACTCTCAACAATCCTTTCTGACCTCGACGCTGATTTGCTGGAAAAGGAATCACCACCCTAATTCCCTGAGAGGAAGCCTGCTCTCTTAGGTTTTTGCTAGAATATTGCGAATCGGCAACAAACAGTCTTACACGACCTTTGGTTGCCTTCAAAGTCTTTTCAAGGAGTGCAGGAGCATGTTTCTTCTCGTTATCATTAGCTGGAGCCGCAATAACTGCCAAAGGCAATTCAGATTTCGCGTCTACCGCAATGTGCAGCTTGTAGCCCAACTCGTAAGTTTTGCCGTTCCTACCTACTCTGGCTTCAGGATCGGCGCCTCCGCGGCTGTTTTCATGAGGATCGCGTTTGCTGTAAGCTTTGATGAAAGTGGCATCCATCACTATGGTCTTGCCAATGATCAATCCGCCCTTAAGCAGTTCATCGACTAAACTGTTCATTATTCTCTCAAGCCTTTCTACTCCGACGCGATTCCTAAACCTCGTCATCTGTGAAGGATGATACGGCTTCTGCTCAGCTTCAATATCGCAGACCTCACGCAAATCTTGATCATACCACAACCGCCGATACAATTCCCTGTCGCTTGGAATCTGCTTAACCCTCTTCACTATCAACGCTTTGAAAATTCCAATAGGTTTTCTCGGAGGTCTCCCTGCACCTTCCTGATGGTAGGCTTCAGACACAACCTCCTCTATGTTATCCAAGTTCAAACTACGCAAAACGGAGCAAGAACCCTCATTCTTCTCCATACTATACTGCTTATTCAATCGAACACAAATTGATAAAGCAAGAAAATGTCAATCCAAATAATTTAGCAACGCACTGGCGCGCGTTTACGAAGAAAGAAAGCGTGGTTTAAAGTCTAAAATATTAAGCAATTCGCTACTTCTTTTCATTTAGTCTAACTTACCGCGCAATAGGGCTACTTCAGGCTTTTCTAGCAAAGTTTTTTATATTTATTGAAACAAACTGAGCGAGTTAGGGCACGTATCAATAGCGTGCTACCGAAGAAACATTAAGGGATAAACATGAAAGTCAAAGTTTGGAAGCTTCTAGGTTTAATGCTCATTGCGATTTTTGCTTTGTCAGCAGCCAACGCAAGTGCAACACCTACTATGTCAAGTATGGCTGGTACATATGTCGAACAAACTTCGAGCGGAACAGGATATACTATAATTCTTTATGAAAATGGCACGGGACTATTTAGTACATATTCTGGCACATGGCATATAGTCAACTCAACCACTTTCGAAGGCATATATGTAATACTAGGCATAACTCAAAACGATTATTTCACAATCACAAATAACGGTTTCACCGCAGTTCAAACAGGAAACGTGTACGTTAAAACTACGTCTGCGTCATCAAGCCCAACTGCATCTGCTTCCGCTAGCCCGACAACTTCTGCAACTTCTACACCAAAGGTACCGGAATTCAGCAATGCAGCGCTCGTTTCAGTATTCGCAGCAATACTAGTTGTGACCTTATGTACAGTTGCTATGCGCAGGAAAAATTCGAAAAAACTTCGAAACTAACATAGACGAAACTGAGAGAAAAATGGAAATTCTCAGATTTTCCACTCCTTTTTTTGTTTTTTTGAGAATCAGTAACAAAAACTTTCAAAGCTTCGGCGCCTTATGTTCCAGCAAACTATGCTGCACTACTCACAGACGTTCTAAACGGCTCATTGGTCACTGTTATTTGGGGTCCTCAGGGCACGACTACGGGGTCGGGGACTCCAATACAGCCTCAACTTTTTCCTCTCTAAGGTCTTTTCCCTTGAATGCCCTATGTGTGGTGGAAAGCTGGAATAGCAAGTTGACAAAGCGCAACTCCACATAGTTATTGAATCAGCCCGTTCTTTTGAATCTGACCTGCAAAATCCGCTATTAACCTGAGCAAGGCTTGAGTTTGTTCGTCTGTCGGTTTTTGCTTAATAACGTATTTCACCTCATTGCCCGCTGCTTCGAAAAGTCCTGTTTCTAATAGTCTTTGCTTAAATGATTCAGCGAGTTTCTCTCCATCCTGAACTTTCTTCACAATCGAAGGAATATAAGTGTAAATCGTTTGACTGAAAACAGATGATAGAGGATAACCCAGCGCGCGCGATGAGCAAAATAAACACAGAAAAGCTAAATTAGCAACGCACTGGCGCGCTAAACCTCAAGAACTTTATTCACGAAGGATTTAATATTCCCAACTTTTAGTATACGATTAATGCTAACAACCAAGAGATCGTCGTGAAAAAATGAAAAACTCGCAAGAGGAAATAAAATGTGGCGGCTCTAAAATGATTTCGGTTGACGGCAAGTACAGGGTTTGGACCAAAAAAGTCGGCAACAGCGACATAAAAATGCTTACTTTGCACGGAGGACCAGGCTTTACGCACGAGTATTTGGAGTGTTTTGAAGATTTTTTGCCACAGGCTGGAATTGAATTTTACTATTATGACCAGCTTGGGTCTTTCTATTCTGACCAGCCAAAAGACAAGAGTTTATGGAATGTGGAGCGTTTTCGCGAGGAAGTAGAGCAAGTGAGAACGGCGCTGGGCTTAGATAATTTTATTTTGTATGGCTCATCGTGGGGAGGAATGTTAGGGATGGAGTACGCCCTGAAATATCAGCAGCACCTTAAAGCGTTAGTCATTTCAAACATGACCGCCAGCGTCAGTTCCTACCTGGAATACCTCAACGAATTACGCGGGAGATTACCGCTGAAAATGCAAGAAATCCTTAACAAATATGAGAATTTAGGCGAGTACAATGCACCTGAGTATCAAGAAGTCTTGAGCAAGAGGCTTTACATGAAGCATTTCTGTCGCGTCGACCCTTGGCCGGAACCAGTGGAACGATGCATTAAACACGTTAATAATGACGTGTATAACACAATGCAAGGTGCAAACGAATTTGTGGTCACAGGCACATTCAAAGACTGGGATAGATGGAACGATATTTGTAGTATCAAAGTTCCTACGCTTCTTTTTGTGGGCCGCTATGATACTATGCGCGTGGAAGACATCCAAAAAATGGGTAAGCTAATCCCTAATTCTCGCGTGGTCATCTGCGAAAACGGAAGTCATCTTTCCATGTACGATGACCAGAAAACGTACTTCCGCGCCCTTATCGGGTTCATCCAAGATGTTGAAGCAAACAGATTCTGAGTGAGTACATTAATGTCGCGTCGTCATTCCCTAAGCGCGCGTGCTTTATTAAAACTTGACGAGAATACTGCAACCGTTAGGTTGCAGATGAATCGGCAGTAGGTTCTTTTGCTAACTCGCTAAGTGTGTTTCCTAGACGGCAGGTTGCGTCTACCGTCTAGGAGGTGACAC
>Ga0208038_1000039_pt1 | contig 157564 bp, 173 predicted proteins | sample June2015DPH_16_1_FD_184714 | JGI IMG/M metagenome (GOLD analysis project Ga0208038, IMG submission 184714) | Peatland microbial communities from SPRUCE experiment site at the Marcell Experimental Forest, Minnesota, USA - June2015DPH_16_100... | ecosystem: Environmental > Terrestrial > Soil >...
AACCTGTCAGACCCGCGCCAGGCTGCCGAAGCGAAGGAGCGCAAGGTTATGCCGGCACGCTGTCCGGGGTTTATCCGGGATGCCGTGGAGATTCTTGAAGGGCTGTTGTAGCGTTCGCGCTTCCTTTCTTTCTTCTTTTTCGGTAACCACACGCAGCGGATGCCATTTGTCGGAGCGAAGCAATTACGCATCGAAACGTCAACCGCGCGGCGTGGGTGGTTCGTGGGATCTAACCATTAGCGTTGCCGCTGCCGGCGCCTGACGGTTCCGATTCAGCTTGGCTGCGTGATCATCGCCTTGGAGTCGGCAGTCAATGGATGAGAGCAAAGCAGAACGGCTCTTTTTCCTGAACATCGAGGCATCCGCTGCCTGAGCACGTTTTTGATGTTTATATAAAGTATTGGGGGCATACGCGCTTCGCAGTATATTAAGCCGCGAATAGATGTAATGCTGGAGCGATCATAAACAAGTATGCTAGACTAATAGGCAAGAACGCACCCATGCACGTTTAGGCACAGCTTTGCTATTAATAGCGTGAGGCACGGAGTTGACCTAAGCGTTTACAGCAGGTGCTGGGGCATACAAACATCAATACGACCGCAATTCACTTGAGATTCAATGACCAAGACCTGCAAGACGTGTATGCTAATGTGCCCTTTTAATGAGGCATAATAAGGGGGCAAAATGGATAGAAGAAAGACGGCGAAGATAGCCTGTTACTTGGGCTTCCTGCTGATACTAATAGCCTTCCTGTTCCTTTTTCTGCCTTTAGTGATGCCGTAGCGAATTCACTGCATGACACGTTGTTAGACCGCACCCCACATAAGCTTGAAATTCTTCTCACCTTGGTCAAAGATGAAATCCTTTACTAGGAATACTTTTCCACGTTTAGCGTTGATTTCAGTTACGCCACTATTTTTGCCTACCCTTCCATCGCGATTGATAAATTGAAGATCCCAATGTACAGCAACAACGTTGGTTCCGGTAAGATCAAAGATGTTCCGGACACAGATGTTTTGAATATCGAACTGAATTTTCGGGAATTGGTCGAAATAATTCCGGAACCAGCCTTCGACAGCATCCCTTCCCTTGAAAGTGCCGCTTTCAGGTATTTCGCCGGGGTAGATGTACACCCCATCATCCCGCCACGCTGACATGAACTTGGACAAGTTGTGTTGGTTCAAGGCTTCGAAAGAATTAGCTATGGTTTTTTTGGCAATAAATACTCCAATCATTAGTCTCTCCCTTCAAATTAATGTATGACTTACCTGTCAGAGGTTTGCGTATCCAAACGCGCGGTTTTAGCTACTTATTTCTCTAAAAAGAACTGCTCGGAGCCTGCTTCATACTCTATAAAAAATGAGAGAAGGAAGCGCAAACGATCCCCCTCTATTCACGCAGAATTACCGCTTCATTGCTGCCATTACTTCTGCTTTGGCTTTCAAAACTCCGCTGGCAACTTCCTTCCCTGTTTCGTAGGGCGCTAATTCGCGCACCTCGCTCTCAATGAACGGGTAGAATGAGAACGACCTGCTGAACTCATCTTTGGACTCTCCGGCAGCAATTACATATCTTGATGTTCCATCTAAGAAAAAGCCGAACTGTTGTATTTCACCCGTCTGTAACAAGTTGTCCATGGCTGCCCACAGCATCTCAGTGAAGTTTAGTCGCTCAGCCGGCTCGGTCGGCATCGGAGCCATCGGGTTGATATTCCACAAGCCCAAAAAATTTCGCCATATCTTTCACTTCTTCTCATGTTGGCGGCGGTGGCGGTGACCGCCGTTTTTACAGTTTAAAAACGACAACGCGTGGGTGTGACTTAAAGAGATGTAACTGGAGGGTGTTACGTTCTTTATCTTAAAAACCAGACAAAATCGACCGCGCAGCCATTGGGTAAGCGTCCACTTTTCAAGCTCTTCAGTCAACAGCAAGCGTGCTACCGCATAGTCGCGTGGTCTTGGCGTAACCTTCCGCCCTTTTTTGCTTTGTAAGGCCTCAAACGCTACACGGACTTGTTACATAGGATTAAGTGGCCCGTTGACAAGGACTCAAGATGGAGGTGATGTACATGACCAAGTTCTTCATCAAGTGGTGGGTTGACCCTCTAAAGACGCCTAATACGCGTGAAGATACCGGGAAGCTCTTTTTGTCGATGCTCGAACCAGTGAAAGCCGATTTGAGCGCCGGCAAGCTTATTGACTGGGGGCAGTTCACCAACGGACGGGAAGGCTATGCGATCAGCGAGTTAAGCGAATCAGACCTTTTCGCAGTCATGCAAAAGTGGATGTCGGTCATAGCGTTTGACGTTTTACCCGTGCTCAGCGTCGAACAATCGATAGAAGCAATAAAGCAATTAGCTGCGGCGATGCAGGCCCGGTGACCCGCATTCGCCTTTTTTTTACTGCTTACATTTCTGCATACGTGATTCCCGGAGTAATGTGCCGACTTCCGTATTCGTGTGGCGACTGGTCAATTTCACGCCGCGACACATACGACTTATTTTGCTTCGGGACTTGAAGTAAAGTTTAGGATTTACTGGCTTACACGGCGATGTTACGGTATACGCGGCTTATTGATGACTTAGAGCGCAGGATCCTCTAAAAACGCTTAATACGTTGCGCGTGTAGGGGACAAGAATAATGACACGTGGAACCGAACGCGACGCCGCCGATTGTAACATTGATAATATAGACGAGTACCACGCTATGCGCGACGAGGCTTTCACGAATGTAAAAGCGCCGCCTCCTAGTGAGTACGACATAGCGCAGTTCAAAGAAGCGTTTGCCGATAACGACGACGAATTTGATTATGACAGGCCGGAGCGAAACGCTAAACAACGCGCTTTAATCTGGTATTCAGATACCCTCTATAGCGCGTCGGAGCTGCTCGTCATTATGCCCGAAGTCGTACCGGATTGTAACGAGTTTGACGGCGTTAAGACGATTCAGCTATTAACCGCTATGTATCCCGAAGCGTACTTTTTACCTAGTAGAGAGTATGGTGTCGCTATCTTCGTTTATCCTCCGAATGGCACGACGGCGCTAAAGACGCCAAATAAAATAGAGATCGAGCGGCTTAAAGCGGATAGCTGCACGATTCACGTGATACAACGTGAGGATAAGCTAATACACGTAATAGGACTATCATTCGACTGAGCTAAGATATTATGACACGCGGAAGCGAATGGTGGGATAGTTGCGGCTCAATGGGGTAAACGGGGGTAAAACGGGCAGGATAGTTCGACATCACGGCGAGTATGTGCGCGTTCGGCGCTGTCCTTATTGTTATAAACTTACTGATATCTACGGCTCCGTGTGTAAAGAGTGTGTAGATAAACGAGATAAGGCGCGCGACGACTTCTTTAAGTTTGTATTCAAGAGGCGCGATTTGTACGCGTCATAAGAGGGGGTAAAAGGCATGGGTAAACATTCAAACATAAGCGACGTATTATCCGACGCCATAAGCGAGATAGATGATATTTTACGCAGTGATACTGAGAGATACACAGGAACGCTCCGCTTTAGGATTCTATGGGCACGAGCGGTGATGGATTTAGTAAGAGCGGAGTTAGATATGCCGCCGGAGTTTTGACGGACGAATTCGGCACAGCAACCGAAGCCTAATACAGGCTCCAACAGCAGCCCCAGATCAAGCGCGTGGTCGCATTACAAGCATCCGTTGCCTGAGCACGTTTATGATGTTTATATGAAGTATTGGAAGGACGTGCGCTGCGTTCTATGAACGGTTGCAGTTCATCAGCCAAGCGTGCGAGTCCTCTCTTCTAGCAACTCCTTTATCCGCTGTGCTGCAGGGACTGCTTGTGCCCATAGTAGCTCGAAGGTAGAGGTGAGACACTTAGCGTAGGTTTGGTCATCGGCCCAGATGGCGGTGATAGGCGCACCAAGCGAGATGCGTTGGACATTAATAATGCTCACACACGTCTTTCTATCTGATACCGAGAAGCTCAACCCTTGATACCGATCGAAGCAGCGGATGTCGGCACCCCCGTCCAAGAGCTCTTGAACCAGTTCAGTTTCTGCAGAAGAGGCATCGGTGCCCGAAATATCTACTATGCCTCGTACACGCACACCACGCGCGACGAGTGTCGTAAACGCTTCAGTTATGCCCGCTAGAGCCCCAATTGGCAGCGCCCCCGTAGGAAAGACAAAAACATGCTCTTCCTTTATCGACGCTGTGCGAGATAGGGAGATGCCTACGAGTTCCTTCATGTTTTTAATTATCTTAAACGTGGAAACTTCTTGAGGGGGGCGAAACTGCTGCCGTTTTGCAAGCTCTTGCAGCTCTTGCTTTCGCGCTTCCATCTCACGTAGTTCGCTCTCATGCTTCTTGACTGCAGAATCAAGGGCCGTATCGAGATCTACTGCCGCATAAACCGTCGGCGATTCGAGCGACGGACGCACCATGCCCTTGTCGATGAGGCTCGTGAGGGTGCGGTGTATGTCTTCCCGATAGGTGTGCAGCGATTTGGCGAGCGGGGACGGAGTCTTAGGGCCGTACTCGAGCAAGTGTAGATAGAGTTGCGCCTCTTTTTCGCTGAGCCCGAATCCAATTAAACGGTGCGTGAACTCATCGTCACTGGTCATCACTGATCACAGTGTCTGTGCGCTAAATGATAGATATAGGTTAGCTTCGAAAAAGTAGAGAAGAGGTCAAACGCGCTGTGTGAGGTTATAGCGCCACAATTCAATGCATCAGTAGTATCGAGACTGCATCTTACACTGCACGCCTGAGCGGCATCGCTTAGAAGCACTACAAACATCCACTGCCTGAGCAGGTTTACGACGTCTGATAAAGTATTGGCAACGTTATATGACTTTACGGCTTTGTGCAAAGATAAGGCGTGAGGCTTTATTTCCTCGCTAGGTTGTCATATCTGCACTATGTAGTTTTGCGTCTCTTCTTTCTTAGACCCAGCAATGAGTTCATAATAGTCGAAATTCTGCTCTGGAGTCTCTTCATAGAACAAATAACGCGCCTTCACTTCAACGAAATCAGGACAATGTTTTTTGATTTCGTCTTCAATAAATGACTCGTCTTTTTGAACACTTAAATCGGTCATTTTTGCCCACTTCACAGTTACTATTTCCGAAAATAACACGACATTTCTGGGGCTTTAATCTTATGCTGCCATTTCAGCATTAGGAGTGGTTATGTAGCCATTCCAACATATTTATTGACGCTTACTTGAGTCTTCTCGCTATCGGTTTTGATGTTTCTGGCAGAGCCTCGAAATCGGCTTGGGTCTTCTTGCTCACGCTGATGGTTGCTTATCGTCTAACCGTTCTCGCAGATTTCGAGCACAGAAATCGCCAACTTTTCTGCGTCGTGTGCGCACATCACCTGCTGCAACAGGTCAATGATCTGGCGGAGAGGTGGCTCAGCAGCCTCTTTCTGGTCTCGGCGACTTTGCGGCCCTGCTAGAATCGATGTGGCAAACGTCGCGTGGGCTTGAGCAAGCTGCTCTTTTAGCTCAAGCGCAAACGTTCGCAGGTACGATCCGTCGAGGCGTTCGGCTCTGCTGAGGCAGTAGCTGCAGGCCGCCCCGTATATTATCACATACCTTAGTTGGGCGTCTCACCGCGCTCGTTCTACGCTTTTTAGCAGCTGGTCAAGTGGCACTGTGCAGGGGTAGCAGCGCTATCGTAACTGACGGCGGCCTCGCAGACCGGCAGCGTGTCTTATTTTTTCTGGGAGTGAAATTTAGCCCCGGCTCGGTTGACCTCGACGGCTCCTGTAGCTCCGATGAAACTCTCCAGAATCGGCAGCGGAGCGAAATACGCAGAGCTACAAAGCAGCACCGCGCAACTCTAACATGTTAGGGTATAAATTACCCTTCGAGGAGTTAATGTCAGAGAAAGGTTCATATCAATCTAGGACAACGGGACAAAACATGGAAAGGACGAAAATTTTAGTCTCTAAGGAGGCGCGGGAGCTGCTAATCGGCTTTCAGCTTAAGGAGGCTGCTCGGCTAGGCAAAAGAATCTCGCAAAGTGACGCGCTAGTTATAGCTGTTGAGCTTGCGAAGCAAGCGAGAGACACGGAGAGGGGCGATTGATTGGAAAGGTTGAATAGGTAGTTGTGAGATGTCAGATAAATCGGTGAGATTATGCAACTTATAGGAAAATCGAAGATAGGCAAGAAATGTTCAAAGCCAAGCATCACGTATCCGTTAATCCATCTACCAAAAGAGTATACCGAAATTATGGGCAGCCCAGTCAACATCTATGAGACCGAGCTTGAGGGCTGCACTGCATTTGTTATCACCCTTGAAGATGAAGAGAAGAATCGAGTGGCAAGCCAAGTTGCGCAACCTGACTCAAAAGTTGGACAACCAAGACTTCAGAATGCGGCAGATTCTCGCCTTGCTGCCTTAGAATCTAAAACAGATACTATTTTACAATTCATACAAGCAAATAGCAGTGCTAGTCATTCTATATCAAAAAAAGGAGCGCCCGAGTCGGGATTTGAACCCGAGTCGGAGCCTCGACAGGGCTCCATGATAGGCCGCTACACTACCCGGGCTTGCGCACGCAAAGCGACTGCCTGACGCAGCACAGCTTACTAGCCAACTATGGATAATAAAGCTTTCTGCGATGCTTTGGGGGCTTTCCTTTGCCTCTGACTGTTTCGTGGAATCTGATGTATTTTTGGCTAAGACTTCAGAAGGCTGTTCTACACTTGTACACTGTTTTAAAACTCCTTCGCTCTGTTTTAAAACTGTCACCTTTTGGCATGACATGGTCGGTAACTGTCAAAAAAGCACGTTTTCCTTCACGTTCAGTTAAAAAAGATGGCAACGGTGTGTCCGATTACGTCGGCACACTGTTGCGGTAAGCGAAGTTGCGGATGGCTTACGCCCTTTCTAGCCGAAAGAGAACCGATCTTTGATTTTCCGATGTGCTGCATAACGAAACTACGTATCAATCAACGACGATCGGGTACTATTCGGGCTACTAGAATAATAACCTATTTGGAAAGGCTCGTCTCGGCTAAGGACGGAATTGTGGCTTCGTGCGCTTCGCAATTGCCGATGCTGCGTGAACAGTAGGGTAGTCGTGCGACAGCTTAGAGCTTTAGACACTTTTTTGTGCGCGCTCATCGGTCGCATTGCGTGGAACGCGTTGCGAGCGATAATCCTTCTTTTTCATCAGCGACACGGGTCAGATACGGCGAACGTTTCTCGACTTAGACGCCTTACCTCGCCATTGTTTTGGATCTTCAATGAGTAGAAGAACTATGACTATTAATGGAATAACGATGCCAGCTGTGTAGCTCCAGTAAAACCCGTTCAGGTAGGTCAGATACCCGAAGCCAACCACTAAACAAAGCAATAATAGAAACTCTATGATCCTAAACGGACTCATCTCTCCCCCTCCTCGTATTTCATTCTGCGCAACTCAAAACTCCAGACTTGTTCAACTGCGTACTCGAGAATTGTGCAACGACTTAACCGTTGCCTTTTGCCTTTTGCCTTTGTCCCGCCGCCGTAATTGGCTCTCGCAACCTAAGGCGCGTCAGCTAAGTACTGAGCGCCATTGCAGGCGCCATGCTGAGAGCGACAAAAAAATAACGCAAAGAACACTGTGAGATGGGTTTCAAGCCTAACGAATGTAAACGATGTGGAAGATGCGCTGGCAATACTTACACAATTGCCATAAGTCGATTATGCATCATTCGATGAATATCGACAGCTTCCAGAACTATTTAATGCAAATGTGGGTCTAGCGCCCTATTTTACAATATCTTTGAGTATTGCCTTTCGATATTGGCACCTCTCCGCGTGAGCTGTAAACAGCCTCAAGAGAAGCACCGCCCAAAAGCGGCCTGCGTGCAACCAAACACCGCGAGGGAGCGCAGCGAACCGAGTGGTAAGGGGCCTAGTTCGCGGTCGGGCCTGGCGTTGTTGTATCTAAGGGAAGCAAAACGACGCTCAATAGTGTTGAGCCCCTTTTTTGGCCAAGCTTTGACTAGCAGACACCCAACGGGGGCCTATGGCTTTCCTGCTTTTCAAAATCACAAGAGGGGGAACCAATCAGGTAAGGCGTAATAACTTTCAAACAGAATGAGTGAACGACTAGCATGGTAGCAAAAGAATCACCAGAATCATCAATTAAACGTCAACTAATCATCAGAGGAAGGCATTCCGAATTTTATAACGCGGAGCCCTTAGTTATTACAAGAGATAAAGGAATGATATCAAGCGACGATATGAGGGTAACCTCGGGCTATAATAGCGCAGCGTGTTCCTATGGTCCTTTCCTTAGCTCTTAGCTCATTATTTCTTTTTTGATTCGGAGCTATCTCCTGTCGCGAACTATTTTCTCCATGTCCTGTCCCGACTTTTCCAAGTCGGCAAGCGTCATCACAGGCGTCATATCAATATCAGCCTCCCAATCGAGCCACGGCGGCTCGGTCACTACAGCCATTTTATCAATGCTCGGCATATCCAGCACGAAATATATTGTCCGCTGTCCGTGAGAGGGCGTAAAGTACAGCTGCTCTGGCTTCACGTCGTCGACATACTTCATGAGTTGTTTGAATAACGTTCCACTCTTTATCAGGGGATTGGCGATTTCGGCGGGTATTGTACATTTAACCATAAAACGCATGGTATAACCTCATATCAGATTCACAGTGCGCACCAATAAACTTTCGTCGCAGAAAATGCGGCAGCTCAATTATGCCGGATGACGGGCAATAAAGCTGCCGGCTGATCGTTAATGAGCTGGTAACGCCGGCGGAGGTTATTGAGGGATAGCAACGTGTTCCTTTTCCCAGTTCCGTAGCTCCCAGCTCATTAATTCTTTTGAGGTGCCGGATAATGCCAGTAGGAGACGCCATTACAGCTGGCTCGGAAGCACCCCAAAATAGATGCCAACGCCCCATATGACAAGAATCAGCACGAGAATCAGCACGATTGCGTTCATCGCCTTTATCCACCTGTCATTCATCCCGACGTAGGTAATAGGCATACGTAGCCTTGTTATCGCATCCACTTATCGTAATCCTTTGTGACCAACAAACGTAACAAACATCTATTTTCAACGAGCGAGCGCTCGTGCAATTTACGTCGCGTTCCAATGGTATTCACTCGACGAGCAGCTGATACTTCTCCTCTAGGCAAATAACCATATGAGCGCTATGAGCTACGAATCCTCACTCAGCACCGCCTGCACCTTTGCGTCGCCACGTTCAGCGAACTCTATTAGCTGTCGAAAACCTTGTCGGCTTAGGCTGCCGCAGTAACTTAGTTTGGGATGGAGTGGCGTTTGGTGGACCCTCAGATTGAAGGGAAGCACCGCCCACAAAAAGCGGTTTGCATGCAACGAAACAAAGCGAAAGTCCGTTTTTAACGTCCTCTTCAGTCACGATGCGACTCGTCCATGCTTACGTATTTTGAGGACTTTCGGCATCTTCAAGAAGAGTTCAAACGCCAGAAAGCGTGTGTCAAAGGTGGTATTGGTTAAATACTTGAGAAAACCTTTCGTGAAATTGAGCACCTTGCGTTTGGCGTATATGCATTTCTATTTGCTCAGGACTGTGTCTCGCGCCACATCCAAGGTTGCTTTGCTGATTACGCCGTTAGTGCCGCCGCACAGAATCTCTGTCGCCTTTTTCATCCAGTTAACGCTCTTTCGCTCGAGACCAGCAGTACGCCACTTTCTGTAGTTCGTTAGCTAACGCCGGGAAAATGTCAAGTTGAGCGTGCTGAGGTTTTGCTGCTCGCGCGGGCCAGGTAGAAATCCCATCTGTACCTTTTTGGGGATAGGAGCATTACTGTGGCACCTGCTAGGCAATACAATATCGTTGTCAATTCTGAAACAGGGGTCGAAAAGAGAGGGAAGACTCGGCAGAGCTCCATGAGAGGCCGCTACACTACCCGGACTTGCGTATGCAAAGCGACTGCCCGACGCAGCACAGCTTACTAGCCGAGTATTGATAACAAAGCTTTCTGCGAAGGTGCGTGGGCCTTAGAAGCAATCTAGAACGACGGGGGCGGTTAGCAAACGCGGGGAACGGGATCGCCTAGTGGGGTATCGACAAAGCGAGTTCCGCCAATCTGTGTCGTCATTAGCACTTTTTGCCCCTCCTTTACCTCGCCAATTATCGCAGCATTTTTCCCGTACTTGGTTGCCTTGATCGCGTTGAGCACCGCTTGCGCGCTATCCGCTTCGACACCGATAAGCGCCTTCCCCTCGTTGGCAACTTCCAGCACATCAATACCAAGCATCTCGGCCGCAGCTCGTATCGAGGGATTGATCGGCAGAAGCTCCTCTCTAATAATGATCTCCACGCCGCTCTTGTGTGCCATGTCGTTGAGGGCGCTCGCGACGCCTCCTCTCGTGGGATCCTTCATCGCCGTGATAGTCCCCGACTCAGCAACGTCGAGTGCGGCCTTGACTGTGGGCCAGATGGGGGCGACATCCGAGCGCAGCTCCGTGCGAAAGTGGAAGTCCTCCCGCTTGGCAAGTACCGCGATGCCGTGATCGCCGATCGTGCCTGTGATGATGAGCTTATTCCCGGGCTTAAGACCGCAGTCACGCACCGGTTTCTCAACACAACCGATCCCCGCCGTGTTGATGATGATCTGATCGAGTGCACCCTTCTCCATGACCTTCGTGTCGCCGGTCACGATCGCCGTGTCAACCTCCTGGGTCGCCTCGTCCATAGACGCCACAATCCGGCGCAAATCACTGATCGCGAAGCCGTCCTCCATGACGATGGCACTCGTCAGCGCAAGCGGCGCCGCGCCCATCATCGCCAGGTCGTTGACCGTCCCGGATATCGACAGCCGTCCGATGTCCCCTCCGGGAAAGAAGATCGGCTTGACCACATGGGTGTCTGTCGTGAGCACGAGATAGCCACCTTGCGCCAGCGGAATGGCAGCGCCGTCGTCCAACGATTCCAAGCCAATGCCACCGACGTTCTTGTTCTTAATCTTCGTCAGAACGTCAGCAATAAGGGCGTTCATCATCTCGCCGCCCGCCCCGTGAAGCAAGCTTACGCGTTCGTCGCCCTGTGCTCCTTGTGTTTGCATAATCCAGTCGCCTCGCTGTCTAGCTCTCGTCTTCGAGCTCGACCTCAAGATTCTTAATACAGATGCCCCGTCCTGAGAGCAGCTCGTACATACCACCGCACTTAGGACACACGTAGTCTTCATCGCCCAACGCGCCCTCAAAGCCACACTTGCACTTAGCGACGGCGGGAAGCGTTTCTACTCTCATTTCGACGCCCTCAAATGGACCGCCTTCAGTAATCATCTCAAAGGAGAACTTGAGCTGCTCGGGGTTCACCATCGCGAGCTGCCCAACCTCGACCGTCACCGAGATCAGCCGTTTCACCGGTCGGCTCTCGACCGTTTCCTTCACGACGTTGACGATTTCGGTCGCGATGCCAAACTCATGCATTTTCCTGCTCGAACTCTTCCAACTCCTTAAAAATCGCAAGCGTTTCGAGAGCAGCTTCCTTGCTGAGCTTCTCGATGGCGAAGCCTACGTGGATCAGCACGTAGTCCCCTGGACGGACGTCCTCGACGAGATCTAGGCTTATCTCCTGTTCTAAACCGCCGTAGTCAACGACGCCTTTATTCCCTTCGACCTTAATAACCTCTGCAGGAATTGCAAGACACATGCGGATTGACTCCTATAACAAGCAACAGTGCGAAGCCTGTCGTGAGACCCGGTCACAGAAAGAACCGCATAAGCTTCGTGTTCGATATGTACTTTTGTCCCGGGGTCATATATAGCTTCCCTCGCCCCGCTTGGCTGTATACGCGCTAAAAGGTTTTTAAATAAAGCGCTCACTATATCCTCTGTCGAGCGACCTGCTGCAAGACGCGTGGTCCTTTTTGACTTTTTGTCCGTGTGCAAGGCGGAGTTCTGCTGATATGAGCGACCCAATCGAATCAATAAAGCGCTACGAATTCAAGCGCGTTATCGAGAACCTCGAGGGAAAGAAGGGCCAAGCGACGGAACTCATCACCATCTACATCCCGCCCGACAAACAGATCTCAGACGTAACGAGTCAGCTGCGCGACGAGTACGGCCAGGCGGCGAACATCAAGTCGAAGAGCACCCGAACCAACGTGCAGAGCGCGCTCTCGTCGATCATGTCGCGCCTCAAGTACTATCGCTTTCCGCCGTCGAAAGGCCTCGTGATCTTCACCGGGACGATATCGCTTGGCGGCGACAAGACGGCCATGGAAACGTTGGTTGTTGAGCCTATCGAACCCATCAAATCTTATCAGTACCGCTGCGATTCGACCTTCAACCTCGAGCCCCTCAAGGAAATGCTCAAGGAAAAAGACGTCTTCGGACTCGTCGTGGTCGACCGAAACGAGGCGACAGTCGGTATTCTCGACGGCAAGCGCATCAAGCCGATCAAGCACCTTACTTCAGGCGTTCCGGGAAAACACACGAAGGGCGGACAGTCGCAGCGCCGTTTTGAGCGGCTCCGGCTCATCGCCATCCACGAGTTCTACAAACGCATTGGAGAGGCGGCGAACAACGAGTTTCTCCAACACCCCGAACTTAAAGGCGTGCTCATCGGAGGCCCCAGCCCGACCAAGGAAGAATTCGTCGACGGCGAGTACCTCCATCACGAACTGCAACAGCGTATTCTCGGGGCGTTCGACGCCTCCTACACGGACGAGTTCGGCCTCTCCGAACTCGTCGAAAACGGCGCCGAAGTGCTGCAAGAGCTCGACTTGATGCGCGAGAAGAATGCAGTAGAGCGCTTCCTTAAAGAGCTGGTGCACGATTCTAACAAGGCGACCTATGGAGAAAAACAGGTTCGAAAGGCGCTGGAGCTGGGCGCCGTCGACACCCTCCTTCTCTCAGAGGCGCTTCGCATTCAACGCGTGACCAACCGCTGTCCTCTGTGCGGGTTCACGCTCGAAGAGACGATTCGCGCGATAAAAGGGGCGGGCGTGTGCCCTAAGTGTGAGGGCTCCATGGAACGCGTGCACGAAGAAGACGTCGTTGATGAGCTGATCCGCCGAGCAGGAGACACCGGCACGGCAGTGGAATTCATCTCAACCGATTTTGACGAGGGAGAGCAGCTAATGCGAGCATTCGGTGGCATCGCAGCAATTCTGCGCTTTGCGATCGACGAGCACTAAGGAGGACTTGGTGTTTCTGACCTTCCGCAAGCACGTCGAGCAGCTATTAGCTGAGGCGTTGGAAAAGTGCCAGTATCCTAGCAACGACCTGGCACTTACCGTCAAGCCCGGCTATGCTGATCTGACCAGCCTCATTGCCTTTAAGCTCGCGCCCGTCCTCAAGCTGAAGCCGCAGGAGATTGCGCAAAACGTCGCCGAATACCTCGGCGCCGATGAGCTCGTAGCGCTGGCTCAGACAGCGGGACCGTACATCAACTTCTTCGTGAGTAACGACTACCTGCGTCATACGATCAGCACCGTGCTTCAGGCGGATCGTAACTACGGCGGTATCGACGCGAAGGGGGTGGTGATTCTCGAACACACCTCAGCGAATCCTAACGGACCTCTGCATATCGGTCACATTCGTAACTCGGTGATCGGCGACACACTGAAGCGCTGTTTGCAGCAGGCAGGGTACCGCGTGGAGACCCAGTACTACGTCAACGATATGGGCAGACAGATCGCGCTCGTCGTCTGGGGCATTATGAACTTCGCGCTCACTGAGGGGAAGAAGTCAGATCACGCCACCGCCGATATCTATGTCAAGGCGAACGCCGAAGTGGAGCTCCACCCCACGAAGCTCGTTGAAGTCCGACAGCTTATGCAGCGCTTCGAAAGCGGCGATCAAGACGTAGAGTGGCTTTTCAAGGACGCGGTCGAATTTTGCTTGCGCGGCATCAACCAGACCCTCAAAAACCTTCACGTCGCCCACGATCGGTTCGTGTGGGAGAGCGAGTTCCTCGACGACATCGACGGCATCATCGCCGAGCTGCGAAGCCACGGAGTCACCGAATGCGACGGGTCAACGCACGTCGATTTATCGCCGTTCGGTATCAGCAAGAACCTCGTGGTGCGGCGCTCTGACGGCACGTCGGTGTACGCGACGCGCGATATCGCCTACCACGTCTGGAAGGCGGGGAGATGCAACCGCATGATCGACGTACTCGGCGCCGACCACAGGCTCACCGCCCTTCAGGTCGGCAAAGTACTCGAACTCCTCAGCATCAACGCTCCCGAGGTCGTGTTTTTTGAATTTGTCTCGCTACCCGAGGGCTCAATGAGTACGCGTCGGGGCCACTTCATCAGCGCCGACGAGGTATTAGAAAAGGTGACCGAAAAAGCGTACGAAGAGGTCGACAAGCGGCGCCCGACGCTGTCAGAAGACGAAAAACGCGCGATAGCACAAGCGGTGGGCATCGGCGCCACGCGTTATGACATGGTCCGAGTGTCGGCGGACAAGTCGATGGTCTTTGACTGGAACGAAGCCCTCGATTTCGAACGTCAGGGAGGGCCGTTTCTACAGTACGCGCACGCGCGCGCGACCAGCATCCTCACAAAAACCACGTTCGACAATCAGTACGAGCCAGACTTACTGACCGACGAATACGAGGTGAAGCTTATAAAGCTATGTGCACTGTTTCCCGCAGTGATCGAGGACGTCACCACGAACTTCAGCGTGAGCGCGCTGGCCGCCTACGCGCGCGAGCTTGCTGAGGCGTTCAATCAGTTCTATCGGTTCATGCCTGTGCTCTCAGCAGAGCCTGCGATGTCCCGCGCGCGGCTAGCTTTGGTGACATGTGCGCGCATCGTCTTACGAAACGTACTGAACTGTCTCGGAATCGAACCCGTAGATTCGATGTGAGCGTACGAGAGTGCCCGTTTATGCGACGAAAGAAGGCTAGCGACTCAGCCCCCCTGTCCTACCGCCAGACGCTGGCAAAACAGGGTTATCACGCCGTCGGCTGCGGCGGGGCCGTCAAAACCTGTCTTTGGCTGAAAAAGTCACTCCGCAACGAAGGCGTGTGCTATAAAGAGCAGTTCTACGGCATTCACGCCCACCGGTGCATTCAAATGACGCCAACACTGCGCTGCAATCAGCAGTGCCTCCACTGCTGGAGGGCCACTGATCTCGACGCAACGGAGAAGGTCACCTTCGACGAGCCGCAAGCCCTCGTCGAAGGGTCGATAGCGGCACAGAGGAGGCTTATCTCAGGCTATAAAGGTTCCTCGACAACGGACGTGCACAAGCTGGAAGAGGCTTATAACCCGAGCCAAGTGGCCATCTCACTCAGCGGCGAACCAACGCTCTACCCGTATCTCGACGAGCTTATCAAACGCTACCACAGCGAACGCATGACAACCTTCGTGGTGTCAAACGGCAGTCACCCGGAGGTGCTCGAAGATGTGCGCCCGACCCAACTCTATGTCTCACTGAATAGCCCGGACGAAGAGCATTTCTATGCGGTCTGCAGGCCGCAAACGCGTCGGTTTGAACACCTGCTCGAGTCGCTGCACGTTCTCGCTGATCATCCCTCGCGCACGGCGATTCGCATCACGCTCGCAAACGAGGTCAACGCTTTCGGAGAGCCGGGCTACGCGAAGCTCATCGAACTGGCCGAACCCGACTACGTCGAGGTGAAATCGTATATGCACCTCGGCTTCTCGCGAAAACGACTGCCGCGCACGGCGATGATGTCGTACGAAGCCGTTACGTCGTTTGCGCAGGACATCGCAGAGCGAGCAGGCTACGCCGTCGCCGCGGGATCTCCCGTTAGTCGCGTCGTCGTGCTCTCAAAAAGTGGGTCTACTGCGAGAATTAGTAACTAGCTGTTTGTTGACGACGCGCAGAATTCGCTCGCCGACAATCAAGGGTACGTGCATATGGGAACGAAGGCCGATATTGCGAAGCTCAAGGAGAAAAAAAATCTCTATGGACTGATTAATGCGCTGAAAGACCCCGACGCAGACATTCGATCACAGGTCGCCGAGGGGCTGGGAGAGCTGAAGGACGAAGCCGCCACAGACGCCCTGATAGAGGCGCTAAACGACGATCACTGGTCAGTACGCCGGAATGCCGCCTGGGCGTTGGGAGAGATCGGCTCTGCACGGGCTGTTCTGTACCTCATAGGCGCCTTCAAAAAAACCTGGGGCGGCATCGACGCGTATTGTGCCGAGGCGCTGGTGAAAATGGGCCGGCCAGCCGTCAAGCCATTACTGCAGGCCATTCATGGCCCAGACTCAAACACGCGTTACTGGTCGATCGAAGCTCTTGGACAGATCGGCGATGCGCGTGCTATAGAGCCTCTGATAGCACTGCTTTCCGACCGAGACGCAATCATCCGATACAGTTCAACCAAGGCCCTCGGGGCGATCGCCGATAGCAAAGCGTTCGATCCATTGACCAAATCGCTGCAAGATCCGAGTGACATGGTGAAGCGGCGGGCTCAGAAGTCACTACGCAAATTAGTGTCGCAGGAATCCGCGCAAAAGATCGACCTGCAGGCTGGAAAGCTGATCAAATTGATTGCCGTAGTAGAAACTGATGACGGGACGGTCAAAAACATAGAAATCGACGTAAAGTCGCCCAAAGAAAACACGACGCACGAGTAAAGGGGCGACCCACAGCTTTTTCCCTCTCCCTGCGTTTTTTAGCCTGAAACGGCGACGTGACGGCGATCCTAGCGCCACCGAGCCGGAGGTAAGCATTTATACCAGGATGACATGGTAGGAATTTGAACCAGCCGGGCTATCCTAAAACGAGCGCTGCGTCATTTTGGCGAGCGATCAGTAAGCGACACACTGTTCAGAGTTGGCATTGTTATGGCTCACGTGCCCCTTTTTATCGACCTGAGAGACAAGTGCATCGTCATATTCGGCGGTGGACACGTCGGAGAGAGGAAGGCCAAGATGTTTTGCGCCTATGGGCTAACCAAAGTGGTGAGCACGAGCTTCACCCCTGAATTGATGAAAATGGCAGACAGTGGGCTTGTCAATGCGATCGTCGACGATCTAAAAGACGTCAAAAAATACCTCGACGGCGCGTTCATCGTCGTTCCTGCGACCAACAACCGCGCGCTCAACGGATTGATAGCCGATCAGGCAAAGGCTATGAACATCCTCGTAAACCAGGTTGACGACATCGGCGAGGTTATCGTGCCGTCGGTCATCCACAAAGACGACATCCACATCGGGATCTCGACGATGGGGAAAAGTCCCGCGGCAGCCCGGTTTCTAAGGCTGCGCATCGAGGAGCTCATCGAGAACGTCGCCCTCATGGTTACGCTCCAAAACGAGCTGCGAGGCATTCTAAAAAAGGAGATTGACAGCCAGCTTGAGCGAAAGCGCATCCTTGAGTCAATCATCAATGACCACGGCGTGTGGATGGCACTGGCGCGCAGCTACGACGCGGGGCTCCACGCGGCGCTTGAAATCGTGGAACACGAGCGAATGAAGCCGCGCGCCACGACATAAGGGGTTCTCACGTGAATGGGATTACCAACCTCTCAATCTCGCACAAATGGGCAAGCCTGAACGATCTCGAGTGCGCCCGCATCGACAACCTAGAAGACGCGTTGCGGACAATGCGTTCAGCAGACGGTGTTCGTGAGTGTGCCATCGTGCAGACGTGCAACCGGATTGAGCTCTACCTCGACGTCAACAGCGAGTTCGACGTCGCCGCTTTCACCGGACGCTTCTTCCCGTCCGTGCCCCACGAGCTAATCGCCCACAATGAGTCACGCGAGTCACTCCGACACCTAATGCGCCTAGCATCTGGCCTCGATTCGATGATCGTCGGTGAGGACCAAATACTCGGTCAGCTTAAGGATGCGGTGGAAACCGCAAGCAAAGAGCGAACGCTGGGACCAGAGCTGAGCTTAGCGTTTTCCAAGGCCATCAAGGTCGGCAAGCGCGTGCGTACCGAGACGCAGATCAACCGCGGTTCAGTCTCCGTCGGCTCTGCCGCCGTCGACTTGGCCGAACGACTCATGGGCACCCTCGACGACAAGTCGATTCTGAGCATCGGGGCCGGTGAGCTGGGAACACTCGTGGCGGTCGCCCTCGCCGAGCGAAAACTGAAAGCGATGTTCGTGTCCAACAGAACCTTTCGACGGGCCCAAACCCTCGCAAAGCAGCTTGGCGGAACAGCGATACGATTTGACACGATAGACGATTACCTGTGCGAAGCGGACCTCGTCATAAGCGCGACAGCTGCGCCACACTACATATTGACGCGTGATCAGGTCAGGCGCGCGATGCAGCGACGAAACGGCCACTCGCTCGTCATCATCGACATCGCCAACCCGCGCGACGTCGAAGAGGCCGCGGCGACGATCGGCAACGTTGAGCTGCACAACATAGACGACCTCCGGAAAATCACCGAGGAAAACCTCAAAAAGCGGCGTTCTGAGATCGGAAAGGTGGTCGCGATCATCAATCAGGAGTTAAACCTTCTCGAAGAGCAGTATAAGAAAGCTCGCGCGAATGAGCTGATCGCTGGCTTGTATCAGAGCGCAGAGGAGCTCAGGAGTCGCGAACTGGAAAAGGCGCACAAACGCATGCAAAGCGCGGATGACTTGCGCACCTATCAACAGATCCTCGACGACCTCACCGCTTCGATCGTCAACAAGCTGCTGTTCGAGCTGACCGCTTCGCTGCGAGAGGCGGCGGCTAACGACGATGATGACCTGATGCGCTCGGCGCACAAGCTCTTCAAACGCGAGGCCGATTAACGTGGCCGGTCGACCCGCACGGCTCCGAAAAAAGGGCATCAGCACGATGATTCGAGAGACGTCACTGCACCCGCACGACTTGATATGCCCGCTGTTTGTCGACGAAAACCTGCGAGCGCCGGTCTCGATTCCCTCCCTGCCGGGGTTTTCTCGTCACACCGTTGAAACCGCCATACTCGAAGCCGAGGAGGTCACGAAGCTCGGCATTCCCGCCGTGATCGTGTTCGGGGTGCCACGCCACAAAGACGAGACGGGGAGCTCCGCGCTCAGCGGCATCGTGCAAGATACTATAAGCGCGATAAAGGCGAACGTGCCAAAAGCTACGATTATCGCCGACACGTGCCTGTGCGAGTACACGAGCCACGGGCACTGCGGCATCGTCGATGACGCGGGCACCATCCGCCGCTATCCGACCCTGGAGATGCTCCAACGGGTCGCGGCATCGTACGCGCGCGCCGGGGTCGACATCGTCGCGCCATCAGGTATGATCGACGGCATGGTCGGTGCGATACGAACGAAGCTCGACGAAGAAGGGTTTGACGCGGTCGCCCTCATGCCGTACGCCGCAAAATACTGTTCGAGCTTCTATGCGCCGTTCCGGGATGCCGTGGACTCGGGGTGCGCGTTCGGCGATCGTTCAGCACATCAAATGGACCCTGCCAACACCGATGAAGCGGTACGTGAGGTGCGTTTGGACTTGGAGGAGGGTGCCGATATCATTATGATCAAACCGGCACTGCCTTATCTGGATATCATCTACCGGATCAAGAAAACCTTCGGCGTCCCAGTCGCGGCGTACAGCGTCAGCGGGGAATACACAATGTTGCGATCGGCGATCGACAACGGCTATTTAACGGATGAGGTTATCTACGAGACGCTAATTTCAATAAAGCGCGCCGGAGCTGATATGATCGTAACGTATTTTGCCAAAGAGGCGGCAAAGAGACTGGTCTCTCAGTGAGGGGGTGTACCAATGCGAACAGACGAGTCTGCGAAGCTGTATGAAAAAGCTCGAAAGCTGATGCCTGGCGGCGTTTCAAGCCCGGTCCGGGCGATCGATCCCTATCCGTTTTACGTCCAGAAGGCGAGCGATTCTCGGATATGGGACGCCGACGGCAACCTATACATTGATTATTGCATGGGCTACGGGCCGCTTATCCTTGGCCACGCTCACCCAGCGGTCTACGCAGCAGTGGCCGAGCAACTGAAGTCGGGGTGGGACTATGGCACCCCGGTCAAGGCTGAGATTGACCTCGCGGAGCGCATTCAAGCGGACTTCCCGTCAATGGAGATGCTTCGGTTCGTATCGACGGGGACCGAGGCCACGATGAGCGCGATTCGCGCCGCCCGTGGGTTTACCGGAAAAGACACCATTGTGAAGGTCGAGGGGGGCTACCACGGCGCGCACGACGCGGTGCTTGTGAAGCCAGGATCGGCCGCCATCTCGGCCGCGAGCTCGTTGGGGGTTCCGGCAGCGGCGGTGAAAAACACCGTGCAAGTGCCGTTCAACGATGTTGAAGCCCTTTCAGGCGCTTTAGAGAAAAATGACGCAGCATGCCTTATCATTGAACCGGTGATGGGCAACATCGGGCCAGTAGTGCCCGAAGAGGCCTACCTGTCTGACGTGCGAAAAGTCACCGAAGAGAACGAGACGCTGCTGATATTTGACGAAGTGATTACCGGCTTCCGGCTCTGTATCGGCGGTGCACAGTGCCTTTACGGGGTCACTCCTGACCTGACCACCCTCGGAAAAATCGTCGGCGGAGGATTTCCGATGGGGGTTTTTGGCGGCGCAAAGGAGATTATGGAATGTGTTGCCCCGACGGGAGGCGTGTTCAACGCGGGGACGTTCAGCGGACATCCCGTTTCACTCGCCGCGGGCCTAGCGACGCTTAGCGTGTTAAACGAGGAGGGATATCGACGCGTCAACGGCTTGGGGGACCTCCTCAGACGGATGCTTGTCGACCTCCTCGAAGAGCTCGACGTCCATATCTCCGTGCAGGGGATAGGAACAATGTTCCAGGTCTTTTTCACCGAAAAACTGGTCAGGAACTACCGGGACGCGCTGACCTGCAACACCGACCTGTACAAGAAATTCAGCGCGTATATGCGCGACGAAGGAATCTTCTTGGCTCCATCACAATATGAGACTAACTTTATCTCACTGGCACACTCAAACGAAGATCTGGAATACACCATCCGTGCGTGCGCAAACGCGTTCGAACGGCTTTACAACCTTGAAGTCGACACCCCGGGTTACTAGCGCACAGTGGCGACTGCGAACAACGAACAGAGAGTGATCAACATGCTGCGTATTGGCACCCGAGGCAGCAAACTCGCATTGATTCAAGCAGAGATCGTCAAGAGCGTGCTGGCGAAAAACGGTGTAGAGAGCGAGCTTGTCATCGTAACAACGAGCGGCGACAGCTTCACCGACAAGCCCTTCCGCGAGGCCGGCATCGGGGCGTTTGTACGCGAGATCGACGACCGTATGCTCGCTGGCGACATCGACATGGCGGTGCACAGTATGAAGGACGTGCCAACAAAACGGCCACGGGAGATAGGCGTGTGTGCCGTGCTGCCGCGTGCTTCACCGTATGACGTTCTTATATTTGAACGTCCGCTGCGTGACGGAGCCGTCATAGGTACCTCGAGCTTGAGACGGCACGCGCAATTGGCGCGTTACTTCCCGCAGTACGTTCGCAGACAAATTCGAGGCAACGTGGACACGCGAATGCGAAAACTGAGAGCGAGCGAGTTTAGCGCGATCGTTCTCGCGGAAGCAGGGCTCGAGCGTTTGGGCGTACGCATCAATCAGAAGCGCTTGCCGTTCGTGCCCTCACCGAATCAAGGAATAATCGCCATAATGGCGAGCGAGGAGATCCGAGAGTATGAGGCCGTCTGTGCACTCAATGACAGGGCCACGCTCGTCGAAGCGATGGTCGAGCGCATCATCATGGAGACTCTGGGCGGCGGATGTTTGGTCCCCCTCGGCGTCTTCGCGCAACTCCAAGGCGACTCGGTCAGTGTCAGCGCCGAGGTGCTCTCCCTTGATGGGCAGCGGACGGTCCGCCTCGCCGATCACATATCCATAGAGAACTACGACCACGATTCACGAACATTCGCACTCAGAATAAAGGAAAACGGAGGTGAGGCGTTGATTGCAGAAGCCATCGCAACTGGCTTCAGCGCTTAGCCGACCTGTGACCCCGACACGCCGCAGCAAAGGAAAGGTCTTTCTGGTAGGCGCGGGCCCGGGTGATCCGGACCTGCTGACACGAAAAGCAGAGCGCGTGATCAAAGACGCCAACGTGGTGTTGTACGACAAACTCGTCGACGACCGCATCGTCGCGCTCGTTCCCCACGGGACGGAGCTGCTGGATGTCGGAAAGGACCCGGACCGCCACAAGGTGCCGCAGCACAAGATAAACGAGCTGCTCGTCCGCTACGCTCGTCAAGGCAAGGCCGTCGTGCGACTCAAAGGAGGTGATCCCTTCGTGTTCGGTCGGGGAGGAGAAGAGGCAGAGGAACTCATGCGCCACGGCGTCGACGTGGAGGTCGTGCCCGGCATTTCATCGGCGGTCGCCGTCCCTGCATATGCCGGCATACCGGTCACGCACCGAGACTACGCCTCAAGCGTCACCATTATTACGGGTCACGAGGCGGCGGGCAATCGGCTGCAGTGGGAAGTCCTCGCGCAGCTTGATGGCACCCTCGTCGTACTGATGGGCGTGGGCACGCTCGCAGAAAACGTCTCGAACCTGGTCGCGCGTGGAAAGGACGCACAAACGCCTGCTGCAATCATAGCACAGGGAACGACGCCACGCCAGAAAGTTGTCGTCGGGACTCTTAGCGACATCGCGCGCAAGGCCAAAGAAGCCGACCTAAAAGCCCCAGCGGTGCTGATCATTGGCGACGTGGTCAAACTCAAACACATCCTACAGCCAGATGAAGACGCTAGCAATCATTCGGCCTGACAAGCAACTTGAGGATTCAAAAAAAGTTGTCGAATCCTTCGGATACGGCGTGCTCGCGACCACAATGGTCGACATCATACCGATACGAGACTTACTCTGGCCTACTTTTTTGGATGAACTCAAAACGGGGCGCGTCGACTACGTTGTGATTACGAGCGCAAACGGCGCGCGCAGCTGCGCGGAACTCAGATTAAACGCGGCAAGCTTTCCGCCCTCAACGCGAGTAGTGGCCATAGGCCCTAAGACGAGAAGCGCGTTGCTTAAAGCACATTTCCGCGTCGACCTAATGCCGTCAGAGTATAGCTCACGCGGCATTGTTCAAATGCTGGGCGATGTTACACGCAAAAACATATGGGTCTTGCGCAGCGCTTTTGGCAGCTCCGAACTAACGGACGGGCTCAAGAACAGCGGTGCCACCATAAACGAGATCGTGCTGTACACCCTGAAAAAGCTCTGTGGCCAGCAGCAACGTGACTTCATACGCGAGTTGGTAGAAAGCGACGTCGCCGGCGTTCTCTTTACGAGCGCCATGACGGTGCGCGCCCTGTTCGACTGCGCCGACCGAATAGGGCTGAAAGGACACCTCATCGAGAGACTTGCAAATCGGATCGTCGGCGCCATCGGAAAGCCGACAGCAGAAGCACTTGGCAGTTACGAGGTGCGCGTAGACGTCATACCGCGCAACGCGACGTTCCGAAAGCTCGTTTCAACGGTTCACGCGACCCTGACTGATAGCGCGCCACAATGAATCCAAGGAGGCTCTGTGGACATACTCTTGGCCGAATACGCAAGCGCGATGCTTCCCGATCTCGCTGAAGCGGGGCGAGCCATGCTCGAAACGCTGAAAAGAGGCTTTCAACGCAGCGGACACGTCGTGCACGTTCCGCAACGTTGCACAGGCGACGCTGCCACTTTTTGCAGCCAAGTAAAGCAGCTAGCACGATCCTGTGACGCAGGGATGATCATAGCACCCGACAACGTCCTGCACGATTTCACCGTGCTCGTGGAACAGCACACCACGAATCTCGGGTGTCCCTCGGAGGCGGTGAGAAGAGCGGCGGACAAACTCAGCGCGTCTCTCGCGCTTTCGGAAGGATCACTAACCGTTCCTGAAATAAGTCCTCCGACAGGCCCGTACGTTCTGAAGCCACGCTACGGCTGCGGCGCGGAAGGGATCCAGGTCGTCGAAGCGTTCGACGTTGACGGCGTGGACGAGAACACGCTTGTTTCGAAGCTCGTGATGGGAGACCACGTAAGCGTAAGTCTCATCATTGGCAGGACAGCGCTTCCGCTATCGGTCAACAAGCAGCACCTTCGCATAGATGATGCGATCCATTACGTCGGGAACACGACGCCGTACGCAGTCCCTAACGCCAAAAACGTTATTACTCAAGCGGTAAGAGCCGCACAGCTGCTTGGGTGCGAAGGGTACGTCGGCGTCGATATCGTGCTTCAGCCCGACGGCGTCGTTAACATCGTCGACGTGAATCCACGCCCGACGACAGCCATCGTTAGTGTCGATAAAGTGATCGGCAACGTTGCCGATTTGATTCTCAAAGCGCGATTCGGGCAAGAATTACCGACGCTTCTGACACCACACGGCACACACACCTTCCGAACCAACTGCGGAACCATCTAGCCCCGTTTGAGCACCCAAATGGCCCTAAGCGATACGATCGGAATCGACATCGGGGGAGCAAATACAAAAGTAGCCTCCGCAAGCGGGGAGGCGAGAAGCCTGTACCTGCCACTGTGGCGGGACAACGACCTCGCCGGCGAGTTGCAACGCATAAGGGATGAGTTTCAGCCGAAACACGTCGGCGTCGTGATCACAGGCGAGCTCGCCGACGCGTTTAAAAATAAAAAGGAAGGGATCTGCTCGATCGCGTCTTCGGTCAACTCAGTTTTTCCGAGGCCGTGCTATCTGAACGTTCGCGGCCAGTTCACGCGACAGATCGCTGAGAGCGAGGCCTCTTTGTACGCCGCGTCAAACTGGACGGCTTCAGCCGTTTTTGTTTCACGGCGTGTCACCGACTGCATATTCGTGGATCTGGGGAGCACGACGTGCGACGTGATTCCCATACGAGACGGAAAACCGGCCGCCAAGACAACGGACTTTGAACGGTTGCGAGAACGCGAGCTGATCTATACTGGAGCGCTCAGAACCAATATCGCGACCATTTTGCGGCTCGTAACACTCAATGGGGACAAGTATTGGCTGGCTTCTGAACTGTTCGCGATTGCCGCCGACGCCCATCGCGTTCTCGGTAACATTAGCGCCGAGGATTACGCATGCGACACGCCGGATGCCCGATCGCGCGATCTGGAGGCCTGTTATCGAAGAATCGCGAGAGTCCTGCTTTGTGACGTTGATGAGCTTGGCCGAAAGAACGCTCGCGACGTTGCCCGACAGGTAGAGCGCGCCCAGATCGATGAGCTTGCTCAAGTCCTCGCTTTTCAAGCGCGCAAACACGACTTAAACGCAGTCGTGGGCGCGGGCATCGGAGAGTTTCTTATAGCTAAAGCCGCTTCAAAAGTAAGACTTGAGTGCCACTTGCTCTCACAGCAGTACGGCAGAGAGCTTTCAAAAGTGTTCCCGGCGTTTGCAGTAGCCAACCTGGCGCACGACGCGTTTCAACGGTAATCGACTTATTACCTCTGGACACCCGCGCGACGAGGAAAGGCGTGCACAAACGTCACTGGCTCGTGCATCGGTAATCTGAGTTTTTTTTGTGTGTGTTTGCTACAGCGAGAGCGCCGGCTATGTGCTCGAAGCGTTGGTCGCGTCAACCAAGCTGTGACACACAAATGTGTTCACGCGGCCTTATACCGCTTTTTCGCGCAGAATGGAGTAGGAGGCAACGGACATGGTCACGAAGAATTCAGGGTGCTATTATGGGGTCCACTTTGGCTGCCTCTGTGCCGCCCGCGACCCCAACTGCTGCAGGTGCGCAGAACGCCTGACAAACGCAGTAAATTACGTGCTGCATCCAGGCGTGAACGACATCGACGCGTCGCGCACGTGGACAGCGCCATACGCTGGCGGCGCTGCACAAGCGCGCGAAGAAGAAACGGCGAGCACACATTTTGCGGGGGATCATGATGTTTGGCGACAAACCGAGTTACCACACGAACAACGCGGCCTGTAGCATCAATGCAGAACCCTGCACAAAACTGCTGAGTGAGTTCGGGCTCAGTGAAAAGGAGGCTCAGCTCTACGTGCACTTGCTCAAATACGGACCGAAGCGTGCTGGCGACCTCGCGCGATCTCTCAAAACGTATCGCCTACAGGTTTATCGAAAACTTGCAAGCCTCGCCGATAAGACCATGGTGACCGCAAAGAGGGAGAGCCCGTCTGTCTATACTGCGATGAACTTAGACGATGCGCTTGATGCCGTGTTGCTCCCCCTCCAACGCGAGCTTCGCCGGATGGAAGAGATAAAGAGAGAACTTATCGTGCTCGCGAATGGCACGCAATTCCTTGCCTCAGACGAAATCCCATCTGAGGCTCTCGCACTCGACAATGAGCAAGCGCTCGTAAAACTGCTGAGTGAGTTCGGGCTCAGTGAAAAGGAGGCTCAGCTCTACGTGCACTTGCTCAAATACGGACCGAAGCGTGCTGGCGACCTCGCGCGATCTCTCAAAACGTACCGTGAGGATGCTTATCGCCGATGCGCCAGATTGATTGACGCAGGTATGATCGTAAAAAGCGCGGGGGATTCGTCACGCTACGCGCCTGTAGACCTTGATGAAGCGCTCGATGCCGCGTTGATGTCCCGCCAGTGCGAGCTGCGTCGATTGCAGACGGTCAAACATGAGCTTGTGACGGACACAAACGGCGCGCTCAGCCGCGGAGCTGACACTGCCCACGCGTTCAAGATGTTGAAAACCGTCGGCGAACTTGTTGCTGCCATCTCGCAGCTCATCAACTCCGCAGAGACGTCTGTTGTCTTTGTCGCCCATCCTCAATTCAACCTCATCACAATGGGAGGCTTCCTAGATCATCTTAAATGTGCAGCGGGCCGCGACGTGCATGTTCGCGGCGTGCTCGATATCTCACTCCAGAACCTTTCTGCGGGGCGCGAGTACCTGAAAGGTGGCATTGAACTGCGGCATACAAACCCATACCGCGGGATGACGCTAGTAGTGGCCGATGGCAAGCGAAGCATCAGCCTCATTCACGCCGCTCTAAAGGCCGCCCTCTCGCTCGACGAAAATGTTGCGGCGCTATGGAGCGATAGCGTTGCGCAAGCGGAATTCCTTGTGAGCGCGTTCGAGATGGCTTGGGAGCAGGCGTCTGGCGCAGAAGAGCGCATAGACGCGCTGCTGCAGCAAGAGCATCGGTCATTAGAGTCCGTCGCAACCTCGAATTAGAGTGTTTCAGTTTGGCATAGACCTCGCAGCCGAGCAAATGCCTTCTCTCACTCTAGAATTAGGCACTTTGCAGAAAACATACGGCATGTGTGACCGGCATTACCGATCTAACAGGTTCTTGCCCCCCAAAGCGCATTCAAGCGACTTGCGACGCATTGGGAAGCACAGCTTTATAACCTCGAGGACGTTATGTGATAATAATGGCCAAGGGGATCATTATTGAAAGTGTCAAGGACGCCTTAGCCGCAGGTTCAAATATCATAGAATCTGCGGAAAAGGAAGTCGTGTGGCTTCTCGAACCTGCTATGTTGGCCCTCTCCTTTCAATTCGGTATACCAAACAAGTCCAAAATGCTGATAGAAAAAGGCGGACGCGTACGGGGGATCACCAAGATTTCAGGAACCTCCCTTGATGTCACGCGCAGACTCATGGATAACGGCGAGGAAGTGCGCCACATAGATCAGTACCAGGGAGCGTTCATGCTTGTCGGAGACAAAAAAGAAAGCATCAGTTCGATCAACGTGAATATGGTGGATGTCTCGCTTGACGATCCGCTAGTGGCGTTCTGGACTGATGACCAAGCCTACGCCGATTTTCTCATCGCCACGTTTGAGACAGCATGGAACGAAGCAGTCGATGCGGAAAAGCGGGCACGAGAACTGTAGAACGAAGGGCTTTCGTTTGTTTAGCCGGCAGTTGCCGCTAAGGGGTTAATTTGCGCCATTGATAGTCTATCTGCCGTCTGACGCTGAATTGTTGTAACTATGGATAGCGAGGCAGCATTTGTTACCCGTCTCATTGGCTTCGGGCTCAGCGAGAAGGAGGCACAGCTCTATCTACATTTACTTAAGTACGGCCCCAAGACCCCTTCTCCACTTGCGAAGTCGCTGAAGACGTACCGCGAGGATGTGCACCGCACGCTCACCAGTCTCATTGAGAAGGGCATGGTCCGTCCCTCGCTCGTTCGCCAACAATCTATGCCGCGGTGGACCTCGACACCGCGCTTGACACTACAGTGAAAAAGCAGGAGAGCGAACTGCGTGAGATGGAAGCGCGAAAGCGTGAGCTGCAGGAACTGGCAAAGCAACAGCGGTTTCGCCCTTCGGACGAAGTGAGCACCTTCAAGCTTATCAAAAGCATTAAAGAAATGGTCACTGCCACTATGACTCTTGTTTCCTCCGCAAAGCGGGGATTTGTGTACGTGGTTCCAGCCGAAGCGCTGGTCATAACTTCGTTGTTTGGCATTAACGCGGAAGCGAAAAAACTCAAAGAGCTCGGTGGGTATGCAAAGGGCATAACTAATATTGCGTACGCAGATATAGCACCAGCTCAAGAAGTTCTGGACATTGGGGAAGATTTGCGCCACTACCCAGACTACGGGGGGATATATTTCGCAGTCGTCGACAAAAAGCACTGTGTTAGCGCGATCAACGTCGATATCAAGCGTATCTCGCTCAATGAGCCCATTTCAATGATTTGGACCGATGACTCGACCTACGCTGATTATCTCTGCTCCACCTTTGAAATGTTGTGGGAGCAGTCCGTTCCTGCGGCCGAACGGATTCAAGAGCTGTTGAAACGAGGCTCTCCGCAGACATAAGCGCACGCGGGCGGCCTTAGCGAGTTGCGCAGCGCAGTCAATCATTAAGTGGCCGTCCGTTAATCGGTACTGTGCCACGTGACGTAGATGATGTCACGCGGCTTTATAAACTCGAAGGTTCTTTTTTTTAGTAATGGCCAGTGGAACAATCATTGAAAGCGTCAAAGATGCTATAGCTGTGGCTTCCACAATCATGGAATCTGCAGAAAAGGAAATCTTGTGGCTTCTACCACCTGCTATGTTGGTGTTCGGCGCTCAATACGGTTTGGACGAGAAGTCCAAAATGCTGATAGAAAAAGGCGGACGCGTACGGGGGGTCACAGCGATCTCAGGAACCTACCGTGATATTGTGCGCAAACACTTAGAGATCGGCGAAGACGTGCGCCACGTCGATCAGTATCGGGGAGCGTTCATGCTCGTCGCAGACAAGAGAGAAAGCATCAGTTCGCTTAATGTCAGCATCGAGGATCTCTCGCTTGATGATCGCGTAGTAGCGTTCTGGACCGATGACTCCTCCTACGCCGAGTACCTTATCGCCACCTTTGAAGACGCGTGGAAAGAAGCAGTCGATGCAAAAAAGCGCTTCCAAGAACTGTAGAAAACGCCTTTCGCATATCTAGACGCAGTTGCTACTCAAGCGCTTGTTCGTCTACACGTATGATAGCAACGTTTATCTCCAGTACGACGCAAGATTTCTGCGGTTATGGATAACGAGGCAGTGTTCCTAAGTCGCCTCACTGGTTTCGGCCTTAGTGAAAAAGAGGCACAACTCTATCTGCACCTACTTAAGTACGGCCCGAAGACTCCGTCTCCGCTCGCCAAGTCGCTGCATACCTATCGCGAAGACGTGCACCGCACGCTCACCAGTCTCATTGAGAAGGGCATGGTCCGTCCCTCGCTCGACTCCCCCACCGTCTACGCAGCCGTCGACCTCGACACCGCCCTCGGGTCCGCGCTGCAAAAGCAGGAGAGCGAACTGCGTGAGATGGAAACGCGAAAGCGGGAGCTTCAGGAGCTTTCAAAACAACAGCGGTTCAGGCCGTCCGATGAGGTGAGCACCTTCAAGATCATCAAGAGCATCAAAGAACTCATCGCTGTCATGCTCCCTGTTATAAACTCGCTGCACGAAGACTGGACAATGCTCCTTCCGGCGGTGGCGGCAGTTATCGGTGCACAATTCGGCGTCGACGAGGCCGCCTATGAGTTTGTCAAGCGTGGCGGGAGGGTGCGCATGATGATTAACATCTCGTACCCCATCGCCAAGATAACGCAAGGATACTTGGACAACGGTATAGAAGTGCGCCACTTTGGCCAAGAAGGGATCAATTTCACCATATTTGATAAAAGGATCTGTATCAGTGCGATAAGCGCGGACGTTACGCGTATTTCTCCTAATGAATCCATTGCAGCGCTCTGGACCGATGACCCGACGTACGCGCGATACCTCTTGTCCACCTTCGAAACGCTGTGGAAACAGTCTATTCCCGCAGCAGAGCGCATAGAAGAGCTAATAAAAGCGGGTCCTCCGCAAGCGGGAACGGCCGAACATCAGCGAAGCTGAGCTGATTTGGTGAGTTTCAGCAGTTCGAAACCGTCTTCCGTAGAATCCGAAGCCGAGGATCTAAAGCGCAATCTGATGGCATCAAGGTTTTTAGACTGAAGATTATTACCAATAATAATAGTTAGTGAAACGACTGTTGCGAGTGTCAAGGATGCCATAGGCGCGAGCTCGCAAATCATCGAGTCTGCCGACAATGAAGTTTTCTGGCTCCTCCCACCCGCCGCCTTGATTTGCAGCGCGATACGGCTTAAGCGAGAAAGAGAAAGCATTCATCGAGCGAGGCGGGAGACTTGAGGGCATCCTGAATATCTCATACGCCACATTCGGTGGCACGCTAACGCTCAGAGATCGGCGAAGATGTGCGCCGTATCGATCACTATGACGGATTCACGCTTATCGGACATAAAGAGGAAGGCATCAGTTCGATAAACTTGAAGAGAGAATCGCTCGCTTGATGATCGCGCAGTAGCGTTCTGGGCCGATGACCTATCCTACGTCGAGTGTCGTATCTAGCTTCGAGATCGCGTGAGAGGAATCAGTTGATGCGGCAGAGCGGATACAAGAGCTGCTAACCAAAGAACCTTCGCACAACCGGGTGCCAGCCTCTATCCAGCTGCGGTCATAGAGATGTAAGACAGCACAGCCGTGTCATCCTCAATGTGGCGTGTCCCGCCATCCTTTTTCGCTAAACGGGGCGCACAAGAGAGTTTTTCTGAAGGCCAAAGCACTACCAAGACCTTACCCATCGTTTCTGAGCACGTGCAAGTGGTAGCACATGATCTCTCTTCGGATGCTTGTGGGGATTAGTAACACGACGAACCAATTCTTGACAACATCAAAAGGGAGAAGAACGTTGACTGCCCGCGCAAAAGCAGGATGATTGAAATAAGGACGCGCGAGCGATTCCTGCCTCTCGAAAGACGGAAGGATGCAAAACGAGAGGTCCTTCGCCTCAGCTATCGAATATTCCTTTCGCATGTAATCTTCAACTTCTCTCTCGCACTCGAATTTGTTAGCCGCCACACCTTTAGTGATGAGTTCCCACATGATCTCCTCAGCATGGCTCAGCGGATTGGCACGGTTTCTTTGATACAGATCAAAAATGATAAAAATGCCGCCATTTCTCAGTTTCTTCTTTGCTTCACGAAGGACTTGCGCTTTGTCAGTCGAATAGCACAAAGACTCGATAGCAAACACAATATCATAAGAATGGTCCTCAAATTTGCGCAAATCGTGATAATCCCCACTATAAAAACGTAGGTTTGGAATCTTTGTAAACCGCTTCAGAGGCCTACTTGCCAGATCGATCGCGTCGAATTTAACTTCAGGGCAGTTGCGTGCAAGAAATGCGCTATTCGGACCCAAGCCACATCCAAGTTCCAGCACCTTTCTGGCGCGCGTATCTTCGATGTACTCGCCAATTATTCGTGCCTGCTCAATGAAATCTGCCTTCTTCCGTTTGCCATCGTAACTGATCCCACTGTGATAAAACCCCTGCCAACTGTAAAAAAGCCTGTAGGTAAGTTTGTTGAGCACGTAATAGGCAATTATGTCCTGTTTCTTTTGAGTTTTACTTATTATGCGGCCTATGTCAAATAGATTAGCAATCTGGCCGAGATAGAGCTCAAGATTATCGCCGCGTTCAACGGTTTGCTGTTTCATGATGGCCTAGCAATTTACTTAGATGCGATTTCATTAATAAATGCCACCATGCCAATTCTTATGAACGCCAGACTGCGCTACAACAGCGGTACCAACGGTCACAACAAGACAGACTAGCGCGCTCATGACGCTCGCGAGCGCGAACCATTAGCCAAAACTGAAGACTTTGGAGTTGCTTGGCGGACGTAGTGCACCGAGTGGTAGACGACGCTGAGCACGGCCACCACCGGCAAGAGACATCTTTTGAGCCGCGTCCGGCTGGAGTACGCATTAGCACGACTTAGCATGGTATGACAACGTTTATTTACTGCGTGCTTCACATTTCTTGTGATGGATGACGAGGCGGCATTTATCACGCGTCTTATCGGGTTCGGACTCAGCGAGAAAGAGGCGCATCTCTACCTTCATCTTCTTAAGTACGGACCAAAGACTCCTTCTCCCCTCGCCAAAGCGTTGAAAACGTACCGCGAGGATGTGCACCGCACGCTCACCAGTCTCATTGAGAAGGGCATGGTCCGTCCCTCGCTCGATTCGCCAACAATCTATGCCGCGGTGGACCTCGACACCGCACTGAACGCCGCGGTCAGAAAGCAAGAGAGCGAGCTGCGTGAGATGGAAACGCGAAAGCGGGAGCTTCAGGAGCTTTCAAAACAGCAGCGGTTCAGGCCGTCCGATGAGGTGAGCACATTCAAGATCATCAAGAGCATCAAGGAACTCGTCGTTGCAATGTTACCCATTTTGGACTCGATGCACGAGGACTGGGTGATGGCCGTTCCTAGCGCCGCGGCAGTCATTGCATCCCAGTTCGGCATCAACGAGGCCGCCTATCAATTTATCGAGCGAGGGGGAACCGTGCGCGTCATACTTTATGACATCACTTACCCCATCATCGAAACAGTGCAAGAAATGATGGACAATGGCGAGGACGTACGTCACTTCGGCCAGGAAGGGATTATTTTCACAATATTTGATAAGGCGATTTGCATGAGCGGGATTAATGCCGATATCACGCATTTTTCGCTCAATCAACCCATTGCGGCGCTGTGGACCGATGACTCTATATATGCCCGATACTTGATGTCCACCTTCGAAATGCTGTGGGGGCAGTCCGTTCCCGCGGCAGAGCGGATAAAAGAGCTACTGAAAGAAGGCCCCTCACAGGCTTAAGAGACTGCCTTGCCTCGAGCAGATGCTCGGAGCGGGGGTCGGCACACGCGGGAACCGCAACCGCCGCGGCTTTGCAATGGCACCCCACAGACGCGTGGGGAGAAACCTACTCGTCTTTTTTCAACACGTGAAGATAGTAACACCCGATCTCGCTCCGTATGCTTATCGGAAGAAGCATCAGATGTATACAGTTCTTAACGACGTCAAACGGCACAAGGGTATTCACCGCCCGTGCGAAGACGGGATTATTGAAGTAGAGACGCGCGATAAAGTTAAGTCGCATCACAGAAGGAAGCACGTTCTGTGAAAAGTCCCTCCGTTCAACTATTAAAAATTCCTTTCGCATATAGCTTTCTACATCAGTAATGCTCTCAATCTTGTCGCAAGAAAGGCCCTTTTCAATGAGGGCCCACATGGTCTGCTCGGATGAGCTAAGTCCACCGGCACACTCCCGCCGATACCCATCGATGACAATGAACAGTCCGCCGGGTCTCAATCTTGTTTTTACCTCCCGCAAGACGTGCGGTTTGTCCGTCGAACAGCACAGTGACTCGATTACGAAGACAAGATCGTAGAAATCCTCAGGAAGGGCACTTAAGTTGTGGTAGTCGCAGAATCGGAAACGCAAGTTTGGCGACGTGGTGTTGCGGCGCAGCGGCTTGTTCGATATGTCAATTGCATCAAAGAGGATCTGGGGGTTGCGACGCGCGAGAAATGCGCTATTGGCACCTAAACCATATGCGAGCTCCAGCACGTGCCCGGCATCAACGTCGTGAAAGTACTTCTCAACTAGTCGTGCTGGCTCTTTTAGGTCTCCTCTCTTATGTTTCCCGTCGTAGCTTATCCCGAAGTGAAAAAACCCATCTCGATCGTAAAGCACTTGCACAATTCTGGTCGCGACGTAGTAGTCGATGATTTGCTGCTTCCCTTGTGGCTCATTGATTATCTGAGGTACATCAAAGAGCTGGCATACCTGCCGCAGGCGTCGTGCCAGATCATCATCATCTTCTTTGGAGCCTGATCCCATGCGTCACTAAATGCAGTTTGAGGTCATTTTATTAATAGTTAGATGCCGTTAGCATTCAGAAGTACACCTTCTAGTGAAGAAAAACACTAAATAAACGCTCGGCAGAATTCGCTAGCGTGTAAGCCGCTCAGGCTATTCCCCAGACGGCGGCGGACAGAGCATAAACAACACAGGCAAACGCTGCAAGATATGGGAAAGAGCGAGTGAATATGATTACCCGCCTCTGTACATTTTTAGCGTCTGGCGCTATCAGCAACGGTAAAGCCGTCACAACAACCATAGCGCTCCAAACGCTGATGGCAAACAAATAGACAACACCGACTACACCTACAAAAAACGGGACGGGTGATGTCGTTGCAGAGAGTAGCAGAAAAAGGGCGCCAACGATGGCGGCGATGCGCACGCCGTGCGTAGCGGCAAGGGTGGGATACCCTATTTCTAAATCTCCCTCCAAAGTCAGAACGTCCTTGAGAACGTTCAAACCGATTGCGCCTCCCGCAATCAACCCCACGAAAGAGAGTGAGTTCACGTTTATCGTTTGAAATACGACGGCTCCTGCGAAAAGCGCGATCGTCGCTCCCAGGTACCCCATGACCAGGTTGCTTAGAAACCCCGAGAACCGTTTTATCACGCGCGGGTACACGATGAAGAGAACGACGTTCACCGCAACGATACCAAAGGCGACAGAATTGATAGCGAACGAGGTACCCAGCCCCACAAGAAACATCAACGCGGAAAACTGTGCGGCCCCTGCGGGCGAAATCTTGTGCGAAGCGACGGGCCTTTCTGGATGCGTGAGTACGTCTGAATCGCGGTCGAAGCAATCGTTGATCGCCGCGCCTCCGGCCGTTATCACGGAGACAGTGAGGACAGCGAGTCCCACGAGCCCTGCGTTGTAGAAGCCTCTTTGAAACGTGACGATAAAGAGCACGCACAAAAAGTCGAGCATAAGGATATACGGAAGCCGCATGAGGGCGACAATCGCTCGCACTTTCTCACTGAGTTGCATATATCTTAGAAGCTTCTGAAATACGGATATAAGTAAATTCTCATCTGATGCTCTCTGCAACGAGTATCAATTGCCGTTACAGCTGGTGCAGCGAATTTTGAGTGAGCGGCTAGGCCTAGGCTGCGGCACAATCAAAACCTGCGATCACTGCAGCCCTCGTCCCACAATCGACACACAGGTGTGGCACCAACTTTTTGTCACGCATTCGCACACAAAGCTTGCCTCACGCGGCCTTAAGAGACTTTTCTGCGCAGTCTTGTTTGGAGGTGACCGTGATGGCTACCAAGGAACTAACGAGACTCGAACTTGACATCACCATTATCGAACAGACGCTTCGCGCCATGATCGAGATTGATTCAGCGGCGACACAGATCCTTAGCGAGAACTCCCAGCAGAGCGAAGTGGACGCCACCCTACTACGATGACCCAAGAGCAGGCGTGTTACTACGGGCTCCGCATCGGCTGCCCTAACGCGACGAATCCGAACTGTCGGCTATGCGCAGAGCGCCTAACCCACGCCGTAGACCAGATGCTGCGCTCGATGGCAGCAAGTGACGGCCGAACAAGTAACACGACAAACGAATCAATGATCGATGACCTCGCCGAGCGTTTTTCAGACCTGAGTCATGCGGGTTACTTGAGAGAGCGCAGCTAAGGTTGCGCTAAGAACTGGCCGAGCACGCTTTGCAGTGCTGCTCGCGATTGGGCTCGGGGCAGCAGCAGATTTTTACGAATCCCGCAAGGCGCTTCTATGCATCGCCTAGAGGCCGTCAAGATCTATCGTGATGCTTAACTCGCGACAGCGGAATCGTTACATCCGCTCCAGAGAGACCAGCAGCTTATTTTGCCTTATAAAACCGCTATTGCCTCTGCTTGTGGTCAAGATAGCGATCTGCTCGAGATACAAGCAACATACGCGCAATCAACAACTTTTTTTCCTAGAAAGGCATCGTTACTTTGCACTGCGAACATAGTCCTCTCGTAATTAGAAGCATCAATCTTCTGGTAAATACGACCCAGCAGCGCTTTAAACGCCTATGATGCCTGCCCCTAAAAAGTGCACGCAACGAGTGACACTGGGCGTCAGTTGACAAAGTGATTTCCTACACATCTTAGGTACTAAGAAAGCGTGAGAGCAGGATTCCAATCGCGGTTCAAGAACCGTAAGATCTGGAGGTGAACGTATGCCGATAGGAATTGTGCTTGGTGGCGGGGGAACGCTCGGTGATTTTCAAGCCGGAGCTCTAAAGTATTTGCAGGAAAAGGACATTTTGCCAGATATTGCCTGCGTCTGCGGCACCTCAATCGGCGCTATCAACGCGGCGATTGTCGCCACAGGTGAGGGCTGTGCTGCCAGGCTTGAGAAGTATTGGGTGACGGACGTAAACTCTCGTTTCGACCTGATTCCGCAGCACGATTGGTCTGAAGACATAGCTCCCATTCTTCGCACCATAGTCGACGGGTCAGCAGGTTCGTGGATCAGCGCGGCGGCTAAGCTCATTCGCACATCGGGCGAAGAGACACTAGCTGACGTGCGTAGCGGCATTTGCGACCTCGAGAAAATGTTCGCCTGCGTTAGAAAGACACGCGCGCTGTACTCGGCAGAGCGTCTCGAAGAGAAGATGAGAGACGACGCTCAAGGTCTTGAAGCAGCCCTCAAGTCTAAAATAGCCCTCCGTCTTTACGCCACAAATCTGGGCACGGGAGCACAAACCTGTTTTTATAACACGTCATGCGATACGGATCTCGACAAGGCGAATAAGGGTGAAAAAGTAAACACACTCTGTGAATCAAAAGAAAAGCTCATCAAAGCGGCTCTCGCCTCAGCGGCAGTTCCGGTTGTGTTCCCGCCGGTTGAAGTGGACGGCAACTGGTATATCGACGGCAGCCCCAGAGAGGTTGTCCCTGTCCAAGGAGCGATAGATTGCGGCGCGGACATGATTTATGCGATTCCTTGTTTCCCAAGTCTAGCTCAAAGCGGGGAAGACCGGATTGCCGATTCTCAGGCCGAAGACTGGAGCACGAGCAGCTTGTTCGATATACGGACGGACGACTTTGGCACGGACGAAAAGAACTGGGGCATTGGCGGTGGTCGCGACGTGGTCGATATCGCGAACCGCACCGCAGCGATTGTGCTCGATCAGATTGCTTCAGGGGATCTAAAAACTGCTAGCAAACGCAATCCGCGAGTCCAGTTGAAAGTTATTGCTCCCCTACTCCTCGTTCACGGCATGGCAGAGCTTAACATCGGACTGCTCAAGATCAATATGGACCAAGGTTACATGCGCGCCTTCGACGAAGTTGACGCGCCAGGTGAGAGGCGTGACCGATGCCGGCAACTCACTAGCGAGATCACATCCAGACGCGTCGCTATCTGGAAAAGCGAGCACGACCTCATCAAACAATGGGCAGAAGCCGAGGACTCGCCGTCAGAAGGTTTTTTTCCGCTACATCAGATTTACATGCTGAGCATCCTCCGTGACTGGCTGGATGGCGGTCGAGTTAATACAGGGATTCTGCACATCATCCGTCAGCAAAAGAGAGATCTCAAGCCCTTTGTCCTAGAGCGACTGAAAATCGCTGAAAGTCCCCAGGCACTGCCCTATAATTACGAAGATATGTATCTTAAATGGGAGCTTCACGATCTGCACAGCGAGATGCTGGACATCCCGCTTCCGTGTAGTCCGTGGGATCGGCTCGACCTTTGCCGCAAGGGCACAGAAGTTATTCCAGAGGAAGCGCCCCCGTAGGCTTAGCACAGGCAACTCTTCGAAACGAACCGGGACATTAGGATACACGAGAAACAAACCTAGAATTGTCGATCGCTTCACAAATGAAGTGCTTAAAGCGATTCGCGTAGCGAGCCCTCGATGCGTAATGCCGTCTGTTCATTACGTTCACGAAGGAGTATGTGTGCTGAAAAAGAAACAATCTCTGAAACACTTACTCGCACTAGTCTCAGCGTAGCGGAGCCGCATGACGTACACTGTACTTAAGGTGGGAGGCAGTCTGATCGCGGTCTCCAAGGATTTGATTAACTGCCTGATTGAGGCCCATCTAAACGTGCTCGTGGTGCCCGGCGGTGGGCCGTTTGCACAGACCGTCCGACGCTATGCCAGTCGCGTCGACGAAACCGCTGCCCATTGGATGGCCGTTCTTGCGATGAACCAGTACGGTTTTTATCTAGCGGCTCCTGGAGCGGCCGTAGTCGAGAGCATAAGCACCCTTCAGCGAGGAACAAGCATTCTTTTGCCCTTCAAGATGCTATATGAAAACGACCCGCTGCCCCACTCCTGGAACGCCACTTCCGACTCTATCGCAGGCTGGGTTGCCCGCCAGCTCCACGCCAATTTTGTGATAGCGACCGACGTCGACGGAATTGTCTTAGCCAATAAGTTAGTTTGGCGCGTCAAAGCGCGCGAGCTCACGACAGAGACGTGCGTCGATGCATTCCTTCCGCAGCTTCTGGATACGCACGACTTGGATTGCACTATTATCAACGGTCAGCACTTTCAACGCGTCGTCGACGCTATCAGGGGACGCAGCACGATCGGCACGACGATCATTGGACGAAAGTAGTTTATAAAAGCCGTTGCTCTATAGAGTAGAAGCAACTGATACGGCGATGCTCACTGACAAGACGCGAACGGAGAACTGGAAGAATGGAGAATACGTGCATATCGTGCGGTGCGCGAATAGCTAGGGATAGCGCCATATCGTACCCGTGCCCCTCGTGCGGAGAGATAATCACGCGATGCAAGAGGTGCAAGAAGCTGAGTAATCCGTACCGATGTGCGTGTGGTTTCGGAGGCCCTTAGATGGGAGAAGTAGCGGCACAGATAAAGATAATGCCCAACGGCCCGGGCGTTGATCTTAAGGGCCTAAGTGCCCGAATTGAATCTCAGGTCGCCCAGCACGGACAGATCCATAGCTGCGAAGTGCAGCCCATTGCGTTTGGGCTTAAAGCGCTACTGATCACCGTCATTGTTGAGGACAAAGAGGGCGGAACTGAAGCTTTAGAAGCGTCCTTATCGGTAATCGAAGAGGTAGAAAGCATTCAAGTCGTGGCCGTAACCCGAATGCTGTAACCGTCGGTACTGCGGGCGCGAGGATGCACCGACCGGGATTCGAACCCGGGTTGTGGGCTTTCTTCACGTGTTGGAAGGCCCAAGTCATAGCCACTAGACCATCGGTGCGCGGCGCAAACTACTTTAACAGAACGTATATTAATGCTTTGCACGGCGTGTGTGGAAGATGTCTCAACGAAGAAAGAAGAAAGAGTTTATTAATGACATCGTGTTGCAGCGCATAGACCGTTTGTTCGATGCGGCCGCCGCAGAGTTTCCGGCACACGCGCAGCGAAGTGATCGCTATGTCGAGCTTGTTCGGCGGCTGGCGACCAAGCACAGGGTGCCACTCGGAAAAAAGAAAATGCATTTTTGCAGAAGCTGCGGGACGTATTTCGTCTATGGAGCGAACGCACGCGTGCGCATAAAAGACAAACGTACCGTTATCACGTGCTTAAAGTGCGGTGGCCTGAGGCGTTATTGAATCGCAATCCACACAGATGACCAAAAGTGACATGCAAAAACTTAAGACACTCTCAGCAGAGCTTACCCCGACCCTCTGGATCGGCAAGTACGGCGCAAACGATGCGATCGTAGTCGAACTGCAACGTCAACTGAAGCTAAGGAAGATGGTCAAAGTGAAGATCCTGAAGGCCGCCTTGTTCGAATCAAGTCGCGAGGAGATCGCGCACGCACTCGAGCACGCTTCGGGCGCGCGGTTGGTCGATTTGAAGGGTGCCACCGCTGTGTATCTTTCGCCGTATCGCATCAAAAAAACGGCTCAAAACGGCTACGCGTATCAGAGAAAATGATATAAGTCAAAAAGACGTAAAGACGCTTGATTCCAGTAGAGAAGTCCAATTAGGAGATTAAATGACCACGCTGTACGATGTTCCTGCCAATAAACTGATCGAACTTACTGCAACGAAGCTGAAGAGCGACGAACGATTCACCCCTCCGGAATGGGCGTCGTGGGTAAAGACGGGGGTGCACAGAGAGCACCCACCGCAGAACGATGACTGGTGGTATGTCCGCTGCGCCGCGCTGCTTCGACGCATCGCGATGGACGGCCCCGTTGGCACGCAGCGACTCCGCTCGGTCTACGGGGGCAAAACCGACAACTCGTCACAACCTGAGCGATTTGTTAAAGGGAGCGGCTCAATAATTCGAAAAGCGATGCAACAGCTCGAGAGCGCGGGGTTCGTTAAGACGACTCCAAAAGGTCGCGAGATCTCGTCACAAGGCAGGTCGCTCCTCGACAACAGCGCGTACGAGCTCGCACAAAGCGCATAGACGACCCGGAGTGTGAGGATTATGGATGATGACCTCGAACAAATACGGAGGCGACGCCTCGAACAACTCCAAGCGCAGCAGAGTGGAATGCAAGGACCGTCCACCGAAGAGATAGAACAGGCACAAGCGCGAAGAAGCGCCCTGCTGCGACAGGTGCTCACCCCCGAAGCTCGGGAACGGCTGAACAGCATCAGATTGACGCGGCCCGACTTTGCCGACTCCGTGGAGTCACAGCTGCTCGCCCTGTACCAAAGTGGTAGGCTTACGGGAGTGATAACTGACGAGCAGCTTAAGCAACTCCTCAAACAAATCGCCCCGAAGAAGCAGAACATACGCATCACGCGCAGATGAAGATCGGCGTTTTATTCAGCGGGGGCAAGGATAGCGCGCTCGCAGCCCTTCTTCTCAGCCCTTTTGCGCAAATTGAGCTCGTAACGATGTCGTTCGGAATTGTGCCGAATGACGCGGCTTCAGTGGCGCGCGTAGTCGGTTTTCCCCACGTGACGATCGACCTTGAAGAGGGCCTCGCAACGGCCACCGTCGACGCGATGATCAAAGACGGATACCCAAACAGAGGTATCAACCTCCTGCACAAAACGGCGCTTGAACGCGCAGCCGCACACTATCAGGTCGTGGCCGATGGGACACGCCGGGACGATAAGGCGCCGCTCTTGAACGCGCGTGATGCGCGAAGTCTGGAAGATCGCTCGGGGATCGACTACGTGCGGCCACTCCTCGGCTACGGGCGAAGGGCGATCGACGCGCTTGCTGCCGCGCTTCTCGAGGTCACGTACGGGGAGTGTATATCGTTTGACTACGAGGTCGAACTGCGCAGGGTTATGGAGAGGTCGTACGGCTACGAGGCCGTGAAGGCCGTCTTCCCGCAAGAGCACATCCAGTCAAAGGTCACAGGCCGAAAAAGCGCCGTTTTCTGAGCCGTATTGGCGTAAACAATTATTAACGATGAAATGTAATAGGCTACTCTGACCGTGAGGATGTGAGAAATGCCGAGCAATCCACCGAGATCTGCTATAGAGGGACTGCAATGAGCAAAGTAAGCAAGGGGAAAAAGAAACGACTGGCCAAAGCTACAAATCAAAACAGACGCGTGCCGGCGTGGGTGACCGTACGTTCAAACCGCAACGTGACGACCCATCCAAAAAGGCGGCACTGGCGACGCGGTCGCCTCAAGGTGTGATCGTTCATGGCAAAAGACACGAAGGTAGAAGAAGAGCGGGTGTACACGATCCCGCTGCGAGCGGTGAAACACACGCCTAGATGGAGACGCAGCAAGAAGGCGATATCGGAGATTCGTCAGTACCTCGCCCACCATTTGAGCGCGGAAGAAGATAAAGTCAGACTTGATCCCTCGATCAACCTAAAAGTCTGGGAGAGAGGCTCGAGCAATCCGCCGAATAAGATCACCGTCCGGGCAATGAAGTTCGACGACGGCGTCGTCGAGGCAGAACTCGCGACCGAATCGTGATGGTCGCATCTGTAAAAAGAAAACCACCCGTAGAGGATCCAACGTGGTCAAGCGCATCTCGATAGGCGGAAGCGCCGTACTCGGCGTCTTTGCTGCGTGTACCGAAGATTTCTTGCTTACTGCACCAGCGCTGACCGAGGAGGAGCAACTCAACTTCCTACAGGAGCTGGACGTGACCTCCATCCCACTCCTCGTAGGCTCAAGCACAGTCGTTGGATCGCTCGTCGCCGGAAACTCGAACGGATTTGTCGTCTCAAATAACGCGCTCAGGCACGAGATGGCACAGCTCAAGGCGAGTTGCGGAGGTTTGACCGTGCGAAAGCTCCCTGGGAGGATCAATGCCGCTGGAAACGTCATCCTCGCAAACGATACAGCGGCGCTGATCCACCCTAACCTAATCGCTCGAGCCGACAGAGTCATTTCTGAGGCTTTAGGCGTGGACGTGCGGCGAGGTACGGTCGCCGGTCTGAAGACGGTTGGGATGGCGGCGTGTGCAACGAATAAAGGCGTTTTGGCGCATCCAAAAGCGACAGAAGGAGAGCTTTCGAAACTGGACGACACCTTCGGCGTTCCCGTCAACATCGGCACGGTGAACTATGGTTCACCGCTCGTCGGATCTTCGCTTCTTGCAAACACGAAGGGCTACGTTGTAGGCATAGACACGACAGGAATAGAGCTTGGGCGGATACAGGAGTCGCTAGGGTTTCTGTAACCTTTAAAAGCGCCCCACAACGGCCGCGCTCGTTAGTTTGGATAGCTATTTAACAGATAACCTCGCGAATAACTCAATGATCGAGTCATCCTAAGCGAGGACATCGGGCTCGTACCCGCCCCCTAGGTGCTTATCACACGCTGATTGACGGATGGTATATGTATGGAAAGCAAAACCTTTCAAATTACGGGTTCCTTCAAAGCAGGACGTTCGTGGGAACGATTTACAAAAAAAGTCTCGAGCAACAACGAGAAAAATGCCGCCGAAAAGCTTTACTCACTTATCGGCAGTGAGCATGGCTTAAAGCGGAAGATGATTCGAATCGAATCCGTCGAAGCGGAAGAAGTGTGATAACATGGCAAGCGAGCAAGAAGTGCGCGTGTTGGTCGCCCAACTCCAACAAACTGAGGCAGAAGCGCGTGCGTACGAGCAACAAATGGAGGTCATCAGCTTCACCATCAACGAGATAGAAAACGCGGTCACCGCTGTAGAAGCGCTTTCCAAGCCCAAGATCGGCAAAGAAACGCTTATACCGATCGGGGCAAGCTCGTTCGTCTATGGCAGCATTCCTCAAACGAAAAGGGTTATCATTGGACTCGGCGCGAACGTCTCCGCTGAGGTGGATGTCACCGACGCGGTTTCATACCTCAACGACCGAAAGAGAAAACTAACGGACATGCAAGGACAATTCACGGCTCGGCTGAATCAGATCGGCTCTCAAATCTACGCACTCCAATCGAAATTACAGGCGTACCAATCGCAGTCACAGGCGGCACGCTAGATGTTTGAAAGCTTGAGACAAAAACTCAATCAATTTAAGCAGACCGTCAATAACAAAGAACGCGCGCTTGATGATGCAGAGGTCGGGACCGCTGCAAATGATGCCACACCCCTAGCCGAAGGTCTAGAAGAAGCCACAAGCGAGGCATACACGCCTCCCGCTGTTCACGTTGACGAGGCAGTCGAAGCCCCCCCATCGGCTGAAGCGCCGACGCAGGGGGTAATGCAAGGCGAGACTGTAAGACCCACAAGGGGCAAGTCCCTTTTTGAAAGAGAAATAAAGGAAAAAGACCTGGAAGAGCCGCTATGGGATCTTGAGATTGCACTCCTTGAAAGCGATGTGGCGATGTCAGTCTCTGAAGAGATCGTTGACACAGTAAAACGAGAGCTGATTGGCACCAAGCGCAAATGGCGCCAGGACGTCGGCGCACTGGTCGAGCGCGCGTTGCGCGACGGAATCTTGAAAGTGCTCGACGTAAACGGCCTTGATTTCGACGAACTTATCAAACAGGCACCAAAACCTGTGACCATCGTGTTTACCGGCATCAATGGGACAGGAAAGACCACGACCATTGCAAAAGTTGCATACCGCCTCAAGAACCAGGGGTATGCCGTCGTGCTCGCAGCTGGGGATACGTTCCGGGCCGGCGCCCTTGAACAGATTGAGCGACATGCTGACAACTTGGGAGTGAAGCTCATCAAGCACCAGCAGGGCGCGGATCCCGCTGCTGTCATCTATGACGCAGTGCAGTACGCGCGCGCAAAACACAAAGACGTCGTGCTTGCAGATACCGCCGGACGAATCCACACCAATGTTAACCTCATGAATCAGCTCAAGAAAATTGAGCGAGTGATTGATGCGGATCTTGTGGTTTTTGTCGACGAAGCCCTCGCGGGCAATGATGCGGTTGAACGCGCGCTGCAGTTCAATACTGCAATGGCCATCGATGGATCAATTCTCACCAAAGTGGATGCCGATTCAAGAGGAGGAACCGCCATCTCAATAGCGCACGCTACGAACAAGCCAATCCTCTTTTTAGGACTAGGACAAAAGTACGACGACATCGTCAAGTTCAACCCCCAGTGGCTGGTGAACAGACTGTTCGGCGAGGCAGAGACGTAAATGGTAATGGAAAACCTCGGCAGCTCACTTCGCGACACGCTAAAGAAGATAGCGCGAGCGAATCGCATCGACGAAAAAACGCTCAACGAAGTCGTCAAAGACATTCAGCGCGCGCTCCTCAGCGCCGACGTCAACGTCGCTCTGGTGCAACAGCTGTCGAAACGCATCAAAGACCGGGCGCTAAAAGAAGAGCTCTCCGGGAAGCTGAACCCGCGTCAACACGTCATCAACATAGTGTACCAAGAGCTTGTCGCGCTCCTCGGCGAACCGATCTCGGTACCGCTCACCCGTCATACGGTGATTATGGTCGGCCTCCAGGGCAGCGGCAAAACCACGACCACAGCGAAGCTCGCGCGATTTTTTCAGAAAAAGGGCCTAAAAGCCGCGGTCATCTGCGCAGACACCTACCGTCCGGGGGCGTATGATCAGCTTAAACAGCTCTGCGAGCGAATCGGTGTCGCTTTCTACGGCGAACCGGATCACAGCAATGCGGTCGAGATCACGACCCGGGGCTTAATCGAGCTAAAACGCTATGATGTCATACTCGTCGACACCGCGGGGCGCCACGCACTCGAAACAGACTTAGTTCTCGAGATGAAGGCAATCAACGAAACCTCGAAAGCGGACCAGCGCTTTCTGGTGCTCGACTCTGGCATCGGTCAACAGGCGAGTGAGCAAGCGAAAGCGTTCAACGAAGCAATCGGCTTAACGGGCGTCGTTGTGACGAAGCTCGATGGAACTGCGAAAGGCGGAGGGGCGCTCTCTGCGGTTGCCGAGGTTGGAACGGGCATCGCGTTTATCGGTACAGGCGAAACTATCGACGACCTCGAGAAGTTCGAACCAGATCGATTCATCTCTCGACTGCTCGGCATGGGTGACATCAAAACGCTCGTCGAGATGATCGAAGAAGAGCCCCCCATAGAGATGGAAGAGGCGGAGGCGATGCTCAAAGGCGAGTTTACGCTCAAAGACATGTACAAACAAATGGACGCGATACGCAAGATGGGGCCCCTGACCAAAATCGTTCAAATGCTTCCGCTCGGATCACTCGGAGTCGACATCCCCGACGGGGCGCTTCAATCAACCAAAGAAACCCTAGAACGTTTCAAAGTCGTAATGGACTCAATGACGGACGAAGAGCTCGAGCACCCGCGAGTAATTCGAAGTTCGCGAATAAAGCGGATCGCGCGCGGCTCGGGCGTCACTGCTGACTACGTGCGCGAACTCCTAAAATATCACAAAACGATGCAGCGAGCGATGAAAGGCGTTCGCTCTCAAAAAGAGATGCAAAAGTTCTTGAGAAAACAAGGCCTCAAGTGAAGGCTGCACAGACTGCACGCGATCTCACAGGAGTTCGAGCAATTCAGTTTTTCGCTTTTCGTACGCTTCGCTGGTGATGAACCCTTTCTCCCGCAAAACATCGAGCTTCTCTATTTGCTCGATTATGTCCTCCTTCATACTCTGACGCTTCCCCTCCTCGGCCATCGTTTTTCGGATTGCCTTTATGGATGATAAACCTTATGTATTGTCAGACCTAATGATATAGATTCTGAATTGCCCGCTTCTCGAATAAGACTGCCACCCAAAACGACGCACAGAATCTCTGCAAAAGGTAGGACCTTGAACAAGCCGCCGGAGGGATTTGAACCCTCGATCTGCTGATAATTCTTTGAGCGGTGCTCAAATACGAATCAGCCGCTATGCCGAGCTTAGCCACGGCGGCCAAGCTTACTATGTTTAGACGTATATAAATGCTTTACATCAGCGTCGAAGGCGCTCCATGATAGCTGCAGCTCCGAACATCGGCGTGATTGCCGAAATAGAGAATCTTCATTACAACACTTAGCCTGTTGTCACCTTTTATCACAAAGAAGCATCATAGGGATTCCCGCGGTACAGTTGGAAAAACGCAACAAACAGAAAAGGCCTCAACGTTACCGGACAGATCATGACGAATGAAGGAGACGAGATGCAGAGAATCGACGCGGTCCTCGTCCGCTACGGCGAGATTGGAATCAAAAGCGACAGAGTCAGGAGTCGATATGAACGCACGCTCGTAAACAACATAGAAAGAATGCTCGGCTTTTGCGCAATCCCATATGAGGCCGTCGTCAGGGATTTCGGCCGCATCTTCGTCAAGACCCGTGATTCGGCAGCAGCTCCGGCGGTAGCAAGCGTTTTTGGTGTCGTTTCAACCAGCCCCGTCCAAACAAGCGCAGCAACTCTGGATGCTATGCAGTCAGCCGCCGTGCGAATCGTTTCACCGTTGCTAACCGAGGGAAAATCCTTTGGCATTCGAGCACGTCGAACGGGAACGCACGACTACTCAAGCAAAGACATCGGCGAAGTAGTCGGAGGTGCAATTGAAAAAGCAACTGGCGCGCCTGTGCGATTATCAAAACCAGACGTCCAGCTATTTATTGAAGTTCGGGCGGGCAGCGCGTATCTCTACACCGAGGTCGTTCCCGGGGTCGGAGGCCTGCCTCTGGGAACCCAAGGAAAAGTGATCGCTCTCGTCTCAGGAGGAATCGACTCCCCGGTCGCGGCATGGCTTATGATGAAGCGCGGCTGCACGATCGTTCCACTGTTTTTTGACTGTGAGCCATACCTTGGTGACACCGGAAGGCAGCGGGCAGAGGCCGTCGTCAGAGCGCTCGCTGTGTGGGCGGGGCGTCCGCTGGATTTCGCAGTAGTGCATCACGGAGCCAGTTTGAGTGAGTTCAAAAAGCTGGCCCCGCGAATGACCTGTGTACTCTGCAAGCGCATGATGTACCGAATCGCCGCATCGATAGCAAAAGCAGAGAACGCGCACGGAATCGTGACTGGAGAGAGCATCGGCCAGGTCGCAAGCCAGACGACTCAGAATCTCCTTGCAATCGACGAGGCCTCAGATGTTCCCGTCTACCGCCCACTAATAGGTCTCGACAAGACAGAAAACATCAAGCTAGCGCGACGAATAGGGACGTATCGTCTGTCAACGGCCGGCGATTCTTCGAATTGCACCGCCGCACACCGACACCCGACGACAAACGCAGACCAAGAGGAATTAAAAAGGTATGAAGCTGAATTGCTGATACGCGAACTGAGCGCCGAGGAAGCTAAAAGCCTTGCGTGGCAACGCGTATTCCCTGATAAGTCACTTCAATGGGTGCTGAACCCCGAGCCGAACCCGCCGTGGTGAGCCGTGTCGCTTCAGATGAGCGCTGCGCACAATCGCTGACTATTGCTCGAGTTTCGGCGGGGCGCGTGCACAAGATTGGGCCCCACCTCTTTCACGTCTGAAGGTCGGTCCAGCTTCGCGTGACCTCGTCAAATTCTCTCCGCAGATACTTTTCCTGCAGCAAGTGGTCGATGTCAGCCTCGAGTAGATTCGCGATTGAGAGGGCACAAAACACCACGTCTGCGACCTCTTCCGCCGCGGTTGCTTTCTCGCGTCGAACCGCGGTCGCAAGCTCGCCGCATTCCTCCAAGAGAACCGAAAGAAGGAAAAATGAGCCAGACGCCTTGTCGGTCTCGCCGTACCTCTCGTGTATAGCTTTCTGAAAGTCCGAAAGATCCATCTTAACTTCGCGAGGCAGCCAAGCGGACGTCATCGACACGAATGGTCTTCCTCCCCGCGTGCTGAGCCATTATTAAAGCCCTCTCGGTGAGGTCAATTACATAGTTTTCCATAACATTGGCGAGGGCTTCCGCCGCCTCCTGGCTTACACGTTCAGCGCCCGCTTTTCTTATAATCCTGTCAACAGGAGCAATAGGCAATTCAGTCATTTAAACCTCCTATCTCTTTTTTACCTTTCTTGCTTCGCGTCCAGAGCACCACTGCATTGTTTACACTATTTGAAGCTGGTGTGCATCCAGTCCCATGGTTTTCCGCAACGGACGTCCTTCATCTCGCCATTTATAGCCGACGGGCAGACCGTGGGATCATTCCACGGACGCCGTTCCTCGTCAGGCGTTGCGTACTCGTAGAGCTTGTTGACGAAGTAAACCAAATATGTTCGCTGGTCACCAAGAGCCCTAAATCCGTGCCAGTAATGCCCGGGAATCCGTACTGACTGCAAGACGTCGCTAGTCAGAATGATCTCGTTAAGTTCTGCGGTCGCATCATCGTACGCACATAGTTTAATCGCCCCGCGCAAAACGACGAAGTAGTCAGTCTGTCCTCTAGTATGTCTGTGCCAAGCTCTGACGACGCCGGGGTAGGTGATGGAAAAATTGCATTGCTGTAGGGAATCATCAACGACCCAATCTTGCCGGACTAATTCTGTAAAAAATCCTCGCTCATCTGCGTGTTTGGTGAGTGCTCGCGTCTCTATTCCTTGAAGCATGTCCAGGACACAACTGTGTGCTCTTAGTTTAACTTGTTTGCGTTATTGAGCCGGGCATGCGTCAAATCGCTCGGAATCACGTCAAGGCTCTTCCGCACAGCAACAAGACTGCGAGTGAGACGGTAAATATCGATGTAACCAGCATAACGCTAAGGGCACGGTTGACAGTGGCCTTGGTGATGTTATCTGCGCCGTTACCGATCTCGTAGCTTGAAGGCTTCGTCAGCCTCACGCCTAACCCCCCCGCGAATAGGGCGACGGGGATCCCTGAGTTAACGGCTGGTTTCTTGTGCCGGTCCGTTTTCAAAACGTTCCATGCATCGTCGCATGCCGATTTGCCAGATACCATGCGAAATCCTAGCAACATTGGAACGATTGCCAAGCGGGTCGGAAGGTAGTTGAAAACGTCATCCAGTCGGGCTGAAAACAATCCCGCGTGTCTTCTGTGATCCCTGTAGCCAAGCATCGAATCAAGGGTGTTCACGGCACGATAACAGAGCGCGCCCGCTACTCCAAAAACGGCAAAGAATAGGAGGGGAGAGACTACGCTGTCAACGGTATTCTCACCGACTGACTCACATACGCTCGACAGGACGCTTTCGCGGTCGAGATGTAACCTTTCCCTGCTGACGAGCGCACGTAGGTGCAACCGGGCCGCGTCGATGTCTGTGTAGACGAGATCTGTCACCTCGACGGCCTCTTTTTGCAGCGTGAATATCGTGAATGATGCCTTGAGCAAGTAAGCACTGAGCCCGACATAGCACAACAGCAACACGACATTTCGGCTTGCGATCTGATAGCCTAGCCACTGGAACAGCACGACCGGTACTGTAAAGGTTACGATCAGACCTACCGCGAGAGCCGCCCCCTTGAAGCACTGTGCACTATCAGTCCCTCCGTACAAACCTCGTTCCAGCATTGTCACGATCCTCCCCATCCACACAACCGGATGCGCCGCGGCTGGAGGTTCGCCGAGAAACATGTCGAGTGCCAACGCAACGAAAAGAATCGAGATCTGGACGAGAAGCCAAGAAAACATTGTTTATAATCCGATAATCGAGTATAGCGCTTCCATGTCCACGTGTTTGAGCACGACACGAGCCAGCTCATCAAAGGGATCCACTTCTTGATCGGATGGTAACTGACTCTTTAACCCAGTAGATCGCTGGGTAGCAGCGCTGTGTGCACCGTCTGGCTTCTGCATACGTCTAGAGTGTAGGTGCTCCAACAAAGCATAGCGAAAATTGTCGTTGTGGAACAAGCCGTGCAAGTAAGTACCAAAGACAATGCCAGCGGCATCCTGCCCCCCATCATCGCCAAATATCGGAAGCTCACACGTTGTGCTGCCCATGTGAATCTCGTACCCCTGCACTGTTTGGTTCCTCAAACGGTCGAGCAGCGGCCCCGTTCCGGTGACGCGTTTTTCTACCTGCTTCGTTCTCTTTTTAGAGGAATTGAAAACGGTCCAGGCTTGCAGCAGCCGCAGCCCTTCTACGACATTACTTTGGTTTTGCGTTCCCTCGAAGCCTTCGTCAGTTATTGTCTCCCCAAGCATCTGAAATCCCCCACAGATTCCGATAATGGGGATTGCTCCAGCAATCGCCTCGATCCGCTTATCCATGCCGGAGCGACGCATTGCTCTCAAATCGTCAACGGTGTTCTTCGTGCCGGGAATAATTATGGCATCGGGCTCACCGAGATTATCGGTCAACGAAACGTATCGAACTCGGGCAACGGCTTCAAGCGGTTCAAAATCGGTGAAATTGGAGATATGGGGAAGTCTGATCACTGCGAAGTCGAGCACGCTGTGTGCGGCCGGCAGTGTGTCATCAAGCGAAACGGAATCTTCAGACGGCAATCGTACGTTCACGTATGGAATGACGCCCAGAACAGGGAGCCCCGTGAGCTCCTCGAGCTGTGTTAGGCCTGGCTCAAGCAGCTTCTCATCCCCTCGGAACTTGTTGATGATGAAGCCTTTGATGCGTTTCTGATCCTCCTCTGCCAGCAATTGCACGGTTCCATAAAGACTGGCAAAAACGCCGCCTCGCTCGATATCGCCTACTAGGACTACAGGGGCATCGGCACTGCGTGCGACGCGTAGGTTTGCGATATCCTGCTTGTAGAGGTTGATTTCTGCAGGACTGCCGGCGCCCTCCATTACGATGACCTCATATAAACGAGCAAGCGCTTTTAATGAATCGCAGACATGCTGAAAAATAGCTTCTATTGAGTCATAATACTCGCCAACTTTTCGATCACCTAGGGGCTTTCCGTGCAGGATCACTTGCGACATCATGTCCCCCTTAGGCTTCAATAAAACTGGATTCATGTCTACTGACGGTTGAATCCTAGCAGCCCACGCTTGCACGGCTTGCGCGATTCCGATTTCATCGCCATCCTGCGTCACCCATGAGTTCAAGCTCATGTTTTGGGCCTTAAACGGCGCAACCTTGTGACCGCTATCCACCAAAAGCCTGCAGAGCGCAGCAACCAGCACGCTCTTGCCGACGTGCGATGCCGTTCCACTGATCATTAAAAAGCGTGCCATGCTTGATCAACACCTAACGCTGCTTCCTACAAGTTCGTTTCTCGCGATACTCGAACGGCCGAATTCATCCACTTTTTATCACAGGCCGCGATAAATACTTGTGGGAAATCGTGCACAAGAAGTTTTGAGGCCATTCGGACCTCTTCGGCGCGCTCTGGGGCTCGTTGAGAGACCGCAACAGAAGGAGACCTTATAGCTACACGATGATCACGAAAGGCGCGCTGGGTGGATAAAGCCGCCCCTCAGCATTAAGTCCACAAGCACGATAGCAACCATGGCTTCAGCCACCGGGACTATTCTGGGCAGGATACACGGATCGTGTCTGCCCGATACCGACAGATCGACTTCCTCCAGCGTTTCCAAATCGACTGAGGTTTGTCGCATTCCGATTGAAGGAGTCGGCTTCACCGCAATTCTGCCGATAATCGGCGCCCCTGTCGAAATGCCGCCGAGAATTCCGCCAGCTCTGTTCGTTTTGGATTCTATTCGGCCATCCGTCATCGTGAACTGATCATTCATTTCGCTCCCTTTCAGTTTTGCTGCGAGGAAGCCTACGCCAATTTCAACGCCCTTCACGGCGCCGATGCTCATAAGGGCCTTACCCAATTCTGCATCGAGCTTGCCAAATACCGGCTCGCCGACACCCGGAGGAACATTGAAAGCAACGATTTCAGCAATTCCACCGACGCTGTTGCCAGCTTCTTTCATACGTTCGATGCACGCGACCATCTCGTCCGACGCAGAGGCGTCACAGCATCGTACAATGCTCTTCTCAGCGAGGAGCAAGTCTTCGGGACTCTCAAAGACGAACTTGGATTGTATCCCGTGGATATCGATAACGTGCCCGAGCACGCGGATCTCTCGATGCTCGAGCAGTTTCTTTGCCACTGCCCCCGCAGCAACTCTGGCGGCGGTCTCTCGGGCTGACGCTCTCCCTCCGCCGCGGTGATCTCGCCATCCGTATTTCGCGTGGAACGTGTAGTCCGCGTGGCCGGGACGCGGCACGTTGCGTAGCTCATCGTACCCGCGCGAGTCGACGTCTTCATTACGGATGATGATTGAAATCGGGGTGCCGAGCGTCTTGTCTCGATAGATGCCCGAGAGTATGTGCGCAGTATCCTTTTCGGAACGTGGTGTCGTTATACTGCTTTGACCTGGACGTCTTCTATCGAGCTCTTTTTGAATGTCCTCGTGGGTTATCCGCAATCCCGCCGGGCACCCGTCGATAACTGCCCCTACTGCTTGACCGTGACTCTCACCCCACGTCGTTACCCGAAAAATGTGTCCCCAAGTGTTCATGAGGCAAGTCCCCTGCGATGAGCTTCAGAGGCTCTCAATGCTCGTTTGCTCGAGATTTGCTCCGAGGGCGAAAATGTCGTCAAAGAAGTCCGGGTATGACACTTTTACCGATTCTGCAGTGTCTATCTGGGTCTCTCCCTCGGCTCCCAGCGCTGCGACCGCAAGCGCCATAACAATGCGATGGTCCCCGTATCCGTTCAAACTAGCTCCCTGGGGTTTTCCACCCTGGATTCGCAACGTGTCGTCCACCTTTTTGATATCCACCTGCATTTTTCTCAGCTCCGTTATTATAGCGACCAGTCGATCCGTCTCTTTGTAGCGTAGGTGAGCAACGTTTGAAATGTCGGTAGTGCCTTGAGCGTATGCGCCTAGAACCGCGAGTACAGGAACGAGATCTGGCACGTCACCTGCGTCAATCGCGAGGCCCTGGAGCTCGGCACCGTCTGCGGTGACGACATCACCCTCCCAAGAGATATGTACCCCCATGTCTTTGAGGATCGAGACAATTTTCTCATCACCTTGTTTTGACTCAGAGAGGTTGTGCACGCTCACGCGAGAATTTGTTATTGCTGCGGCACATAAATGAAAGGCTGCTGACGAGAAGTCGCCGGGAATCTGAAAATCGGTATCTGCGTATTGCTGACAGCAAGGGATCATAAATTCGTGATGATCGGTGCTTACGTTGACTTGTGCTCGGTTCAACAGTTCGAGCGTCATGTCAACGTACGGGCGCGAGCTAAGGTTGTGGACGATCAGCATACTGTCAGTTTGACACAACGGACAGGCTATCAGAAGCGATGACAAAAACTGAGAGCTCATCGGATTCGTAAGCGTTGATTCTCCGCCCAAAAGTGCGCCTTGGACGATCACAGGCGCAGTACCGTCCGACTTTGTCGAGAGAACCTTTGCACCGAGTTCGTTGAGAGCGTCGATCAGCTGAGAGCTCGGTCGAGTCCTTAGCGACGCATCCCCGGTCAAAACTGTCGTGCCGTCAATCAAGGAGCAAACGCCCATCAGAAAGCGCAACGTCGTCCCGGAGTTTTGGCAATCTATAACATTGTCAGGCCTTTGTGGCTCTCCTTGTACGCCTTCGATGAAAAACGCATCGCCGACAGGATTTATCGTCGCACCGATCGCCTCACATGCGCTTACCGTTGCGCACGTGTCCGCGGAAACCAAGGGCTTAATGATGCGTGAAGTCTTCGCTAAACTGGCCATGACGATAGCGCGATGAGTGTAGCTTTTCGACGGAGGTGCGTCGAGTTTGCCGCGAATGGTGGATTGCGAGACCTTCACGTTCATAGTATATGAATGATTAGAATCAATTTATTTAAACGTGTGGTAGAAATGTTGGATCGACTGGAAAACGAGATAGAAATGCTTGAAAGGCACTTAGAGGTTTTAAACGCAGTCGTTGTTGGTGAACCTATTGGGATTTCGAAATTGTCAGAAGTGACTGGACATTCCAAGTACAAAGTCCGCTACTCGCTCCGAATATTGGAGCAGGAGGGCCTGATCAAGCCGTCACCGTATGGAGCAATTACGAGCGCGAGGATCTCAGAGTTTGTTCAAAACTACGAGCGACTTCTCGACCAGTTTCTAAAGAAGCTAAGTGAAGTGAAAGCCAACTACAGGGTTAAACGAGATTGAAGCCCAAAGACGCCCACAATGAGCATCACTCGTCGCGCGAACTGTTCTACGACCTTAAAGCTTAAGTAAAAAAACACACTAGAGAGATGTGTCAAGCCGCCATAACTCAGTTGGTAGAGTGCGTGGCTGTTAACCACGATGTCACAGGTTCGAGCCCTGTTGGCGGCGTCAGCGGGCCTGTAGCTTAGCCAGGTCAGAGCGCCCGGCTCATAACCGGGCGGTCACCGGTTCAAATCCGGTCAGGCCCACCTCTTAGATTCTGAGATTGCAAGCGACGGTTCGCCCAATTCAACTTACGGCGGAGACTTTTTTTTCTACGAAGACTGCGTCCCGCGTTAACTGACAAAGTCGACCTGTCGCTCATTACGAGCAGCAATTTGCTTTCGGGACGCACAGAGCAAATGGCACCGAGCTAAATAAATATGAGGTCAGCTATTAAGCATACTACAAACAGGACCAGCGTCATAGGTCCATAGCGTCTGTAAACGCGCATTTAATTCGACCAGCGTGATCAACGTGAAGTTCGAACAGGTCATGAGCAACGTGGAGGAGGCCGTAACCGAAGACGAGCTAGCTGCACTTCTCGACAATGAGACAAACATTACCGCCTATGCCGGCTACGAACCTAGTGGAAAACTCCATCTTGGACATCTTCTAACGGCGTATAAGCTCATGGATCTTCAGTCAGTCGGCGTCGACGTCATCGTGCTGCTCGCGGACTTGCACGCATACCTGAACGAAAAGGGCACGATGGATCAAATCCGCGACTGGGCGGATCACTACCAGAAGTGTTTTTCCGCTTTAGGCCTTGCTGAAGGCACGAGATTTGTACGCGGGAGCGATTATCAGCTTGAACCAGAATACACCAAGCTGATTCTGAAACTAGCGAGGCACACCACGCTAAACCGCGCTCGGCGAAGCATGGACGAGGTTTCAAGAAACGCGGAGGACCCCGTCGTGTCTCAAATGATCTATCCGCTTATGCAAACAGCGGACATAGGATACTTAAACATCGACATCGCCGTTGGCGGTATCGATCAACGTAAGATTCACATGTTGGCGCGAGAAGAGCTCCATTCAATGGGATTTAAGTCCCCTGTCTGCGTCCACACGCCAATTCTGCTCGGCCTTGACGCGAACAAAATGTCATCGTCAAGTGACAACCTTATAGCCATCGAAGATTCACCTGAGTCCATCAAAAAAAGGATCCAATCCGCTTATTGCCCGCCGCGAACGGTGGGGGATAACCCCCTCCTTCAGTTGTACCGGTACTACGTCTTTCCCCAGTTTAAGCAAGTCGAGCTCGAGCGACCCCAACAATACGGCGGCCCGATTTGTTACGAGGACTTCTCCACGCTCGAGCTGGATTACGCAGTCGGCAAGCTTCACCCGCTGGATCTCAAAAACGGTGCAGCGACGTATATCGAACGAATCATAGGACCTATTCGCAGCGCGTTACGCAGCGACTAGACTATTTCGACGGGAAGAACAGCTATCTTACGAACGAGGTGTTTCTCTGAGTCAAGAACTACAGACTAAGGTGAGACTGCCGCAGAAGGAGGAGGGGGAGGTCCTCGGGATTGTAGAAAGCATGCTCGGCGCAAACAGGGTAAAGATCCAGTCTTTGGACGGCAAAACTCGCATGGGGAGAATTCGCGGCAAGATGAAGAAGCGTGACTGGTTGCGTGTCGGCGACGTCATAGTTATGGTTCCCTGGAGTTTTCAAGACGACAAAGCGGACATCGTGTGGCGATACCAAGGAACGCACGTTGAGTGGGCAAGAAGAACGGGTACTTGTAGCCGCCGCGAAACAGCGGCCTTCTCAGCCCACAAAACAACCAATGACCGATGTGCCTGATTTGATTGACGATAAGATAAAACGCATCGAAAGAGACATTGACGAGCTGCGAGCACGCAACAAAGAAGCAGACGATTTCAAGGTCCGAGCCGAAGTATTCGACGAGCTAACCCTAAAGGCCCTGTATCGCCTCGCAAGCAGCGGGCTTATACAAGCACTTGGTGGCCCTATTTCGACGGGAAAAGAAGCTAACGTTTTCCATGCTATAGGGCCAGGCGGACGAGAACTTGCTATCAAGATCTATCGAATAAAAACGAGCGACTTTAAGGCTATGCACGACTACATACTGGGCGATTACAGATTCGCGCACGTCCGAAAAACCAAAAAGGATGTGGTATTCGCGTGGACAAAAAAAGAATTCCGGAACTTAACACGCGCGCGTAAAGCACGCGTCCGCGTCCCCGAGCCGCTCAAATGTAGGGAGAATGTCCTCGTCATGCAGTTTATAGGGCGAGACGGCGTCGCTTGTCCGCCTTTGAAGCAGGCAGTAGAGAACTTAGGAAACGTCAAAGAGGTATACGACGCAACGGTCGAATTCATGAAGAGACTTTATCAAGATGCACACTTGGTCCACGCCGACCTCAGTGAATACAATATACTTGTCGACGACCAAGGCGATCCGGTATTCATCGATATGGGGCAGTCCGTGCTTGTAGAACACCCGCGTGCGCAGGAGTTTCTGCAGCGGGACGTCAGCAACGTGGTGAAGTTCTTCAACGAAGCTGGAGTGCAGGCTTCACCGATCACAGTTTTGAGAGAGATCACTACATGAGGGAGTACCTGAGGGTTCCCAGAGACCGCATAGGGGTCATCATTGGCGTCGGCGGCAGCACGAAAGCCCAGATCGAAGAAAACGGCGACGTGAAACTTGACATCGATAGCGCCGAGGGGACGGTCACTATCGAGAGTGATTCTCTCGGCATTCTGAAGGCAACAGAAGTTATTAATGCGGTAGCTCGCGGTTTTAGCCCAGAAAAGGCCTTCCGAATTTTCGACGATGAACAGATAACCCTCGACATCATAGACATTTCAAAGGTCGCCGACACGCCGAAGGAGCTCAAACGGATTATGGGACGCGTAATTGGAAAAGAGGGCAAGACGCGGGAAGCTCTTGAGAGTCTCACGGGCGCGAACGTGTCTGTTTACGGAAAGACTGTAAGCACGATCGGGTACATCGATCAGATTCAGACTATCAGAACAGCCATCGAAATGCTGGCAGACGGAGCCAAACACGCTGCGGTCTACAGTTTCCTTGAAAGGAAACGGCAGGAACTGAAGCGTTCCCAATTGGATTATCTTGAATGAGTAATGCCGTCGAATAGAGAAGCTTTCATCCGTCACGCGGCGCAGGCGCTGCAAGAAGCTGAGATACATCTGCCGCGCGATGTTACACGGGCACTCGCCAACGCAGCAAGGACTGAATCGGACGAACGGGCCAAAGAACAGATACACGCCATTCTTGAAAACGTCAGGCTTGCGGGTGCTGCGGATCTTCCAATGTGCCAGGACACGGGCGTTCCTATTTTTTTTGTCGAGATCGGACGAGAAGCAAACATCGATTTCGGCCTTAAAGAGGCACTTGCAACTGCCGTACAGCGTGCGACCGACGCGGTACCTCTCAGGAAACACGCGGTTGACCCGCTCACAAGAACGAGCTGCGATGAACCGCTCTTTGATATGATATGTGACGTTAGCGACGGGAATAGACTGTCGGTCGCCGTACTGGTCAAAGGCGCGGGTTCAGAAAACGTAAGCGCCTTAGCTATGCTAGAGCCGCTTCAAGATGTTACGCCGTTCGTGCTTAAAACGATATGGAAAAGTGGCGGCAAGCCATGTCCGCCTATTATCGTGGGGCTAGGCATCGGAAGCACGTTTGACGGCTGCGCACGTCTGGCGAAAAAAACGCTGGTCAGATCTTTGGAAGAAGAGGAGAGCCCCTTTGAAGCGGAGATCTTAGGACAGATCAACGAACTAGGCATCGGACCGATGGGCCTTGGCGGCGACACAACTGCGTTGCGCGTCTTCGTCGAAGAGGCCCCCTGTCACACCGCCATGCTTCCAGTAGCGGTAGCAGTCCAGTGCTGGGCAGATCGAAAGGCTAGATTCAGCATCAAGTTATAGCGAGGAGTCGTAGCTTGGATCGATCAAACGCTATGTCAACCGTGCTGCACGCCCCGATATCACCAGCAGACGTGGCCCCATTTAAGGCAGGTGAGGTCGTCTTTATCAGCGGGGTTCTCTACACAGCTCGGGATAAAGCACACGATAGGATGCTTGCAGACCCGCACCGCCCGTTCAGTTTGCAGGACGCGTGCATTTACCACAGCGGGCCGCTCATTGTGAAAGAGGGGGACACGTATCGTGTCATTTCGGCAGGGCCAACGACCAGTGCGCGAATGAACACTCAGACGCCCGCCATTGTGAAGCAGGGCGTCACGGCGATAATCGGCAAGGGAGGCATGTCTCTGAACGTTGCCCGCTCGTTTGCTGGCCGTTGCTTCTACCTCGCGTTCACGGGAGGCTGCGGGATACTGGCGCAAGAAAAAATCGTGGAAGTCGTAGCTGTGTACTACGCGGATCTCGGCGTCACGGAAGCAGTGTGGAAACTCAAAGTGCTCAACTTCGGCCCACTTTTAGTAGCAATCGACTCTCGAGGCGACAGCATCTACGAAACCGTCCGTGTGCGCTCGCGCGAACGTCTCCTACACTTGATCGCTGGGAGAAAACGTACCCTATGAGCCTACCGGCCGCATCAATCTTTTTTCTGGGTGTCGATGATCCGCTCGTGCTTGTACGCTTGAACAAGCGATTCAAGCCGGCGAAGCTGCTCGTGTTGTTTTGCGTTGGCAATTTCTGTTTGACCCTTTTCGATCCTAAGCTCCAATGCATTCTTGTCGATCGTCATCAAATTGCCAGAAAGATCCAATGCGAGCTCCCGCATCGAAAAAATAGGAATATCAGCTTCAAATAACGTTTTTCGAGCTACGTGCGACATTTCGTTTTTAACGACAACGGCGCGTATTCGCTTATTAACCAACAATTCGGCAGCAGCGATGCCGCCACCGCTTGCGTCCTCGAACAAAACGATGCCTTTGCTCAACCCAAATTGGTCATCCGCAGCCTGAATCGCTTCTCGGTTAAAGGATTTGACGATTTTGACTGCCTTAACCGCTTTGTTGCGTTCAGTTAACCCGATTTGCTTCAGCTTACGCAAGCGTTTCTGCAAGCCCTCGTTGACCCTTTTGCTGCGCACAAGCTCAGCTGAAAGGCGGTTGATTTCCTTTTGCCTGAACGTAACTTCCCGGTCCCTTCTGACGTTTTTTGCGTTTTGAGACCGGATGACACTAATCTTGTCTTGCAGCTTCGCCGCCTTTTCTTGGCCTAACTGCAACGATTCCTTCAGATCAGCCACGTAGCTCAAAAGCCGACTAATTTGCTCGTCTTGTCGTTTGATGATTGCCTTGAGGTAGAAAATGTCGGGACCCAAGAGATCCTTCTCTGGGGCTGGAACTAGGCGCTGCACGTGATTCTGAGTCCGCGCTAGAGGCTTTTTGAGCAAATTGATCGCAGAATCAACCGTATGTCCGCGCAAAACGAGCATCTGAAGTTCGTCGAGTTCAACGTCGGCAGGAGCTCTCTTCTGCACGCTCTCAAGCTTATTTCTGAGGCTTCTGGCAGCGTCGATTGCCGCGGCGAGCGCATCTCGCTCGTGCTCGTTTGAATAGTCGAAAAGTTTCGTATCACGCTGTTTCTGTTCAACCGAAAGTGATGAAGCAGGTGTGTGCAGAATCGCGTTAAAAGCCCGCTTTATTCGTTCGACAGTTCCAGGAGCCGGATTCTTGTCCGTTGCGATGATGAGCGGGTGTCCCGATTCAATTAGCAGCCCGACGAGCTCAGAAAAACCCCAAGATCTTGAGCTTCCAGTTCTAAGGACTCGACCTTTCAAATCTAAAACGGCAAAAGCGGTGGTTGTTCCGGGATCTACACCGACGATAGTGTACGTCCTCTTTGGCGCAACCAAATTCCCGCCGTTTTTCTTAGTGGTCGAAATTGCGTCGCACCTCCAACGCGATTCCAAATAGGTCTCCGCTAACCTGCAAAACGCTCTGCGGGACCGTGATCGCGTTGTTTTACGTATGCTAAAACATCTTCTGTTCGTTTTGCTATTTGATATTTTCTAGCAAAATACGATAAGACGGTGCTCACGTCTCTATAGAGCAATTCATCAGCATTAGGATGCGCCACTGAGACCCATTGCGGCCAGTCGATCAGCGCGATGTTTCCGTCGGCACACACAACTACGTTATATTCGCTCAAGTCGGCGTGAACGATGCCAAGCTCGTACGTTAACTTAATCTGCGCAATGATCTTGTCAAGAATGGCGACAGGGTCTCCCAGCGTAGTGCTGCTTATCTCTCGACCGTTTACTAGTCCCATAACGATAACGTGTCGGTTGTGCGCAATCGGCGTCGGAACGACGACGTTCCCGTACAGGGTGGTAATGGCTTCATACTCTCTTTCAGCTGCTAGCCTCGAAGTAAGCATCCACGAGCATCGTTCGGTTTTACCGAAATAGCCCCTCGATCGTTTTACGTGCCGGAACGTCGTGCCTTCGCGATGAAATTTCACGATCACGATCCGCCCGCCTTCGCGCTCAGCGTCGTAAATATCGGACTCTTTCCCAACACCCACTTTCGATCCAAGGGACTCTATAGCCGTGCGCCGAACGAGCGTGTCAATGGCAAGGGCGTCATAACCGCCGAAAGTTAGCTTATAGCCGACGTAATGGGCCGTTTTCCGCTCAACGAGCTTGTATTTGGAAAGCCGCGTGATTCGGTAATCCACCTCGTCTCGCGGCAACCGAGCGTAGTTAGGCAGATCATCGACGGGGACCCAGTCAAAAAAACGCATGCCGGTTTCGACCGCTTGCAGCACTCGGAAGTCATAGCGCTCCAACTTCGTAAATTCGCGTGCGATATCTTGAAGCATCTTCACAGCCTCATAGTCAGTCCACGTTACTCCCCGCGCTGCAGAACAGTTTATTAGTGTTCATCCTGAGATATACACGAGATGAAGTGCGATAAATGTAGCGCGCCTGCCGTTGTATTTCAGAGATATTCAGGGCTACACCTTTGCAAGGCACATTTCTTCGCGGACGTCGAAAAGAAGATCAAGAAAGAGGTTAGAAAGGAACGAATCGAAGGTACGCTTGCCGTTGCGTTCAGCGGCGGCAAGGACTCTTCCGTGGTTTTAGCCGTATTAAGTGACCTTTTATCACGCCGCGGCGTTGAAATTGTGGCCATCACTATCGATGAAGGTATTGCCGGATACCGTGATAAGGCTCTTGAATCAGCGGCAATGCTCGTCGCGGAGCTCGGCGTTCGATGGCAGGTAGCGTCGTTTGAGGAGTACTTTGACGTCAGAGTCGATCGCTTGGACGAGCGACCGTGCACGGTCTGCGGGATCCTCCGACGCTCGCTTCTAAATCGCCTAGCAAAAACGGTCGGCGCCTCGACACTCGCCACGGGCCACAATCTCGATGACGAAGCGCAGACAATCCTGATGAACTATTTGCGCGGAGACATCGACCGGCTGCTGCGGCTTGACCATCCCGCTAAAGAAGGACTGGTTCGACGCGTCAAACCGCTCAAATATGTGCCAGAAAAAGAAGTCGCGCTATACGCTGTTCTCAAAGGAATCCCCGTCAGCCTTGACGAGTGCCGCTACTCTGCCGGGGTGTTTCGAGCCGAGGTGCGCAGCGTGTTGAACGGGCTAGAGCCTAAGCATGCAGGCACCAAGTACGCGCTCGTCAAGGGCCTTGAGAGGATCTTAGGACTAACGCAGCGCGAGCCGTTTCAGCTCGGGCACTGTGTGCAGTGCGGAGAACCCGCTGTCAAGGCGCTGTGCCAGAGCTGCGAAATCCTGAGGGGACTGCAGTCGAGACAGAATGAAGCGGCCAAATGAAGCCCGAGCCGAGGCGTATCACATGTGAGCGAGCACGTTAGAGGATGTTGTCGATCTCGCCGGATTCGAATTCGCGGGCGAAGTCTTTCACCCTCGGTCCTTTTCTGGCGATCACGTCTTGTTTTGCGCTTTGAAACTTGAATAGCTCGCCATACATCGGCCCTAACACCTGAGCAGATTGCACGCCAGTCACGATCGACATCACCCGCACTCGGCCCTCGTAACCTCTCTGAACGCGTGCGCCCCAAATTACATTAGCGCTTGGATCCAACTGGGAGGTCAGACCCTTTGCGATCTCTTCGGCCTCTTTCAGCGTCAAGTCTGGTCCGCCCGTGATATGAATCAACGCGCCTTTTGCCCCGCGGAAGTCAACTTCGAGGAGCGGATGGTTGAATGCCTCACGCACCACGTCGCGTGCCTTGTCTTGGCTTTGCGATTCACCGACTAGCATAGCAGCAACGCCGCCGCTATTCATGATGGTTCTGACGTCTGCGTAGTCGAGGTTTATCAGTGAAGGTTGTGTGATCGTTTCAGCGATGCCTTTTACGGTTTCTGCAATGATCTGATCCATCACGGAGAACGCATGGTCAATCGGCAAGTTCGGCACGTATTCAAGCAGACGATTATTGTCAAGAACTATGACCGTATCAGCATCTCTCCGCAAGTCTTCAAGTCCTTCTTCAGCCTTAATCAGCCGCGCGCGTTCCACGTTGAACGGTGTTGACACCATTGCAACGACGATCGCACCGTGAGCTTTCGCGATCTGCGCGACGATCGGAGCAGCGCCTGTGCCGGTTCCGCCCCCCATCCCCGCGGTAACAAACACAAGATCGGTGTCTTTAAGAAGCGTTTCCAGCGTCCTGCGACCTAACTCGGTCGCACACCGTCCGACCTCAGGATCACCACCTGCACCCAACCCTTTCGTAATCGATTTGCCGACTAACACCTTGATGTCGGCGTCGATCATGTCCAAATGCTGCTTGTCAGTGTTGAGCGCGATGGTCTCAGCGCCGTCGACTCCTATGTTGTAGAGTCGGTTGACCGTGTTGTTGCCCGCTCCTCCGCAGCCCACAATGAGTATCCGAGGAGCTCCAAATTCCTCTTCTTCCTCATCTTGAAGCATCTGGGGTCGCTGCTTTTCCATTTCGCATCGTCGCAAAGCCTCCTCGACAATACTTTGCATATATACCGCCACCTGTCTAAATCAAAACCGCACTTCGTTCCTTTCTGCTAAGGAGCTTCTCATAATGGGTGTCAACCAGGTCTCGAACAGCTGCACGGATTGCTTCGCTCTTCGAGGGGAATTCGCCCGCTACTACTAGTTTATCTATGAGTTCTAGCTGTTGTTTCGGCAATCTCAGGGTGATTCGCTCCATAGCAACCATTTGGAAGTTTTTGTAGTGTCAGACGAAGAGCTGACTTCTGTCTGCTTCAAAGACTACAAAAAGCTGCCTAGTGTCAGACGCATGTCTGTTTCTTGTCTGACTATGAATCACCCTGCTACAATATTAAACTTTTGTTATCTCTTTTTTATAAAAAAACTTGTATTAAATCTACCAAATTTAACCGTGCACTATAAAGACGCTCTCAAACGCCCCAAAACCAGAATCAGAATCATTCTGGCAGTATAAAGTTGCTCACCGAGCACAGTAAAGAATAAGTAATAACGGTCGCAATACTGTCGTCACCCGCCTTAACTCAGTCTGGCAGAGTGGTCGGCTGTAGACCGACATGTCCCCCGTTCAAATCGGGGAGGCGGGATTCACCCGCGAGTGACGCTCCAGTAGCTCAGCCTGGGAGAGCGCCAGACTGAAGATCTGGTTGTCCCCGGTTCAAATCCGGGCTGGGGCATTCCCACTACACGCACGAGCTTTTACTTTTTCTCTTGCTCCGGCAGTAGCGGCGTTAACCAGTCAACGAACATCTTTTCGCTCCGGCTTTGTATGTAGACCGTCCCTTCTCCACTAAATTCTGTAACCAGTACCTCTCCACCAAGAACAGTCGATTTAACGCCTCCAAAAGTCCCAATTTTCCAGTCGAGTCCTTCAGTGAATCCAACAATGTGCCCGGTATCGACGCGAAACCGTCCGTCGATTCTTCGTTCTTGAATAGCCCCAAAACTTGAAATAAAAACGTACCCGGACTGAGAGATTTTCACGAAGAAAAGCCCCGCCTCCGACAAGAACCCTTTGACGCCGCCCCACTTCGTGTCTAGATCTAAGCTTTGCGAGCCCGCCAAGAAACTGTCTCCTTGGACAAGAAGCGTCTCATCCTTTATCTCCCTATACGCAATATCGCCGACATAAGGGGGAGCGAGGCCAACGACCGCGTCGCCCTGCGCTACAAATGTGTTCAGGAAAATGTCAGCACCACCGAGCACGGTTCTCTTGATCCCACGGAGGACTCCTCCCTTGATTCCGGTGCTCACGCTGAGATTCGCACTCATGTAGGCCATAGCTCGCCGGTCAGCTTGAATACTTTCGCCATCTGAGAGTCTTACTTCTGCGAGACTGTAGGTGGGTTTATAGTAAATTTCATATTTCATAAGCTCTTCTGGACGAATTTTCCGCTTATACTTTGCGATCGCGACGTGTTACGCGACGACGCACGGAGCAAAACAGCTGCTAACAAAAACGAAATGAGCAGAGGTCGCACAAGCAGCGTCGGTGCGCGTTTTATAACGGATGGATAAGTTGTACATGGCGTGGTTCTTTGACTCGCATAGAACATCTCAAAATAATACGGCTCAAAATCGCAGAACTCAGCGAGCAAACGAATGCCGACGCGCTGAGCAACGCATTTTCGAATAAGCAAGGGGTCGCTAGCGCGGAAATCAACATCAACAACGCGACTGTCGTCATCGCCTATGATGACACGCTCACGTCCATCTTCGAAATTGAAGCCCTCGTTTCCACGCTGAAATTCAAGCTCGAAGGCGTAGGTTACCTAAGCTGACCTTCGCAGTAATCGTGAGCTCTCCTTCGCTAAACTAGCGCGAAATGCCCTACCGTCGCGCTGATAACTTTTATATAGATACGAGCGCATAATCGCATGCTCGATTTTTGCGCTGGTAGTGTAGTGGTTATCACTGAGGCTTGCCAAGCCTCAAACCCGGGTTCGAATCCCGGCTGGCGCATCTGACGTGCCGAGGTAGCCAAGTGGACTACGGCGCCAGCCTGGAGGTCTCGTTATCAGACAGCTGGTGAGGCTCTCGCCTCGCAGGGGTTCAAATCCCTTCCTCGGCGTCTGCATCATCCCTCTTCTTTTGAGCTATGACGTAAAGCTCGTCTTTATGCGCGCTCAGCACCTTAACGATTCTGAAGCCTGCCTCCTCGATACGCTTCATGAGATCCCTTGCAGCTTGTTCTGCTACTTTTCCTTTAAACACCTGCAAGACTAGCCCCCCCGTTTTCAGAACCGCTGACACCTTTGCGAGAAGCTTAAGTGCATCGGTTGGCTCTGCCGTTATGTCGTTTAGAAGAACGTCAAAACGTACTCCAAGACGGCCAAAATCAAAAGAAAATGCGTCAGCGTAAATGATAGTTACTTGGCTGGGATACCGTTCTGCGACCGCCTCGAGAAATGGCTTGCACGACGAACTGAACTCGACCGCGTAAACCTCTCGCGCTCGTTCCGCCGCGTACGACACGAAGCCTCCAGCGCTCGCGCCAATGTCGAGTACCGCATCACCAGTTTTTATTAGCTCAAATGCCTCTTGGATTCCTCTTAGCTTCCAATACCCAGCTGGCCTGTCGGCGGCAGCACCAACGGTTACTACCTGGTGACGCGTGATGTCAAACGAAGCCTTCACGACGGTTCTGCCGTCAACTGTGACAAACCCGCTTTTGATCGCCCTTTGTGCGCGTGAGCGCGATGCGATGAGCTTTTCCCGAACGAGATACGTATCCAGTCGCATGGTGTGCGCAAACTTCTTGTATGTATCATCCATTAGAGTACAAGCTAAAAAGCTTTACAAAGTCGCTGCTTATGTGGAGTGAAGTGCTCGCAAGGTTTGCCAAGTTTCCCGCTCAAGAGCGGGTTGCAGAAGTTCTGCTAGAGCACGGATTCCAGGTGAATAGCGCGGGAGAGGTTGTCTCGGGCACCATTAGGATCCCTGACACCGAGATCTCGCGCGCGGCCAAAGTCGATCGCAGAGCGGTCGACGAGGCAACGACCACCATTCTAGGCGACGAAATGCTCAGGCGCTTTTTTTCAAACCTGAAAACGTTGATATTTCTCCGCGACGTTGCCCCTCTTCTGGGACTTGGCGTAATCGTCATAACGCCTCAAGATGCTGCACAGATCGGCATCATCGAAGAAGTTGCAGAAACCGTTGCAGCGTTTGGTGTGCGCGTCAGGCAGGCGGTGACTGATGATCCTTACTTTATTGACGAACCCAAACTGACGATTATCTGCGACACACGCATTCCAGGCTCGCTTGTTGATAAACTCCTAGAACTTGCCAGCGTCAAAGGCGTTTCGATCTTCTGAAACAGGCGCTCTTTCGAATAGCTGAGAAGGTCACAGAGGCGACTAGCGAGCATTTAGGGCACCTCTGACGCATGCCAGCTTCGATTCCAAGTAAGGACCGATTTGCGGGACCAGGCCCGGTGCGTCGGTCCCTTTTTTACAGACGATAGAGTGCTCCAAAATGCCGAGCCTCTCGATCGCGTAGACGTCTCGTGAGTGGCGACTCCGTTTCAGGGCCGCGTGGATCTGCGCGCGGGTAGCGTTGTTGACATTTATCCGGTCGGTTCCTTTTTTCCACCGCCACAATGCGTCGATTTGGTTTTTCGTAAACTCTGCATCAAATTCTCCGATTAGTCGGATCTGCAGGGGCAGGCAATGAATCAGGCCGAATCTGGAGGCGATCTGTTCAACAGTGCCACGCCCGAACGGTTCGAGCCGAACGCAGGGTACCGAAACACGTTTGCAGCCCGTGTGGAGAGCAATGCCATCATCGTTGATCCCCACCAGCCAAGCGCGTACGATGTCGCCTGGTCGGGCGTCGCGCAACTCGCCATATTGCCTCACCAGTAAGTCTGCGGCAACCTGTTCTTCACTCCCGGTCACCGTCACCGAGATCCACGAGGTAAGCGTGAGCGAGTATGTGACGTGCAATCCACTTAGATCGTTGCGCACCATCGCCTCGAACGATCGAGTTACCTTACCTGCGTTACCGCAGACGAGCTGCATAAGATCAATCGTTATCATGATCGCTGCTTTACAGGCGTCACGGGGCAGACCGTTTGGCGCTGCCAAAAACTTCGTCGTGAAGACTTCTTATGCGAGTTGCAGCTGGATTTCCGTTAAGCTTAGCGTGGAAATCAGCTTCTGCCTTATCAATGGTGACTCTCTGCGTGCCTTCTATGAGGTTGTCGACGGCGGCGACGATTTTCTCCTCGAGGGTCTCCGGCACATAGTTTCCCGGAGGGAGACACAAGCGTACAGCTTCTTTCTCCGTTATTCCAGCACCGACGTGTTTTTCAGCGATCTTCGCGACGCGTTCGTCGACTCCGAAGCTTCGCAAAAGCTTTCCGCCTATCACGCCGTGCGCAATGCCGTTGGTCTTGCATCTGCCGATGTCGTGCAGAAGCCCACCAATTTGGACAAGGGCCACATCTGCATCCGCTAGTGATTCAGCCACTTCGACCGCGTATTTAGAGACAGCCTCCACGTGCCGTATCAGTCCCTCGCTGCAACCGCTTTGCTGGAGAAGCTCAAGCGCTCTGTCCGATGAGGGGAGGTTACTCGAAGGCACGTCTCAGCTCTTCCAGCTTTCTTCTTACAGCTTCGACCAAAACAGAGCTATCTTGATAATCAAGTCCCGCCTGGCAAACGGGGCAGACAAAATCATAGTCGCTTGCTGTCTCAAATAAAAAACGACCGCAGCCGTTTTCGCACGTGTAGCAAACGCTCTGTCCTTCAAAGTCTAAACGCGTATCAAGCTTCCTAATAAGCTTCTGTGCCTCTTCGTCCATGTTACGCGAAATGTCACTCAAATCAACTTTCCAAAGGTACGTAAGCCATCCACTGTCCTTGTCCCGCTCACGTCGATAGTTTGCTAATCGATTTTCATAGAGGATATACAGGGTCCGCCTTACCGTGTTAAGGTTCGAACCCGTCTCTTCAGCTATTTTTTCGTCGGTCAACTCGTTGATAGACGCACGCTCAACCATTTCCAAGCCGTCATCTCCGACAAGATTCTTCAAATAGCCTCGAACGGCCACATCGCTAACCATCATGTTATTTTTGTGTGTTAAGGTGTCTTATACCTACTTATGGCGCGTATTCGTGCACGAGGGAGCCACGACTGTGCCACTTAGCCCTGGTAGGCCTTTTTTGCAGCTTCTATGTAATGCGTGGCGTTGTTGTACGCGGAATCCCTCGACTTACCATATCCGATAGCCGAGATGATCGGCTTCGCGCGCTTGATATAAACTCCTTTTTGAGGTATATCCATGTAATGCGCGCGATTGCACGCTTTCGTGACTTGAAAATCTTGCTCCGCGAAACAGATCATGCGGCAGGCGAATCTCCGATACTTTGCGAGGGGGATCAGTTCGCCTTGACAGCTTTTAATGTGGGCCTCGACGAGGTTGGCGCCAAGTGATCCCTCGATCGTATCGAGAGTTCCTTGAAACCTCGGATTGATCTCAATGACGACCGGGCCGCTTGGACCGATGATGAAATCAATGCCATTTGTACCAACCAAACCAAGATCGACTGCTAGCGAGTTCGAAATTCTTTCAATTTCCTTCGCATAAGTCGTTTTAAGCGGAGTCAAACTACCACAGAAGCTAAAGCGCCGCATCGGGCCAAGACTCCTCAGACCAATGAGTTGTTCGTTTATTGCGACGGTGATCGCCTCCTTGCCGGTAGACAGCACCGAAGCGCTAGCATCAATACCGCGAACGTATTCCTCAACGAGAAAGTCATCCCCCCACCCGTTCTCATTATACAGTTCAATACTCCTCTGGAGATGCTCCTTATCTTTGACGAGAACGTTCTTAAACCCCCCCGCACCTCGCTTTGGTTTCAGAATGACGGGAAATGTCAGATTGTCTTCTAGCCTATAGTGTTCGGGGACTGAATAGCCCAAGGATTGAAGCTTGTCTCTCATACGACCTTTGTCATTGACGAAGCTCGAAAGCGACGGAGGATTTCCAGCCGTGCGCGGGATTTCAAGTGTCTCAAAACCTGCGGCTAGTATTGCGTGGTCGTAGTCCAAGCCTCTCACGAGCGCTTTGACGCCGGCATGATCAGAGTCGGAGATTATTCCAGGGAACTCGTCTCTTATGAAACGCGTTACGTCACCGCATTTGATCAAGTCACGATCTTCGTAATGGCTTACGGACTCGACGTGGTATCCTGCTCGCTTCGCCGAGCATATGATATGCCTTGTGTTGTATCCTATGACAAGGATCCGCTGGTCTCCGCCGCTTCGACCGGCGGTGCTAGTTGATCTGCTCAGAACGCTTAACACCTACCTTGTGACGCGTGTTGCCGATGATCCTCATCTTGCCTTCGAAATCCGCCTTGAGCTCCTGCCCCCTCTGAATGTGATCGAGAAAGACGCTTAAGGCTGCTATCTCTGAGTGGGGTTGATTCGTGACGGCTACGTTGTAATCGGCGAGTCGGTAGAGGTCTGGAGGCACCTTTTCCGCTCCCACCACCACCATAAGCTTCTCGCTTTCGAGTCGGCCTATCGCGTTTGGAAGATTCTCTCCGTACATGGTCAAGTGCACGACTGTGCCCATTTCTCGCTTCCATTTCACGATTTCTCGCCTCCAGTTGGCGTTATCGCGAATCCAGAAGCTGCCCCCCCAACGTTGCACTACGTCGCGTATTGTAGACACGACAGAGCGGTCGGAGGCGGCGAGAAGCATTCCTTGGGCTCCTAACGCTCTAGCACACAGACCCACGTGCGTGGTGACGCGTCGATCGCGCTCGATTCGATGACCCACCCTCAAAACCACAATTTCCATAGCTTGTTTGCGCACCCCGTGCTTATCGGAGGCCACAGTCTTAAATAATTGGTATATCGTACATAAAGATAGCAGTGCTGAGTTTGAAGACGAGCTTGAACCGGATTTTGCATCACAAGAAAGCGATTGCTGCCGTCTGGATTCTGCTGGTTCTTTTTCCAAACCCGATGGTCCTGGCCGTAGACGTCTACCGCTTCTTTAAGATGCCGACCAAGCCTACAGACGACGTGAACCTCGTTGCAGCGTCGCTCCCGGCAAATGGGAGTGCAATTGAGCAATATGTCGACGCTCACGTTCATTACACCTATGATTTTCAAGCCTACGGGGCCGTATGGTACCTTCCCACGCCGAGCGACGTGCTCAAATCGCAGCAAGGGGACTGTAAGTCGAAAGCGATCCTCACCGCAAGCTTGTTTGAAGCGAAAGGTATCCCGTACACGCTCAGGGTCTCCCCTGTCCATTTCTGGGTCGATTACAGCGGCAGGCCGCAAACCAACTTTAGTGAACACTACGAAACCACTCAAGTTGCCTTCGTTGACAACGGCCAATTCAAGCTGCCAGAAAAAACGAATGCGTTCCTCTATCTAAATACGTATAAAGACATAGTGTGGACTTCAATGCCGTTGTTGAGAAAGATTGCGCTGATAGGCGGACTAGCCATCATCTTTCAGTTTGGCTACTGCAAGGAGCCAAAGAAACGCCTGCGGGAATATCTGAGCGAGACGTTATCCAATCTCCCCTTGAACACCTAATTGAAAGCGTTTTTCTATTGTCAGCGATGGCAGCAACACGTATATATCACGGCGTAAATCACACAGTTGGACGCCTAAGCGCGGGGGTTGCCAAGCCAGGTCAAAGGCGATAGGTTCAGGGCCTATTCTCGTAGGAGTTCGTGCGTTCGAATCGCACCCCCCGCATATTACCTCGCGACGGTCATCCCCGATCGGCACGATTGCCCGATGATCGCTCAACTGAACGATTAGAGGTCGGCCGAATCTTTATGACGATCGCCAAGGGCCGCCTCATCTATAACGCAATCGTCTTTCGGATGAGCGAAAATCGTCAGTCGTCGCGCGATCTCGTCAACCACCTCTACGTCATTATCCGCAACGCAACACTGTGGGTCATCACCTGGGTGCTCGAAGCGCACGCCTTTTTCGGGCAGCGCTGCTCCAAATTCGGCGACTTAGCAATAAAACACCCTTATAAGTACCTCCTAGCAGTTTGCACTTAACTTGTTTCTTTGGTGCTCCTCGAGCTTCTACTCTGCCAGCAGTCCTCGTCTGCAAGAGTACGTCGCAAAACATCGCGCTTGTAAGACAGCACGAATCAGAAACCCGTAGCCTTGAACACCACCTAACGCTTCTCCACTTTGAGCGAGGCAACAGAAGTTGACCCGCGCTCCAATAGTCCCACCGATGACTCATGTCCAACAAAGCTATTTTTCAGCACTTTCGTGCAGAAACTGACTACAAAAATTCTCGCCCCCAAGTGACTCACGTGCTCCTTCGACCAAGTGTCGTGCTGCAGTTTCCAATAACCTTAAACGATACGACGACGCAAGACTGAAAAGGTGTTAAGATGAGCAACGAAGGGACTACAGACGCTTCGCGCCTCACGGCGAAACACTGCGTTCCGTGCGAAGTCGGCACGCAACCTTTTGACCTAGAAACCATCAACGGACTGCTACCCATGGTGTCCAAGTGGAAGCTAGAAGATGCAACAAAACTAACGCGAAGTTTCAGGTTCAATAACTTCATCGAGTCGATGCGCTTCATCAATGACGTAGCGCAACTAGCAGAAGCTGAAGGGCACCACCCAGACATTTTCGTATCCTACAGCTACGTGCGAATCAGTCTTACGACCCACAACATAGGTGGGTTGTCTGAAAACGATTTCATAATGGCAGCCAAGATAGATGAAATATTTGCAAAAAACGGCGCCTAAACCAGAGTAGCCCGTACTGCAGATGCTAAGCCCTTCAAAACCCAAAATACACGTACTGTAGAGCTTAGCGGTTTCGGCGCATAGACCAACCCAACAAATTGCTGCAAGCGGATAGACAGAGCCCGCGCAGCTGCCGTCAGAGCAACTAGAAAGGCTCATAGTAGTTGATTCGTGATGAGTCCTAAAAGAAAGACTGGAAACAATGAGCTCGGCAGCGTCTTGGCAAAGCTAAAAAGCGACCGTTATGCGAGCTTTCTAGGAATAGAGATTACCAAGATCGAACGAGGGTACGCTCAAGCAAATCTGACAGTCACTGAACGAATGCTTAATTTCAATGGCTTTGCGCACGGAGGCCTGATTTTTTCACTCGCTGATGCGGCATTTGCTGCCGCTTGCAACTCGTTTAATCAGACTGCAGCAGCGTTGTCGTTCCACATCGCGTACCGACGACCAGTCCAAGTTAACACGCAGCTGGTAGCAGAGGCTGTGGAAGAGAGCTCAGGAAAAAGCACCGCGCTTTATGAGATCGTCGTGAAGACCGACGACCAACGTATCGTCGCTATGTGTGAAGGTTTGGCGTATAAGCTGCCGTCGCGGGTCGTCGAAAATGATGGGCCCGAGGCGATTTGAACGCCTGACCTCACGGTTATCAGCCGTGTGCATATTCTCCATCCTACAACGACACAGGATGGAATCAAACCTGGCTAAGCTACGGGCCCATTCGTTGGCAGCGCAATGCCTATAGGTTAATGCAATATATAACAATTCTTGTATGGTTCCTAAGCAGACGGCGACGCATCACACCTTTCTACCCGCAAAGCAATGCTTATATGTATTGAGCTAAAAATGCTGTAGAAGGGTTCGAGCAGCGTACTGAAGGCAAGCTGGGCGCAGAGAAGGGCCGGTAGATCAGGGGTAGATCGCTACCTTGGCATGGTAGAGGCCTCGGGTTCAATTCCCGACCGGTCCACTTTTTTCAACAAGCGCTTGTCCTTGGGACGCTTTGTTTGCTTGTCCTCTGAATGCAACTCGCTGTGTTTGGACACTCGGCTGTCCATGCTTCCCGAAATTTGTAGGTTTGCGCAGACACTGTTCGCAAGTCGCACTTTAACAAATGTGGTTCGGCGCATGAAGCTGTCCAAGCTGGGCGCATGAAGCTGTCCAAGCTGAACATTATATAACGCCGAGAACTATACAAATGCGATGAGATTTCGTTGCCCGAACTGCGGCAGCCTTTCTTGTGTGACTTCCGCCGAGCACGTCCTCAAAATTGCCCCCACGATGTACGCAAAGTGCCAGGCATGTCACGATTTGGTTCTCCAGAAGACAGACGAAATCGATTTGTCGGATATCAGTTTTGGCGATTTGACGTGCACTGACTGTGGAAGAAGACCCCTCGATGCCGTGATGGCGCACATACTCGCCACGTCGGTTCCGCGCAAAGATCGACCAAAGCTGTCGCTTCGAGAAGTAGGCACCCCCCTATTGTCGCCCGGCGTCCCTACGTACGCTCCGCCACATATCGGATACCATAACCTGCTTCTTATGACCAATCAACGACTTATCGCAAATGCGAGCGATAGAATTCTCCGAGAGGTTCCAGAAGTCGCAGGAGTAATCTTTGGAGATACAAAGCGAGTGATTGGTCTGGCCTACGGGCAAGCCCAGCCGCACACGTGCCGCGTCTTGGCAGGTTGTGACATGAGAGCCGACCTAGTCGCATCAGCTTACGGGCAGATCCTAATATACAAGAGTCAATCAAAGATTCATATAGAGCACGACAACGCGGTCAAGATAGCAAAACTCGGAGCGCTTCCGGTATCGGGCCGCGTCGTGCTTGACGCGCTCGCCGGGCCTGGTACTCTCGGTCTTATGAGTGTGCTCATGGGCGCTCAAAGAGTGATTCTCAACGACGCCTGGCTGCCGGCCGTGGAGAATACGTATCTCAACTTGCGAGTGAACAAAAGAATACTCGGCATACGGACGATAAAGCGCGTGTCAACGACCAAAAGAGGGTCCGACAATGCCCCTGAACTATTCTGCACAGCCACTACCGATAACAGTTTCATAGAGCTCTATCACGGCGATTTTCAGGAGTTCAATATCCAAGATTCCCGAGTGGATATAATCCTGATAGACCCGTTCCCCGGTACCGAGCATCAGTTTAACGCACTATCCGAAGAGCTTCGCAAAAAAAACCCAAGAGTTCAGGTGGTCTACATTTAATGAAAAGCGATCCAAAATGGGCCACACCTAAGCGGACGCCCTGCGCAGCCTCAACAAACCTTACCAAGTTTAGCCAGCGGCCTTTCACACAGCAAAAACACGTTTGCGGTGACCTAGGCTGCAAAAAGAGCTAGAATTCGCTTTTGACCTATTTTTTACCCCGAACGATGCTTTTTAGGAGTGGCACCTCTTGCTGGCTAGCCCACAACGTCACTGGCCCAACCTGCATTGTTGCCATGTTTTTCGGGTATGCAGCCCCAATGCTTCCTCCTCGTTGAGCGCGAGGTCCGCGCAAAGCCGTCGGACTGCAACTGAAGATCGCGGCGCGCATATCTTGTTCTTAACAAAGATTATCTAGCAGTTCGTTCCATAGCTGGACTAATCACTACTAATCACTTCGTACCACAAATAGACAGAACAGGCGAACTCGCGCGACGGTCAGACGAAGTAGGTGCGTTAGAAGTGTCCGTGTTAGCATTTGTCGTTGGAACTCGGCCTGAAATAATCAAGATGGCCCCGGTGATACGCGAATGTGAAAAACAGTCAATAGATGCGTTGATCATACACACTGGGCAGCACTATTCGTACGATATGGATAAAATCTTTTTTGAAGAGCTAGAGCTTCGTGAGGCAGATTACGCGCTTCGCGTGGGATCAGGCACAGACGCAGAACAAACCGGGAGAATCCTGGTTGGCGTCGAAAGGGCTCTGATCAAAGAACAGCCAGACGTGGTTTTAGTGGAAGGAGACACGAATTCCGTTTTTGCGAGCGCGTTTGCAGCGACGAAGCTTCATGTCGAAGTGGGGCACGTGGAAGCAGGCTTGAGAAGCTACGATAGGTTCATGCCAGAAGAAATAAACCGCGTGCTTACTGATCATATCTCCGATTTCCTGTTTGCCCCAACCGCGAAAGCAGAAGCAAATCTCTTGGCTGAAGGAATTCCTTCAAACAATATATCGGTGACAGGTAACACTATCGTGGACGCAGTCCGCCAGAACCTTAAACTTGCGCAAAAAAAGGCACGTATTCTCGAAGAGCTGAATATTGACGAAAGTAATTACTTTCTGACAACCGCGCATAGAAGAGAGAACGTCGACAGCAAAGCACGCCTTAGCGGAATTTTGAAAGGATTAAAAGCGCTGCACGATGAATTCGACGCGCCAATAATATTCCCGATGCATCCACGAACCAAAAACCGCTTGGCAGAGTTCGATCTAGCCTTAGACGGGGTCATATCGACTCCTCCTATCGGCTTTCTCGAGTTCTTGCTGTTGGAAGCAAATGCGAAGCTTATTATCACCGATTCTGGAGGTGTGCAAGAAGAGGCGTGCACCCTTAAAGTCCCGTGCATAACGGTTAGAGATAACACTGAAAGGCCTGAGACGGTAGCAGTCCATAGCAACTTAGTGGTTGGCACCGACGCTGATCAGATCGTAACGGGGGCAAGAGCGATGCTAAAGAAGCCACGCAATTGGGATAACCCATTCGGTGACGGTGACTCAGGGCAGCGCATCGTGGCTGTACTTAAGAGCGCTTTCGAAGCTTGTGGCGTCGACCTGTGACGCGAAAAAAGATTTTCTGCTCTTGGCGAAGGCGCCTTGCCACTTATCGTACATACCAGAGGCGCACTATTTCGCTTTTAAGACGTGGCTTGACCCGCTTTTTCTGCCACTTCACGGCAGACCGCCAACAATTCCTCACCGGCCTTTTCCCACGAAAACTTCCGCGCTTGTGCTACGCCTTTTCTACTCATCTCTCTTTTTAAGTCGTCGTCCTCGAGCACGGTGAGCATTGCGTGCGCAAGCGCTTCGACATCGTACGGATCAACGAGGAGAGCTGCTTCTCCGACCACTTCTGGCAGCGAAGAGGCGTTCGATGCAATCACCGGACAGCCGCACGCCATCGCTTCGAGTACAGGAAGTCCAAATCCTTCGTAAAGCGAAGGATAAACGAAGACGTCAGCCTGCTCATAGAGGGCTAGGATGTCGGCGTCTGGCAGGTAGCCCACAAATGTGATTTTGCTGTTTTCATTTCGCACTTTGATATCCTGAAGGGTGGCCTCCAATTCGGGAATGGCGGTTCTCATATATCCTGCGATGACCAATTCCAAAGAATTTTTAGATCTTTTTTGTGCGAGCTCAAACGCCTTTATCAGCCGCAGATGATTTTTCCGTGGAGAAATATCAGACACAATCAGGATCTTATTGCTTCCGAAATCATGTCGAGGAGGTTTTGGAGTGATGAACGGACCGTGGTGAATTACCACAACTCTGTCCGCTTGCAGACCCCAAAAACGCATCGCGTCCTTCTTCGTTGATTGTGAGACCGCGATGTATTTTTCAGGTACGTCGCTGAAGTGCTTTTGAAAAGTATTCAAGAGCTTTATGGTCCGCCTGCCTTGGATTCCGTCCTCAGAAAAAACGTACGGTATGAAATCGTGCACTACTTGGATCCATCTTGACCTTGGCAGAAAGCCGTACTTGATGAGCAGAAGAAAAAAATACAAAGCCTCTAATGGGTCGAGCACATCCCACGGTGGAGCCAAGAACAGTACCACATCACTTTCCTTATACAACCGTATGAGTTTCACCATAGTCTGAGGTGTCAGAAAACGCGCTATCGTAAAAAGTGAGACTTTTTGATTAACGAGCAGAGAAGGAGTAATGAAGTCCATGCCTTGACGAGCGAGGACTGAAACCGCGTCCACTTCATTTGACTCGGATATTCTTTTGAGCAGCTCCTCGGCGACCCGTGGTATCCCATCTTTTTGTTGGGGAAAAGGTGCTATGACAGTGACTCTCATAAGCCTATAATGCCGTTACGAGCTCCGACTCATAATCGCTTCTGGAACCGCGAAGGCATGTACCTCTGATTTTCGGTTGATCCTCATTCGAGTAGTTGGCTCTCATTTCGGAAGTGAGTCGGCCTCCTTTACTCAGTTCATCTGGACCGTGCGCAGTAAACACTTCGAGCAACCATCTATTCGTCATATTACAAATAAATACAGCTTGGTAGTGTTGTACTACTTGGTACAAAAAATCCTCTTTCTCCGTTTCAGTCGCTAAGAGAATGGGTGATGACATTGAAGATAGCACAAGTTTGCATCAGGTATCTCGCTCCCGGCGGCGTGGAAACGCACATACAAAAGATTTCAGAGCGGTTGGTGCAACGAGGTCACGACGTCACCGTCTACACAACAAACCTGAAAACACAGGTGCCTTGGCAATGCTTTGAAGATTACGCCGCAGAAAGTTACGTCAACGGCGTGCGGGTAGTCCGGCTGCCAGTTAAACGATACCCGTCCCCTTACGCAGCATACCCGGCCATTCCTGGCTTGATTAAGACTATTTTCGATGCTGAGGATGATGTCGTCCACGCCCATTCGCACCGCTATTACCAGATTATTGCGTGCGCTGCGGCGAAATTAAAACGGGGCCGTCGACAAGGGCGATACCAGATGCCACTAGTGGTCACCCCTCACTTTCATCCGCCGTCTAACGTGGAATCACCCGCCGCTCGATTCCTGATGGGACTAGACGATGTCCTAGTTTCGCGTCGCGTTTACAGAATGGTCGATAAGGTATTGGTTGTAACCGACAGTGAAAAGCCTTTCATCGAAAGATTCGCGCCCTTAACGAAGTGCGTAACTGTTCCTAACGGACTAGATATAGAAGATTGGACCCCTATTCCCGACGGTCGACTTTTCCGGAGGCGCTATAAGATGGACGACGATGAGAAGATGATCCTGTATACTGGAAGATTAGCAGATAACAAGGGACTGGAACACCTGATAGACGCCTCATATGACGTCGTTGCGAGGTATCCTGAAACAAAATTCGTTATAGTAGGGGAAGATTGGGGCGTGCTGAAAAGGCTCAAAAAGAAAATATGGGCAAACAATTTGGATGATTACTTCGAGTTCACAGGCCATATAGACAGTTATGAACTTTTTAAATCAGGATATGCGGCTGCCAACGTATTCGTTCTGCCGAGTGAATGGGAAGCTTTTGGCATCGTTTTGCTAGAGGCGATGGCGTGTGGTACCCCAATTGTTGCTTCAGACGTTGGAGGGATTCCCGACGTCGTCGGAGATATCGGCAGAATATTTAAGTATGGAGATACACGAGCTCTTGCCGAAAACATCACTGATATTCTTGATAATGAGGAGCAGGAACGAGAGAAGAGCATTCAAGGCAGGGCGAAGGTAATTGAACAATTCACGTGGAGCGCCGTGGTCGACAGGCTTGAAGCAATATATGGAAGCCTCGTCGACGCCAAGTAATTTGCACGCTGCCAAATCCTTCGATTTTGTGGGCTGTTGTTTTGATAGCCCGGAAGACGTGAGCACATAAGAGATGGCATCAACTAATGACGAAAAAACAGCAAAGCTGAAGCACGGGTCATTGGTGCGCGGCATAAAAAACAGCGTGCTTTTGTTTGGTGGAAATGCAATCTCTGCAGTAATCTCGTTTGTCATCACCGTTTATATCGCGCGATTGCTGTCTGTCTCAGACTTTGGCTCCTATATTACGGTGATCTCGTTTGTCACCTTGTTCGGCATCTTCACGGATTTCGGGATTAACACAGTCATAATCCGCGAAGGAGCAAAAAACCCTGAAGATACGCACAACCTCATTTTTAGCGCGATGGGGCTCAAGTATCTCATGTCCCTCGCATCCATGCTTGCTGTGATCTTATTCGCTCTTTTCACGCCTTACTCATTCGAGGTGAAGGCGCTGATCGTGTTAATGTCTATCACGCTCTTGATGGGCGGCATCGGGAGTATGTTCAGCGCTGTTTTCAACATTTACCAGGACATGAAGTACATCTCGATCATTCAGATCGCTGAACGAACCACTTTTGCCTCTTTCGCTTTCATCTTTCTGATCGCAGGACTTGGCGTACCCGGCGTCATACTTGCGATCATCATAGCCGCTTTTGTCAGCCTGATGTTGAGTTTCGTACTCAGCCGACGAATTCACTACTACAAGCTGAATTTCAGACCCATATTAGATTATACCATACTAATGCCGGCGTTTTGGTTTGGCATTGCAGGGCTGCTTGGGACAGTCTGGCAACGGGTGGACACCATTATGCTCTCACTGTTGACCAATATGACGCAGGTCGGACTGTACACCCCAGCGGTCAACTACGTGGGGATAGGGGACATGGCTGTCCTCGCGCTCACTGGCGCATTCTTTCCTATTGTCTCGAGAATGGTGCACGAGAGGAGAATATCCAAAAAGGAACTCTCTAAATATCTCGGCTACTTCGCTGTAGCAGGACTTGTCATTGTGGCGGTAACGTATGCTTTCGGGGGAGAACTTATGATCTTGGCGTTCGGGCCGAAATACGCCGAGTCTATCGTGTTCATCAACATCCTTATCATCGGATTTGCCGTGAATTTGGTAACCATCCCAACCAGCCTCTTGCTGGACGCAACGAACAATCAGAAGGTACACGTGCTGAATGCGACCTATTTGACGGGGGTGAACGTTGGGCTGAACTTGATTTTGATACCCGCTCTGGGCGCTTTAGGTGCCGCATATGCGACAACTATATCGCAGAGTCTTGGTGCGGCCCTTGGCATACCTATTGCACTCTATGTATTGAGGCGATCACATTATCTATGACAAGCGAGTTATAATGATAGCCAGAGCGACCTTTGGCGACTCCCTCACAAATTCCGCTCTTTTTTCCAGTTTCAACGCAGACACAGGTAACTAAGAAGAATAACGCGGAAAAATGCAGAGGCAAAGGACAAATCAAAAAGCTCTTTTACTCCTTTGACATTGCGCTGGTGACAAGGCATCAGTTTTACTTCGCTTTCTGAAGCAAAATCGAAATGCTATTTCATCTAGAATCAGCTGTTCGCTTCTATGTTGTTGGACGAGAGATGTTCAAGCATGTACATTGCTTGAAACAGAAACTGAGCACGTGAGTGAGAATCCATGTTGTGTTGTGTGCACGCGATACAACCATTTATTGCGCAGTCGTTAATCGATGAGCTGTATAGCTTTCTTGCGCAAGTCTATTCCTTCCTGCTTAGGCGATTGACGCGTACGGATATTACGGCATTTTCGTGGGAATGAGTATAGAGAGCATCGGCATACCGCTTCCAAGCGTGATCATATTGCCTTATGCATGCTATCTCGCTTACTTAGGTTACCTCAACTTCCTGGCGGTAGTCCTCGTCGGGACTTCCGCCCGCCTCACCGGTTCGGGTTACGTATTTCATCGCGTTTTTCGGCGGCAATTATCTCTTCGAACGCTACAGTAAGTACCTCGGAATAACGCACCGAGAGCTGTGCGTTACAAATGAGTGGTTTGACAAGTATGTTAAAAATCTCCGTTTTTGTCAGCCGAATGGTTCCAAGAGTGCGGGCGTACTCGTCCATATCACCGGGCTCTATCGAATGGACCTCAGGAAGTTTGTCGCATATACTTTCTTAGGCTCACTTCCGTGGAACGCTGTACTGGCTTTCGCTGGATTCTTTTGGGGGTCAATTGGAACACATTAACATCAACGTACTACAGCATCGCTGCGGCGGTGTTGCTCATCTTGGCACCCGCTATCCTTGTGTTAGTCCTAAGATTCAGACGAATTAATTGCGCGGCTCTAATGAGAGAAGACGAGCGATGAGCACCGGAAAAGATAATAGCTCACTCCGCGTAACCACTATTTAGAGCATTACGTTACTCAAAGATTCTGTGCGACTTGGACGAACGCTTTTTAAAGGATGGCGCTAGCCGGACGAGGGAGTTCACTTGAAAACAATATCAGAGAAGATTCTATCAAAGCGCAGCGGGGTTGATGCCGCGAGTGGTGATATCGTCACCGTCCCAGTTGATTTGGTCTTCGCCCATGATGGCACACTGCCGCTTTCGATCCAAGAACTGGGCGGACACTCAGTGAAGTTTCCGAAAAGCGTGGTGGCTTTTTGCGATCACGCATCACCCTCTCCTTCGGAGAAAGTGTCCAACGTCCAAGCGCTCATGCGGCAGTTTGCCCACGCGTACAGGTTGGATTTTTATGAAAATGGTGATGGGATTTGCCATCAAATTGTCCTCGAACGGTACGCGTCGCCCTATAAGATAATAGTGGGCGGGGACAGTCACACGTGCACCCACGGCGCACTCGGCGCTTTCGCCACTGGGATGGGTTCGACTGATGTGGCTTCGATCATGGCCTACGGAAAAACGTGGTTTAAAGTGCCAGAAACCGTACACGTAAAGGTTTCCGGAAAGCTGCCAAAAAGCGTTCACTCGAAGGACGTGTTCTTAGAACTGCTTTCACGAATAACAGCAGATGGAGCCACATATAAGGCTCTTGAATTCTACGGCGACACGGTTGAAGCGATGAGCGTGGAGTCCCGCGCTACGTTGTCAAATATGGCGATTGAAGCGGGCGCGAAGGTGGGAATGTGCGCCGCAGATGAAAAGGTTGAAGCGTATCTGGGGCACTACGGGCGCAGCAATGAGTTTACGCCTTTGTCCGCCGACAAAGATGCCATTTATGTTCAGGAGGTCCGCATTCGCGCCGAGACCATCGTTCCGATGATCGCTAAACCCCACAAAGTCGATAACGTCGTTCCGGTTACGGAGCTTGAAGGTCAGGAGGTAGACCAAGTATGCATCGGCTCGTGCACAAACGGACGGATTGAAGATCTCCGCGCGGCAGCACGCATTTTGGACGGACATCGGAGCAAAGCGCGACTCGTGATTTACCCTGCAAGCCGCGATGTCCTTCTCGAAGCCCTTAAAGAGAGGGTCCTAGAAACGCTTTTGAAGGCAGGCGCCTCGATAGGTCCTCCTGGATGCGGCTTTTGCATAGGAAGGACAGTCGCCTTGGGAGATGGGGAAGTTGCTCTTTCCACACAAAACAGAAACTTCAAAGGCAGGATGGGCAACGACACTTCGTTCATTTACCTGTCGAGTCCGTCAACAGCGGCAGCAAGTGCGATCGAAGGGAAGATCACAGATCCGCGAGGTTTAGAGAGTTGAACGCTGTTCTCGATAGAGGAAAATATGAAAATCGAAGGGAAAGTTGTCCGAGTATTTCCTAGTGATACTAACACAGACGAGATCATTGCTGGCAAATACAAATATGACGAGCTGGACTTGAACAAGCTCGCTCGGCACACCTTTGAATCACTCGATACGCACTTTTATGATGATTGCACGCGTTTGAAAGCTCCGATTCTGGTTGCTGGGGCAAACTTCGGGTGCGGCTCGTCACGAGAGCAAGCCCCACAGGTTCTCAAAGCGTGCGGTATCTCCTGCGTCATCGCCGACTCCTTCGCACGTATATTCTACCGAAATGGCTTCAATATCGGCCTTCCATTGGTGGAGTGCGAAAGCATCTCAAACAACGTGACCCGAGGCGAGATGCTTAACGTGGATTTCGATAGAGGGGTGATTCGATCCGAGAATCGAAATGCTGAGTATCGCTTCAAGCCCATTCCACAGTTCATGCAAGAATTGTTAGAGAAAGGCGGACTAATGCAATACTTGGACGCCCGTGGCGGATTCACGGACTAACTGATTCAGCGTTCTTGACAACTGAAGTTCTGGTGAGGAAATGCGAGAAGTAGCCGTCGTATTGGGAGATGGAGTTGGACCTGAACTGGTCAAAGCAATGATGCGAATCGTTACTGCTACCGGGGCGCCCCTAAATATGGTCCCTTGTGAAGCGGGAAGCGATTGGTACGAGGCTCACGCGGGAGACTCATTAATTCCCGATGAGACCTGGGACGTGATCAACTCAACTCAAGCGTGTTTCAAAGGGCCGACAACAACACCTGGGGGGCCTGGTTCCCCACGCAGTGTCGCCGTTACCATTAGACAGGAAAAGGACCTATTTGCAAACGTTCGTCCGATACGGACGTTTCCGAATACCCCCCGCCCTCTTGGGGATGTCGACTTTGTTTGCGTGCGCGAAGCGACTGAAGGCATGTACTCGGGCAGTGAAGTGCAGCTCTCGAGCGACATGTACGTCGCCCTTCGGAAAATCACGAAATCGGCGAGTCGAAGAATAGCTCACTTCGCTTTTGCAGAAGCGGACAAGCGAAGCTGGACAACGGTTGTCGCTATCCACAAAAGCAACATATTGAAGCAGACGGACGGCGCTTTTCTCCAAGCCGTTCGCGAGGCTAAAAGCGAGTACTCGAGCATAGAACTCTGGGAGTACCACGTGGACAACGTCGCACAACAACTCGTGAAGAATCCGCAGGTATTCAACAAATCGATATTGCTGTCTACTAACCTCTTCATGGACATACTAAGTGAAGAGTGTGCAGCGTTGGTTGGGAGCATTGGAATGAGCTACTCGGCGAATTTCGGCGACACTTATGCTATGTTTGAACCCGCTCACGGTTCAGCCCCCAAGTATCAAAACCTTGATAAGGTGAATCCCACGGCTACCGTACTCGCCGGAGCGTGGATGCTCGATTACTTGGGCTTGAAACACGAATCCGCGATGATATTCAATGCTCTCCAAGAGACCGTTGCCGAAGGCAACACGACGTACGATCTCGGAGGCGCTCTTAGAACAAGCCAAGTGACCGAGTGCATCATGGAAAAAGTTGAAGGGGGCCCGGACTCAGCTCCTTGATGCGACCGACCAAAAGCTTCATTCTTTTTCTGAACAGGCCGCGCACGCGCTGCGGCTTTGGTCTAACACGAGACCCTTCTTGCTGCAGCTCACGCACTCTTGAGAAAGCCCCCCGCTCACGAAGCGCTTTTTAGGAGACATGTGTCGACAGTCGAAGCCTTCACGCAGCGTTTCGATCGAGCACTCATCGCACTGTACTTCATTAACCATAATGCCTTCGCCGGCCAGGACACAAGAATAAAAATCTAGGCTTTCCGATCCGAGCAGGACACGCTCACGCCTGCGGTAGCGGCACTCCTTCGTTTTGCTTCCCCCTCGCTTTTATTCGTAGCGTGTGTGGGCAATCCAGGGCGGGAACGCTTCCTCGCTCGTTAGGAAGTATTTAATCGCGTACTCCTTGAGTTCATCATCTGAAACGCTGGAGGTGCGCGCCTCCTCATCGTAAAGTTTATGAATGTCGTTGCAGATCATCTTAATCCTGCGGTCGTTTTTCCTCAAGTTCACCTCGACGCCCAGAAGCTCGTTCAACACTTCTTGCATCTTGTAGCGCACTACTTCCCTCCCAGAGGAGTCTCCGATGAGAAGTACGCGCTGTCCGCCCACAACCTCCGGCGGAAACGGCTCGTACGTAAAAGGGTTCTTCAATACGCCGTCAGTATGTATGCCGCTTTCGTGGGCGAAAATGTTCTCGCCGACAATGGCCTTGTTTCGCGGGAGTCTAAAAGCGAGCTCGTGTTCCAGATAGCGGGTCAGCTCCGTAACTGGTGCGGGATTGTACTTTTCGAATCCCTTCACGCGACAAAAAAGAAAGGTGAGAATCTTTTCAAGCTCGGTATTTCCTGCACGCTCACCTATGCCCATAAAAGTCAAACTCGACCAGTTCGCTCCGTGCCAGTACCCCGCCAAAGTGTTGGCAACGCCGAGTCCAAAGTCGTCGTGAACATGCATTTCGAGATCCTCCGCGCCGATCTCTTTGAAGGCGCGCACGATCTTAGGTATGCTGAACGGCAGCGGAGTCTCTTCGAACGGAACGCCGTAGTTCAAAGTATCACAGATTCGAAAAATCGCGTCAGGGGCAATGCTTAGCAATTCCTTGACAAGAGGGATCACGAAGTTTGGGATATCAGCGCGCGTAATATCCTCGAGATGACATCGTACCTTCAACCCGTGATCGACGGCGTATTGGAGAGCTTCAGTGTACTTGTCGCGCGCCTGTTCCCGATCTTTCAAGCCAAGTTTGTCAAAAATGTGCGTGTCCGATATAGACATCAGAATGCCTACCTCGTTTATGCCATCCATACTAAGGTTCGTATCGATATCGGCGACGTTGGCGCGCGCCCACCCTGTAATTTCAGGATGATCATAATTGCAATCGAGCATATCGCAGGCCAAGCTGCGGTCTCTCTCATTGAAAACAAAACACTCGAGCTTTTCTATGCCCATCTCGTGCAAGAACTCAAATATCTTGAGCTTCTGTGTTTTCTTTAATACGATGCCCGGCATTTGGGATCCGTCTCTCAGGGTGCTGTCACTAATCTTGACCTCCAAATTGCCCGGAAGCTCGATTTTCGGCATTTCAGCGTATGATCTGTACAACTTTAGGCTCCTCCACTTCCTCTCAATGCGATATAACGTAACTGCGTTCTTTTTTATGGCAATAATTCTATATGAAACTACTTCTGCTTGTTTTGAGCGGCATCTGCGGGGCGTTGCATATTGATATACTAAAAAATACGTATCAGTCCCTGTATGGGTAAATCTCGGCTGACTCTCAAGTACGGAGACCGAAAAACCGCCGTAACGGTAAACGAAAGAAACCTCATTCAGGTAATCCAACCAAACGAAATCGAGGCTGGAGATGAAGAAGGTGAGGTTATCCGAGCGATGCAACATCCCATCGAAACCCCCATGCTCCACGAAATCGTGTCAACGCACAAGGCCTCCAAAAAAGACTTGACAGCCGTCATCATTGTCAGTGACGTAACGAGGCCAACGCCGACCAAGAAGATGCTTCCTCACGTTTTAGGAGACCTGCACAAAGGCGGGATTCCTGAAGACTCGGTGACAATTTTGTTTGCCCTCGGAATTCACAGGCCGTTAGCCGAACGAGAGATGAGAACGCTCGTAGGCGATGACGTCTTTGACGATTACCACTGCCTCAACCACGACGCGAATAAGTGCGCTTTTGTAGGAACAACGTCGCGAGGCACGCGCGTTCGCGTCAACACAGTAGCGCTCGACGCCGATGTGAGAATTTGTCTGGGCGCGGTTGAACTCCATTACTTTGCAGGATATAGCGGCGGATACAAGTCGCTGCTCCCTGGCATTTGCGCGCGAGAGACTATCGAAGCAAATCACAAACTCATGCTACAGCCAAACGCTGCTGCCGGAAGGCTAGACAGCCCTGTAAGAAAAGATCTAGAGGAGGCTGGCCGGTTGATCGGATGCGACTTCCTTGTAAATGTCGTGCTTAACTCAAAAAAGCAGATCGTGAAAGCTGTCGCAGGTGATCCCATTGCAGCGCACCGCGAAGGGGTCAAAGTCGTTGATTCAATGTACATAATTCCGATTACCGAACTTGCTGATGTCGTGCTTGTTTCAGCCGGAGGCACGCCCAAGGATATAAACCTCTTTCAAGCACAGAAAGCGCTTGACAATGCGAAATACGCTATGAAAGAGGATGGCGCGATCGTGCTGGCGGCCGAGTGTCCAGAAGGATTAGGTGAAAAAGTGTTTGAACGATGGATCAACGAAGCTCATAACAAACAGGAGCTTATTGACAGGCTCGACTACGCATTCGAAATCGGCGGACATAAGGCCGGAATTCTGGCTAAGCTCACTCAAAAAGCCGATGTTTATCTCGTGTCTGAGCTTCAAGAAGAAATTGTGGAGCGCGCATTTTTGCTCTGCGCTCGAAATTTGGACGATGCTCTGCGCGCAACTGCGCGGAAGTACGGGCCAAACGCCCGGATTACCGTCATGCCGTTTGGGGCGCTCACTCTCCCGCGGCTTCAATAGAAAAAACGGCCGCGCGGGTGTAACCGAAAAACAGGGCACACAGGATTCGCTGTCATGTGGGTGACGAACTGCTACAACGGTTCAGGGCGACCTTTAGACGTTAGGAAAAGGTACAGCAGCGTTGAGCGCCCGCTTTTCATTTTGATTCTCTCCAATACGGATATAGCGACTATTCCCGGCATATCAGGTGCTGGAAGCACTCAAGATTACATTCAACACACGCCAGCTGCTGACGCTGAAATTGTCTCCAACGGGAAACTGAAAACGATTGGAGTAATGCCTGATGCGCCGTCTGGAGCCGTCACTCCTGCCGTTCTCACACGGGCCGGACTTAATCTGTCACAAAGCGCACACCTTCTGATAAACTCAGGCTTGAAGATTGTCCCGGGAGTCCCCTATTACGACTTACGAACGAAACACGGCAGCGACATCCGATTTGCGCCGGCAGTGCCCGACGCTAACGCAATCGAAAAGGCTGCCAAAAAGCTTGCTGCGTGCTTTGACTGCGACTTAGCAATAATAGGGGAGACTATTCCTGGAGGCACAACCACCGCGCTGTGCGTGCTGCGAGCGCTCGGCTTTAGCGCTAACGTGAGCAGCAGCCTCGCGACGAATCCGACGGCTTTGAAAGAAAAAGTCGCAAGAGAGGCGCTGCGCCGGGCTTCTATTAGTCAGGGAAACTTGCGAAACGATCCCATGCGAGCGATTGAACTACTTGGTGATCCAATGATGCCCTGTGCGGTCGGACTCACCGAAGGTTTCCTCCGCTCCGGAAAAGAAGTTATTTTAGCAGGCGGAACGCAAATGGGTGCAGTTGCAGCCGCGTTGCGTGCACTCAACGTTTCCACCAACCTTGTACTAGCTACGACAAAGTACGTCTTTGACGATCGTTCAGCGCGGTTTATGAAGCTAGTTAAGGCGTTAGACATTGATGCATTTAGCGCCGATCCAGGCTTCTCAAAAAGCTCGGTTGATGCGCTTCAGAAATATGAGCGGGGAGAGGTGAAAGAAGGTGTGGGAGCAGGAGGGGCCATGACCCTAGCGTGCATACGTGGCTACGATCAATACGCCTACAGACGGGAGGTAGAGGCTGTCATCAAGCGCCTGTAACGCATATGTGCCAATCGCAACGCCTACGTGGGCACTTGCGGCCAGAAAAGACGACGCTCAACAAACTATAAAAGTATCAGTTAACAATACTTATAGGATGTTCAAGCAAAAACACATCGTTTCAATGCGAGATTTAACGCGCGATGATGTGGACTTTGTGCTGGACTATGCTGAAAAGATGATGTCGTGCGCAAAAGCCGGCGTGCGGCTGCTGCAAAACCGGATTTTGGCGCTGCTTTTTTTCGAACCTAGTACGAGAACGCAACTTTCGTTTGACTCAGCGATGAAGCGGCTCGGCGGTTCTACTTTAAGCTTAACCTCGGAAGATAGCTCTGTGCTAAAAGGTGAAACTCTTGCTGACACGATAAAAGTCGTCGGTGGATACGCAGATGCGATTGTCCTGCGACATCCGAGGGAAGGAGCAGCGCGCATGGCTAGCGAAATATCAAGCGTGCCCATCATTAACGGAGGCGATGGGGCGGGTCATCACCCCACTCAAACTCTTCTCGATCTCTATACAATAAGAAAGGAGAGTCATCTACACGACCTCAACATCGCTTTGCTAGGGGATCTCAAATACGGACGGACTGCCCATTCCCTGGCCTATGCCTTAAATATGTACGATGCGAACATCACACTTGTAGCCCCAGAGGGGCTCCAAATGCCCAAGCACATCGTTAGTACGCTAGATTCCGTCAGATTAACTGAAGACATCGACGAGGTCATTCGCGACGTAGATGTGCTCTATGTCACGCGAATACAAAAAGAACGATTTCCTGATCTAAACGAATATTTGCGCGTCGCCAAAAGCTACAGGATAACGCTGCCAGTTTTGGAGGGAGTGCGCGATAATCTGATTATCATGCATCCGCTGCCGCGCGTAGACGAAATAGCTCAAGAAGTTGATCAAACGAAATACGCGAAGTACTTCAAACAAGCGTTCTATGGGATACCTGTGAGAATGGCGTTGCTTGCGATTCTTTTGAATGGTGCGACATGATTCCAGACAAAGACAAGGAGGAACTGAGAGTCCGATCGATTCGAAACGGTTCTGTCATAGACCATATCACCGCCGGAAACGCCCTTAACGTGCTAAGAATACTCGGCATAACTGGAACTACGACCGCTATCGTTAGTGTGGTCATGAATGTGCCAAGCAAGAGGCTAGCATTCGGACGAAAAGATATCGTCAAGATTGAAGACCGCGAGCTAGTCCCGGCAGAAGTAGACAAAATTGCGCTGATAGCCCCGCAGGCGACCATCAACATCATAAGAGACTACGAAGTGGTACAAAAGAAGTCAGTCGTCTTGCCGGATTTGATAACCCACGTTGTTCGATGCCCAAATCTAAATTGCATTTCAAATAGCGCAGAGCCGATCTATTCTAAGTTTAGAGTTCTCGATTCGTTTGTCCTACGCTGTGGCTACTGCGAAAGCATCATCGATAGCGATATCGCGACATACTTGATTTGAAGCTCTTCCCGCGAATCGCAAGCGCATTTAATTCGATTGCGCGCAGATTGTATACTGCCTTGCGCAAACCTACGAGCGAGCGTAAGCGGATTTGCTCCGCGATCAAGAGCGCAAGGCCTTACCAAACACCTTCAACCTTGAAGACGTCCTCATTGCATTAGTGGGCCTAAGAAAACGCTGCTTACCGATTGAACGGAGTTACTGCATTACATCGGTCAACCGATTTTCCGTGCTGCGAGTCTGATCGCTTCGACCAAGCTATTCTGCGGCATAATAGATGCGACGGGGATCCGCAAGATTTTTTCAACGGTAGGACTGACGATGGGGGCGCAAACCAATGCGAGCGCTCCGTCGCGTTCAGCGTGGATAGCTGCAATCAAAGCTTCCTCAATTGACGTTGCTGGATACTCTCTAATTACAATTTCTTTTCCTTCTATCATCATGGTCCTCTCCGTTATCTTGTCGAGCACAGGTCTTGCAGCGACGACGGCAATAAGATCGCCCTTCTTCGAGGCTCCTTCGAGTCGTCTGACCGCTCGGACGATCTCTCTGAGTGTTTTGAGATTTGGTTCGCGTTCTCCTGAAATAATTTTGTACAGCGTGCTAGATGACACGCCTGATATGTCAGCAAACTTGGTAACCGTATATCCGAGTCCCTTTATCGCTTGCAAAAGAGTACTTTTGAGTTCCTCGTCGGATGAAAACGTTGCCCGAATAAGATCATCTGCAAGCATGGCGATTTATGCAGACAGTTAACTACACCTATTATTTAATGGTTGTTATAGGATAATGAATTGTACAAAACTGGAAAATGAGTCCTTTTTTGCACCAGATTCTGGCACTAGGCTTGGATTAGAGGCTTTCTTTCTGTTTTAGAGAGGTAGAGAACCGTTCGCTCGACCGGTGAGGCGTTGGCACGAGCTCAGGAGTAATAGCCACCGTTAAACTTGTAAACTTGAATTCCTAGTAAAGAATATGGACCGGGAGTTTACCGAGAAACTAACGATTTTCTGGCACGGCGGCGCCATTATGTTGGTCGACCAAACGAAGCTTCCAATCGCCTATAAGCTCATCAAAATTACAACAATCAATCAGCTCATCATCGCAATAAATAAATTAAAAATACGCGGAGCGCCAGCTCTCGGAGCGGCCGGCGCCTACGGCATTGCTCTTGCGGCGCACAACTCGACGGCTCGCACTGTATCTAAGTTAAAGATCCACGTGCATGCGGCAGCTAAATCAATTCTAGAAACACGACCAACTGCCGCCAATCTGTTTTATGGAGTTGATCGCGTTCTGAAAGCGATAGATCTGTGCATCACGTCTGACGAAGTCCGAGAAACGGCGCTCGACGAGGCGATACGCATAGCAGAAGAAGATGTGATCACCAATAAAGCTTTGAGCGTCGTGGGGGCGTCTTTGCTTAAAGATGGTGACGTCGTCATGACCTACTGCAACGCAGGAAGGCTCGCCACCGTAGGCTGGGGGACTGCCTTGGGAATCATTCGCTCGGCAATACAGGAAGGAAAGCGGATCGCCGTATATGCGTGTGAGACAAGACCACTCAACCAGGGCAGCCGCATCACCGCGTTTGAGTTGCTCGAAGACAACATTCCAACCACCTTGATCGCCGACAACATGGCGGCTTGGATGATGAGGCAAGGAAAAATCGACCACGTGATAGTCGGGGCAGACCGGATTACCCGATCGGAAGTCTACAACAAGGTCGGAACGTATATGCTCGCTATCTGCGCCAAGAATCATGGCATACCATTTTACGTTGCCGCGCCTTTGTCAACCTTCGATTTTGAAAGTTCCGTCGTCAAGATTGAGGAGCGCGACGCCAATGAACTCAGGTTCTGGGGTGGGCAACAAATTGCCCCGAGCGCTGTCCAGGTTGAAAACCCCGCGTTCGATGCGACGCCCGTCGAATTCATCACTGGAATAATAACCGAAGAAGGCATCATAGACCCCCAACACGTCTTTCACAGGTCTGATACCCGGAGCTGACCGCGATGGAAAACTTAACAGCGATAAATGTTATATGCCAAGACAAGCCCGGCGTTTTGAGAGATGTTGCCGCGGCAGTTGCCCGTTTTGAAGGTAATATACGATATACCCAGCAGTTTATTCTCACGAAGGGGAAGCACAAGGGCTTGGCTGAAATCTACATGGAGATCGCAAACGTCTCAAGCGTGCCAGACTTGGCTAAAAAGCTTGAGGCCATCTCTGATGTCGACAGCATTTCTTTTCATGAGCCTTTCGAGAAGATTTGGGGATCTAGAATCATTATAATCGGCGGTGGTGCTCAGGTCGCGCAAGTAGCCCTCGGAGCCATTACGGAAGCTGATCGACATAACATACGCGGAGAGCGAATCAGCATTGACACATTGCCAATAGTAGACGAAGACAATATAGCGAAAGCAGTAAATGCGGTATCCAGGACGCATCGCGCAAGCATATTGGTGCTCGCAGGCTCGCTTATGGGAGGAAAAATCGCTGAGGAGGTCAAGAAGCTACAAAAAGAGGGTTTTAAGGTAATTGCCCTGAACATGGCGGGGTCCGTGCCGGAAATCGCGGACCTAGTAGTCACTGATCCTGTGCAGGCGGGAACATTTGCCGTGATGGCAATCGCGAAAACAGCAAGCTTTGACTTAGATCGAGTTTCAGGCAGACGCTTCTAGCCTTTCAAAATCGCCGCAGTTTCACAATGTGGCAGCTACTAAGATCGGCAGCGTGATAGTAGCGTCTGAATACACCGTTACCGTATCAGCATGCTCACCGATCTTCCCCCAAGATTTCGCCTCATCCAAAGTGGCACCGGAGAGCCCCCCCGTCTCAGGGGTATCCATTGTGAGTTGAATGGCGAAATCAAACCCTTTGGGAACAAGAAGCATGGACTGCATAATGAAGTTCTTTGGAACGCCTCCGCCAACAAAAAGCGCTCCTGCTCGTCGTGCTTTGTAGCAGATGTCCATTATTTGCCGAATATCCTTGAACGTGTCGACTTGAAGATCGCGTTTATATCCAAACACCCAACTCTGAAGCCCGATCGATGAGTCAGCGATGGCCGGACAAAACACAGGCACTTCGTTATCTACAGCGGCCCGTAGAATAGAGTTTTTGTCCTCTATGCGTGACCCTATCTCCTGCAAAAAATCGCAAATCGTAAACAGCTTTTGTGGGTGGGAATCGAGAATATCAGCAACTATCGCGTCAAACCTTTCTTCAAACGTTGTGAAATGTTGGTCAGCCAAATAGACGTCATATATCCTATCAATCTTGCAGTTTTTCAGTTCGATGTCGTTCGCAGTGCATTGTCCTTGACAATGCTCGCCTCCGAAAGCTTCGATCATGTCGTGCACAAGATTGGCGCCTGTGGTAACCAGCACATCAATATCGCGGCGCCTGATCATGTCAGCCACAACTTGCCGCATTCCTGCTGGAATCATGGCGCCAGCGAGGCCAAAAAAGCTCGTGACGTCTTCAGCTTGCATTTGTTTGTATATTTTAACAGCCCGAGCTAAGCGACCGGCTCCAAAAGCGCAGGTTTCGTACTGCTTCATTAGGTCCGCTACAGTGATGCCTTTTCCGACCTTTGCGTGTTTGACAGGGTTCACCGAATAGTCTCCGTTTCCCATGGCTTTTCGTAGTCCGTCATTAAGCGAGCAAACAAGAAATCTCGAACAAGTTTCGCGCCGACAAGAGCCGAAATTCCCATATCGTAATCGGGAGTGATTTCAACCATATCGAAACCGACCACGCGAGATGAAATCTCTCTGATCGCCGTTCGCAGTTCCAAAGGTGTCAACCCATAGGGCTCTGGATTTCCGACTCCAGGCGCATACGCCGGGTCTAGGACGTCCACGTCAATTGAGAGATACACCGCCCTGTTTTCGACTGACGGCGCAATATCATTCAAAATTTTCTTGATCCCTACACGTCTAATCCGGTCCATCGTATAAATAGCACTGGTGTCTAGCGCCCTCTCATACTCATCGCGCGCCCCACTGCGGATTCCGATTTGAATCAGCGGAACGTGAAGACCGAATACGTTCCGCGAGACGCACGCGTGTCCGCATTCATTTCCAAGATAATTTTCTTTGAAATCTAGGTGCGCGTCAAAAATAACCGCGATGAGCTCCATCTTGTTCGCAAGTGCCCTGACGCACGGAAATGTGAGTGAGTGCTCACCACCTAACGCTATCGGGACTTTTCCGTCTTCCACTATGCGAGACGTTGTTGCCTCCAGATCGGCAATCATGTCGTCCAGGTTGCCATACTCCGTATCGCCTATATCACATACCAGCGACTCTGAAAGCTCACAATCACACTCAAAGTCGTACGGCTCAAAATTCTGAGAAGCTTTGCGTACAGCTTCAGGCGCCCATCGGGAACCCGATCTAAAAGAGGACGTGCCGTCGAACAAGACGCCGTGAATAACGTATTTGCTGCTTGCGTAATCAGAACCTGAATCGGCAAATATCATGCGTCAAAAAGTCAACTGTTTGGTTGAATCTATTATTTGATATCTAATTTGCGCTTTCCCATCGATTCCAGATACTGGACGTCTTTGCCTGCCTTCAGTTTATCCATATGTTCTGGCGGAATCTCAATCTCAAAAGTCGAATAGTCGTTGAGATCCATGAGCTGCGCAACACTTCCCATAACAGAAAGAACTTGAGCCCCTTTTCTTTCGACAATGGGGACGTAAATCTTGGCGCTAACCGGCTGCACGATCGATCGCTTTTGGCCATCGAAAACTCCGATCGCGTCTATCCTCGCTTTGGCTGATCCGTGCTTACCAGGCTTTGATGTTGCCAAACTAACTATAGTAGAGGGTTCATCGTCAATTATAATATAACGGCCGACTTTCAGCGTCCTTATTTCCGTTTGCTCCTTCATACGGGGTAATAGACAAGCATTAAATATAAATGTATACGCATTAACGTAAAAGGCTTAGCGCCCAGCAACGCACGCTATTCAGGAAAACGACGAGATTTGGGTCAGTAGAAATGCGCATAGGAATCGTCTCTAGATGTGATATTAAAGAAGCAACCGACTTAGCTACTAAAATCGGTCGCCATATAAAAGGCCGTGCTGATGCAATCTATGACGATCAAACTGCTCGCGCACTTGGGCAAGAAGGGGTGGAACTCGAACGCTTCGACGTCGACGTAATAGTGACCGTAGGCGGCGACGGGACGATCCTGCGAGTTCTCCAAAACATTCCACACCCGATTCCAGTGGTCGGCATAAACGTCGGAAAAGTCGGCTTCCTAGCGGAAGTCAGCCCGGAACAGGCGCTCAGCGTCGTTGAAAGCCTACTCAACGGCTTCCGTGTCTCGGCACGCTCGAGACTAGCAGTGTCAGTCAATGGCCGACGCCTGCCGTCCGCTACCAACGAGGCGGTAATCGTCACTTCACGGCCGGCAAAAATACTTGAGTGCAGCATGAAGGTGGATGATCATATTCTTGATGTGCTGCGTGCAGATGGCGTTATCGTCGCTACGCCTACTGGGTCAACCGCGTACGCAATGAGCGCTGGCGGTCCGATCGTGGATCCACGAGTAGATGCATTCCTTATTGTCCCTCTTGCGCCCTATAGGCTTTCCGTCCGTCCTTGGGTCGTGTACGGTGAGAGCACCGTAGTCATCAAAATAGAGGAAAAGGACGCTGCTATCGTCATTGACGGGCAATACAATGAAACCGTTCACAAAGGCGATGAGATCCGCTTTGACAAAGATGATCAGAAATCGCTGTTTGTTCTTGTCGAAAAGAGTTTTTTTGAAAAAGTCTTAACGAAGCTGAGATAAGGCGTCGCCACCAGTGCTTTAGTTGTTGGCGTTAGGAAGAGCTGCTTTCGTGCTTATCAGGGGTAGAACTCAACAAGTTCTGAGCTGTTTTCCAAGAACGTCTCGTTCCAGGTGGCAGATCACCTCGTGCATCCAACCACTTTTTCAAAAAAGCAATCGTGGTAGCGTCTGACGGATAACCACTGCCAATAGTGGCACCGAGAGAGCGTTCGAGGGCTCTTATGCTGTTATCTCTGCTTACTTTGGCGATGATTGACGCAGCCGACACAATAGCGTAATTTGTATCTGCCTTGTGCTCAGCGATTACCTTGTTTATCCCGCTCGCTTCCTTCACGCGCTCAGAGAACCGCGATGCATTTACGTCAGCAGCATCAACAAATGCTACATCGGGCCTTAAATATCGCAAGGCTTGAGCATGGCCTTTCACGAGGATTTCGTTGACAGTAAACACTGTTCTTAGTTCATCTATTTGTTGAGCAGTAATCTCTTGCAATTGCACGGCGCATACCTTTTCGATCCGTTTCGACAGAAATTCGCGCCGCTTTGGGCTCAACGCTTTTGAGTCTTTAAGCCCCATCCTCTCCAAGTACTTTAGTCCCGAAGAGTCAATACAAACTCCTGCAACGAAAAGAGATCCCAGTACAGCTCCTTTGCCTGCTTCATCCACACCAGCAAGCTTCATGTCGCTCAAATTGCCTCAAAACAAATGACGCACTCCAGCGAGCAGTCGCGGATTGCGGGAGATAATGCGCCTCACTATTCCTGCAACGCTCATCTCGTCGAGCGGCAGCCCTTCCAGTGAGCGGACGAGCTTGTTCAACTCGTCATCGGACAGATTAACAAAGATGTCCTTTATTTTATAATTTCGTTCGAGCTTCTTCCCGAAAGACGCGCGCCAAGCCGCTTCATATCGCGTCAAAACCTTAGCAGACGGATCTTCCGCTCGAATAGCTTCCTTGGCAACCTCGCCTGCTAGTCTGCCCCCCTCTAAGGCGTTAATTATGCCGCCGCCAGTTATAGGATCAGTGTGATGCGCAGCATCACCGACTAGCATAATGCCGTCTCCTGCGGTTTTACGGACGGCGTTGCTGACGGGGACTCCTCCAACGTTCAATTCAACTGGCTGGCCGCTGGGGTAATGCTTGTCCACAAACGCGTCTAGATAGTCGATTGGATGCTTGCCGTCCAGTTTGCTCGCTTGGACACCAAGCCCGATATTTGCTGCTTGTGGTCCCTTTGGGAATGCCCAAGCGTAGCCCCCCGGAGCTGCTGAACCGAGATAAAAATCGCAGCAGTCGTCCAGCAAATCGACGTTGGCCATGAGGTACTGAGCGCAGCTTTCGAGGTCTTTCGGTCGAAGAGTAGTGTTAATGCCGGCCCAGCGGCCGACTTGTGACTCGATGCCATCGGCCGCGATGACAACAGATGCACGGATTTCAAGGGATTCGCCTAAATGCCGAGCCTCGATGCCACGTATGAACCCATTTTCTGTGATGACCCCCGTCGCGCGCGTCCTGACTACCACATCTGCTCCTGCGCGAGCTGCGCGCTTCGCAAGGTCTCGATCAAAAATCTTACGCTCGAGCACATAGCCTACCTCAGGACCCGCAAGTTCTTCTGAAACGTCCAATCTCGTTCCATCAGGCGCAAATATGCGGGCGCTGGCTACTTTGTTCGCGATCCACCTTTTCTGGGGTCGTAGAAACTTCGAGAGCCCCACTTTTGATATGCCTTCAGCGCAACGAACGGGATCGCCGATTTCTTGGCGCTTTTCAATTAAAAGAACGTCACATTCGGGTGCGGCTGTCGCCGCAGCGAAAGCTCCTGCAGGTCCCGCGCCCACTACTATGATATCGTATTCGCTTTTCACACTCACGCCCCCCTGTTCAGGAAACGAAGAGCGCGCCGACGGGGCATATTGCGATGCACGTTTCGCACGCCGTACAACTTTCTGCAATTTCGAGGCATGACTCGATGAGCGTTATTGAATTAGTCGGGCAAACTGATACACAGGCGCCACAGTGTCCACATTTCTCAATATTGACTTGAATCACGATTAACCTCCCTCTAGCTCCATTGACGAGCAAAGGGTCCGTAGCAAGAAGCGCAGAACGTTTCGACGCTTTACAGGCGAAATTCTTAACGTATGTAACGGAGATCCTCCTCGCTCGCCACTTCGTGCATCCCCGTTTGCTCCATTTCCCTGAGCCGAGCAACAATTTTTTCCATGTCTTTTGCGCGGTCTTCCAGCGCTCGCATGTTAATGTCAGTTTTCAACGCCTTACATAGGACTCTCAATACAGCCTGGGCGCTCTTTGGATCGACCAAGTAACCAGATGTTTCGCCCATCAAACAGATCCCGTCAATGCCCATAAGGCCGCCAAGCCCCAGCAACAATCCAGAAGCGCCTACGATGCCCCCTCCTGGCTCGTTCTCTTTGAAAACCACGCCGTATCGTTTCATTTCTTCAACCAGCGCCAAGTTGTTCACAGCCCCCAAGACCGCAGGTTTCTCTACAAGCTGTCCGAGACCGTAGCCGCCAAGTGTGTAGATCCTTTGCACGCCCTTTTCTTTGGCTAGTTCCAGGTACGCACTAGTCAGCTCGTAGTGCCCTTCGTTTGTCGCGCTTTGATGATCACCGATGAGGATCAGCAGATCCTGCTTGCCGCTGTTGACTGCATATAATTCGCTTCTGACCATTCTGACTGAGCCATCAGCAAGCACGATCACCTGCGGGGGAAAATGCGAGGAGTACACTTCGACGATTTTTTTCGCGCCAAGTTCGTCAATCATATGCTCAGCTACAAGCTTTCCCACATGTCCAATTCCTGGCAATCCTTCTACCAGAATCGGTTTTTTCAATTTCACGTCTGTGATTTGCTTGACTTCTATTCGCTCCATCTAGATCCCACTTGTTAAAAAATTCTTAAAGCTTTAAGCTCTCACTTTGATCGTGCAGTTGTCTCGCGCTTGAGCATTCTCCGATACCTGCCGTATCGATCCTCCGGTGAGAATCTCGCTGGGCGCGCCGCCACAGTCGGTTGTCCGCACGTCCGGCATTTTTCCTCTAACGTGTAGCCGTGACATTTTCGAAGCTTCATCTTTGGCTTGGTGAGATGGTTAGACTATATTATGATGATTGAAGTTCTCTATGAAACTTTCCCGTGCCGCCGGCCTTCATTACCACGTCCATAGCTGCGTTAGCCGCCTTTTTCATCGCGTTTTCAGCGATCTTGTAATCGAGGGCGACTATCCTTATGCGGTAACGAGGCGCCCCGATGTAACTCACGTCAAAGCGAATGTCATCATCTTCGGACTTCATGGCGGCTTTCAGCGCACGTTTGATAACGTCTATCCCGTTCGGTTGAGGACACGTCAAATCTACGTAGCCTGTGATGTACACGTAAGGTATTTTTACGTTCTCCTTAGCAACGAGCGCAATTTGAGCGGCAACCTCGGGCTGAAGTCCCTTGAGAGCTTCTGGGCCCCGCAAGGCTGCGTCCTCAAAGACATAGTAAAGACCGTCAAATTTGTCAGCGAGTTGATCATAGAGCGCATCTTTGTCCTCCCCCGTAGCGTCGGCTACAAATTCTAGCCACTTTTCGGCTTTTTGCTCGCTCTTCCATTCCTGAATTTTGGAGCGTCTCTGATGCTCATTAACGTCCTTGAACGAGAGATCTATGTGGCTGCGACTCGGATCAACGTTCAGGACCTTGCATACGATCTTTTGACCTTCCCTTACGTGATCTCTTATGTACTTTACCCACCCAGACGCAACTTCGGAGATGTGAATTAGCCCCTCCTTCTTGTCGTACTCGTCGAGTTGGACAAATGCTCCAAAGTCGACTACCTTAACCACTGTACAAACGACCAAGTCTCCGATCTCTGGCCAAGCTTTTCTCATAAGACCTCAAGTATTTGTGTCCTTATCTCTGCCCTCCCGCCGCGCGGCTCAACAAGAGTTCTCCCACAGACTATGCAGTTTACTACCGAAGACGCATTGCCAAAAACAATCTGGATATTCTCACAATCCGCACATCTTACGCGCAAGAATTTGCTCACACTTACACCTCCACTAACTCGAACTTCGATACTCTGAATCCTTTCCTTGTATGCGCTTTGTTACATTCGGTACAGCGGTAGCGAACGTTGATGCGCTTAGTTGGTTTGTCCCCGCCCGGAACCTTGGAAAACTTGCCGAGATTACCAATGCCGCTGCGCCGCTTTTTTTGGCGCGCAATCCAAGTTAACGATGATGCGCGCCCTTTTCGCACCTTCTCAACTTCGTGAGTTGTGTGCTTTCGACACACCGGGCATATTGACCTAATCTTCTTTGGCATCTTCAAGTTTATCACCGACCATGATACCCATATGGCGATCGCACAATGCCCGAGCATTCCCCTCGGGCAACAGAACCGAGTCGCCTTCTCCAAGTTTGTAGTTTTCGCCGTCTAGTCCTATGAACGTGGGAATATCTGACAACACTCGCACTCGGAGATATCTCATATTCCCGCGTTCTCGTATTAAAGTGCTTTCGTCGCCGCGCGGCCCCTCGTTTTCGTCTGCCGCGTCATCCGCTTCTTCATTGGACGCAATCAAGGGCTGAAGTGCCAATCCTTTCTTCGAAGACTGTTTGATGCTCGTAGCGTCAAGCTCAATGCGATCCGATTCCTGTTTGGGCAGTGCAAAAGTGGTCCGACGGTTTTCATTTAATAGCACGGGCTCGATTGACGGACCGGCGTCTGATTCCTTTTGTCCGAGTACGCGGTCCCGATAATACGTAAATACCTTGTAAACCGAATCGTAGACCTCGACTTCGGCGTCAGCTAGCGATGCTTCCTCTATGTGCCCTTTAGCCGCGAGCGCCGCCAACTTGATTATTTTCGCAGCGCGTTTATCATAAATTGCGTCTGCGACCTGCAGAGCGTTCTCGAGTTCATCTTTTTTTTGCGGATCATCACTTTTTTTAAGTAAATCCATGTATTCTTTGACCTCGGAATAGAAGCTATTCTTTAATTGCGTCAATCGTCGCGAGCGGCGCTCCTCGTTTCTAATCACTTTTAAGTCGTCGAGATTCATATTCGGCAACCCCTCGCGCCATGAGATAAACGGCCGTGTGTTCCGGTAGCTCTGTTGTACTTTGATCAACCTTAATAGTTTCACCCATAATCTCAGTCGTCGCCTGCGTGAGAATCCTGACCGAAACCGAATTATCGCCGAAGACGACCGCGTCATTCAGCGGTGCAAAGCGACGGAAGTCATCAAGAGTCAAAGGTGTGACCTTAAGGCCAGAGCCACCGTGCAACGACGTGGGCAGCCGAATCAGTCTCTTTATGTCCGCGGTGACCGGCACATCGATGCGAACCTTCAAGTCCGAGATAGATTCTCTGATTAAGCTTTTCCATGCGTTTAGCGGAATTAGCTTTGACTCTACCAAAGGTTGGATCGATGCGTCTTGCGACAGCGTGCCAACAATTTCTTTGGCGCGTCGCTTGCCAATAGCCTTGACTGATGCAAGCTCATCTATCGCAATTTTTGCGTCTAGTCCGCGTATCCGCTTGAAATATTCGTCAATCCACGTCTTTATTCTAATCTCCCAACAACTGGTATCCCCGGGCATTGCAGTCTTGCTCGACCGTTTCAGTAGATACTCTGCCTCAAGGCCCGTTCCGGTCAAATAATTCACAACCTCTCGCCGTTCATGACTGCCTAGGGTAGCTAGTTTCTTTTCCCGCAAATGGACGTGGTAACCACGACCACCCGAAAACACGATACTGAAGTCCTTCTCGTCCAAACCGAAATCGTTCATCAGGAAATCCAACAGTTTAGTGGTTTCATCTTTTACTTCTTGAAGCATGCCCGCATATGAAGGCGTAGACTTCATCAAGAGCTTATCCGCATCAAGATCGAAGATTAGGTCTGCGCCTTCCCATTTCTTGTCTTGCATGCGTGTCGCGCTCGGATACGCATAACACGCCGTTGAATGGTACACATGAGCCGGTGCAACTGCGCCCAAATATGCGCGCACTTCCTTCTGCGAGCCAAAAGCTTTGTGGCGTCGCATTACAAGCTTCGGATAACTTGAGTCAAAAAGAACAAACGCCCATTCTCGTTTCTTGAAATGCGGCGGGAGCCCAATTGATGCCTCACGATAGTAATCGCCAAATTTTCTCTGGAGAAATGCTTTTGTTTCCGGGTTCACGCGCTTGCACCTGACCGCGAGGCGTTGCGGGGTGCGGCCACCTCTCTTTTCAGTAACTCACGAACGGCCAAAGCTCATTGCTCTTCTTGGTTCTAGGGTGATCGGTTGTTTTACTGACGCTTAAGTCGCGCTCGGTAATACGAGAGCGGATGAGAGATGCGTTTGCACAGGCCAGTGGTCTCCGTGCAATTGCCGTAGGTCTCCATCGTTGAACATCCGGGAGGGATGTAGTCTTTCCCGGACGCGCCCTTTATGTGATCGACCTGATAACGCGTAAGTTCATAGTCGAAATCTGGAGACGTCTGATAGATATGCACGATCTCCTCGGCTTTCATGCCTATATTCGCTAAAAAGGAGGTCAACGCGAATCGAGCGGGATGTGCGAGGTTCTGTCCAGCTTTTACTTGCGAAAGCAATGCTTTCATGCAGGGGGGGCACGCTTCCAAAATCACGGGACCAGAATCGGTGGGGTGCGACGAGGCTACAGACATCGCTTTTTTTAAGGGTGAGGTGTAAGGCGCAAGTTCTTCGCACATTTTGCTGCTGAGTTTTAGTGGCAGCCCGCGTAGCACCTTCAGCCTCACAGCCTCGGCTAACACCTGGATCATCTCGTTTTTTGCAAGCCTTACCTGGCCTCTGTTCATTAGGTTAACGAGGCGCCACTGCGGCCCTTTTAACCTGCTCGTATACTTGATCAAGTCTGTGAAATGCAGCTCAAAAATATTGTTGTCTGCCGATACTGTCATTCCAAAGTCCTCCAGCAGCCTTGCAATGTACTCGTCCTGAAGTCGTTCGCCGGCGTTCCGCAACTTGCTAAATGCATCGTGGGCTTCGGCATTTGCATATCTCTGAACCAGAACAGCTTCGCGAATGCACGAGACCAACGCTCTTCCCACAACGTAAGAGAAGAGCTCAATTTCATAATCGTCACGCTCGACCGGCTTTGAATGAACGTCGCTGTCGATCGCTCGTGCCACTCGCTGAACGCTTTTGTTGAGGACACTATCAGAAAACTCCCCCGCGGTCATGAGAGAGTCAAAGGTCCTCCCGGATGCCTCTACGTAACGTGCAGCTGCAGCCGTATATGGAAAAAGAGCTAGATATTCGTCCATGCTTCTAGCGTTGGCCCGATGCGACCGCGTTTGAGTTTCATTCTTGTTCGATGCGCGGCGCCAAGAGATATGAGACAGAACCGTTGCCGTCGGCAAAATCAAATCCAACCTTGAGTGGTATGTTCTTGCCCATGTCGAGGGAGACTTCAGAAGCCTTTCCGACTGCTTTGGACATTTCAAGCAAGAATTCAAGGCTAAAAAGTGATCTTACTTCATCGGTTTTGCCATCTGTGCGCGATACGTCGATAAGCTGATCTTTTGACAGCTCAAGACGCATAGTATCAGCGTCACCGAGAGCCTCCATGAAAAAGTCAGTGTCAGTGCACCCGAGGGCGATATTGTCGCTAACTTTGCCTGCTGCTTTTACCGCCCACCGAAACTCTTTTCCCGTAATGACGACGTGTGCAGCAGATTCAATTTTTGGCACTTTGGGCTCCTTCTTTATCGAGTAGGGACTTAAGAGTGCGATAGTATACTTAAGATCGCCGAATGACAGGGCCATGCGGTTCTCGTCAACGACGATTCGGATGACATCTGTACGATTAGCCAGCTCAAGAATGCCCTGCATTTTCTTGAGATCCAATGTGACAACCTCGTCGTCAGTTTCATAATTTTCAAAAGCTTTAGCCGACAATTCAAACTGCACCATCGCCACATAGGATGGATCCGCATTTCTCGCATACAGGCCGTCTTTGCTTAAATGTACCCGCGCTTCATCAACGATGATAGTCAATGCTTCGATGCCGTCCTTCAGAGTCTCTCCGAGAATATCACCTTTAAACATGATCCGCTCCCCTGTAACCGTCTAAACACCGTATATGTCTGCTCATAACTTTATATCTTTGTTGTTCAGCTCGTAAAACGATCTGCTCTCGGCAAAGCAAAAAATGGAGAGCGGAGTTCGACTAAGCCATGGGTCGTTTCTCTCGAGGGGGAAAGTACCGAACGCTGCCTGCTCCTTGCCCCAAACCCTCATCTAAACGGACGCTTACTTCTGTTACAGTGCTGAGGTCAAGCTTGTCACAAAGCTCATCGAGGAGAAAGGAACAAAGATCTTCAGCGCTCGCAGAATTGATGGGGAGCATAATTACATCCTCTCTCGGGAAGCAGTAACGTTTCCCACACTTTCCAACCGTAACCGCGATATCTCCGGCGCGCGTGGTCTGTATCTGGACATCTGCATCTTGAGATGCGAGCAGAATCTTATGATCGAGAGCTTCACAGATCTCTGCAACATCTTTTTTGAGGTCTTCAAAGTCCATTACAAAATCGTGAATCTGCGCGCCGACGATCGTCGCACTCATTGCATACGTATGCCCGTGCAAGCGCCCGCATTTCGGGTGATCTGGTATGAAATGGCACGCTGAAAATCGGAGCTTTGCCTGCCACCCGTCAAGCTCTACCCACATAGATCGGTCCGTGCTGGCTGCGACGTTTCTTAAGTGCTTCATCTTTCTTGTTGCTGCACTTGTCTATTAGTAGAGTAGTATATAAAAGCCGTCTGGCTGCCCATAATGCTTTTTATTCTACGCGCGCCCTATCAACTAGAATGAAAAGCCTCGAGAAACGGCGAAAGGACTATTACTACCGGCGGGCGAAGTCGGAGGGATATCGATCGCGAGCTTCGTTCAAACTGCTGGAAATTCAAGAACGGTACCATGTCATACGACGAGGAGATGTGGTCGTTGATTTGGGCGCCGCCCCTGGTGGATGGCTCCAAGTGATTCGCCATTTAGAAGCGTCTGCCATAGCCGTTGATCGGCAGCGAATCGCTCCGCTGCAGGGGGTGACGCCTATTCGAGGCGACCTAACTTCCCCAGAAATAGTGAATAAAATACTAGGGATTGTAGATGCTGTAGATGTCGTCACATCGGATGCTGCCCCGAATCTAAGTGGTGCATGGAGTCTGGACCACGCACGATCAATCGACCTTGCAGCCTACGCCTTAGAAATCACCAAATGCGTGCTGAAACCCGGCGGCAATTTCGTGGTAAAAGTTTTCCAAGGGGACCTCTTTGAGACGTTTACACGCGAGGTGAGCGCGTATTTTAGATTTGTCAAAGCGTTCAACCCGCGAGCATCACGAAAGCAAAGCGCCGAAACATACATAGTAGCTAAGCGTTACACACCCTTAGAAAACCACTTGACCAAGCTGAGTCGTTGAGGATTGGGTAACCTGTGCTAAATTCACGTGGAGGGTTCGAGCGCAAGTTGCTGACGTAAAACTATTTATTCACGTATTGGAAACTACTCGTTGTATCGCAGCTACGGACCCACCAAAAGATTCTTTTCCGAACGACGCACTGATGTCTGAGAGTAATGGCACAAAGTACGACTAGCGTGATGACGAGGCTCTTGCTCGTCTATTTGGTGATGACAGTAGCCTACGCTTTTCTGCGAAATCCCGTTGGTCAAGTCATGAACTCTGTCCTCGGGGGCTTGGTTACCACCCTCCACGTCCCCCTTTTTATCACGATCCTTTTGCTGTCGGTTATCACAGGCTCTTACTCTTCGCTGCTTCTGAACCGCTTCGTCGATCAAAAGCAGTTAAAGCAGTCTCAAGCAAAGATGCGGGACTTTCAAAAGGTCTACCGTGAGGCCCAACTGGCCGGAGACAAAGGCAAACTAAAGAAGCTCGAGAAAGAACGTGCCGAAGTGATGGAGCTCAGCATGGACGTTCAAGCACAGACCATGAGACCTATGCCATACATACTGATCATCTCGCTACCGCTGTTTGGCTGGCTAAGTTACATAATGTCACACCAAGAGTTATGGCCACCCAGCGTGTCAACTACGATCATTTTTCCCCATTTTGGAGTACTGGCGTACACTCAAGGCGTCATTTTCGGTTTTCCTGTTTGGCTTATTTGGTACCTAGTCTGCTCACTCGTTTTTACTCAAGTTATTCGCAAGACTTTGGGAATGTGACGCCAGCAAAGGGGTCAGAGGCTCAACAAAGTCTCTTTTCAGTTCTCCCGTGCATTGTCGCCGCTGTCTTCAAACAGACCGTTACGACTCCATAATCAACGGCGATTAAGTCGGGCTTTCTCGCTCTCGCAGCTCAAGTCGAGCAGCACTCGCTTCAACGTGTCTGCGTCAGCGTCCGTCTTGATCGAGGTGCCCGAAAAGTGGGTTCTCGATGCACGACAACCGACGGTGCGCAGTCCGCTTACGAGCGTTTCAATAGGAACCGGTGGACACTTAAGTTCTCTCAGGAGCTTGTGGTAATCAAAAAACGTCACCGTGTCAAGCTCATTTAGGCACAGTGTGACAATTTTTGCGGCCCGCCTCTTTGTGCCAAAAACACCGGTCTCAATGTTTTCAAGAACTTGCCGGCAGAATTTTTGATCGTGTAGAGTCCCAAGCCAGAGAGGTCCAGCCACGGCAAGCTTTGCACCGCAAATCGCACAGTCAGGGCGCAGGGTAGGAAACAGCCCCGGGAGCCCATAGCGATGTCCGCAAGTAAAACAGTGGGCTATGAATCCCATCGACCTAACACACGCATTGGCGAGCTCGGCGCTGCGATCGAGAAGCAAATAGGCCCGATAGTAGTGCTCGGTTGCGTGTGCGAGGACTGGAGTGGCAGATTTATCATATTTGACAAGCTCTCGAATGATTGTACCAATGAGTATCCGTATCCCTGTCTCAGCGTGATACTCTGTGTTCATAGGCAGTGCGGAATACCTCCTCACGCCGGCACTAAAATGAGCACCACTTAGAGGGGCCGTGTCCGTCGCGGTCACACAAAGCATCTTGCTGGCTGACCTGCACGCTGCGTCAACAAAAGGGGCTGGGGATCCGAACGGATCTACGTCTATCACGTTGAACCTAGCTTCTGACATCAAAGCGTTCGCATCACGGTGCTCCACGTGGACGTTCTGCTGGAATCTTCTCGCGTTCCTCTTGATCAACTCATAAGCTGCGAGGTTATAATCGTTTACCGTGACCTCGACCTGCGCCTCGTTCGCAACTCTGAGACCTCGTATGCCACAACCCGCGAGCGCATCTAGGTACGTGAGCCTCCTGTTGTCACGTTGATTATTGTCAAGAGCCTGTATGCAAGCAACGCTTATGTCTCGGCTTAACTCCATCCGTGGGTTGTAGAAGACCGCTGCCGATGATGGAGGGTACGACGCGTTTGGATCCAAGCGCGGCACTAAAACAGAAGTTTGGCCTTCAAGAGCGAGCCTCGTTCGCACACCTAGGACTAAGTTTTGTAAATCATAAGGTTTTTCATACGCTGCGCGATTCGCGGGCGCGTTTGTGCGCTGCGTCCAGAAACACGGAGCGCAAACCGGATAAACGCGTGTTAACGGACCCTCTCAAACTTCCAGTGATCGACCAGCGGTGCAGTGGCATCGACGCCGACCTTCGTTGTCGTGCCGTCGCTTCCAGTGCGCGGGTCAAGGGACGATCCGCGAACGTTTGGGATAACCATAACATCTAAATCGCCTTTGACGCGGGTGGCAACTGCAAATTCGATATCATCAGCGTCATAGATATCAATGTCCTCATCGACCACTACAACGTGTTTCAGACTCGTGTGAGCCGCAAACGCTGCCATGATCACATTTTTTGCATCTCCCTCGGTCTGTTTCTCTATCTGTATGACAGCATGCAGATAGTGCCGTCCTCCTGCAGTTAATACCACATTCTTCACTTTTGTTACGTTTTTGCACGCGTTGTAGATCTGCGGTTCATACGGAATGCCCATCAAAAGCGAGTGTTCGGCGCCCGCTGGCAAAATTGAGTGATAGATGGGGTCTCTAGCTGACACCATTCTCGTTACTTCGATAACCGGTTCAGGCCGGACGATGTCATAAGTACCCGTAAGATCCACAAAAGGACCTTCATTTGTAGTTCTTGTTGGGCTTATTTGCCCCTCCAAGACTATTTCGCTGGGCGGGACAGGGATCCCATTTTCACATTCAATGAGCGTCTGAGCCTTTCCCTTCAGGGCGGCCGCATAGTTGAATTCGAGACCACACGGAAGTCTCGTTGTGGTTGCAAATAGCGTGACAGGATCGACGCCTATGGCGACAGCGATGTTCAGAGGCTCGCCTTTTTTTGCAGATGCTTTATGCATCAGATACGTGTGGCGCGGCGGCACAAGCCTCACGGCTAACGAAGTTTTGTCGACGACCATCATGCGATGAACTGACGCGTTTATTCTGTGACCATATTTTGCCACCACGACGCCTGCGGTGATGTACGGTCCGCCATCTCGCTCGAAAAACTTCATTACAGGTAACTTGCTCAGATCCGGAGTGCGTTCTAAGTCCCACGCAAGGTCTTGCATTACCGTTTTTCCCGTTGCCGCCGTGCTCAAGAGCTTGTGCAAGAGCCCTCGTTCGTCGACATTGAGCGCTTGGGCGAGTAGCGCGCGCGAGGCCAAGAGGTTTACGATGGCTTGGAAGCCGTCAATGCGTTCGAACAGTACCGGTCCTCGTCCTCGGGCTAGGCGCGGCGCTTGCAATATCGGCGAAACGGGCTTAGTTATGACTTCTAGTTGTCCCGAGTCCTTTAAATGCTGAATGAAGCGTCTCATTTAGTCACCCCAGCGTCGCGACACCGAATGGTCAACCTGCAACAGGTCGAGCACCCGGGCAACCAGAGCGTCAATGAGCTCTTCGATCGTAGTCGGACGTGTGTAAAACCCCGGACTGGCGGGGACTATTACAGCTCCACACTGCGACAATTTCAGCATGTTGCTCAAATGAATCCCGCTCAACGGAGTTTCGCGCACGACCAATATGAGCTTCCTATGTTCCTTCAAACATACATCTGCTGCGCGCGTTACAAGGTTAGAAGAAACGCCGTGTGCGATACTTCCAAGCGTCTTCACGCTGCACGGAATTATCACCATGCCGTTGCTAATATGGGAACCGCTTGCAATAGGCGCGGCGAGGTCCATTTCGTCGTACGTGCGGTTGACTAGCGACGTGACGTAGTTCAAGCTGTAGTCAGTCTCAATGTCTATAAGCTGCTGGCCACTTTTGGTCACAACGAGTTGCGTGTCAACGCCGAGTTGATTTAGAGCCTCCAGCAACCGAACGCCGTACTGCACTCCGCTCGCGCCGGTAATGGCAACTATTATCGTCATTTGAGAGCCTCGATGAGTTCATTAATAAGCGAAAATGATGTATCAACAATCTCTGCGACTTGCCCTTCAGATGCGTTGTGGACGTGAATCCCGACAACCACGACGCAGTTTTGCCGCAATTCCTTCGAAATTCGCAAGGCAGCTTCTTTAGCGATGATGTCATCGCGATGATTGGGAACAGCCAACACCGAAGCATACGACCTCTTGTGAAATCCGCCCAGGGCAACGGCGCCCACGTGCGCTTTTCCCCCCACCAACGTCACCAGTAAGTCTTTTCCCACATGAGCTGCGTCGACCCTCAAATCTGCTGAACCCGCGTTCCTCGTCAAAACAAAGTGACCACAAGACAAATATCTACTCCCGCTGACAGTTTTTGGCAAATCAAAGGCTTAAGCGAGGCGACCGTCAGTAGCTACGGCCACACCACCTCTACTTCTATCGTGCTCTCAGTCTTAAGGCTTTTGGGTTTGTCGTTTGGCGGCGCGACTGTTGAGATTATTATTAACGCCCACCTCTAGCAATCGAAAGAGTTTCGCGGGCGATCATGCCGCAGCACGACACGGGTCATCCATGCCTTGCTCGCTTCTTGCGAGTCCCCAAACAAAACACAGTTTTAGATGCGCATGACATACCCATTTATTCTAGAAAAGCTCACTGGAACGTCCGGAGGAAGAACATTGTTACTCTTATCGGGCGGAACAGGTAGCCCCAAGCTGCTTCGCGGCTTGCTTTCCTATTGTTCTGACGCTCAAGTCACCGTCATTGCTAATACCGGAGATGACATCTGGATCTCGGGCAATCTTGTTTGTCCGGACCTTGATACCGTTATCTACACCGCCGCGGGAATTGTGAGTGAACGGTGGTGGGGTATCAACGGGGATACTTTCTGTACCCACGAAAGGCTAGCCAGCTTAGGACACAAAGAAGCGCTCATCATAGGTGAGCTTGATAGGGCTACTCATATTTTCCGCAGCGACCTCCTGCGACGAGGGGCGACGTTAACTAATGCAACCCTCGCGATATGCGCTTCGTTCGAATTATCTGCGAGGGTCCTCCCGATGACGGACGACTTCGTGCCTACCACGATCGTAACGGACAACGGCGAGATGCATATCCAAGATTTTCTGGTAAAATATCAGCAAGCCCCAAGCGTTTCGCAGGTGAGGCCCCGGGCCGGCAAAATGACCAAAGAAGTAGAAACAGCGCTAGAAGAACATCGTTCTGTTGTGATTGGGCCTTCAAACCCGATATCAAGCATAGGGCCTATTCTTAACGTAAACGGAATGCGACAAGTCCTTAAAGACCGATTTGTCATTGCCGTTAGTCCAATAGTGCGCGGCGAGCCGATAAGCGGACCTGCGCGAAAGTTTATGGAATCGTGTGGACTTCCGGTCAGCTCTTTAGGGGTTGCGGAGTTCTATAGTGACTTCTTGGACGTCTTGATCGTTGACCATCGCGACGACACTTCTCAAAGCGATTTGCCGGGCGATATTGAACTGCTCCGCACGGATACGATTATGTATGGCATAGAGCAAAGCAAAAAGCTGGCGACAGAGATCGTGCGACTACTTGCGCCCCAAAGCTAAGGTCATCTTTTGAGAGGGAGTCGGCGTCTGCAAAGTAAAATTAAATAGCAGCAAAATACAATATTGAACGTCCGTATTACGACTTGCCCATTTCAGCGCAGCGAGTGAGTGTTGATACGCATAGAGGTTTCATCGTGTCTCAAGTAGCCTTTCAACTGACGATCGGCGATGTCCAAATCCCGAATCCTTTGGTTCTCGCTTCGATGGCTGGACTAACTAACAGCTCGTTTGCTATCTCGCGGAGCGTTGGACTAGCGATTCTCGGTGGATACAACCTTGACGCGCCAACCATCGAAGCGGCGAAAGAGCTCGTCAAAAAGGGGCGAAGCGAATTTGCTTACGACGAACCGACACCTGTTATCGAAAACGAGCTCGGGATCATGAACACGATCAACAGGAAAGCCGGAATCAATGCTCGGTCAACTACGTTGGAGCCCCTGATCGCGATCGCCGAGTTGATTCATCAAAAAGGGGCAATTCTCGAACTAAACGCCCACTGCAGGCAGCCGGAAATGGAAGCTCTGGGCGCCGGCCAATGTCTCACGCGCGATCTCAACAAGCTCAGCGAATGGATACGGGAGATCAAACAAACAGACGTACCGCTCTCGGTGAAGGTACGCGCAGGCGTTGTTGCAGATATAGAGCTCGCAAAGGTTATAGACAAGGCTGGCGCCGACGCGATTCACGTCGATACGATGGATTCCGGACCCGCGTTGGTCAAGAAAATTCGGGATGCTACGGCACTCAAAATCATCGCAAACAATTCGATCGTGGACTATGGCAGCGCTCACAAGATGTTCTCGATGGGGGCGGATTACGTCTCAGTCGCCCGTGCCGCTGTGGCCGATAACACCGCTGTTGACGAAATCCTGACTGAAGTTCAGTCATTTCAAGACGCAGTTGGCTGGTACAATGCCCCAAAACACATTTGCGCTGGAGGGGACTTGCGGGGGTTAGCGTACTGTTGCATGCCCGTAAAGGAGTGTCCACTGCGCTATGTTCTGAAAAGAGCGGGAATCTCCGAGGAAGAGTACGTCCAAATCAAAGAGAGCTTCAACAACACAAAGCTAGGGGCGGGACCAGGTACGTGCTTCGGCAGCATGGTGTGGTGCTGCAAAATCACAAGGCCTTGCCCTTGGAGAGATAGCACGCTGTACGACCTAGGAATTTCCGACGTTGAGTACATGCAACTCAAAAAGCAACTTGCAGAGAGATTTCTCAGCTGCCGAGACCTCGACTGAGCTTTTCAACATGTACGACCCAGACTTCATAGCCGGTTGTGCCGAGCTAGCAATGTTGCTCGAGGTGTCTGCCACACCAAAGCCGGGCAATGTAGACCGAACGCACGACTTTGAAGACGTAACTTACGAACATTTTCTCGCATCCTCGGTTGGCACTTTTCCTGTATTCAAAAAAGCAGCGTCAGCACGGCATCGGATAGGCGGTCTGATTCTTGATGCGGTTCAAGCGAGTGCCACTTGGCAGAGTGCGGGGAATTGTCACTTTGGCGCGATCCTGCTGCTGATTCCTTTATGTGCTGCGGCACGGAAAAGCAGCACGATATCTCAACTCAAGACTAACCTAGTCAGCGTCGTCAAGCAGACTTCGAGCGCTGACGCGATCCAGTTCTATAAATCTTTTCGGAGCGTGCACGTCCGCGTCGGAGAGCATCACTATCTTGACGTGAATGACGCGTCCTCATTGCAAGCAATTCAGCAACAAAATCTGACGCTGCTGGATGTTATGCAAATATCGAGCCCAAACGACACCATAGCAAAGGAATGGACTGAAGGGTTTCCTCGTACCTTTTACGGCGCTGAATTAATGACACACTACGTTGAATTGGGGTTCAGTGTCAAGAATTCAATTGTGCACTTGTTTCTTCAGCTCCTCAGTGAGTTCCCCGATACACTTATAGCAAAAAAATTCAGCACTGACGTTGCGCTTGAGGTTTCGGCAAAAGCGGCCCACGTGCTGAAAGAGGGCGACGCCGATGAGTTCGACAAAGAGCTCGTCGCGCGGCACATCAACCCCGGGACGACAGCAGATCTCGTGATTGGATCATTATTTGTCGTGCTCTTAGGAGGCTTCCGGTACTGATGGAAGTGCAATTTCACGAAGGCATCTCAGAAGTCATAGCAACGACGCGCAATGGCCAGCCCAACGCCGCTCCTATGGGCGTCATAAATCGGGGCTCCCTTTACATTGCCGTTTACAAAGACAGTCACACCTTTTTGAACGTTAAAAAAAACCGTCAGTTGGTTGCCAACTTTGTTGCGGATCCGCTGATTTACGTGAAAACCGCCTTTGAGGATCTCGGTCCTGATTTCTTTTCCCCCGATGAGACGGCGCCAGTCCTAAAGGCAGCGTACGCATGGGTAGAATTTACGTGCTCAATTCTGGAAAAACCGACTCAAAAAAGCGCCGTCGTAGAGCTCCAGCCTGTGAGATCTGTTGTCCTGCAGAGACCGATAATACCTGTGAACAGAGCATTTTGCGCTGTGCTTGAAGCAACAATTCACGCAACACGTTATCAGACTCTTGAAGATCCGGCCTACCTCGAACGAATGGCTCACTGCGAGAGTATCGTTACTAAGTGCGGTGGAAGGCGCGAGTTTGAAGCATTTGAACTCCTAAAAAAATATCTTGGACAAGCGATCACGTCTAGACAGCAGGATTAAGATCAGAACGGTTGGAGGGGCTATGGCAAGAATCGCGTGGGGCATCACAGGAGCTGGGCATCATTTACGGGAAACGTTTGATTTGTTCGTCGGGGCAAAAGAAGCCTACGGCGACCGCGTGGCTGTGACTTCATTTGTCTCGCGGGCTGCAGAGGAGGTTGCACGGGTCTACGGCCTTTTTCAATACTTGGATAGAGTTTCCCCCGGAGGGTACATGCAGGAGGTTATACTCGAACGCGAACAGGGATGGAGCTACCCAAAGACCGGCCGCTTCTCGCGCGGCATCTATGACGCATTGTTTGTGTCCCCGGCTACGTCCAATACGGTAGCCAAAATAGCGCATGGCATTGCTGATTCACTCATTACTAATGCGGTCGCGCACGCCGTGAAAGGCGGGGTTCTGGTTTTCATCGTTCCTGTCGACATTGCAGGCAACGTTAAAAGTCCTGTACCTTACTTCATAAACAGAGATCTTTGCACTGAATGCCGAGAATGCGCTCAAGCTTGCCCAAACGATGCGATTGATGAGCAAATCGACTACCTCAGATGCAATGGCTGTGGCTTGTGCAAAGACGTGTGCGATTATGGCGCGATCCAACAGGGGACCGTGAGCCTCGTCGTCCGCGACATTGACAAGAGCAACGTCCGAACCCTAAGAGATTCGGAAGGAATCACAGTTCTCGACACTCCTCATCAGCTTGAGAAGGCACTTTGGGCAACTATGTGACCCGCGCGTCCGAGCTAAAACGCCCAGTTCGATGTTTTTGTTGCGGGTACTTTAGCGGCTGTTCCTATGATTCAAGACCCGTGCCTTAAGTGAATAACTCGTTGACCGGAGACGAGGCGACACGTGGCCGCCGGCTTTAGATCTGCCGGCCTGTATTGCGCGTAGTATGTCCTGCACAGTGACGCCGCTCGCAGCATCTACTTCAGTGTACCCAAAACCGACCGTCTCCACGTAGTGAGAATCGCTTCCGCCAGTGACCCCAAGGTTCAGCTTCGCAGCTGAACGAGTCGCGAGATAATTTGAGACTCCTAGAAGGTCCCTTGAATTGAACGCTTCTACAGCGTCTATCCTCTTGTTGCGTAAATTGCGGATGCCATTTCTGAATAATTCGAATGGATGAGGCGCCACGACGATCCCATAGCCGTCGTGAGCGCGTTTGCTGGTTTCAGAAGCAGATAGACCGGGGGGCACAAGAGTGTGATTTCCGAGCGTTATCAAATGACCCTCCGTTGTTGAGATCTCAGCGCCCGGTACTATGATGAGATTCAGTCCCAGATCCTCAGTAAGCCTCACTGCATCAAAGAAAGATTGCACAGAATTATGATCAGTAATCGCGAGTCCGTCGAGACCGACTTCTAGTGCCTGCTTAAGTATCGCTTCGACTGAGCTGTTTGAGTCAGGAGAAAAGTGTGAATGAATGTGCAGATCAAACCTCATATCATCAGTAATTCTGATATAACATATTAAGAGTATGTAGTTAGTGGTGGAAATCTATCGAACGAGTAGTTGTGGCTACCGGTCGCTGCGCCGAACAAGTCGTTAGAGAGGCCGTAGGCTCAGCCGCAGATGTGTTAGTTCTGGATGTAGACATTGCCGCGCTGATGACGCCGTCCCTCTTAAGGGAAGCGTACGTTGAGTTAGCGAGACGGCAGGGTCACAAGCACGATGTGATCCTGATTCCCGGCGCTGCGAATCCCGCTGACTTTGGGGCGCTTGGTGACGAGCTGAGCGTGAAAATTGCTCTGGGCCCAAAACAGGCCTATGATCTCGGCTTGGTGCTCACATCCCTCGATCAATCCATGCTGTCGCTCAATGAGCCGGCTGACCGTATCATTCGCGAAAAGCGTAGAAGTGACGCCTTGAACCTATTGACGCAGTTAGAAAGATCTGCAGCTTATGACTTCAAAATTCGAGACCTCAAAATTGGAGGAAACTCTCGAATGAAGGTGCTCGGAGAGATAATCGACGCCCCAGTTGTAGATGCTAAGCGCATTGCTTTGCAGCATATACGCAACGGGGCTGATATCATCGACGTCGGCATACCTCTCGGAACCGCGAAGCGCGAAGTGCGCCGCACCTTTGCGGAGGTCAGCGCGGCAACCGGTGAGTACAACGTCCCCCTCAGCATCGATAGTCTCGATCCAGAGCTTATCTGCGCTGGAATAGAGTCAGGCGCTGAACTCGTTCTCTCACTTACAGCAGAAAACGCCGCCGAGATAGGGCCCACAGTCGCAAGAAAAGGCCTTGCAGTTGTGGTGTTGCCCGAAAACGGCGATGTTTGCTCTACCGTAGCTCTCGCGCGCACCTTTGGCATCAGCAAGATCATCGCCGATCCCGTGCTATATCCAATAGGCAGTGGCGCTTCCAACTCGCTCGCAGAGTACCGCCGCGTCAGATCGGTCAGCAACGTCCCACTGTTTCTCGGCGTCGGCAACATCGTTGAGCTTATGGAAGCCGACTCCATAGGCGCTAACGCTCTGCTTGCCGGTCTGGCAATGGAACTCGGGGTTGGCGTGCTTTTTACTCCTGAGCACAGTGACAAAGCAAAGGGCAGCGTTAAGGAGCTGAAGACAGCGGCTCAGATGATGCAGCTCGCGCAGTATCGAAAAAGCCCACCCAAAGACCTAGGCATTGATCTTCTCGTATTGAAAGAGCGCAGACGGCGACCAGAGTATCGAATCACCAGCGCGAGCGTCCTCGACGCAAAGGATTTTGACACGGCGAAGTGGGCGCCTGACCCCTCTGGCAACTTCGTGATCGGTGTGAGAGACGGAGTGATCGTTGCGAGGCACGACACGGGAACCACCATACGAGGCAATTCCGCAAAAGGTATACTTGATGCCATTTTTGAGCTTGAGCTCGTATCTACGGCATCCCACGCAGCGTATCTCGGACGTGAGTTGAAAAAGGCAGAAATCGCGCTGAAGCTGGGAAGGAGCTATGCACAGGATGATGCATTCTGAAGCCTAACTCTGTCAAATGCAAATACGAACTGACTTCATCCGCCGTTGAAAATGATGAACAAATCTCGCGTTCATTCAGACAAATTTTGGTCGCTGCGAGAGCATTTCGGGTAACGTTAGTGGCCGATATGGCATTTGCTCGATTTCTTGGCGCACATGATCGATCAGCTCATTGACAGACATCGATTCTTTTTGCCCCGAAACGCGTACGGTCACAGCGAGGCTTTTCCTCTGTTCCTCTTTTTCTCCGATGACAGCGACGTAGGGCACCCATTCTTTCCCGGCAGAGGCGACTTTCTTGCTTACTGACTCATCGCGGTCGTCGATGTCAACGCGTATTTTCGCGTTTCTGACTTCGCTTGCGATCTCTTGCGCGTATTGAAGATGCTTTTCAGAGACAGGAACGATCCTCACCTGCGTCGGGGCGAGCCACACGGGAAGGGCCGCTACTTTCTCGAGCGCCTGCGCCTCGAGGATCGCGCAGAGCACGCGCTCTATCCCACCCGTCGGGGACGTGTGCAGGATGATGGGCCAGCGTTCTCCCGTTTCGGTATAGTACTTGATATCAAACCGCTCTGCGCTCTCCACGTCAATTTGGACGGTCGGGCATTCGATTGGTTTCCGCGAAGTATCCAAAGCTGCGAGATCGCACTTGCAAACCCAGTAATGAGCGCGTTCTGACAAGAGTTCTACCAAGAAGGGGCGCTTAAACTCGCGAGCGATCTGCTCTACCCACTTTTTATTGTCCTTATAAAATGCCTTGGTGCTCCGAAATATAGCCTGATATTTCACGTCGAGATCCAAACCCGATTTGAACCCGAGTCTTAGCTGCTCCATGAAGAAACGCTTGGCTTCGCTCATGTCTCGGCAAGCGGTGTGCATGTCAGGCATCGTAAACGCCCGTTGGCGCTTGAGGCCAGTCAATTCGCCCCGCTGCTCATACCTGAAAGAATAAGTCGAAAGCTCGTACAGTTTCAGCGGCAGGTCTTTTTCGGTCAAATGCATCTGGTGCATCATGCTAAACATACCAAAGCAGGCTGCGAATCTAAGCATCATATCGCGTGCGCCCGCTTTCAGCCGATATTGTCGCTCACCAAACTTGCTCGCGTGTTCACTGACCGCTCTGCTGGACAGGTCATACATAACCGGCGTCTCGACCGGCATCGCGCCGTAGTTCACCGCTAGGAGATACGAATAGTCGATCAGGAGATCGCGTACTAGCTTTCCTTTGGGCAGCCACTTGAGGTGTCCGGCGTCTGACAGCGGCTCGTATTCGACGAGCTCCTTCTCCTTCATTAGCTTAATATGCGGCAACTCCGCTTCCGTGCTGTAGAGGGCGTGTTGTCCCAATTCGTAACTAATGATGTCCTTGAATTCAGCGTCCGACGAGTCAAACGCAGTCGCCGGAGTTATCGTGCCGCTAGGCTCAAGCACATAAAATTCGCTTTCGACTTTCTGCTTCTCCAGTTTTGCCTCTGGGTGAATAGATCTGGATAGCTCAGCAAGAGGATGCCCCTTGCACTTCAAACTGAACGATTTGTACCATCCGAATGGCGCCCTCAGCACTTCACAGCCAACGAGCAGAGATTCAATCTCCCGCAGAATGTGCAAAGCAGTCTCGGGTGACGCTAACTCGGAACTTAAATGTGCGTAGGGATAGATCATGACCCTCTTCGCAGCTACCTTAGTCGCAACCTCGCCTATTGCATTCGCTGCATCGGCTGCCACGTCGTCAATACTCGTCTCGTCACCGCGTTCTGCGGCGACAAAGGCGACTAAAGCCTCCTCCATTCGCCCCTGTTTGCGTGAATCTTTCGTCTCTTCAGCGTACTTGCTTGCCTTCGTGACATGGTACTCAATGTAGTCAACGTGCATTAGCAGAAGTCGCATATGTAGCAGTCCTCGCTTGTCAAATCACGGTTGTTTGGTGGTTTTGCTAGAATGACACGTGCTGCCTTCACGGGAGTTCACACGGTCTTTAAAGCTAAAAAAACCCTTAATAGGGGGGTGTTCGCCGCAGAGAAGGCCTTTAGCTAGTATAGACTTTTGACGAACGTGTACAAGATCGCAGTGATAGCTACTATGATCAGAAGATCTCTAAGGTATGGGATCAGGTACAAAATCAATGATATGACAAATATTAAGATAAAGGTAATCCAGTCGATTCTCAGTTGATATCGTGGCCGTTGCATACCACACCTTACATTACCTTATGGTATAAAATCCTATTGCTTTCTTGCGAAAAATAACTTGGAAGCGCGCTTATTTTTCAAAACGAATCAATTAAGGCTGCCTATCAAATACGTCGGCGTGACTCCAGTGACGCACACTGCATAGAAGACCCCAAGAGCGAGCTCTCGTGGCACAACTATCGGCCGATAGTTGTCGTTGTATAAGATGGTACTTCCATTCTTGCCTCTTTCCACTGCCAGCGCGATGTAGCTTTTTCCTATGTACTCACAGTTTCGCTGCCAGGCAACGCGGTGGTGCTCCGCTGTCAGTATTCGCGATCGGTCTTTCTGTACCCTGCCGGTCAGAGGGCTTAAAGAGAATGCCTTTGTTCCCTCTCGTCGCGAAAAACGTGTGATGTTCACTTTGAGAGGCGCAACTTCTCGCAATAGGTCCAACGTAGCCCGAAAATCCTCAGCCGTTTCACTCGGGAAGCCAACAATGAAGTCAGTCGACACAGTGACGTCTCTAAGTTCGTGACGGAAGCTCGAGACAATGTGCTTGAAGTCGAACACCGTATGCCCTCTCTCCATGAGCTCCAAAATCCGATCGGAACCCGACTGCACCGGCAAGTGCACGAATCTGTATACCCGAGGATGCTTATACGCTTTCAACAGATCCTCTGCGATATCAAGAATTGAAGACACGTTCATCATCCCGATGCGGAGTTTGAAGTCGTGTTCAATTTCGCATAGCGCTTCAACAAGGTCGGGTAATCGATGGCCCAGATCCAACCCGTAAGCTCCCCCGTCCTGCGCAGTCAGAAAGATTTGCTTCGCACCATTTTGAACCCTCTGCTCCACATCCCTGGTGATGGCTGCGATGCTTCGACTCTTCACAGGACCTCTGATGAGCTTCACAATGCAGTAGCTGCAGCTTCCCCCACATCCCTGAGCGATCGTTACTTTAGCTGTGACGTTGGACCTTGGTGCAGATGCGGCGCTACGCGAGAAATGAGCGTCTATGTAAGACGCCACGCCGCTGATCCGCATAGTTTTCAATGCTGGATACAAAGCGTGGAGCCGATCCGCCAATGGCCCTGCCATGCAGCCCGTGATAATGAGCGTTCGCTCGCCTAACTGCTGATACAGAGTGTCTACCCGCCTTAAGATCTTTTTTTCAGTCGTCCCGATAACCATACACGTATTTAGAACGAGTACATGCGCTTCCTCGGTCGATTCGACCACCCTGTGGCCATTTAGCTGAAGCGTCAGCTCCTCGCTTTCGCTTTGGTTTAGCGTACAGCCGTACGTTTCTACATAAACCGAGGTCATCGCTCTTGCTCAAGGATCGTGTCTCTTACGCGAGGCGTATTCACCTGAGTCGTTTCGATTGTTGTCCAACGTCAGTTAAGTGCAGTGTGATCGGCGAAACGTCGTTTAAATCAATGAGAATTAACTATATGCGGATAGATAACTATACCTTTTGGCGCTAGGATTATAGAATAAAATCAAGCGTGCGCGCCTACGTTATGTAGCAGCCTATGAAGATATCCGTAATTATCCCGACGATGAATGAGCCAGCTATTGCTGACGTTCTTCGCGATGTCCTTGACGCGCTACAACAGCACAGCGTGGAAGTAATCGTCGTCGACAAGTCAAGAGACGAAACTGCCCTGCGTGCGGCAGAGCTTGGAGCAAAGGTAATCCATCAGACTGGAACAGGGTATGGAGATGCGTACATTACGGGATTTAAGCACGTATCCGAAGACACTGAGACAGTCGTCATTCTGGATGGCGACTATACCTATGATCCGTACGACATTCCGAAGCTGCTTCAGCCCATCAGCGACGGCGCTGACCTTGTGATAGGCACTCGATTTGCTCTGATGGACAAAGGAGCGATGAGTCGGAGAAACGCGCTCGGCAACAGAATGCTAACCGCTCTCATACGATCTCTGTATCACGTACGCCTAACTGATTCTCAATCAGGAATGCGCGCCATACGACGCTTTGCACTCGATCGTCTAAAACTTCAATCGCCTAACATGCCGTTCGCGAGCGAAATGATCATCGAGGCACAAAAAGAAGGCCTCGCCATTACCGAGGTTCCGATACGGTACAGGACCAGAGTCGGACGTGCGAAGCTGGACCCGTTTAGGGATGCATTTCGTATCTTGTCTATCACGATTCGCCTCGTCCGGGACTACAATCCACTCGTTATTTTTTTGCCCATTGGTCTCGCGCTCATGCTCGTAGGCCTCGGCTATGGCACAACGATACTTATCGACTACATCCACACCGGCATCGTAACGCGCATAGCAGCTGCGATTCTCTCCGTCTTGCTCATTTTGACCGGCCTGCAGATAACGCTTTTTGGTTTGCTCGCTGACATCATACTGACGAACCTACGACGAAGATGACGAACGGATGAACATTGCGTACATATCAGACGTAATCTACCCTTTCGTGAACGGCGGAGCTGAAAAACGCATCTACGAAATGGGAACGCGCCTTGCCACAAACGAGGAGGTCCATGTCTTTGGCATGAAGTGGTGGCAAGGGAAGAAGGATATCGACTTAGGCGGAATGCACTTGCACGGTGTTTGCAAACCGCTCAATTTGTACGTCGGCAAAAGAAGGTCTCTTCAAGAAGCGGTGAGGTTTGCAGGCAGTTTGGGTGCTGTATCGGGCTATGACCTCGATGTCATTGATTGCAATCAATTCCCCTATTTACCTTGCTTCCCATCCAAGCTGATTTCGCTGCTCAGAGGTAGCCCCCTGGTCATCACGTGGCACGAGTTCTGGGGAGACTACTGGTATCAGTACTTAGGCAGCTTCGGATTCCTTGGGAAGCTGACGGAGAGGGCCACGCTGAAGCTCGCTGACAAATTAGTAGCCGTTTCCACGGCCACCAAAAAAAATCTAGAGCGTTTCAGGAAAGATTTGGCATTAGTGCCAAACGGAGTGGATATCGCCTTTATCGAATCGGTGGCACCTGCCGAAACTTCAGTGGACGCGCTGTTTGTAGGACGGCTCATTCCTGAAAAAAACGTTGATATGCTCATACGCGCAATGCCCGCGAACTGGACCCTTTGCATTGCCGGTGACGGTCCTGAAAAAGAGCGCCTTGTGCGACTCTCAAGAGAAGTGAACGCAACCGTACATTTCGTGTCTGGATTGACTTACAGAGAACTCATAAGCATCATCAAAGCCGCAAATTCGTTGGTTCTCCCCTCCAGTCGCGAAGGTTTTGGGCTTGTAGCGCTTGAAGCCCTCGCGTGCGGCACTCCCGTTATCACAAGCTCCGCGCAGAACAACGCCGCAAAAGAGCTGATAGATCAAGGCGTCAATGGCTTCGTCGTCGATCTCGTTCCTGAGGCAATTGAGTCAGCATTGTTAGATGCAAACAAAGAACAGATGAGTCTGGCCGCAAAAGCAAGTGCGGCTAACTTTGACTGGGACCTTTTGTGCAAAAAACTGTTCGATGTGTATCGATCGTTGACCTGACGTGACACGTTCTCCGTTTCGCGATATTTTTCGAAATCAGGCCACTACCCGCGCTTGACAACCTTTATTAAGTTGTCCAGTCCACTTACACGCCGCAAATGCTCGAAGTTTCATCATAGAAACCCGTGGAGGGTGCAACTTGAAAATTTTGTTTGCTGCTGAGCTTTTTCCATTCTGCGACGCAGCCGGTGAACTTCACATACAAGGCGGTGGCGAGATTACCACGTACGCGTTAGCTCGCGAACTTTCAAATCGCAACCAAGTAGCGGTGCTGACGTCGAAAATACCTCGGTCGACCTATCCCCTTGATATCTTTCCGTTTGCTGTGCACCACGTGTATAACCGAAAAACGGTTGCACAGCGCCCTGAAAATCTCCGGTATGCTGTCCGGTTGTCCAGAGCGCTGAAGCGCCTTTCGCACGAAGTTGATGTTATTGTTCCTCAAACGTTCATACCGGTGCTATCTGCGTTTCTTGGTCGAGTTAAGAAGCCTGTCGTGCCACTCGTTTACGACGTATATCAACCTTTGCCGTTGGCGAACGGGATAGCAGCGTGGCAAGATTTGCAGAGCGGCAGCTTCGTTAGGGGACTCCAAGGATGTTTGTTAGAGAGGATATGCTTGCATTACGCTTCCAGCTGCCCTCTGACAATTACGATCTCAAAGTCCAGCTCGGACACGTTGGCGTACTGGATTCCACGGCACAAGATCAGATTAACAGGATGCGGAATCTATCTGAACGAATATCAAGCAGGGATTAAAGATATTGACGTCATATGTATCGCACGATTCGACGTACCGTACAAAAATATCGATCTCGTGTGTGAAGCCTTGTATGGCTCGGAAATTCACACAGTCGTGGTAGGCGACGGGAAACTGCGAAAGAAGATCGAGCAAGATTATGGAGGCAGGAACATACGGTTTACAGGTAACGTGTCAGAATCAGCAAAGAAGGAACTTCTGGCAAGATCAAGAGTTCTCGTTTCAGCTTCGTCAGTTGAGGGATTTGGAATAACGCTCCTCGAAGGTCTCGCATCTGGCTGCTTAGTAGCTGCCAGCGACATAGAGGCCCACAGGTTTGTTGACCGGGGCTCGCACATCATTCAGTTCTTCGATGTTGGCGATAGCACGGCAATTAAATTCGCTGTGGCCGAGCTTTTGCACCTTTCAGACCGAGACATATCGAACAGACAGTCACGAGGTCTTGAACTTATCAAGCGATACTGGCTATGGGAGTCAGTTGCGCACAAAACAGAAGCCATACTCAAATCGGTGGTCCAATGATGAACGCTTGACGGAGCATTGTAAACACCATTGGAACGCTTTTACGTCGTTTCCTCACCGCTATCGAATTCTATGGAACTTGAGATGGCTGCAGATATCGAGTCAACTCCGTCAAGCCACTCGGCCACATAGCTGTCTTCCAATTCGGCAATAGTTTCTTGACGCAGCGGCTCGCCTGCGATAACTCGCGCACCGACTTTTCCTACTATCGCTAAGGCTAGATCGAAGTGCCCTTTTTTTTCTTGATCCAGCGCGTCTCGTATTAATTCGTCCATAGAGGCCTTGTCTGCGAAAGAAGCTTTCACGTAGCTCTCAAACGATGCAAAGGCGCCCACTAGAGAAGATTGCATGAGTCCGACCAAGTCGTTAAGCTCCGCGTCGCCTGTGTCAGCTTTTTCCTCTGTTATCGCCTCAATGTTATGTAAGCCATCTAAAGATTCTTCACGCGTGAGCTTGCCGATTTCGAAACCTCTAACAACCTTACAGCACGCAATTATTACGTCTTCTTCCATTTCAACGAATACTGTCGTGGCTGTCTCGTCCATGTTTTTGTAGTCACTTTGACTTGCGCAGTCTATCCAGTTGCGCCAGCGCTCCTCAGTAAACGGCATGTAGAGCTTCTTTGCGTTTTTCATCTTGTAACCTTGTGTAGTTTGTTCCCGACACGTACTTCGGGTATAATTCAATTATATTTATACGTTTCAGCCGCTTGCCGGTAGCTCTAAATAAAGCGTTCGTTCACTTAAGTACGAATTCGATTGCGCCAGCGCGTTGTGCGCACGTAACGCGGTAGGGCGCGTCCGCGGCGAAACCTCGGCTGCACCACTCACAACGTGGCCAGTGAACATAACAGAGCGTAACATGTTGATGGTAGAAGCACACCGCGTGCACAAAATATACGAATTGAACGGCGTGAGAGTCCACGCGCTCAGAGAGGTGAACCTGCTAATCGAAAAAGGGGATATGGTAGTAATTGTGGGCCCAAGCGGCTGCGGCAAGACCACCCTCCTTAACTGTCTCTCAGGGCTCGACGCACCAACGTCGGGAATAGTCAAAATCGAAGGGATACCGCTCTCGCAAATGAACGACAATGAACTGTCGGAATATCGTGCGACCAGGATGGGATTCATCTTTCAATCGTTCAATCTGCTGCCCATCTTGACTGCCCTAGAAAATGTTGAGCTGCCGCTACTTGTAGCCGGCATTAACGAGAAAGATGCGCGTTTGCGGGCCTTAAGCATGCTATCGCGCGTTGATCTCGAAGAGTGGGCACATCATAAACCATTGGAACTCAGCGGGGGACAACAACAGCGAGTGGCGATCGCCCGGGCGCTCATAAGCAGGCCAGCAATCATCTGGGCAGATGAACCGACAGGAAACTTAGACTCAGCAGGTGCAGACCAGATCACAGCGCTTCTGAAACGGCTGAATAAGGCTAACCGGCAGACATTTGTCATCGTCACACACGATCCATCTGTTGCAAAGACAGCGGATCGACTGATCAGCATGAAAGACGGAGCTATACTCTCAGAATCAGAGCCCCTTGTCTGATTGGCCGAGTGCGTAGATTGAGGGACGTAAATGTACTCAGCGATGTACTTAGCACTTCTCGGCTGTGCCGTTACTGTAACTTTGCTTTTTGCCGCGCTTGCAGTTACAAACAAGTCAATCTTCACAATGGGCGTACGAAACATTGTACGACGCCCGAAAAGCGCCGCCATCATAGTCGGAGCGCTCCTGGTGAGCACGGCAATTATCTCAGGGTCGCTCGTTACAGGTAGCTCCCTTGGGTATTCTGTTGTCAAGGCAACGTACGATGCACTTGGCAACGTTGATGAAACCGTTGCCCTGAATGGCCAACCATTCAACTACTCAGTATATCAGCACGTTGCAGCCGATTCAGCGATAACTAACAACACACACGGCATCTCTCCGAGCCTCTACGGGGGGGTTCCGTCGGTAGACGACGTTACCAGCGGCATCACGTCAACCGGCGTCACGCTCGTCGGTTTAAACTTCACCTTGGACGCCCCCTTTGGCGACTTTGCTCTACTAAACGGCACACACACCAATGCGAGCGATTTGACCGGCAGCCAAGTCCTAATCAACGACAAGCTTGCTCAAGATTTAGATGCACATACGGGCGATAGGCTTGTGGTTTATTACGGCGAGAACGCTTCTTCCGTTAAAGCTTACACGTTCACGGTCAAGGACATCGCACAAAACGAAGGCAAGGCGCAGTACGAGTTGAATGAAAATCTCTTTATGCAGCTCAGTGCGGCGCAGGCTATTTTTCAACACGAAGGTCAAATCAATGAGATTAGGGTCTCGAACCTCGGCGATGCTGAATCAGGAGCGGCAAAATCTGGCAATGTGTCCGCGCTTCTCACACAAGCCCTGTCAGGTTCATCGCAACGATTCGACGTCAATCCCGTCAAACAAGATATGCTGGCCGCTGCAGATGCGAGTGGCGCCCAGTTTTTGAACTTGCTCCTCGCCCTAGGAACGTTTTCAATTATAACAAGCGCAATGCTGATTGTCAACGTTTTTGTGACGCTTTCTGAACAGCGTAGAAGTGAGCTCGGATTGGCCCGCGCTTTGGGTATGAAACGCAGGCACGTCATGCTCCTCTTTCTTTTCGAAGGGGTAACCTGCGCGCTTCTGGCAGCAGCCATCGGGTCAGTGCTGGGGATCGGAATCGGTGCCGGCCTTATTAATACGCTCAACGCGGCCACTACAGCAGCAAGCCCCGCAGGAGCGTCCCTTGTTCTGCATTATGATCTCACGGACCTCGTGACCGCATTTCTTATAGGTCTACTTGTTACGATCGCAACGATCGCGTTCGCTTCCTACAGAATCAGCAGGTTGAATATCGTCCGCGCGATACGAAATGCCGAAAATTCCGAAATGGCGCCACGGCTACCCCGGGGGGCGCCCACTCTCGGTGTGGGTCTATTAGTTTTCGGGCTTGCCGCGTACGTTGTTTCGCCTCAAAGTGTAGCGGCGTATATTCTTGCACCCCCTCTCATCATCTTTGGCTTTGCCCTCGTCGCCCTAAGAGTCGTGAAACGACAGCACATACTCACTTTAGCAGGAGCAGCCCTAGTGCTCTACAACGCAGGCATGATCCTCAGCACCTCAGGCTTCAGCAATTTCGCCGCGACGGTTAGTTTCACCGTGAGCTGCCTTCTCTTAGTGCTGGGCGCGGTTCTCGTAGTTCTCGTCAACGCTACCACGTTGTTGAAACTATTCTCCATGCCGCTGACAAGGCTTAAAGCCAGTCAAGCTCTGATTAGACCTTCGTCGGCGTACTGCCTCCAAAAAAGGGAGACGTTGGGAACGACGGTTACGATATTATCCCTCGTCATTTTTCTAATGATCGTATCGCTCGTTACTGCAGCCGTCTATCAGCCAGATATCGGCAAGCAAACCGGCGGATACGACATTCGTGCGACATCAAGCACGCCATTATCAAACTTGACAACCCTGGAGGTCCAGTCACCCACGTCCGAATCACCCGCAAAACCTGTGGCGCTCTTGAACGCGTCGGATATAGACTTCTACGATGGCCTCTTTGTTGCGAATGCAACAGGGACGAGCATAAATGGTCAAGCGCTCTACCAGCAGGGACCCGAAACAAACGTCTATGGCGTAGATGCGAATTTTTCGGAGCACGCACAGTACAACTTCGAGGACACTCTTGCGGGCGTCAACTCGTCGGAAACCTGGAGTCTGCTCAACAATCCTAACTACGTTATCATAGATTCAAGCTATTTGTATGGCCTGAACGGCACCCAAATCAGAGCTGGTGACGCCATCTCATTTGACGCCGGTAACGGCACTGCGCGCTTTTTGGTTGCGGGCGTCCTCGATGAATTCTATCTGCACGGCATTTTTATGAGCAAGCAACAACTGCAGAACTATTTTCCGGAGGTAAAGGGCGATACGCTGTTTCTCATAAAATCAGCGAGCGGGATGAAACCTATCGATCTTAGCTACGACCTCGAGAGAGGGTACAAAGCTGCTGGCCTCAACGCATTTCTCATTAGCGACGAGGTTTCGCAGATGACGACGCAGAGCCAACAATTCTTTCAGCTCACCGCGACTTATCTCGGCCTCGGGCTTATCGTTGGCATCGCTAGCGTAGGAGTCGTAACTGTCCGATCCATTATAGAGCGGCGTCAAGAGATCGGCATTATGCGCGCCATAGGTTTCAACCGCGGACTCGTCGTTAAGTCGCTATTGTTTGAAGCGACCTTTGCGACCACGTTGGCAGCAGCAGTAGGCCTCTCAGCCGGATTGGTCGTTTCGTACGCCATATACGCTAGCTTGAACCAGACCGTGAAAGTGCCGTTTGCGATTCCAGTCGTGCAGGTCATCCTAGTGCTTCTAATCGTCTATCTGGCCGTCGCTATCTGCACTGTTATCCCTGCAAGAAATGTGTCGCGAACACTGCCCGCAGAGGCCATTCGGCATGTTGAGTAAGCTCCAGTCGAATTCTTACTAACAAGAACGGGCCACGTCCAACCCAAATGTACGAATCCTACGCCTACGAACTGCTTCTGTGAGGTGGCTCGGCACCAAATTTGATCTCTCTAAAAGCTGAGATTAAGCTCAGTCCCGTTTTGAACGTCGCTCTCACTCACCGCGATTTCCTTCGTGACGTTGCCGACCGTCACCTTGTAAGCAGGGTCAGTTTTGATTCCATACGGCATCCCGGTCGTCGAATACGGTACCACAAACACGTTGGTGCCGTTGACTTGAGCACTCTGCGTGTAGTTGAACGTCCGGTTTTGATTTGTGGTGACGTTGAGAGAGAGCGTAGCGTTTCCATTGCCGTGAACGGCAATTCTTGCACCTTCAACGTATTCAAAGGTCTTAACAGCCTTTATGTCAGTTTCGCCAAGCGTGCCCACGGTGGTTGGCGATTCGTGAATCAAGCGATAGTGGCTGTATCCATTGCCATCCTCGTACTGCAATCTGACGACCGTTGTATTATAATACGCGTCGGTTGGCACGGTCTGCTGAGTCAATGTGCCATTTTGGTCATACTGCGCCTGCGTCGTGAGGAACGTATCGACTCCTTGTCCTGATAGAAGCGCAATTGCTGGGAACTTGTCTGTGTAGCCCGCCATTTCGTAATCGGTCATCACATACTTGACATTGTCTTTCTGGATGATGCCTAAGGTGTCTGATTCATTCTGGCTTACGAAAAAAGTCGCAGAGTCGCTGATGCCTGTTTGGAAGTTGTTCGCGATGGCTGGCCTGTGGCCCAAAAAGATGATCCAGTTCCCGTAATCCCACCAGCTAAGCACCCCGTATTGCGGTATCTGGTCCGAGGTGACGTTATAGTTCGAAGTTACTGGCGTGTTAGCACTCATCCACTGAACCGATTCTGCCCAGTCGGGTGAGATAACGCCGGAGGCGGTCCTCGCATACGACGTAGTCACACTAATGCTTGGCAAGAGCAAAACGGCCACGACAATAAGGACTCCGAGAAGTTGCGTGTATTTTACTTCACGCCCAAAGAGTTGGGGTACCGCCCCAACGTCGCGCACGCCCGACAACTTGCCATAGGATTTGCCAATAAGCGCGTCCATGATCCACACTATCACGAACCCGGAAAGGATCGCGACGTTGGCAGACAATAGAAACGTAAAACGTGTTTGCTCGGCGGCAAGTGCAAAGGCAAAAACGCTCCAAACGGCCAGCAATAGTGCAGCCTCGTCCTGTTTCCTCCACATCCGATATACGAGCACGGCGAGACCAGCGAGACCAACGAACAGCAGAAGCTGGAAGTACTCAGCAGCCGTGCCGAGCTGGAAGCCTCCTGCGCCGCCGAACAGCGGTTGCGCCTCGGCTACGGTCTGTAAGACCCCGCTTCCAGTGAAGAACCCGTACCCGCCGAACACAGTTACAGCCAGGCCCGGGTTCCATAGATAGAAGCCAACACCCGCGGCGACCACGAGCGCGCAGATCGTCAGCGGGTAAGTAGCCCGGCGCATGCCTCGCATGTAATACGCGAGGAATCCAAATATCGCAAAAATGATTATGAGCGCCACTAAAAATAGCGGTTGGAACAGAGAAAGGTTTAGGGTGTCTATTGTAAGTCCAAAATGGCTCGTGAGACTCACAGGAAGGAGCGTAATCAACGATACGAAAAGCATCGTTAACAAGATAATCGTGAGATTATCGGACGACAGCCGTTTCACGTGGTATATGCTATACTGCACGATGGCAAACGCCCCGATAATGCCGAGGAACAAGAACGAGCCGAGCCACGTCAGCAAACCGGCGGTTACAAAAACGCCTGCGAGTGCTGCGTAGAGCAAGGTCCGCCTGTCTCCGCCAGTGAAGGCGAAGCGCCGAACCTTGCCAAACGTCAGTTCACCCTTCAGCGCGAGCATCAAGAATAGGAATAAGAGCGCCGGAAAAAGCACTTCCGCAGCGACGTGGTGATTGACATTGCCTACCATCGAACGCAAGATATTCGCTGGGATGACCGTAAGAAGTGCGGCCGCAACGATGCCCGCCTTCCAGTCAAAGACAAGCTTTGTTATGTAATATATGGGCAAGATCGCGAGAGCTCCCAAGAGCGCAGGGAACGTCGCGACGCCGACCTGCCAGTCGACGTGAAACAGCGCCATCGCCACCAGCGTATATGCCGCAGCCAGAAAATCGAAGAGTGGTGGCCAGCCGATCCAAAATCCGGTGGGATAGTTGACATAAGGATCGTAGGCAAGCACATAAGGAAAATGCTGTATCGTGTTCTCGATTATCCGGAGGTGATAGTACGGATCAAAATCGTTGATGATAATGCTGCCACCTTGGATGGAACTCGCCCACGGGAGTATAATTCGCAAATAGAGAGCAACGATGAAGATAACAAGAAGCATCACGGCCCTTTCCGCGTGCGTTTCTTTAAACCATCCCAAGTTCGTGTGAATCTCCCCTCGAAGGTCGCTCAATGCAGCTACTAGATCTTTTAAGGCACGTTCGTTGCTGGGGTGTCGAGGTGCCAACTGACAGCGCGAACACATATTTTAGAGCATCGTGAACTATTTAAAGTGTGCGTCTGCCGGCGCTCCTTATATATTGCCTGCAGCAGAACATGATGTTGAGTGGCGCTGCTGCGTCCGATGACTGTGAGGTTCGATGTTCAGAAGTCAGACAAAAAAAAGTAGACTGCCGCGTGAGGAAGATGTCACTTACCTTATTGACCGGGCAGATGACAAGTTCAAGCACGGGCAGTTCGGCGACGCTGTCCATCACTATGACGCTGTGCTTGAGCGAGCGCCCAACAATTTCAGAGCGCTGCACAACAAAGGCTTAGCGTTGTTCGCTCTTAGCAAGTTCCAAAAATCAATCGAGTTCTATGACAGAGCGCTTGAGATTCAGCCAAATGCGTCCCACGTGAAGCTCAATAAAGCAATATCATTAAACAGCAACAGAAACTTCCAAGAGGCCAAAAGCTTGTTGGATGAGATTGTACGACTTACCCCGACGAACAAGGAAGCACTTAACGCGCGGGCTTTGTCAGAATTCAACCTCGGTCTTGATAGCGAAGGGATGGAAGACCTCAAAAAAGCTATAGAAATTGATCCCACCTACACTATGGCCTTGAATAACCTTGGATGTTTCTACCTCGGCCTAGGCGAACTTGATTTAGCTATTGAATGTTTTGACAAAACTCTCGCCCTCGACACAAGGAACTACGACGCCTTTTTGCTCAAAGATATGGCGGTCCAAAGACGCGAAAGAAGGCTAACGCGTCCCTAATCGGTCAATTAACGACTAGCCTATAGCCACCTTTGGTTGCTTTACTCTCAACAGACCTTTTTCTGATGGCCGCCTCGACAGCCCATTGTGGTCAGCTGAAAATACAAAAAAAATGTGTGAGTAATTTATAAGTACGACGTTGAACAAGCCACAAAAACTGACCCGCCAACTAGGATATGCGGGGTTTAACCGACGACGGCGTTTATGTCAAATGAATCAGCTCTTGGAACGGGGAAAACGGACGGCCAAGACGTGCTCGAGCGGATAATCAATAATAACATTGTTATCTTCCACTGGCAGGAAAAACGTGTTAGCGACCACGTTGCGCAAATAAGCATTGCTGGCTGCGAAGACAGCTCCTTGCCTGTCTTGACCTTTAAGGCAACAGGATTTGCTCAAACGTTCGAAACCCCCCAACACGCTGAAGCCTTTGTTGTTAGCAATACCGTTGGATTCATTCACGTTGGAAATATGCGAGGAGATGCTTATATCCAAGACCGATCGATTGCCGAACAGCTTAGATTGCATCTCGTGCTAAAACCAACCAGCGAACGAACGATACTGAGCTGCGAACTCACATTTGCCAGCTCCGGCGCACTCGAGACTCTGAATTAACAAAGTGAGATCGCCGCTACTTTTTCTGGTTATGCACGTCTCTCTTGGCAATCTCCCAGACCCAACACATATTTACGTCAGTGTCTCGAGACGCTATCTTTGGCCTAGCGAGACCGCCACGAGTGCCGAATTGAACTCGCGAAAAGAACGCAAAAAGGACAAACTGAATTGGCGTTGAGTCATATTGGTACTTGCCGAGCAAGCGAAAGGACGCTGCGACAGTCACGTGCAAACTTTCGAGGGCTATAGATGAACGAACACGAATTTGACTTCCTAGATATACCTGCGCCTGATCGAGAGCTGATCAGTAATTTTGTGAGCGCAGTGCACGCCTGGGCGCCAACAAGTCTCGAATCGATCGTTCTCTACGGTTCAGTTGCAAAAGGTGTCTTTCCAGAAGTCTATGATATCGATATAGTGATGCTCTTTTCCAGTGATTTCGATCATCCGCAGTTTTACGCTGAGGTTTATCGAATAATAACAGAACTTGAACCTCAGCGCGAAATGCACGTCGTGCTAAAGTGGGAAGCAGAGATAGAGCCAGCGTATCAAGAGTTAATTGAAAAGGAAGGTATCACGCTGTTTCCGTAAAAGTGCTGCTGTTTCCTACATCAGGGGATGCACGATGGTGTCCTTCTTGGACAATAGCTCGTTTATCGTCGGCGAATCCTTCATTGCGTTGCTGATTGCACTTTTTGTCGCCTGGTAGTTATAGTCATACAGTTTTTTCTTGTCTTTGGCGCTGCCGTGAATATAGACTGATGCGATTATCATCAGCTGATTTACCATAGAGGCCGGAATTACGTTTTCCTGAACACTGTCGAGAACTGCTTTTGCTATCGCGGCTTGGGCAGGCCCGAACATAAGCTCAGCTTGCGCTTCGCCCTTAATCGAAACCTTGTTTACCATAAGCGTGGTCGGCTTGACGGCATAGTTTGGGGCCAATATTGCTAACAGCGCAGTATGGCCCATTCGCGGCGTTGCGAGACCTGTGAGGAAAGCCGTCTCAAAAGGGCCTCCCTTTTGACCGATTGCGATGTCGATGTGTGCAAGTTCCGGCATCTCGCCAACTAAGGCCTCGCCAGTTCGTGTACCTAGTTCCTTTCTCGAGTCTTCGCTCTCCATTTTTTTGTGCCTCGTACTGAGCTACTTTCGGTGCCCGTATATATCGTTTGCCGCGTGACACCGCGTCGTCTCTGGAGGAAAAACTCAGAAAAAAGCTAGAAACCGTCGATTTCGTCCGATGCTGAAAGGTTTATGTTGATAAAAGGATAGTAAAAACCATGAAAATTATCATAGGATACGAGAGTTACCATGGCAATACGCGAACAATGGCGTATGCATTGGAGCGCGGAGCACGCGAAGCAGGAGCCGAGACACTGATCAGAAACATACGACAAATAAAGCCTTTCGATATCAAGAGCGCAGACGTGGTCATTGTCGCCACTCCTACGTACCATCAAAAACCGCCCTCGAACGTGCGTTACTTTATGAAGAATTATGATAGTTTCGATTTTAGCGGCAAGACAGCTTTCGTGTTAGGTTCCTACGAGGAACTCGGCGACGCGATAGACCAAACCATAGACTTCTTCCGCTCCAGAGGCGCGACTGTCCTCGTCCCGCCAATTAGAGTGAAAGGTAAACCAACCAAAGCCGATCTCGAATCGTGCCAGCAAAAAGGATCCGAAATAGCGACCAAGTAGCGCTCTTGTTAACGCCTCGAAGCCTCTTAGCGCTGCAATGCTAAGCTCAACGGTCAAATGCTGCGCATCAGGCCTATTTTGTTGAAAAAGGGATCGAAACTTTCTTGCTTCAGATGAGGCAGCGAAGCTTGTCTGCGCTTTTGATCAGTTGCATAAGGAGCCGTTTGGTTACACCAGGTCAATCTCGAGCCCGTCAGCAAAAACGCGCGGTTTGCGAATTATCGCATCGAGGTGCACGCCGGCAACGACGTTTCCTCCTATCGTGCTGTTGTCGCCTAACGCGATGTGCGCAGTTCCTCGCACCTTCTCATCTTCCAAAACAACGCCGATTATGCGCGCGCGCGGATTTGTTCCGATTCCAAGCTCTGCGATATTTCGTGCTTCGTCTCCGAGTGGGTTAATGATCTTGAGAACTTCCTTCGCACGGTCGCCTTGGACGTCGACGGCGAGTCCTTCTTCGACTCGAATCCTTAGAGGATTTTTCAAAAGTTCGAGCCCGGCCATGGAGCCATCGATCACGACGGTGCCTGTGCAGTTTTCGGGAGCCGTATAGACTTCCCCTGCGGGCAGATTTGTGCTGCAACCTTTCTGTCGACAGCACCCCACGTCGAGGTTCCATTTCGACGCATCGACTTCAAACGAGATGTCAGTTCCGAGCTCTGACGTAATTCGGATCTCCGACGCGCCTTTGAATGTTTCGGCGAGGCGGCGGGTTTGTTCCATCACCTCTTGGGGCTCCGCAGTCAAACCGCCTTCAATCATCATTTGCTCAGTGACGCCGGGCATGCTCGCAGTTCGGACGCCGGCATCGTTTGCCTGCTTTCGCGCGCTCGTGTGCGTCAATGACATCGTCGTAGGGGCGATGACAACGTCAACGCTTCGCATCGCTTCTGCCACTGCTCGGGGGGGCTCTTCTCCGTGGCGGGAGCGGGGTGGCATCGTCATCATTATAGCGTCGCAATCCATTTCACGCGCGGTATCGTACAACGATTTGGCAATTCTAAGCCTCAGCGTGTCGGTGACGATAAGCACGGTCTCTGTTTGTTTTAAGCCGAGGTACGTATGCAAAATGGTCCACGAGCTTTTGTATCCGCTGATGGGCTCACTTCCTTCGAAGTCCTTGAGTGCTCCACCCTTATATAACTATTTTATGCCATTCGTTGAAACGACGCCCAGCAATCGTTGCCCGTCCGCAAGCGTTCCGCAGTTGATTTCGTTTACAAAAACATTAAACTAGCAGCACTGCTATTAATATCTGTTTCAATGAGACAAAGTGAGGCTGAAGGAGCGAGCATCGTGCAGATCGAACAGATACACGATCTGTGGGCCTACGTGCTTCCAGATGACAAGCTGGTGACCGGAAGCAGCTACGGAAACAAGAAATGCTTCGCGAATTCAAAGGCGACGGGAGCAATCGAAAGCTTGTTTTCACTCGACCTGGGGAGGAACGTCATTGGCTCAACGCTCGTCCGCTACTACGACGCGGAATCCGGTGTGTTGCTTGAACAGACCGGCACAGGAGATTTCACAATTCATCCGGCCTATCAAAAACGTAACTTCAAACTCGCCCACGGACTCCGCGTGTCGGAGATCTTTTATGTGCCAAATGCGCCGCAAGACAATCTTGACGAGTGTGCGGCCGCGTATTTAGGGCTAAAGGTTACGAACAAGAGCGCAGACGTCCAGCGGATCTCTATAGTAGCCTACTCGGACCTGCGCCCCAGGTTCCTCGCAACCGCTCCCGATGTGGAGGTCCGTTATAGCTACAAGAACGCAGCCATCATAGCGAGCAATCAAAGTAATGAGCACTGGACGAGATTCTTTGGCACGACGGCGAAGAATCCGATCTGCTCGTATACCACCGACATTTCAGCGGTCACCGACAACTTCAACATCACCCCTAGTCTGCGCCCCTCATGCGAGCAGTATGTTGGCAGCAGTTTCTCCGCAGAGCGCTGTTCCGTACAGTACGTTCCGCTGGCAACCGATTCTGCTGACCTGAGGTCAGCAAAAAGCGGCACGGACGAGCGCGCAATCATCGGCAGGATCCAAGTAGACATCGATCTGTCACCCGACGAGGAGGAAGAATTCACTTTTATGATCGGCTTCTCGCTGGCCGGCGATGCAGACGCCATTCGCAAATTTGAGCTGCTTGAAGACTACGAGAAGGTGTACGAACAGACAATACGCCATTTTGTGAATGAATGCAGCTATTCTGTCGTCATGACGCCGGACCAGGTTATTAACCGAGGGGTGCAGTGGGCGAAGGCTAATATGGCTCGCGTGAAAGCCCTGTATCCGCAAGGCTGGGGATTCACGAATGATCCAAGCCTCTCAAGCAATATCGTCGCCCGAGACACCGCGTGGTTCGCGTTTGGATGCGACTACGTCGCTCCGGAGTTTTCCAAGCATGCTCTGAGCGTCTTCAAGCGGCTGCAATCGGCCGATGGGCTCATCGCCGAATACTATAACGGCGTGAGCGGAGAAGTTGACGATTACCAGCTCAACATTAACGACGATACGCCGCTCTACATCCTCGCCGTCGAGCACACGTTCCAGATCACCGATGACCGCTCATTTCTCGACGAGATGTACCCTTCCGTAGAAAAAGCAGCGGATTACATTATTTCTCAAAAGGACGAGCGTGGCCTCGTATACTGCAAATCAAATGGCGTGGGCGTCTATGGCATCTGCGGCTGGCGGAACATAATCCCAAACTACGCCATAAACGGCGCGGTTACCGAGGTTAATGCAGAATGCTTCGCGGCGCTGCGAGCGACGGCGCTGTTGGCCGATTTTATGGGCCACGACGATCGAGCGGAGTATTTTCGGACAGAAGCCAGGAAGCTCAAGAACGCGATGAACACGCACTTAATCGACCTCAAGAGCGGTTTTTACTACTTAAATATCGATATTTTTGGCAATGAGCACCCTGACGTCACGTGCGATCTGATATTTCCGGTGATCTGGAACGTAGCTACTCCCACCACATCGCACCTCATCATTGACCGGCTGAACCGCCCCGACTTCTTGACGACCGCAGGCTTGCGGACCGTGCCGCGGACGGCTCTCAACTACCATCCCGAACGAGGATGGGGCTTGACGGGCGGAGTGTGGCCTGACGTAGCCTTCATGTTTGCCTATTCGTGCTCAACGCATCAGCCAGATGTGATGGTAAACATTATGCGAGGCACGTTTCGCCAGTACGAGCTCGACCCAACAAACCAGAACACCGTCCCCGGACAGTTCTCCGAGTGGTATCACGGGGAATCCCTCGTTAATAACGGCATGAAGCTGTCACCGTGGTTCCCGCCGAAATACTTGTGGACCGCCGTGGAAGGCGTGTGTGGCGTTGGCCTCTACCGTGGGTTGCACATCAACCCCAACATTCCCCTTAGATGGAAATGGGTAAGCCTCTCAAACATGCCGTATCACGGCAGCGCGGTGACCTATTTTGCGTGCTGGGTGAAAGGGGCCCTCAATATTTTCGCAAACTATCCGTTCGGGACGAGTTTGAAAAACGCCCGCATCGAGCTCGATGACGATGTTACGACCATGATCCACGAACGGCTCGAAGAGATTCACCTCGTAGCGCTCGCGTCGCCGTCCCACGTCGTTATCTGTGTCGGCAACATGGCGGCGAGTTCGACTTCGTTCACCTTCAGTGTGAGTGAGATCGTCGAAACCTACATCACGCCCGGCCGCTATAGGATACGGGTGTTTCACAGCGAGATCGACGACTGGTACGATCAAGGAGTGCGCGAAAGCAGCAACATCCGTGGCTTCACCGTCGGACTCGAAGTGGGCGGGTTCAAGCTCATTGAACTGACCGCTCAGGTCGCTTAGCGCGGCCCGTCGTCAACCGCCTTGAGCCACTCTTGAAGCAAGCGCTCGTCCGTAGCCGCGGTGTTGTCCAGCGTGAGGGGAGTAACGGAGACAAACCCGTTGTTCAGGGCGTAGACATCAGTATCGGGCTGCTGACTACTCTTGAAGTCGCTTCCGATCCAAAAGTACGCGTTTCCGCGCGGATCCAAGCGTTCTATGATCCTAATGTCAAAAACGTTTCGCTGAAGCCGTGTTGTTTTATATCGCGCGACGGCAGCGCCCATCGGAACGTTGACGTTCAGTACATCTACCTTCGCCGGCAGCCCGCGAGCAAGGGTGTGAGCGGCTAGTGTCCTACCAGCCTCTGCTGCCAAGCTAAAATCTACTTCGGATCGTGCCTCAAAGACGTGTGCCCGATGCGCCTGCAGTGAGATGGCAATCGCGGGAATGTCCTGGCTTGCGCCAGTTAACGCGGCGCCTAATGTGCCCGAGGTCATGACGGACTCTGTACTGAGGTTCTCGCCGACGTTGATGCCTGCCACCAACAAGTCTGGTTTTCGTTTCAAGATCGCATATTCAGCAATGAGCACTGCGTCCGTGGGGGTTCCGGCGACCGCATACGCTTCGTGTCCCTCAACTTTCGCGCTGGATACCCGAATTGGCTCAAAGAGCGAGAGTGACCTTCCTACGCCGCTTTTTTGGACCGAAGGCGCGACGATGATGAGCCTGCCAAGATCGCTTAGCGCGTTTGCTGCTGCGAGGAGCCCCAAGGACCGTATGCCATCGTCGTTCGTTATCAGAATTGTTTTTTCCTGCGACATGACACTCCTTGCAGCAGCTATGGGCGCCTGTGCAAGCCAGGTGGCGCTCAAGCACGAAAGCCTCACTCACCACGCCAGCAACGTGAGTAGAGACGCTTCGTTTGATCTAACGCGCAGTTCAATGCGTCAGAGTAGCGAACACCTTAGTGCGCGGGACGTAATAGTCTTTGCGCAATACGGTTGTTGGAGGGCCCGCGCGGGTTTGAGGGTATTATGGAACATCCCTCAGCGATTCTTGTACCACACGTTACACGCACCCTCACCGGAAACCATGCAGGGTCCCACCGCTTTGTGCGGCACGCATACCTTTGCGAATAGTTTACAGTCGGTCGGCACTCTGAGCCCCTGCAAGACGAGGTTACAGATACACCCGGTTTTAACTTCTTTGCTCGTGAAATCGAGATTGTGCCTAAGCCGAGCATCGTAAGACTCAAACTCACGCTTTATCGCGTACCCTGACTGACTAATGACGGGAAAACCGCGCCATTCAACGTCAACGACGTCGAATGTCCGTTGCATGAGCTTCTGCGCTTTGACGTTTCCTTCGTAGTGCACGACGCGCGGATACGCATTTTCCACCTTGTGCTCGCCATTCACAATTTGCTTAGCGATAAGATACAAACCGTAAAGCACGTCATTGGGCTCAAATCCTGCGACTACCTGTGGGACCGGAAATTCTTCGAACGGCCGCAATCCAATAATGGTGCAGACGTGTCCGGGCAGCAAAAAGCCGTCTATTTGAGCCCCGGATTCGCTTACTTGCTCCAAAAGCCACCGTAGCGCCGGAGGAATGAGTCGATGGGAGCACAGTATCGAGAAATTACGAGGTAGCGTCTGCAATAGCGCTACCGAGCTCGTTGGCGCCGTCGTTTCGAACCCCACGGCGATAAACACCACTTCATTGTCGGTCTTTTTTGCAAGCTCCACGGCGTGCGTGATGCTGCCGACGATGTGCACGTCCCCTCCTGAATCAGCAAGAGACCCATCGGTCCCGGGCACGCGCATCAGATCTCCGTAGGTCGCAACCGTAATGCCATCCTTCGCCATCTTTATGGCCGCATCGATTTCGCCTTGGGGGGTGATGCACACCGGGCAGCCGGGACCCATTACCACACGCAAGTTTTCAGGCAGAAGGGATCTCACGCCAAAACGAGTTATCGATGCCTCGTGGGTCCCACAGACGTGCATTATTTTGATCTCTTCACCGTGTTTGCGCACGAGCTGGCCTATTTTTTCGGACAGCCTAAGTGCTGTTTGGTGGTCGCGATAGTCTACGTTCAAAATCCTTCTCCTGTTGGTGAGCAGCGCCGATACATGGCCAATGCCGCCTCACCGCCAAACTTCATATGGAGTACAGAGTTGAGCCATACTAAAAATATTTAGCTACGTCAGAAACAAGTGCGGCATTTTACGAAGAACGATGAAATCGCTCTCTTGCCACGCAATAAGCTTCGAAACACAACGCGGGCACGACACGCCATGACCGATGCGTCATGGTGCGCGACGAAACCTCGGTCTCAAAAGCAACTATGGTTCGAGTTTCTGACCGACGTCTCGGCCGGGGTAACGGTGGCTAGCACAAAACAGCTATAGGCCGCAAAGAGATGCCCGACGCTGAACATCGATAGGCATCTGTAAAACCGGCCTATAACAACAAATCGTCACGAGAGAATGGGGCGTGAGCCGCTATTTTTCACTTACATAAAACAGGGTTCTATACCAGTGCTTAATCGAACGCAGCCGAGTCTAAGCCTTGATCTGCGCAGCAGAGAATCCTTTTCCCGCAAGGATATCTTTGACTCTGTCCTTGTGATTCCCCTGCAATTCAATGAGACCGTCTTTCACAGTTCCTCCGCATGCAAGTCGCGCCTTGAGGTAGCTCGTAAGCTCTGCGAGGTCGATTTCGTGAGGGTCCATTCCCTCGATGACGGTGACCTCCTTTCCGTAGCGCCTTTTGTTTACCTTCACCGTTATTCGCTGCTGTTCCTTGGCTACTTCTTCACATATGCATAACTCGCTAGGGAGTCCGCAAACGGTACACATTCCAGAGCTCATGCCTTTTTGGAAACCTCCGATTTCTCCGTATGTATCTACTTATGTCGCTTCTGATTATATAAACATTAGAGTTGTGTCAGGGCCTTTTTCGGCTTCTTGCCGCCAGATTGAACCGCTTCCGAGAAGGCCCTCACAGAAAAGTCGGGCTTTGAAAAATAGGAAAGATCCGCCAGCGGAACAAAAACTGTAGATTGCTACGGCCATCGACAGTCAGGTGCTTTCACTTCTACCTATAAATACATTTTTTACTGATCGTGTTTTATGTAACTAGCATGCAAGAACTTGCCAACGACGAAGCTGTTGCGTTTATCAAAACGAAAAAGTACGGAAATTTAGCGCTGTGCAAAAGCAATCAGCCGTACAGCATTCCGATCGCCTACACGCATACCGACACAGCAATTCTCCTCTATCAACACTCCCGCGGACGGACGCTCGAATATCTTGAGGCAAACCAACGGGCCTGCTTTGAAATTCACGATATTAAGGGCTTCCAAGACTGGAAGTCGGTCATTATTGAGGGCTGGATCAGCCGCGTCACAGATCCTTCGGAACTCAGAGACTCGCTCAAGACTATTGAAAAGAACATCAAATTGATGGAGGGGTCATATGAGGAGACCGCACGAGCCATATCGAGTGGCCGGGTCGGAGGCGTTTACAAGATCTTAATCGAGAAGCTCAGTGCCGTTCAATCGTCGGAGTAAGCGCATCTGACCAGCTGATAGGAGCATTCCACTTCTTCCAAACTCGCCACGCAACCTGCGGAACTGCCTCCAGAGTTTAGATTACGCTTAAATACCGTCGCACGACCTCGTTTGCGCTTCAGCCAGCTCCTTGAACAGCTTCTCTTCACACGCTCGACATCGCATTTGTTAGTCTCAAACAGAGCCATGCGTTTGATCGACTTTTCCGCACCTATTGCGGGAATTGCGCCCCATTAAAACTGCTAAAGATATATCACTCTAACTACGAGTCTTATAGAGTCGTGCTCTCGTCCGGCATCCCTATCGAACCAGGCGGCGACTCAACAGCTAGACGAACAACGTCGGCGCGGGCGCGAGCGAAATGGGAGGCGTGATGAGCAATAGTGAGCTGAATTGGAAGATTGGAGGCGAAGCCGGATACGGCATCATGACGGTCGGAGAGATCTTCTCAAAAGCGTTTATCAAAGGCGGTTACTACGTCGTTGCACACACCGAATACCCTTCGCTAATCCGCGGTGGCCATAACACCTTTCAGGTCAGGATAGCCGCGCAGCAGATACGAGCCCCTACCCAGCCCGTCGACGTCCTTGTGGCGCTGAATGCCGAGACAATCACGCTGGATCTGGACGATTTAGTCCCGGGAGGTTTGCTTCTTTACGACGCGGCAAATTCCGACGTTGCACCAGCGCGCGAAGACATTACCCTGTGTGATGTGCCGCTCGCGCAGCTCATGGCAGACCTGCACCTTCCCAAGGTGGCCATAAACATGGCCGCGATGGGCGCCTCTGTCGGCCTGATCGGTTATGAGCTTAGCCTCTTAAACGCGGCCATCGAAGACGCGTTTGGAGGCAAAGGCGAAAAAATCGTCGAACAAAACGTGGGCGCGGCAAAGGCGGGATACGAGTACGTCGCCCGTGCCTACCCGGAGCCGTATAAGGGCGGGCTGCCCCCAGTCGAAGGGCCGCCACGGATGACGCTGACCGGAAATGACGCGATCTGCATGGGCGCCCTCAAAGCCGGGATGAAGTTCATCGCCATCTACCCGATGACGCCAACGCACACCATTATGACGTACATGGCCGCGCACGCGCGCGAGTACGGCGTTGCGATGATACAGCCCGAGGATGAAATCGCCGGCATCAACCTCGCCGTTGGGGCCAGTTTTGCCGGCGCTCGTTCGATGGTGGCGACCTCAGGGGGTGGCTTTTCGCTCATGGTTGAGGGGCTCGGCCTCGCAGGGGCGACCGAGAACCCGCTGGTCGTCGTCGAAGGTCAGCGCCCCGGCCCTTCCACCGGGCTCGCGACGCGAACGGCCCAAGGCGACCTGCGGTTCTGCCTCCACGCGTCTCAGGGGGACTTCTTCAGGGTGGTGCTCGCGCCAGGCGACCCCGAAGAGTGCTTCTACGAAACGTTCAGGGCGTTCAATCTCGCTGATATGCTTCAAACGCCCGTGCTCGTTCTCACCGACAAGCACCTGGCGACGTCGTTTTTCGCGGCAGAACCGTTCGCAACCGAAGGGCTGCGCGTTGACCGCGGCTTGCTGCTCGCAGATGGCGAAGCACCTCCCGATTTCAAGCGCTACGAGGCGACACCGAGCGGCGTGTCGACACGAACCGTTCCCGGACTGCCGGGCGGCATATTCAACGCAAACAGTGATGAGCACGACGAGCGTGGCTATTTCTCGGAGGACGCCCCGGTGGTCGCAACGCTGGTCGACAAACGGTGCCGGAAATACTTCACGGCCGCAGCGCTCGTAGACGGCGTCAAATACCACGGCAACCCCGAGACCAGCACGGTGCTCGTCGGCTGGGGCTCTACGAAGGGAGCCATCCTCGACACGATGGATTTCCTGCGCGCCAACGACGGCATTGACCTCGGGTTCCTGCAGGTGCTGTTCATGAGTCCCTTCCCCTCGCACCTCGTGAAAGAGCGCCTCGACGGAAAACGAGTGATCTTGATCGAAAACAACCGCGGTGCGCAGCTCGGCAGCCTCATAAAAGAACACGTCCAGATCCGCCCGGACCACGCCATCTTGCGGTACGACGGACGGGCGTTTTTCGCGGATGAACTCTATAATCGCATCAAGGAGGTGGTCTAGGATGGCAGACACGCATCGCTACGACGTGCCCGGCACGCGGCCCACGTGGTGTCCAGGGTGTGGGAACTTCGGGATTTGGAACGCGATGAAAAGTGCGTACGCCAGCATGGACCTCGCTCCCCATACGACGGCAATCGTGTGCGGCATCGGGTGCTCCGGAAACCTCAGCTACTGGATCAACACGTACGTCCTCCACAGCCTGCACGGGAGGTCGATCCCCGTGGCGCAGGGGGTGAAACTCGCCAACGGCGACCTGACGGTCATCGTCCACGCGGGGGACGGCGACACGTACGGTGAGGGACTCGGCCATCTTTTGCACGCTGCGCGGCGAAACATCGACATCACGGTGTTGGTGCACGATAATCAGGTCTACGGCCTCACGACAGGCCAGCCGTCGCCAACGAGCTTCAAGGGCACCAAGTGGAAAGTGGCCCCGGAAGGCGTCGTTGCTTCTCCTGTGACGCCACTTCCGCTCGCGTTGCTCGCAGGGGCGACGTTTGTTGGGCGCGGCTTCAGCGGAGAGAACACACACCTCAGCGAACTTATGACCAAGGCGATCCGGCACAAGGGATTCTCGCTCGTCGACATCGGACAGCCGTGCGTCACGTTCAACCACGTCAACACCTGGAAGTGGTGGAACGACCACGTGTACAAGCTGGACGAAACAGAGTACGATCGCTCCGATTATGAGCTCGCCCTCACAAAGGCGCAGGAAGGCGGCGACAAGATACCCATCGGGGTGCTGTTCGAGGCCGACAAACCGACGTTCGACGACGAGTACCGTTCCTTGAACGCGGAGGCCCTCGCTCACGTGCCGATCGACAACATCGACGTCGACAAGCTTATGGCGCGGCACCTTTAGGCTTTAGGATTTAGGCGCGCTTGCCGCGCGCCGCGGGCTTGCGAAAGATCATGACGTACTCGTGCTTGAACAGATAGAACCCACCTACGAGCGCACGGTACTTCCACAGGTTGCCGTTCTTTCCTTTGCCGCGTTCGTTGTTGAGGATCTCCTTGACGTTGATCGCCTTGAGCACAAAGCCGGCGTCCACGCAGCGCTGCATGCACATAAATCCGAGCGGGACGAGCCGTGAATCCACGTACTTGTCGCCGATCACGAGGGCCATGAACCCAGCCGACTTGAGCAGGTCATACGCGTGCTGTGCAACCAGACTGATCTTGTCCAAAAAAGCCGCCTCTGTTGGCACGCGCGAAAGATCGCCCTCGAGCTCGCTGAAGCGGATGATGTCGTGATAGGGCGGATGGAGAATGACGCAGTCAGCCGCGTCGGCGCCCCATTCCCTAAGCGTGGCGCGCACGCGCTTCGCCGTCAGCGCCGTCGTGGAGTCGCCCACGAGCACGGCGACCGGAACGTTGGACGGGTTTTCCGCGCAGTTTATGCGCTCCAGTGACCGTTCAGCCACGCCCGGATCGATCTCGACGCCGAGTCCGGCTCTTCCGAGCCGTTTGCACTCGATGAGCGTCGTGCCCATGCCGCTGAAGAGGTCGACCACTACCTCGCCGCGCTTCGTGAAACGGGTCAAGACCTGATGCGGGATCTGGGGGATGAAGTTGCCCCAGTAGTCGCCGACGTGCGGCCCGGTCTTGTCGCGTGGTCCGAGGAGCCACAGGGAGTCGAGAATGACGTCGTCGTAGTCCTTCCAGCGGCTGAGATCGATGTCGGAAAACTCGGTTGATTTGTAGTTGTCGTGCATGATGGGCCCGCGGAAGAGCCCGAAAACGGCTTTCCACGCGGTTTCTGTAACAAAATGAGAGGTGACCGAACGATAAACTTATCTGTTTTGCAAGGGACGTGAGAAGCAGGGCTCGTGGTCTAGGCGGTTATGACGTCGCCTTCACACGGCGGAGGTCGCCGGTTCAAATCCGGCCGAGCCCATTGTTCTTTTTACAATCGGCTACACTGGAGCCGTCCATTGAGGCTTTCTCGGACACGAGGATCATGGCGAAAAAGAAGCACAAAGAGGATAAAAAGTTGCACAACTCTGACGAAAAGTTGCACAACTCTCACGAGCCCGAGCTGACGTGGCAAGAGATGACTGATCTAGCGCCCGAAGACGAGATTGAAGGCGGTTCGGAAATCTACTACTTCACCGACGAAGATGGCAACATCCACTCGCGCGAATTCCTTGTAGAGGAACTTATTCCCAACGAAAGTGACGTCGAAGGCTCGCCATTAAGAAGACCAAGTTGGAACCTCCAAAAACTGAAGCCCGGAGCCGTCGACATAATCAGCCTCGTCCGGCCAGACGAAGCCCAGCACCAAGTAACCCTGCCCGCACCGAAGTCAGGGGCGCCCCCTCTTGATATCAGGATATCAAGCGAAGTAGCCACAGATCTGTTTCCTAAAAAGGAGTCGCGGGAGCGGCGGCGGTGATAGCTGTCGTCATCTTTGTGAGTGTGACGCTCACCACGTTGCGTGTCGAATTTGCGTAGGTGGCATTACCGTCGTGAGCCGTGCGATAGTAGTACGTACTTTACAGCTGACTCGTTTTTTATAAACTCGTGGCTGCCGCCTAATTACCCCCCTCCTCCTCTTTTTCTTTAAGCTGCTCGAGCGCGCTCTCCATATGCTGGGTCCACCCAATGCGCTCGTTCTTCAGGGTTTCTTCCGTCATGCTGACTACTAGATCGACAAAGGTGGTACTCTCCTTTTGGTCGACAAAGGTGGTAATCTCCTTTTGTTTCGGTGTAAGAGAGGCCCACCACGTCTCCACATTAGTGAGGTAAGTCGCCGTGCGGTTATATAATGTGAGCGTGCCCTCTGTGCTTCGATAGGCGAGGTACGCGGTAAACACGACGGCAAGCGAAGCGGTTAAGGCAACCCACAGATGCTGACCTACAGCCGCAATGACCGTGCCGACCCCACCGACGAGGTATATCAACCATTGGAAGACTGTATATTCACGCTCAAGCTCTTTTGCCCTGTTCTTATACCAAACGATCGGTTCACGAAACGTGCGTTGAGATAGCCGTCAGTAGTCAGCATCCCGAGCACATCTCTGTCTTGAGCAAATTGAGGGGGGAATTTCCCGGTATAGGGCTTGAAAACAGAATGACCTATCTCGGCGTGCGTCAGTCGGTGACTAATGTGGTTGACTTTTTTAGCCAAGCGCGTTTCAGGAGAGTCCCTCCCGAGGCTCTCCCTGTAAGGTTTGGCTGAGACACGAAATTTATAGATCTCCTGCTTGATTTCTTCGGCGGCGGCGCGTGACAGTACCCACGTTTTGCCCGGTTTAAAACGGTTTTCTGCCGCAACCAGGATCGAGATAGCAATCGGCAATGCGATGATGACATACGCAAGGGGGTGTATCTCAGGAATACCTGAGAACTGTGTTAAGGTCAACGCCAGGAGAGTGGCAAGAACGCCGAGTGCAAGAATGGATTGCTGTATTCGATTAAAGTTCTTCTGTTGTCGTTGCGCGTTTTGATCGTACGCTGCCTGTTGTCTCCACGCGTGCGTGAGCACTGGGGGATGACGGCTGATAAGCTTCTGTAGGCGAGTCCGGAAGACGGCTGGCGATTCTGTGGAAGGAAACAGACTGATGCGCTTCTTGCCGCCTATATCGATGATTTCTTTGATCGCGCAATCGTCAGAAGAGACGTTGCCCCTCTTACACTCGCTTATTTTATCGGCCAGTCCGCCGGTTCCTTCGATAACCACGAGCGGCCATTCCCGAATCAAGGTCAACAGTGCCTCCTCCGTGCTGCTCGGACCGCCGTTCTCGAGGATCGCCACAACCGGAATTCGTTCGGCGATCACATCTGCCAATTCGAACAACTTACCTATCTCACACCCCCGCTCGTCGCACCCTAGTAGCACCAAACGAGCGCAGTTGGGGTCCGATTGTGCAAGGTTCGTCCTGTTTGTTGCTCGCTGCGTGACAGATTTGTTGACTTTCGTACGTGGTGCGAGACTGAGCATGAGGGCATGCCGATTCATGTGAGCGTAGGCTTTGCCCATCAATCCCATCGCCCCAACCCGGGTGCCCCCATCCACTATTATAGCGCCTGTCTTTATGGCAACATCAGCAATCCCACGGAGGAATAGCTGCTCTAGGCGAGGGTCCACCTCCTCAAGATCGTCTGCACCTCCAAAAAGCAGGATTAGTGCTTCATGCTCTTTAACGTCGAGCGCCTTCAATACATCGCGAGCCGGCGTATCAAGGTTCGCGCGCACAGAAAGAGCAGGAATCCGGTTAGGAAGCGTAACCTCGCTTTTAGTAAGTCGTCTGGCGTCCGTGAGCTCCTCCTCGGCGCTACGTTCTGTTGACGATGCCCCGCCAGACGAGGCTTCTTGACGACGGTTTTCCATGCTTTTTCAGTTAAAGGAACGCACGCGCTGATTAATTTCGGCAGCTACCGTGCCAGACTTCTTCTTAAAAAACAAACTACTATGCGCTTTCTCGTAATAAATGTTGTTGTAACAGGACGCTGTTACGCCCTTAGATTAACAAAAGAAAACAATATTGACAAGATTCGACAACATACCCTTTTCAAAGGTGAAAAAATACTGTCAAACTAACAAATATTGAAAGAGCGCCTCCGAGAAAAGAGAAAGAAGTTATTGCTGCGCCGAGCGATTCTAAGTTCAAACTCGCCGAGACGAGAAAAATGCTTTCTCAATGGGAAAAGGGCGTTCACGTGCTCTTACGCATTCGTTCGCGAACGCCATTGCAGCGGATTTACGTTCTGCTCTGCGGCACTAACGATCTGTCGTATCCGCTTTTCCCGCGTCTCAGGACGCTTTGCGCTAACAATGTGCCAGAGAATTTGTTTCTTGTTCGAAGGGCTAAACGCGCCAAAGTTTCTTTCGGCAGTCGGATTTTGAGCAAGCGCAGTAGCAAGGTCCTCAGGAACGATGAGCGCTTCGATTTGATCATAGATCGCCCACGACCCATCGGCCTTTGCGGCTTCGATAACGGCCAACCCAACTTCTGTCATCAGACCTGCAGCGATGAGGCGCTCAGCGCGCTGCTTATTCAACTTCGACCACGGGCTCTTCGGTTTCCTCGGAGACACGTAGTGCATAGACCGCACGTCGTCAAGCGAACGGAGGAGACTATCGATCCACCCAAAGCAGATAGCCTCGTCAACGATGTCGTCGTACGTAAGCGTTCTTCGGCCGGTGGCTTTTTTATCGTAAACTACCCAGACGCCTTGTGATTTCGCGTGGTGTTGTTGCAACCACGCTCTCCACGCTGTGCGATCAGAGGCATAAAAGCGCTCTGCCTCTGTGGAATCGTGTCCCATAGAGCCCCTGCCGATGAGTGCAATGAGCTTTTTATGGTTCCTGCTTTAACAGCTAGAACGGCACGGCATCATAGATCTGCCGTAAGTCACTCTCTTCGAACTGCAGTAAGGTCCAGTGTCCGAGCAACATCTGAACCCTGCGAATGTCGATGGCTACTGCGGCTAACTTGACGGTTGGACAGTTTCGGCAAGCGCTAGAAGACAACAAGCCTGTGCGGCACGTGACGGCCAAACAAGATAAAATCCGCATGGAACACTACGTCCCGTTGCATCCGTGCGTCGTGAAAGCTGTTAGTCCCCTTCTTGATGAAAGAAAAGGCACGGAACTCATGTTTCAGCATGGTTCGTTGTGGATGTGGATAAAGCGGCAGAAGATCCCTATGTAACGGTTCAGCGGGCATTTTGTGCTTTCGGATTTGCGGAAGTTCACCGAACAATATGGCGATATTATCCAATGGGATCAGTCAAACCGAGCGTATATAATGACGCATGGAGTCAGCGGAGTCGATTGGAAGCATTACAAGCACCCATTGCCGGAAAATGTGTATGACGTTTATATGAAATATTGGACGCAGACTGAGTTCAGAACGCAGGTATTATGACGTGCGTGGATTTATTTCCACTTTGTGAGTATTTCTTCCCTTCGGAACGTGGCCCTGCTCACGTAAAACAAAATCGCGTCAAGAGCGAGAATAATCGCAGAAATGATCAGCAAGTTGGCAGGAGTGAGTGATACGAAAGCTATCTCAGTCGCAATATATATCGCCATCAAGGGGAGCACGATCAGCGCGCCGAACTGCTGGGCCGCGCGTACGTCACTGACTCGTGCAGAGATGATGACGTTGAACTCGGTGCTCAAGATGCTGATGAGTGGCACGGTTATCAAGAGGATTACCGCCACGATCCAATTCGGGAAATAGACGTAGCCGAGTTTGGTACTCGTCACTGCGTCCATAAGCACCATAAAAATTACTGCACCGGCATACGTTGCGATAACGGACGGCAGAAATGCGGCAATAACTTTTCCCAGCAGGATCTCACCATCAGTCGTAGGCGTTGCTAACAGGGGTTCGAGGGTTTTCTCAAGCTTCTCGCCGACGATGCTGTACGTACCGATACTTATCGGGAGGATGCCTGCTATGAGGACAAAGAGAAAGGAGAAGGCGTTGAACACGTCATTAAGCCCGCTTATGATAGCTGGCAATTGTGAGGGAGGAATGGGGGCGCTTCCAATGCCAAGCCAAATGAGACTCGGCAGTCCGATCGATATGAGCAGCGGCGTAACGACCAACGAGTAGATGACGTATCGTTTCGTCCTAAACGTGGAGAAGTCCTTCCGCGCGATCACCCACGACTTCCACAGCTTCATTGTCTATCCCTCACGAGTTTCAGGTAGACCTCCTCGAGCGTTGCGTGCTTCTCAGTAATAAACTGGATGTGGCCGCCCGCTGCGACAATGGCTTCCATGATGCCGGGATTCTCCTTTTCAGGATCGCTCACGTCGATCACCAATCTGTTTCCACTGCTCACGACGTAGCGCAACCCCAGCCGCTCTACCGCCCCTGTGACCGCAGGAGTAACCTGCTGAAGCCGAACTTCCGTCTTCCTTCCCTCGAGCGACTCCATCAGTTGTTCCGGTGTCCCTTCGGCCACGAGTTTTGTATTCAGTATCCCAATTCTATCACAGATACGCTGTGCCTCATCGAGATTGTGCGTGTTGAGAAAGATCGTCCGCTTCTCGTGTTTAAGTTCGAGGATGAAGTCGCGCACCGTTTTTTGAAACTCAGGATCCAAGTTAGCAGTCGGCTCGTCCAAAAAGAGAACCTGAGGCTCGTGGATCAGGGCACGGACGATGGCAAGTTTTTGTTTCATGCCTTTGGAAAACGTTCTAACCGCTCGATCCCTTACATTCCAAAGCCCCAACATCTTGAGGAAATGCTCGATCCTATCCTCCCGCTGTGCCACCGTGCACTCGTAAAGCCGTCCATAGAAGTCGAGGTTCCTGTAAGCGCTCAGGTCTTCATAGAGACCAACGTTGTCAGGCACTAACCCGATGATCTTCCTGATCTTCAGGGCATCGGCATCGTTCCCAATCTCGTAATTGCCTATTCGTGCTTCTCCGCTGGTCTTTGATATCAGACACGCTAGCACCCGAACAGTAGTGGTTTTCCCCGCGCCGTTCGGTCCAAGAAAGCCAAAGACTTCTCCCTCGTCTACACGAAGGGTCAGGTCCTCAACCGCCGTCACGTCACTAAACGTTTTCGTGAGGTTATTCGTTTCAATCAAATGCCAACACCTTGCCAGCCCCCAGATTCACAGCAATCAACTCGTGAATTAATCTGATCTCTTAAAGCTTGTAGTCATCGACATTGATTGGAAGCACTATACGCATCCTTTGCCCGAAAACGTTTACAGCACGTACATGCGATACTGGGGCGATGTCCAACTTGCTGGTTGATGCGTCATCGTGCCGAACGTATTTAAGGAGCAGGTGCAGGTGCTGAGTGAGCAATCGCAGCCTATTCAGAAGTTAAGAAATAACTCGGTCAGCTCGGTTTTTACTTCGTAAGTTCCCTTTTTAGTGCTTGCTGTGCGTCGGGTAGGTTTATAAGCCGCGTGAAATTATGCGTTGTAAATCGGTTGCGCCATCTCACTCGACGCTAAGGCCCCGAATAGGTATTCCTTTATCGCAAAATTATTTCGTTTCAAGTAAGCGGGGTCGCCTTACGTGTCGTACGGCCGCACAACTCAGCGGCTGTAAGACCTAGGAACCGCTGGACTCCTATGGAGCTTTTTTCGCCTCTATTATTGCCTTCGCAGCAACCTCCATGGTTGCCTCTGCGGACATGATTGGCGTGAACTCCGGGTACGTGCCTAACTTCTTTGACAGAATGACCATGAGCTCTGTCATTTGTGCCTCATCCAACTCGGCCACCATGAAAGCAGCGCGCATGCCAGCCTGTGAATACACCGCGTCTGGCGCGAACCTTTCCATGATATGTCCGAAGATTGGCCCCGGTCCTCCTTCTTCGAAATCTATGCGATTGCCGACTTCGATAGGAACCTCAAAATATACCATGTAACGCACAATTGATCACCTGCAACATCGTTCGACGTTCACCAATAAGACCCTTGCCCCAGTTTGAGCGCTTGCTGGCTCCCATGGCTGCGAATCGTGTCGTAGCGTCAGTCAGTTCCACTCATGGGACGAGGCGAAAAAGCAAACCGCGAAAATAACGCCTAGCACGTCAACTTATTTTAGCGTTTAGGGCATGTGACGGGTCCCGTGATCGCACAGGTTGAGGTGGCCGCGCATGTGAACGATCAAAGGGAGCGTTCGCCCTTCCTTCCATCCTTTTTTTAATCGACGAGGTGACCCAGTGCTGAGAATCGCAGCCCTATAGGCTCAGACTCAGAAGCCTACGGGGGAACTACCGACATCCGTTGCTTGAGCACGTTTTTGATGCATATGTGCACTATTGGAAAGAGGTGGAATTCAAATCGCTCCGAGGGTCAAATTCACTGCCGTTTTGCCTTGAAGCTTGTAGAGCGCTTGTAGAGCGCTTGTAGAGCCTAGCAATTCAGATATATACTGTCAAAAAAATGAACAGAATAGGAACAGATTATCTAACTGCCTGCAGTGTTCGATTCGAACCAGTTCTTCATGTGTGCCATCTTGAAACCAAAACCGGCAGAAGAATAAACACTTCAGATAGAATTGTTTCAGATCGCTTGCTCAAGGCATAAACTCACGGATGCTCAATGTAAGTCGAAACGACCGGTATGTTAGATGTGAGTATTATCGTCGCCGAACTGTGCAAGCAAGTACCGCAACAACTCACTTTTCAACCGACAGACGTACAGCTATCTGACCTTGCTATCTCTGCTTCCAAAACTAACGAAGAACCCCCTCGGTTTGTCAGTATTGACGCTGATAACCAGCCCCTGATCAACCCTTTTCTCCCTCAGTTCCCATTTGACCGCGACGTCATCGCCATCGACAGCACAAGTATTGTTCTTGGGTACGTCCCAGAGGGTTTGGTCGGCGCCATCCGCGCATCGGTGATTGTCAGGCCGGAAGGCAAAAAACGTCACCGAAAGGATCAGTACGGGGCTTGCCTTGTTGTTCCCTCATAAATCGACGTAAATTTGATTCTCTTTCATTGAGATTTTGTAGGTCTGCATATCCTTTGCTCCGCCTATTATCAATCTCATCGCACCAGAAACGTTCTTGCTTACTTTTCCACTTGTAACATCAAATTGGGCACGATGTACTGGACAAATTACAATATTTCTCTCAAGTGTTCCACTTGGCAGGTAACCGTGCATATGCGAACAGATGGCACCCATAGCATAGAAGTTCCCATCAACGTTCGCTACGAGAATTTGTTTATCCTTAACAGTAAACCCTTTCATGGTACCCTTTGGTATGTCGGAGATTTCGCAAACCTTTTCCATGCACATTCACCTATTGTTGCGCGAGCTTAATCGCATATCAACGCTAGAATGTAACAAGACGACGTAAAAGGGATATACTTTATTCTTCCGCTAAACGGCACACTAGCGAGGTTTGTTTTTTCCTCTCCTCATCTCCTATCTCGTTATTCCTAACTGCAAGCCGCGAGCAAGTTTTTCCGCGTCGTGTGTGCACATCACCTGCTGCAACATTTGAATGATCTGGCGAACGATTCTCTACTTACTCGCTCGTAACTGGCGCACTGATCATCATCACGGGCATAGCCACTGCCATAGCAACCGCACAAGCCAGCGGAATACTCGGCTGTTAGAGCGATGCACGATCGGCTTGTTCTTGCTGCGGGTGTTTGTTGTGGCGGCACGCTTGTATCAGATCGTGGACTATCCATGCTGATTGGCGCACTGCTCCAGCTGTTCGAGCGGCGTTGCATGGAACCTAGGCCGCAAACAGAGTATAGAGGGCTGTTTCTTGCCGCCTATATCAGGGCGAAGGTTACATTTACAGACCTCTGGTCGAAATATCTTTAATTGAAATCTCTGATGGCATAATCTAAACTATTCTTGTTTTGTCAGTTTAGTTTTTTTCGCAAAGGACAATGGCTTTATTCAGCGCCTGTCCTCCCCTTAATGCACGTGAGTGCTCTCGTATCGTTTCGCAATTCAAATACCACGGGCCGATACAGAATCCCCACGAGCAGCTCGCCTAAATACGATGCTCAGCAGCACGCCTGAAACGATCAGCACTATCGAGTTTATGGTGATAATCGTTACTTCGAATGCTATAAGGTCATAGTGCAACGAAGAAAGAGCTGTAAAAAACAGAACCGCCGCGACAAAACCCGCGATGAAAATCCACCGCAGTGCGCGCTCAAGCTTTCCTCCAGCAAACACAGCAGCAACAAAGAGGAAAGCTCCACTCATCATCGAGTATCCGAGAGTTTCTAAAGCAATGAAAAACCCGTGAGGATTATACTGGGTGAACAATGAGAGACCTGCTGTCTCCCCGGTTAAGATGCTCGGTATGACGACAGTAAACTGTATGAAGTAGTCAATGAGGATGATGGTCGCATAGATCACGGCGAACGATAAGGCAATGTGACTGAATATTTTCCTGTCGCTAGGGGCGTAGGAATGGATACAGACCACCAGTACAATGAATATCAGCGCTAGCAAAATTCCCGGATACAGCCATAAATAATCATTAGGAATGAATGCGGCTACATGAGTATAGGGGTAAGGCACTATGTTTGCAGCGGGGGCGAAGGGCCCGGATCTCGGAGGGGTCAAGAAACCGGCCAGAAAAAATATCGCGGCAATTACTGCCGTCAGGATCGCTGACCAAAATCTGAGCCCGCTTACGACAGCGCTCACCTTCAACGGCGAGGCATCGGTCGACGAAGTCTGATTCATGCGTATCCCCCCTTTATGTAAAAACAGATGTGTAAGATGCGGCCAACGAAGCTTAAGAGTTGTTATCTGTCACTCTGTGTGCCTTCTCATGTAATGCCGTGAACAGGGCCCGCTACGTACTTGAAATGGTAAAAAGAAATAACGAGATTTGAGCTACGGAGAGACTAAAAGAAACAAGCTATGCTTCTCTTTGCAAGCGTTCACAATTCTCGTCAACCCTTACGTGCGTTTACCTCTGTTCACAGAGGAAGGGTTGCATTTCTGATATTTTACCGAACAAATCAAATACCGGATTCTGTTTGATGCCGACTACATCGTTAAAAGTGCTAACGAGGTAGTCCGTCTATTTCTTCAATGCAAAAGCAAACAAGCCGAAGAGATCATGTTCCCTGATGTAGGGTCCTCTTTTTGTCATACTTTGAACATTTTGCAGCTCGTCATACGGTATCGTAAGTCCTAGCTCGGGCACTTCTAAATGATCAGGATATGTGAGCATCAGCGAAGTAGGGGCTCTAGATACTCTCCACAGATTTCGAGTACAGAAATCGCTAGCTTCTCCGCGTCGTGTGTGCACATCACCTGCTGCAACACGTCAATGATCTGGCGAATGGGTGGCTCAGCAGCACTAAGGATATGCTCGCGTCTCTGTTCTTTTTCCCGCTGTTTTCGTTCTGCGAGTGTCATTGTTGACTTCACCGATCTGAGATTGTTAATCATGGAAGTCAGGCTACTAATCGCCAAGTAATCGCCAAGTAATCGCCAAGTCAGGCTACTAATCGCCAAGTATCACGATTGGCGTAGTACTAAGACGTAATGAACGTTCCTGCCTTTGCCCCTCGGTTCAAGCAGACCACGCCTTACCAAGTCACCTAGGTCAGTGCGCGCTGCCTCATCGGAGAGGCCAGCCAGTTCACGGTATTTCTTGTTGGTGATGTGGCCGTGTTTCTTTGTCTGTAGCATTCCCGCAATCTGCCGCTCACTCAACCCAAGCTCGTTCAGGTAATCTTCCGGGTAGATGTCTTTATAGAGATCCACAGAGTCCTCCATCTCTTCCTTGAACTCCGGCGCAGGCAGGCCCGCCTTTTTCATCTCTTCTACCATTCTGAGCGTTGGGGTGCAGGGGTTTGGCGAAAAAAGTGGTAATGCTCGCCACGAAATTGCAAAGCGGGTAGCGCGCGTCTAGAGGCTTTACCCAAACCAGCGAAGGAGTGGAAGAAAAACCCACTCCCACGCGGGAGCGACGTACCTGCGCCTGGGCCACCGGGCTTCCACAGCTTTCACCACTTGTCGTGCGATGCTCCAAGTGCCTGGTAACTCGAGCTTCAGGACCCACTCCTTGCGCCGCATATATGCCATGTGATCTTTGTACAGGCTCTGTGCGCCCATCCACTCGTATTTCTGCGACATGAGGCGCTCATTGAAGCCCGTTTTGTACACCCCTGGGTTGACGATGATGACTTTGATGCCAAAGGGTTTCAATTCCGTTCGTAACGAGGACGCAACGCTTTCGAGTGCGAATTTGGTCATCCCATAGGGCGCGTAAAAGGGCGTGGGAACAAGCCCCGCCATTGAGCCCATAAATATGACTCTCCCCTCGCCCTTTGCGATGAGCTTCGGCACGACTCTTTGCGTTAACCGTAACGCTGAAAACACGTTGGTCTCACATACGGCCTTAACTCTTTCAAGATCTATTTCCGCTAAAGGCCCGGAATCGCCGATCGCTGCATTGTTGATTAGGACGTCAATATCCCAGTTATCCACTTTGTCGATGTCGCTCGATTTCATTATATCAAGTATGTCTATTACGAAGTTCTCGCCACACGACTGCAAGGCCGATCGCACGTCATTGACTGAGCTCTCACTGTGAACGGTTGCATACACCGTGTGTCCTCTTTTCAGGAGCCGGCAGGCCACATCGAGCCCTATGCCGCCCCTGCAACCTGTTATGAGAATGCTTGCCATGCGACACGGATCGCCTCTGGTACTATTTTCGCGGCGTGTATAAAAGCTACGTCACATCCAGTAAGCGAAATACAAGTCGTATCAGTGCCCTTTGATAATCAATTGTCGAAACGCACGGCTGTGGCTTGCTACCCCTTGCCTAAACGTGTCTGTTTGAGCGTTCTCATAATAGGTATTAGCGGCTGCATGCTCCTCTCATTCGTTTCAAGGTTATCCTCCACGACGTCGCCAGTTTATGAAGACTGTTCTACGAAATGAGGTCTAGAACAAGCTCTTTTTGACGAATAGTAGGTTGAAGTGTTAAATATTTTTCAGAAGGTTTTTATATGTTGTTCAAAGCATGCGACGCAGCAGGTGTGGCTAATGTGCCCAGGCGAACCAAAAGCGCAGACCAATAAAGCGGTCTCCCGCTTAAGGATCTGTTTTGTCTCTCCGTATCCGCCGAGATTTGATGGCATAGCGACCTATTCTCACGAACTCGTTGAAGGCATCAAGAAGCGTGGGCACACGGTGTACGTCATCTGCAATCCAGATTTCGATGCAGGCGGGCACGCAGGACAGAAAAACGTTTTTGCTGCGATGGATCCGCAGAAAGTGGGTTGGTATCAGGACGTTTTTGACGCCATCGAGAAGCTGAACCCTGATGTCGTGCACATTCAACACGAATACGGTCTTTACGATATCGACGGCAAACTTAGCACTGATCTGCTTGACCTTCTCGTGCGGTTGAACCTGCAAAGAATCCCCACCGTCGTTACGTATCATTCAGTGTACAGCACCCTCGGCTACAAGGAGTGTTTATTCATGAACCTGAGTTTGCAGCTCGTTGATGCCGGTATCGTGCACGAGGAACTCCAAAAGATCTTTCTGCCGGTGAACCTGGACTGGGTGCCCCAGAACGTCACCGTGATACCACACGGGGCTGAAGTGCTAAAGGCAGGGGGCGTGCCTGGTGTCGTCGAGTCGAAAAAAGCGTATGGTCTTCAGGGTAAAGACGTCGCCATGTGTTTGGGCTGGTGGGAGCAATACAAGCGCTTTGAAGACGTTGTCGAGATATGGCCACAAGTAGTCAGCGAAGTGCCTGACGCCGTTCTGGTTATCGCCGGAGATGCGCGGCCAGGGTCCCGGGACGGGGTGCGCTACAAACCTACGTTGTTGAAGGCAGTTGCTGACAGCCCTGCAAAGGACAACATCGTCGTCATCCAAGGTTCTTTCCAGCCAAAGGAGTATCTAACGATTGAAAATGCGGCAGACATCGTTGTGTTGCCGTATGAGCAAAGCAGTCAGTCAGGGGTGTTGGCTCACGCATTTTCGCTGGGCAAGCCTGCCGTCGTCACGGACGTTGGAGGTCTGCGGGACGAAGTAGAGGCGAGCGGCGGAGGGGTCGTCGTTCCGCGGGGAGACTTGGAACAGCTTAAGGATTATGTGGTGCTGCTGCTCTCTAACAGGCAGATTAGGGAACGATATTCGCAACGGGCGTTGGCGTACGTCGAAAAGCGCATTGGTTGGAAGTACGTGGCAGGGATACACCAATCGCTTTATCTCTCGATAATCAAGAAAAAGTCACGTGCGATTCGAGCTTAGCGCGAACGCAGCGCGCTCGAGCATAAGGGTTCTAAGGCAGCCGTGGAGGTTTGCGTCAGAGCGTTCAAGGTCTCATTGAATGCGTCGTCTTCTCGTTTCGGCATTTTTAATCACGTCACGGCGATCCCCAAAATGATTATCACGATTCCAGCCAGCGTTCTGACGTATCTCTCGCCGTCGAACCAGACGTTGTGGTACTGTCCGTGTTTGACCAATACGCTTGCGACGCCGTCTACGGCGACGTAGATTCCGATCGCGATGAGCACGATGTTAAACCATTGAA